>OGDO01000665.1_pt1 | contig 14847 bp, 7 predicted proteins | sample 1570431 | NCBI WGS metagenome assembly OGDO01 (sample SAMEA2582183, study PRJEB24529) | metagenome | reverse complement strand
CTCGTGCACGTGTACAATTCAACGCAAAAGTAAACGATCGCACTGATGCAGTTGTTCGTTTGACATCTGGTAACTTCGAATTGGGTGACTCCAGAACTGAAGGTAAAGCAGACGCTCAAATCGACCGCGCTTATGTTAACCACAAATTCGGCGAACGCGTATCCGCTAAAGCTGGTCGTTTCGGTCAATCCTTCGGTGGCGGCTTGATGTTCGACGGCACATTCGACGGTGCTCAATTGAATGTTGGCAACGATAAAATTAATGTACAAGCTGCATACGGTTACATGGTATCCGGTGATAATGGTAGAATTGTTGCCAATAATACCAATGGTAACGAATTAACAAAAGATCAAAATGTAACTAACACATATATTGGTTTAACTGGTAAAGTAGGTAAACACACTATGGTAGGCGGTTTCTACGACCGTGTAAATCAAGATACTGATAATGGTTACAAAAACATCTATGGCTTCAATGCTGATGCTAACTTCGACAAAGTTTGGGTTGGTGGCGAATGGTTGAAAGATTCCCATGTAGACGACTCTCAAGCTTGGACTGCAGGTCTTGGCTTTGGTAACTACGACATCAAAAAAGCAGGTACTTGGGGCGTAAAAGGTCAATACTTCAACGCAAAAGAAAATGCTCCTATCATTGATACTACTTACAACCACATCTACACTACAGATGCTAAAGGTTGGATGGCTTCCGTTGACTATGCATTGCAAAATAACGTTGGTTTATCTGCTAACTATGGTTTCGACTGGAAAACTCAAGATGGTACTGACAAAGGTGGCTTTTACCGTGCAGACCTTAACTACAAATTCTAATTTGATAGTTAATTATATGAAAGAGACTTCTTCGGGAGTCTCTTTTTTGTGTTTAATATAAAGTTAAATGAAAATTATATGAAGTGTTTATTATAGTGTTTTATTAATATTATACAATTGATTAAGAAATAATAATTAATTGATAATAGAGGATTTTGCATTTAATGAAAGTTTTATGACTATACTTTCTAATCATTATTAGAGTTCTTACCGCTAATTTCTATCTATATAGCCACTATTAATGGTATAATAAAGAGTATTTAAAATTTCTATAAAGGAGGCAAACATGAATCCTTCTTTTTCTCATATTAAAATGGTTGCCATCGATTGTGATGAAACCTTGGTACGCAGTGATAATACTGTATCTGACTATACAGTAGATGTGTTACATCGTTTACAGCAAAGGGGCATCGTTGTTACCATTGCTACGGGACGGATGTATCAAACGGCTAAGCCCATTGGGCAGGCATTAAAGCTTGGTAATGTACCCATGATTTTGTTCTCTGGAGGACTCATTCAAGAATTGGAAACAGGGTGTAAACTATTTGAGCAGACCGTTTCTGTTGAGGCTGTACAGCGTATTTATGAATTAGCAAAACAATATGATTGGCATATACAATCCTATATAGATGATCATTTGCTATGTCATCATAAAACATGGCAGTCCGATCTCTATGAAGTTCAAACGGGAGCGAAAGCAGAGTTTTTAGGTGATGGGTTATATACTTTAGAGTCTGAACCAAATAAGCTAATCGCTATTGATACAGTAGAGGGGATTGATCAAATTATTGATACTTTGACTCCTGAAGTGGGCGATTTGGTTAATCTAGTTCGTAGCCAAAAAGACTTTTTAGAAATCGTTGCCCTTAATGTGTCAAAGGGGCGTGCTTTGACACAACTAGCTTTAGATAATCATATTAGTTTAGAACATATCGTTTCTTTTGGTAATGCAGAAAATGATATTTCTATGCTACGTAAAACAGGTTACTCTGTAGCTGTTGAAAACGCTACAGATCATGTAAAATCTGTGGCTCATACAATTTGTGGCCATCATAATGACGATGGAGTAGCCCATTGGATTAAAGATAATCTTTTATAATGGAGTAAAACTATGGAAGCATTTCGTTTGTTAATAGTTACAGGTATGTCAGGTGCCGGCAAAACTCAAGTATTGCAAGCTTTAGAAGATATGGGGTATTTATGTATTGATAATATTCCCCCTGTGCTGATTCCTAAATTAAGTGAAATTTGCCGACAAGGTGGAGAACGGACTAATCGCGTTGCTCTTGTTGTAGATATTCGGGGGGGCGAATTTTTTGAAGCTCTTTCTTCATCTTTAGATACATTAAAAGATATGAAGGTAGATTTTGAAATTGTATTTATGGATGCTACAGATGAGACTTTGATTCGTCGATATAAGGAAAGTCGACGGAGTCATCCATTGGCTCCTAATGGGCTAATTACAACAGGGCTAAAAAAAGAACGCCAAATTCTTAACTCTGTGCGCCATAAAGCAGATTTTATTATTGATACCACTAATATGAAAACAGCCAGCTTGAAAGAGTATTTAAAAACGCGCTTTGCTCAAGTTGATGAAGCTCATGGTATGGCGATTACTGTAGTGAGCTTTGGTTTTAAGTATGGTATTCCTCTCGATGCAGATATGGTATGGGATGTTCGTTTTCTACCTAATCCATTTTATATTCCTGAGTTTCGTCATAAAACAGGTCGTGTGAAAGCAGTGAATGAATATATCCATTCCTTTGAAGTAACCGAGGAATTTAAAAAACGTTACTTTGATACCATGGACTTCCTTGTACCAAATTATGAACAAGAAGGGAAATCTCAGTTTATTGTGGCAGTAGGTTGCACAGGTGGTATGCATAGATCTGTAGCTATGGCAGAGGCTCTATACTCCCACTTGTTAGAAAAAGGATATCGTGTAACTGTTGAACATAGAGATATGATGAAAAATAATGTAGAAGAAGATTATAATCCTCATGAAATTATAACACTTGATAACTAGGTAGGGGGGATTATGTTGCGAAAAGGATGGTTCCGGTGGCTAATTCCGGGTCTAAATATAAAACGTTGGCTTGCCCTATTTAGTTGTGGTGTAGGCCTTTTAATTATTGGCATTTCCTTGATGTTTAACTATCAATGGCTTGCGGTTCTTGAAGATATTGTACTTGCCTTTTCCTATAATATGACGGGCTTTTACAATTATAATGTACTCATTGCTGTAGGGGCTGTAGTATTATCGATTGGTGCTGTATTAATGCTCATCGGTACGAGTAAGGTTATAAAAACGATTATTCGTGCGGTACTACCTAATCCTGACAGCAAGGTATCAGATATTATCTTTCAAAATATCCGACTCGATAAGGGCCCTAAAATTGTAGTAATCGGTGGTGGTACGGGCTTATCAAATTTATTGCGTGGTTTGAAATCACATACATCAAACCTATCTGCGATTGTAACCGTTGCTGATGATGGAGGTTCTTCTGGCCGCTTGCGAGAAGACTTTCAAATGATAGCACCTGGTGATTTAAGAAACTGTTTAGTATCACTAGCTGAACAAGAAGGGGTAATGGAGAACTTATTCCGTTACCGCTTCGAAGGGGAAAATGAGCTTTCTGGACACAGCTTTGGTAATCTCTTTATCACTGCGCTTGCTCAAGTTTACGATGGAGATATTGAAGAAGCTCTTGAAGCGGCTAGTAAATTGTTGCGTGTCCGTGGTCGTGTAATTCCTTCCTCTACAGAGTTCATTAAATTGCGTGCAGAGATGACAGATGGCACTATTGTAGAAGGTGAAAGTAATATACCACACTCGGGTAAACGAATTCGCCATATCTATAGTGATCCAGCATTGCCTAAGCCAGAGGGGGCTGCATTACGTGCCATTGATGAGGCGGATGCAATTATTTTAGGGCCTGGCAGTTTATATACAAGTATTATCCCAAATTTACTAACTGATAAGTTGGCCTCTCATGTACGTGCCAGTAAGGCTAATAAAATCTATATTGCTAATGTTATGACACAACCGGGTGAAACCACAGGCTACACATTAAATGACCATGTAGAGGCTTTAATTGCTCATGGCGGAGAAGGAATTATAGATACTGTTCTTGCCAATGATGGGCCGTTGCCAATTCAAATGGTTGAACAATATAGTGCTGTAGGATCTGAACCATTGGTATTAGATACTAAAAAGTTACAAGACAAAGGAATCCGCACTATACGAGCTACCTTAATTAATCCTCAAAAACCAGCTGTTCACGATCCTGAACGGTTAGGTAAAGTTATTATGGATATCATTCATGCTATGCAATCTAACACTGAACCGCATATCTTAGAATATTATCTTCAACGAGATGATCATTAATGAGAAGGGATGTCCATGTCATTTGCAGAAGATGTAAAAAATGAATTATGCCAATATGAAGCCTCTAGTGATGCGGATGTGGCCATGAAAATTGAAGCGTCTTGCTTATTGCGTATGAGCGGATCTATCATTTTGGGGATGAAAGGTGCCGTTGGCATTCGTTTGGCTACGGCTAATAATGCAGTAGCTCGTCGGTTGCTTGGTATTTTGAAAAAGCAATACGAATTACCTACAAATGTATTAGTACGACAAGGTTTAAACCTGCGTAAAAAAAATATGTATACGCTCTCTGTGGAACCTTCTATAGAGGGGAGACAGGCTTTAGAGGATCTCGCTTTATGGCCTGTAACCGAACAAATCCCTCGCAGTTGGCTCAAATCAATGGAAGCACGACGTGCCTTTTTAAGGGGAGCTTTTTTAGGGGGAGGCTCTGTTAATAAACCACAAAGTGATTACCATCTTGAGTTTATGACGGGGAATGAGACTTTTGCGAGGGAAATTATTCATGTATTACGACTCTTTCACATTCACGCTGGTCTAACGGAGCGGAAGGACGAGTATGTAGTATATCTTAAAGAAGGGGATGCAGTAACAAATTGTTTGCAAATCATGGGTGCTCAATCGGCGCTTATGGAATTTGAAAACGTGCGGATTATGAAAACCGTACGGAATCAAATTAATCGTCAAGTCAACTGTGAGACGGCAAATTTACAGAAGGTTGTGGATGCAGCAGTTCGTCAGGTAAAAGCAATCCGTATTATTGATAGAGAAATCGGTATTGAAGAATTACCTGAAAAGTTGCGCGTCGTTGCAAGACTTCGGTGGGAGAATCCTGAAGCGAGTTTAAAAGAGCTTGAAGAGTTGATGGAGGGGGAACTATCTAAATCTGGAATTGGCCATCGACTAAAGAAGATTGAAGCATTAGCACTTACGTATGACCCGTTGGGGCTCGAAGAAATATAGAGGTAATAATATATGTTTTCCTATAAATCAAGATATTGTGTAGCTGCGGCTATGGCTGCCATGGCTGCCCTTACAGGCCATGTAGAAGCTCGTGATATAGATTTACAATCAATTGGATATTTTCAGTTTTCTCCGTTACCACCATCTTTGGTGTCTCAAACGGATACATTGCTCCTATCGGATAGTCCTGAATATGTAGGACCTGTAGGAGGTACGTTAAGTGCAGGTACAATTAATGGCAATGGGCGTATCTATTTCTATCATGTAAATGAAATGGATCTACCTCACAAGATTGCTATCGTCTTAGAAAACCAAACGGCTTATCCAACTTCAGTACATGTCATGAGACAATTAAAATCTGTAGCTACACCTGACTATTTTGCAGCAGGTCGTGATTTGTCTCGAAAGGATTTGGAGCAACCTCTTAATGAAAGCCCAGATGCAAGACCATTATATTCTCTTAGCATCCCACCACAAGGGCGCCAATTAATCTTTAGTGACTTAGAAAATACACCGGTAAATCGAGATGCATTATTTACGGGTATTGTAGATATTAAAACAGAAGGGCCTATATTTGCGCGTGTCATGATGTTGCCTATGGGGATGGACCCTGTAGATGCATCACATTGGGTGAAAAACCTTCCTATTGATGAAATACAATTACGCGGTACTTATACTGGTGCTAAACGTAATATGGAGGTTACTACACCATTCGATACCGCTTTAGGTGGTGCCTTTGTAGAAATTGGTAATGACCGAGAAGATACGTTTATTAATGGTGTAGACGAAATGCAAAATAAAGCATTTGTTCGAGATCGTGGTAACTATGGCGTATCGTATACGTTAAAAATTCCTACAAAGGGGAATGAACCGTTTAGACTGTATTTTAACCCTCTTGGGGGACCTTATTCTGGTTCCTTTATGGTAAAAGCATTGCATCAACAAGGTGCTAGACGGGGACAGACCGATACACGGACTTATCACATTGGTGGTGCAGATGGTATTTCCGCATTAGGGGAAGGTACTATATTAGATAGCCGTCTTTTAGGGAACTATAATGCGGGCGATTTATTAACATTAAACTTTATGCCAGCTGGTGCATCGAATTTGCCAATTCGTTTCTTGTTGATTCCTGAATCTCTTGCAAATCCACAAAAACATCAAACCATTGCTGTTAATGTACCGAAAGATGTTAAAGATATCTTAGGGCACCCAACTCAAGGGGGCACACAAATACCTGTAGGTCCTGTAGGTGGTAAAGATGGAGATAAAGGGACAGTAGATACTAAAAAATCTACTGTTGAAAGTCCAGCTAAACGGGCAGAAACAATTGCTCATGAAGAAACTAAAAAGTTAAGCGATAAAGCTGCAGCAGATGTAAAAAAAGAAGCGCAACTTAAAAAAGCAAAAGACGAGAAAGAAGCCTTAGCTCGTAAAAAAGCCGAAGAGGCTCGACTAGCTGCAGAAAAAGCTGAAATGTCTCGAAAGGCTGCAGAAGCCAAGCATGCTGAAATTGAGCGCAAGATGGCTGAAAAAGCCGAAGCAGAGCGTAAAGCAGAGGAAGCTCGCAAGGCGGAAGCGGCTCGTAAAGCTGAAATGGCACGTATCGAGGCAGCGAGAAAAGCGGAAGCGGATCGACTAGCGGCGGCTCGTAAAGCAGAAGAAGCTCGACTAGCAGCGGAAGCAAAACGCCTTGAAGAAGAACGTAGAATTGAAGCTGCTCGTATTGAGGCCGCACGCAAAGCGGAGGAAGAAAGAAAAGCGGCCGAAGCTAAGGCTCGCTTTGAAGCGCAACGAGCAGCAGAAAAAGCTGCTTTAGAAGCCAAAAAGGCCGAAGAGGAACGCTTGGCTGCTGAGGCTAGAGTTCGTTTAGAAGCACAACGTAAAGCTGAGCAGGAAGCATTGGAAGCAAGACGTGCCGAAGAAGCTCGTAAAGCAGCAGAAGCGAAAGCTGCTTTAGAAGCACAACGTGCTGCTGAGCAAGCCGCTCTTGAAGCGAAGCGTCAAGAAGATGCTCGTAGAGCGGCAGAGGCTAAGGCTGCTTTGGAAGCACAACAAATGGAAGCAGCAAGAAAAGCAGAAGAGGCTCGTCGTGCGGAGGAAGCGCGTAGAGTAGAAGAAGCTCGAATTGAAGCGGAACGTAAAGCTGAGGCCGCTCGTGTAGCAGCAGAAGCAAAACGAGCAGAGGACGCACGCAAAGCTGAAGCAGCTCGAATTGAAGCAGCGCGTAAAGCTGAACAAGCTCGTTTAGCAGCAGAAGCACGTAGAGCAGAAGAAGCTCGGAAAGCAGAAGCAGCTAGACTTGAGGCACAACGTAGAGCTGAACAGGAACGTCTTGAAGCTGCGCGCCGTGCAGAAGAAGCTCGAATTGTTGCAGAGGCTAAACGTGCTGAAGAAGCGCTTAGAGCCGAAGAAGCTCGCCGCATAGAAGAAGCAAGACGTGCCGAAGAGGCTCGTAAAGCAGAGGCGGCTCGCATAGCGGCGGAAGCTCGTAAGGCAGAGCAAGAGCGACTTGCTGCAGAACGAGCTGAAGCAGAACGTCAAGCAGCCGAGGCACGACGCCTTGCTGAGGAACGATATAAAGCGCAACTAGAGGCAGAACGTAAAGCTGAAGCTGCCCGTCAACAAGCGTTGGCTCAAGCTGAAATAGAGCGTAAAGCAAAAGAGCGTGCTGAAGCTATTCAACGTGTCCGAGATCAACAAGAGAGTGCTCGTCGTCGTGCAGAACTTGCACGTCAACAACTTGAAGCCGAACGTAAGGCTGCTCAAGCATCTAAGAGGACTCCTTCCTTCAGTGAACTTGATGATATTCATGGGGATACATCAAATGTAACTATTCCAAATGCTGTATCCATTGATGAGTTGACAAAACCTAGACCGACTGCATCTCAAAATACACGTCGTCGTGAGCAACGTCAACCTCAATTGTCGCCAAATCAGCAATATGTGCAGATAAATCCTGTAGCGAATGAGCCGCAACAAGATCAAATGCCATATACTCCACAAAATGAACAGCAAAATGATGAAGAAAACCCACCAAGATTATATCCATTAGGTTAAGACCCTTAATTTCTAAAAAAAATTTTAGATTAAAGTTTAAGATATAGAAGTGGATTAATAGCTGTTTAAATATAGAGAGGACAAGCAATTTTATATGCTTGTCCTCTTTTTAAAATCCATATGAATTTTGTGTTTTACATTGACTTTCAAAGGTGGATTCAGTACAATAAATAAAGAAATGCATATATGGTACGAGAGACCATTGCATAATACAATACCTTTTAATTTAGTCCAGAGAGGCTGAGAAAGGAATATAGTTGAAGTGCCCATAGGGGCTTCTTTGTGCAAACTATTTGACCTTTTGCCCTGGGCAAAGGGTCTTTTTTGTTACGTGAGTTAGGAGGAAATCATGGGACAAGTTAGCCTAAAAGGCAAAGATTTATTGGGTTTGCAAAATGTGTCACCTGAAGAAATCAAATTGATTTTAGATGTGGCAAAGAAAATGAAGAAAATCGTTCTTTCTGATGACAAGAAGGTTCCACTATTAAAGGGGAAATCCATTATCAACCTTTTTATGGAACCAAGTACTCGTACCCGTAGTTCCTTTGAGTTAGCCGGCAAATACTTAGGGGCTGACGTAATCAATCTTTCTCCTAGTGGATCTTCCATGGGTAAAGGTGAAAGCTTCCGCGATACATTATTAACTATGTCCTACATGGGTACAGATGCTATCGTAATGCGCCACAGCGCAGAAGGTGCACCTTTATACGCTACGAAAGCCGTAGATCCGATTATCATTAACGCAGGTGATGGCGCTCATGAGCATCCAACACAAGCATTACTAGACATGTATTCTATCTTAGAGAAAAAGGAATCTATTGAAGGATTAAAGGTGGTTATCCTTGGCGATATAATGCATAGTCGCGTGGCACGCTCCAATATTTATGGACTTACAAAAATGGGGGCTGATGTACATCTAGCTGGTCCTCGTACAATGGTATATCCAGAACTTGAAAAATTAGGTGTTACCGTACACCACGATATTCGTGAAGCCGTTGTTGATGCAGATGTTGTAAACGTACTTCGCATTCAATTAGAACGCATTCATTCTGCACTATATCCTACAAACAGAGAATATGCACGTATCTTTGGTATTAATAACGATGTATTGAAATTAGCTAAAGATGATGTAATGGTCATGCATCCAGGCCCGATGAACCGTGGCTTAGAAATCGCACCAGATGTGGCGTATTCTGATCAATCAGTAATTCAAGAACAAGTGCGTAATGGCGTAGCTATACGTATGGCTGTATTGTACTTAACTATTATCGGAGGTGACGGTAGTGAGCTTGCTTATTAAAAATGGTACGGTAGTTAATCCGGCAAAAAAACAAAACGAAGTAGCAGACATTCTCGTAAAAGATGGTAAAATTGCAGCCATCGGTCAAAACTTAAATGCTGAAGGTGCTGAGATATATGATGCAACAGGTCTTATTGTAGCACCAGGCCTTATTGATATTCACACACATTTGCGTGAGCCAGGTCAAGAAGCGAAAGAAGATTTCCACTCCGGTACACAAGCCGCTGCTGCAGGTGGTTTCACACGTGTTGTAACTATGGCTAATACAAATCCTGTAGTAGATAATGCTGCGCTCGTAAGAGGGTTGCAAAAGCAAGCCGAACTTACTGGTGTTGTTAAGGTAGAATTTATTGGTGCGGTATCAAAAGGTCTTGAAGGTAAGGAACTTGCTGAAATGGGGGATATGGCAGAAGCTGGTGTAGTAGCTTTCTCCGATGATGGCCACTATGTAGAAAATGCTGCATTTATGCGTCGTGCTTTAGAATACTCGTCCATGTTTAATAAGATGGTTATCGACCATGCAGAAGATATTACATTGACTAAAAATGGCCATATGCATGAAGGTATTGTTTCTTATGAATTAGGTGTTATTGGTCGCCCTGCAGTAGCTGAAGATTTGGCTGTTGCTCGTGATATCTTGTTATCTGAAATGACAGGTGGTCATATCCATATTGCTCACGTAAGTAGTAAAAATACTGTAGATATGGTGCGCCGTGCGAAGGCTAAAGGCCTTAATGTAACCTGTGAAGTTACAAGCCAACATTTGTCTTTCACAGATGAATACCTACGCGAATATAATCCAGCATTTAAAATGGCTCCTCCAATTCGCTCAGAAGATCATCGCCAAGCATTATTAGAAGGCTTGAAAGATGGCACAATCGATGCGATTATTACAGACCATGCACCACATGCATACGAAGAAAAAGACCATGAATTCTGCTGTGCACCAAATGGTTTCAGTGGCCTCGAAACATCTTTGGCGGCGGTTATTACTAATGCATATGGTCCTGATAAACTTAGCATTGATCAAGTTGTGTACTATATGAGTACTCGACCAGCTGAGTTGATGCACCTTGATGCAGGTGTTCTTGAAGTTGGTAAGCCAGCGGATATTACTGTATTCTCTACAACTGAAAAGTGGACAGTAGATAGAAACAAATTTTATACAAAAGGTAAAGTTAGCCCATTTGATGGTATGACTGTTACAGGTAAAGCTAAACTCACAGTAGTTGATGGCAAAATTGTTATGAAGGAGGGCGTAGTCTTATAATGAAAGGCAAGTTAGTTCTTGAAGATGGTTCCGTGTTTGAAGGTTCCTTATTAGGTGGCGCCCCAACGGTAGGTGAAGTTGTATTTAACACAGGTATGACCGGGTATCAAGAAATCTTGACTGACCCATCCTATGCGGATCAAATTATTACATTAACCTATCCTTTAATTGGTAATTATGGTACTTTAAATTCTATTACTCAAGGTCCTAAACCATATTGTAAAGGTTTTATTGTAGGTGAACTGTGTGACTTTCCATCTAACTGGCAAAATGAGGGGTTATTTAGTGAGTATCTTCGTTTGCACGGCATCCCTTGCCTTTATGATGTAGATACACGTGCGATTACACGTGTTCTTCGTAACCATGGTGTAATGAAGGGCGTACTCGTACGCTCTGATTACCCTATGGAGGATATTCAAAAATTGTTTAAACAAGACTTGCCAACAGATCAAGTTATGCGTGTAACTACAAAATGGCAAGGTATGCGTGGCGATAAAAATGCTGAATTCCACGTAGCGGTAATGGATTATGGTGTAAAGGAAAATATCCTTCGCTCTCTAGAAGCTGCAGGCTGTCGTCTTACTGTATTTCCTGCAGATGCTAAGGCTGAAGATGTGTTGGCAGCAAATCCAGATGGTATTTTTTTATCTAATGGCCCTGGAGACCCTCAAGATCTTGGCTATGCAGTAGAAGAAGTAAAGAAAATGTTTGGTAAGAAACCAATCTTTGGCATCTGTATGGGGCATCAAGTATTGGCACAAGCTTATGGTGGTACCACATTCAAATTGAAATTTGGTCACCGTGGTTCTAACCATCCTGTACAAGATTTACGTACTGGTCGGGTATATATTACATCTCAAAATCATGGCTATGCGGTAGATGATACTTCTTTGCCAGATTTCGTAGAAATTACACATCGTAGTGTAAATGATGGTACCGTAGAAGGTATGCGTCATAAAGAATTGCCAATCTTCTCCGTACAATACCATCCAGAAGCATCCCCAGGACCTACTGATAACCTATATTTATTTGACGAATTTGAAGACTTAATGAGAAAGGGAAAATAATATGACCTCAGAAGCAAAAAAAGTACTTGTAATTGGTTCTGGTCCAATTATTATCGGCCAAGCTGCAGAGTTTGACTATGCTGGCACACAAGCATGCCGTTCCCTTCGAGAAGAGGGTTATAAAGTAGTATTAGTTAACTCCAACCCTGCTACTATTATGACTGATACAGATATTGCAGACCGCGTATATGTAGAACCGATTAGTCTTGAATTCGTAACAGAAGTTATAAAAAAAGAACGCCCTTGGGGCTTGTTGGCTACATTAGGTGGTCAAGTAGGTCTTAATATGGCGGTACAATTGTCTGAAGCTGGCGTATTAGAAGAATATGGTGTAAAACTTCTTGGTACAACTCTTGAAGCCATTAAACAAGCCGAAGACCGTGAACTCTTCAAAGAAGCGATGAAGGAAATCAACCAACCGGTTCCTGAATCCGATATCTTTAACGATCTTGAAGAAGCAGTAGCCTTTGCTAATCGTATTGGGTATCCTATTATCATCCGTCCTGCATACACATTAGGCGGTACTGGTGGAGGTATTGCCCATAATGAAGATGAAATGTATGAAATCACACGTCGTGGTTTGAAACTTTCACCAATTCACCAAATTCTAGCAGAACGTTCCGTTGCAGGCTGGAAAGAGATTGAATACGAAGTAATGCGCGATAGTGCAGATAACTGCATCATCGTATGTAATATGGAAAATATTGACCCTGTTGGTGTGCATACTGGGGATTCTATCGTTGTGGCACCAAGCCAAACCTTGAACGATATTCAATACCAAATGCTGCGTACCGCATCTGTAGAGATTATCCGTTATTTGAAAATCGAAGGCGGTTGTAACGTACAATACGCTTTGAATCCAAATAGCAACGAATATATTGTTATCGAAGTAAACCCTCGCGTATCTCGTTCCTCTGCATTGGCATCTAAGGCAACTGGGTACCCAATTGCGAAGGTAGCAGCAAAAATTGCAGTAGGCATGACATTGGATCAAATTACAAATGCTGTAACAGGCGAAACAAAAGCATGCTTCGAGCCTACACTCGACTATGTAGTAACGAAGTTCCCACGTTGGCCATTTGAAAAATTCAATTTGGCGGACCGCACATTGGGCACTCAAATGAAGGCTACTGGCGAAGTTATGGCTATCGACCGCTCTTTGGAAGGTTCTTTACTTAAAGCCATTCGTTCCTTGGAAATTGGTTTAGACCATATTGAGCTTAAGAAAATCGCCCATGAATCCATGGAACAGCTTATCGAACGTTTACACTTAGTAGATGATGAACGTATCTATGTTGTGGCAGAAGCTCTTCGCAAGGGGATTAGTGTAGAAAAAATCCACTATATTACAAAAATTGATACATTCTTTATTGAAAAAATCAAAAACATTGTTACTGTGGAAAAAGCATTGGCTGAGCAAGGTTTAACAGAGGATGTATTGCGCAAAGCAAAACGTTATTCCTTCACTGATTCTGTTATCGCTCGTTATGCTAATACAACTGTAGAAGATGTTCGTGCAAAACGTAAAGAATGGAATATTCTTCCAACATATAAATACGTAGATACCTGTGCGGCAGAATTTGAATCTAAAACGCCGTACTATTACAGTGCTTATGCGCAAGAAGATGAAGTTAAACCACTAGGTGAAAAATCCGTAGTAGTACTTGGTTCTGGGCCAATTCGTATCGGTCAAGGCGTAGAGTTCGATTACTGTTCCGTACATTCCTCTTGGGCCCTTCGTAAAGCGGGTTACCAATCTATTATGATTAATAACAACCCAGAAACAGTGTCTACTGACTTTGATATTTCTGACTCTTTATACTTTGAGCCATTGACTGTGGACGATGTTATGGAAATCATCAATAAAGAACAGCCAGCGGGCGTCATTGCTCAATTTGGTGGTCAAACGGCTATCAATTTGGCAGGCCCATTGGCAGAACGTGGCGTCAAAATCCTCGGTACATCCGTAGATAGCATCGATATGGCGGAAGACCGTGAACGCTTTGATGAATTGTTGGCGAAACTTGGTATCCCTCGCCCAGTAGGTGCTTTGGTAACCTCTGATGAAGAAGCACAAGAAGCAGCTAAAAAGTTGAAATACCCGTTAATCGTTCGCCCTTCTTATGTATTGGGCGGTCGTGCGATGGAAATCGTATACAACGATAAAGAGCTTGATGTATACATGAAGGAAGCCGTAGTAGCATCTAAGGAGCATCCTGTTCTTATCGACCGTTACATGGTTGGTATGGAGGTAGAGGTTGATGCTATTTCCGACGGTACTGATGTATGTATCCCTGGTATTATGGAACAAATCGAACGCGCCGGTGTTCACTCTGGTGACTCCATGGCCGTTTACCCAGCTCAACACTTGAGTCAAGAATTGATTGATCAAATTGTTGACTATACACGTCGTATTGCAGTAGGTCTTAATGTTAAAGGTGTGCTTAACATTCAATACATCGTGGCTGATGGTGAACTTAATGTAATCGAAGTTAACCCTCGTTCTAGCCGTACCGTGCCATTCATTTCTAAGGTAACAGGTATTAACATGGTGGAATGTGCAACACGCATTGCGCTTGGTGAAAGCTTAATAGATTTGGGCTTGCCACTTGGTCTTGTACCTAATAAACCATATGTAGCTGTAAAAGCACCTGTATTCTCCTTCTCTAAAATGGGCCTTGTAGAAATCGCCCTCGGACCTGAAATGAAATCTACTGGCGAAGTTATGGGGATTGGTCGTACATATTCTGAAGCTTTATTCAAAGCTATCAATGGTGCAAACATGCGTATTCCAGAGGATGGTACAATTCTCATGACAGTAGCAGACCGTGATAAAGCAGAAGCTTGTGAACTTGCAAAAGGGTTCATCGATCTTGGTTATCATATTGAAGCAACTGGTGGTACAGGTAAATACTTTATCGAACACGGTGTTGATTGTAAGGTGGTTAATAAAATCTCTGAAGGGGATGACA
>OGDO01000663.1_pt1 | contig 14923 bp, 8 predicted proteins | sample 1570431 | NCBI WGS metagenome assembly OGDO01 (sample SAMEA2582183, study PRJEB24529) | metagenome | reverse complement strand
CTGCTGGTTACAAAGAATATATTTTCCCTTTGCTATTCTTCAAACGAATTTCTGACGTATACGATGAGCAGTTTGAAGGCTATGTTTGCGAAGGCGGTATAGAGTATGCCAATGCTCAAGCTCAAGAATTAGTAATTCGTATTCCCGATGGTGCCCATTGGCGTGATGTACGTGAGTGTACTGAGAATGTTGGCCAGCGTTTGGTCGAAGCCTTTATTGCTATTGAACAAGCCAACCCTGGCGAACATGCCGATGGACGTGTTATCGGAGGCCTGGAAGGTATCTTTGGCCCTAAAGATGGGTGGACCAATAAAGCCAAGATGCCCGACCACATTATCACCTCTTTGATAGAAGATTTCTCACGTTACAATTTGTCGCTTAAAGCGTGTCCAGCAGATGAGATGGGACAGGCATATGAGTATCTTGTGGGCAAGTTTGCCGATGATGCTGGTAATACGGCACAGGAGTTTTACACCAACCGTACCGTTGTGGATTTGATGGCAGAGATACTTCAACCTCGTCCGGGCGAAAGCATCTATGACCCTACTTGTGGTTCGGGTGGTATGCTTGTAAAATGTTTGGACTTTCTTCGCAAAAAGGGTGAACCATGGCAAGGAGTAAAGGTTTTTGGGCAAGAGATTAATGCACTTACCAGTGCTATTGCTCGAATGAATCTTTATCTAAATGGCGTTGAAGACTTTTCTATTGTCAGAGAAGATACCTTAGCATACCCCGCCTTTGTCGATGGAAGCAAATTGCGTAAGTTTGATATCGTATTAGCAAATCCGCCATACTCTATAAAGACATGGGATCGTGAGGCTTTTATAAACGACAAATGGGGACGCAATTTCTTAGGAACACCGCCTCAGTCTAAAGCAGACTATGCCTTCATACAGCATATTTTATCATCTATGAATGATCATGGAAGATGTGCTATTCTATTGCCTCATGGTGTTCTTAATAGACTTATAGAGAAAGATATACGTCAAAAGCTCATTCAGAACGATCTTATTGATGCCGTTATTAGTATTGGGAAAAATTTATTTTTTAATTCACCAATGGAGGCCTGTATTCTTATTTGTCGATCAAATAAACCAACTGATAGGAAAAATAAAATTCTTTTAATAAAGGCTACCGATTTAGTGGAACGGAAAAATACTGAAAGTTATTTAACCAATGAGCATATTTCAATAATAACGAGTATTTATACCCGATATACCAATATTGACGGACGTTCAAAGATTATTAACAATAATGAAATCCCTGATAACAAGTATAGCATTTCACCAAAATTCTATGTAAAATCCAACGATCCAAAAGATATTGAAGATATTTCTGAACTTTTAGAAAATTGGAAGTCAAACTCAGAGTCTTTACACGAGTCATTTACCAATTTAATAGATTTATTATGAGCATAGTCAAGTTTTCTGAGGTTGCACACCGAGCATATACAAGAGAAGATAGATTCAATACTGAGAAAATCTATTATGTAGGTGGTGAACATATAGATTCATGTGAGTTATATGTTACAAAGAAGGGTGTAATAAAAGGTTCAACAATTGGACCAATGTTCTATTGCGGCTTTACTGCAGGGCAAATTCTATTTGTTACACGAAATCCTCATTTAAAGAAGTGTAGTATTGCTGATTTTGATGGAATCTGTTCAGAAAAGACCTTTGTAATAGAAACTAAAGATGAAAGTATTCTCACACAAGAATATTTAGCAATAATTATGCAAAGTGATGATTTTTGGAATTATTGTGAAGAAAATAAAAGTGGTGGTGTTAATTACTTTCTAAACTGGAGTACTCTTGCTGATTACGAATTCGAGTTGCCTCCAATTAAGCAGCAATTAGAAATTGCCCAAAAAGTGATGTCAGCTTATCGCCTAAAACAATCATATAAGAAGCTTCTTGATGCTACTCGAGAAATGGTGAAATCGCAATTTATCGAGATGTTTGGGACTGTTGAATCTTATTGCAAATTGGAAGATTTGGTATCTGATACATTCCCAGGGGAATGGGGAAGCGAACCGACTTCTGAAAATGCTATAAAAGTGATTCGCACAACAAACTTTACTAATGAAGGACATCTTGATCTGGCGGATGTTGTAACTAGAGATATTGAGCCTAAAAAAGTTGCACGAAAAAAGCTCAAACAAGGTGACACAATCTTGGAGAGGTCCGGAGGTACTAAGGATAATCCGGTTGGTAGAGTCGTGTTTTTCGATGAAATAGGTGATTATTTGCTTAATAATTTTACACAAGCATTGCGTCCTAAGGAATCTGTAAATCCAGTATACTTATTCTACGCTTTATATAATTCCTATAATATCAATAAGGCTGCAATGAGAGCAATGGCAAGCCAAACTACCGGTATCCAAAATTTAAGCATGTCGGACTTTATGTCTAAGTCTATAGTACTACCTTCAAGAGACGAACAAAACAAATTTGAACAGATCTACCGTCAGGCCGACAAATCAGAATTTGAACTCCGTAAATCGATAGAGGCAATAGACCAAGTAATAAAGAGTTTGATAAACAACTAATATATATCACTATGATATCAAAAGAAGAAGTACGTGAGCTGTTGAAGAGCACTGAGACATATAGAATAGAGCGTACCACATCTACCGGAGATATGGATAAGTTTCAAGAAGCAATATGTGCTTTCTCAAACGATTTACCTAATTCCAAGAAGAATGGGTATCTGATTCTTGGTGCGTATGATAATGGAACTTTATCGGGGTTGAAAGTTGATGATGATTTACTAAAAAAGATTTCAGCCATACGTTCAAATGGTAATATATTGCCTCTTCCTATTATGTCGGTGGAAAGATTTGAATATGAGGATGGAGATTTGCTTGTTGCAGAAGTTTCACCTTCGTTGGTTCCACCTGTACGATATCGCGGTAGGACATTTGTTCGTATTGGTCCTCGCAGGGATATTGCCAGTGAAGCGGAAGAACGAATTTTGTTTGAACGTAGAACTTCATATATGGCAACATTTGATGCCACTCCTTGTTTTGGCGCAACCATAAAAGATATTGATACGGAGTTCATCAAAAGAGAATATCTTCCTCAGATAATTGACCACGAAGTATTGGCTAGCGATAGCCGTAATATCAAGGAACAGTTGGCGGCAATTCATTTGTATGATCTTACACATGAATGTCCTACAAATGCTGCAATGATTCTTTTTGGTAAAGACCCTCAGTATTATATGCATGGGTGCTATGTACAATACGTTCATTTTGCAGGTAAAGACCGTGGTAGTGAAATCGTTAATGAACGACAGATTAAAGGAAGTCTTAGTAAAATGCTACCGCAATTGGAAAACTTTGTTAGGGATGCTGTGGTGACTTCTCGCCCTATGCCTATTAGCATGCTGCGTGAGAAGAATGTGTTGAATTATCCTGACTTGGCTCTTAGAGAGTTGTTGATGAATGCATGTATGCATAGGGATTACCAGTCCAATATGCCAATTCGACTTTATCAATATGAGGATCGTATTGAGATTCTTAATGCTGGAGGATTGTATGGTGAGGCTCGTCCTGAGAACTTCCCAACGGTAAATGATTATCGTAATCCAATTGTTGCAGAGGCTATGCGTGGATTGAAGTACGTTAACATGTTCAATCGTGGAATTCAGCGTGTAAAGAACTTATTGCAAGAGAATGGAAATCCCGAACCAGTGTTCAATGTGGATAAGATTACAGCTTTTGAGGTTATAGTGAGGCCTTCTTTATCACTTAACTTGGTCACCGATGAGGAAAATGTGACTAAGTCAGTGACTAAGTTAAGTGACACACTTAATGATATAATTGATTTTTGTTCTACTCCTCGAAGTATGGCTGAAATCATGGAGCATCTTGGTCTTAAACACAGATATAATGTAAAGCATCGCTATATTGACCCACTTATAGAGGGAGGATTCTTGGTAATGACTATTCCCGAGAAACCTAATAGTCGGAGCCAAAAATACAAACGAGCATTGACTTAGTCACTTTACTTGGTCACTCATGAGTGACTAAGTTCATATTATTGTAGTGCATGAATAATTAGTCGCGCGTTAATTGACGAACCTTTATAATATAGTAAAATTATGGTTAAGAACTTGATTAACGAAATAGAACAGGCTATGCTCGGTTCATTGAATAATGAGCAGTTGGCCCAGTTGCGTAAGGTGCTTGATTACACCTTCCGTAATATTGTCGTGACTGAAAAAGATTCTGTCAATGCAGAAAGTAATAATCAGATTTTGGTAGAGAATTTTATCTCAGCCAAGAAAGTTGAAGGATGTTCTCCTAATTCAATCGCCTATTATCGAAGTACTATAAATAATGCATTGATTAAGTTGGGTAAAGAGGTTATCCACATAACTACTGATGATTTACGGCATTATTTAAATACATATCAAAGCGAGAGTGGCGCGAGCAAGGTAACGGTAGATAATATTCGACGCATACTATCCAGTTTCTTTTCTTGGTTAGAAGAAGAAAACTATATAGTAAAGAGTCCTGTACGAAGAATCCATAAAGTAAAAGTGGGTAAAACCGTAAAGGAAACATATACTGATGAATCTCTTGAATTGATGCGGGACCATTGCTCAAATCCGCGTGATTTGGCATTGATAGATCTATTGGCATCAACAGGAATGCGTGTTGGAGAATTGGTTAAGCTCAATCGCTCAGATATAGACTACCACAACAGGGAGTGTATTGTTACCGGCAAAGGTGATAAGCAGCGTAAGGTATATTTCGATGCTCGTACAAAGATTCATTTGCAGAAATACATAAACAGCCGTACTGACAACAATGAAGCGTTGTTTGTCTCACTCCTGGCTCCTTATGATAGATTGCAGATTAGCGGAGTGGAGATTAGACTGCGCCAGATGGGGAAAGATTTGAATATTCCAAAAGTGCATCCACATAAATTCCGTAGAACATTGGCAACAATGGCAATAGATAAGGGCATGCCTATTGAGCAAGTCCAGCACCTACTCGGTCATCAGAGTCTCGATACGACATTGCAATATGCAATGGTGAATCAGAATAATGTAAAATTGTCTCATCATAAATTCATTGGTTAGTATGTCGCAATTTATCGAGATGTTTAAGGGCGATAATCAAGTACCTCTTGGAGATATTTGCAATATCGAGAAAGGTGCTACGATAACAAGAAATGATGTTCTACCTGGAGAAGTTCCTGTCGTGGCAGGAGGTCAAGAACCTAGTTGCTATCATAATGTTGCAAATCGAGAGGCTGGTGCAATAACTGTTAGTGCATCTGGCGCTTATGCGGGATATATTAACTTCTGGAATTGCCCTATATTCGCTTCTGACTGCAATACAATCATCTCTAAAGATGATGAGAAAACCGATCAGACTTTCGTATATTTTGGTTTAAGGGTTATGCAAAAACAAATATATGGTTTGCAAAAAGGTGGTGCTCAGCCACATGTGTATGGAAAGGATTTGCAGAAATTTATGTTTCCATGCCCATCCTATGCAAAGCAGATCGAGTTTTCCAAGATGGCAAAACAAGCCGATAAATCAGAATTTGTTGGTTGCAAATCGCAATTTATCGAGATGTTTAGTGGTGCACCTAAAGTTGGTATCAATAATTTGGTTGATACAGTTTGGGGATCGTCACCAGATTCAAAGACATATAATGATATAGGAGAAGGTATGCCATTTTATCAGGGAAAAACAGAGTTTGGCGATTTGTACATAAATGCTCCAGTGACATACTGTACGGCTCCGATAAAAATGGCAAAAGCAAATGCGATATTAATGTCTGTTCGCGCCCCTGTAGGTGCTGTAAATATAGCAACACAAGATTGCTGTATAGGAAGAGGCCTAGCATCAATTACTCCTAAAGAAGGTAAGTCAACAACTATGTTTGTGTACTATGCTTTAAAGTATATGGAGGCAGACATCGATCGTCTTGGTACAGGATCAACCTTTAAGGCAATCAATAAGGAAAGCTATGCAAAGATACAAATGCCTAATGCGAAAATATCAGAGCAGGCTAAATTTGTATCAATTGCTGAACAGGCCGATAAATCAGAATATTACAATTAGAAACAAAAATATAATAACATATGGCATACTTTAACGAAGAAAATACGGTTGAGCAAATGCTCATTAATGCGGCAGGACAATGCGGTTGGATATATGTGGAACCGCAGTTTGTTCCGAGACTTCCTGATGAAGTTCTTGTTGTAGAATGGCTCATGGAGGCATTGTTGGCATTGAATCCTATTACTGCTGAACAAGCAGAACAGGTTATATATAAACTTCGAGCTTGTATTACAAGTGGAGGAGCTTCTGATGAACTAATTACAGCCAATGATAAGTTCCGCAAGTTACTGTTTGAAGAAAACTCATACCCATTTGGTGATAATGGCGATAATATCAACATTCGTTTCTTTGCAGGCAAGGATGATGAATATAAGAATCGTTGCATAGTAACTAATCAGTGGGAGTATCCGAGAAAGAGTAAGGAGGGAGGCAAGCGTTTAGACCTTGTATATGTCATCAATGGTATACCTATGGTTATCGGTGAAGCAAAGACTCCTGTTAAGGCATCTGTAACATGGGCTGATGGTGCTACTGATATTATGCATTACCAGAAGAGTATCCCTGAAATGTTTGTTCCGAATATTCTAACCTTTGCAAGTGAAGGTAGAGAACTTCAATATGCTGGTATTGGATGCCCTATTGACAAATGGGGCCCATGGTTTGCCGATGAGGAACGTAAGCATGGTACATTGGAGGATGTTGAGCATAACTATGTATCATTGATGACTCCTGAAAGACTATTGGATATATATCGTTTCTATTCTGTTTTCACAGGAACCTCAGGAGGCAGAAAAATTAAAATTGTATGTCGTTACCAACAATATTTGGGTGGCGAAGCTATTGTTCAACGTGTTCTGTCAACATATATAAATGGCTCTGGCCCTCGTAAAGGTTTGATTTGGCATTTCCAAGGTTCTGGTAAGTCGTGGTTGATGGTATTTGCGGCTCAAAAACTTCGTCGTCAGGAAGTGCTAAAAGCGCCAACAGTAGTGATTGTGGACGATAGAATTGATTTGGAAGACCAGATTACTGGTGATTTCACTCGTGCAGAGATACCTAACATTGATAGTATATCATCAAAACAAGAACTGGAGGAAAAGATCCATCAAAGAAAGATCTTGATAACCACCATCTTTAAGTTTGGTGATTTGAATGATGGCGAGGTAATTGATGAACGTGATAATATCATCCTCTTGATGGACGAAGCTCATAGAACACAAGAAGGAGACCTCGGTAAAAAGATGCGCACAGCACTGCCAAATGCATTCTTCTTTGGATTAACTGGTACACCTATTAACCGTAATGACCATAATACATTTGCATGTTTTGGTGCCGAGGAGGATAAATATGGATACATATCAAAATATACATTCCAAAATTCAGTAGCAGATGGGGCAACTCTTGAACTTAATTTCAAGACCGTTCCAGTCGAGATGCACTTGGACGATGCTAAATTGCAAAAGGAGTTTGACGAACTTACCGACCAGATTAGCGAAGAAGACAAGAATGAATTGGTAAGAAGAACAAGTGTTGATGCATTCTTTACTGCAGAAAAAAGAATCAATGACGTTTGTAAGTATATTGTCTCTCATTTCAGAGAGTATGTGGAACCAACAGGCATGAAAGCTCAGGTTGTTGTTTACAATAGAGAATGTTGCGTCAAATATAAAAAGGCTTTGGATGCTCTTCTTGGCACAGATGACCAAACAACAATTATAATGCATACTGCTGGAGATAAAGCAGATGAATATAAGGCATATAAGCGTAGTCGCGATGAGGAAAAGAAGTTGCTTGATCAGTTCAGAGACCCATTGTCTCCGCTAAAATTTGTGATCGTAACAAGCAAACTACTAACAGGTTTTGACGCACCTATACTCCAGTGTATGTATTTGGACAAACCAATGAAGAATCATACTTTGTTGCAGGCTATTTGCAGAACCAATCGTACCTACAATGAGAATAAGAAATGTGGATTGATTGTTGATTTTGTTGGTGTATTTGAGGATGTTGCAAAGAGTCTTGCTTTTGATGAAGAGACAGTTAAGACCATTGTTCAGAATATCGATGAAATCAAAAGTCTTATACCTACATTCATGCAACAATGTATTGAGTTCTTCCCTGGCGTTGATAGAACTATTGGTGGATGGGAGGGGCTTACTGCTGCTCAACAATGCTTGAAAGATGATGGTGTGAAGACAAACTTTGGCCGCCACTTTGCCCGTCTCAATAAAGCGTGGGAGATAGTTTCTCCCGATGCTTGTTTGGCCGAATACCAAAATGATTATACTTGGTTGGCTCAAGTGTATCAAAGTGTGCGTCCTGTAAGTGGTGGTAATCTTATCTGGACTTTGCTTGGAGCTAAGACCATAGAGATTATACATCGCAACATTGAAACTATTGACATTGGTACTCCACTAGAGGATTTGGTAGTTGATGCCGATGTGATAGATGCAGTCCTTGAAGATGAAAAAGCACGTGAGAAGAAGATTGTTGAAGTAGAGAAAATACTTCGATTGAGATTGGGCGAGCACAAAGGTGATCCTAACTTCAAGAAATTTGCAGAGAAATTGGATGAACTCCGAGAACGAATGGAACAAAACCTGATCAGCAGTATTGATTTCTTGAAACAACTTCTTGCATTAGCAAAAGACTTGCTTGAAGAAGAAAAGAAAAAGGATGAACCTCAGGATAAACGTGCTCAAGCTCGTGCCGCCTTAACAGACCTTTTCCAAAGTATAAAGACCGAAGACACACCTATTATCGTTGAACAAGTTGTAAATGATATAGATAATGAAGTGGTTAACATTGTACGTCAATTTAATGATGCTTTCCAAAGTGTAACAGCCCGCAGAGAAATCAAAAAGAAACTACGTGCTATCCTCTGGGTTAAGTATCAGATAAAAGACAATGATGTATTTGAACGTGCATACCAATATATTGAGATGTACTATTAGTGTTTTGTTCAATCTGTTGTACAATGGCACAATATAAGCAATCTGAAATCACAAATGTATTTTGGGCATCGAACGATGGCTTCAAAGGTGGGCGTGACCCATTGGGAATCCAGAATAGTTCAATTGCAACCTATAGCAAATTGTTACCTGGGCTCACCAATCTAACCCGTCACATCCGCTATTACAGCCTTTATTGTTGGCTACTTAGTGAATATGACAAACTTGAAGTTGCTGGTCAAATATCTCTGCATCAATATAATTTTATACGTCGTGCAGAGTTGGCAATGGCACTAATTATGAAGGAACAGAATGTTGGTTCTGTGGTTGGAGCTTTGTTTGTTTCACAAGGTAGATATAAGCAAATAGAGGATGGTATTTATGATATTGCAGATGGTGCTGATTATGAATCTAAAGATAAGTACTGGACATTCAAGAGTGGAGCTTTTGGCCAGTACTATCTTGGTTCTCTTATTTATTATGAACTTGTAAAAATTGAAGAAGGCAGATTTTATCTTCGTAACAAAGGAAAAGAGTTAGCTGATGCTGTCAGAAATAGTATTGATGAAAACATCCGGAAATTATTTCTTAAATGTATTCTGGATGGAAGTCTTAAAGAAGAAGCAATAGAAGACTTACAATCTTTAGCAATACATCGCATAATTGTAGGCTCTGAGGAATGGCTGTTCTTAAATAATTTGCTTACGAAAAGTGACGAGGACTCTTCCTTGCGAAGAGAAACAATCTATTTGCTCCTAAATGATATTTCAAATGGTGTAGAGATTCAGGAGTTCGTAAAGAATCGTTTTTTGCATATAACTGAAGACGGTAATTTACAGGCCGCATTTGGGTGGTATTTCTATTATTTATGTGAAGGTTTGCATTATAGTATTGACTTGCTCTTTTGTTTAATACTCTACAAAACTCATGAATTACACAATCCTCCAATAGCACTACTTTCTCAAGATATTAAACAATCTTTATTGTCGGTTATAGAGAAAGAGATGAATTATAACTCTCTTGACGAATGGAGGAAAAATGTGAGTGATAATATAAATATAATCTATGATGAATTAAGGGATTACGTCAGTAAACAAGATTATATTTCTGCAGCAGCACATGCGATAAGACTCCTGTTGAGACTTTATACTGAATTTGAGAATAACTCAAAAGAAATAGAGGAGTTTGAGAAAAAAAATGATTTGAAACGTCAGCGAGGCATACTCAGTGAAGGGTTAAGATCTTATATGGAGCGTTACCTGTCATTCTCTATATCTAGCTTTATAGAATCTCTGATAGTACAAATAATGCAGGAACATACTGTGGTTGCTATTGCTAAAATGGGAAAGAATAATTCAGACCTAAGAAAATTTATTCTTGAGGATGGACGGATTGTTCTAGTAGAGCAACGGTATCCCGTTGAAACATCGCCGCGTATTAATTCTCTATTTAATTTTTTACAAGACATGGGTTATCTTGATGAAGATAATACACTAACTGAGATAGCATCACAATTCATTGAGAATTATGGAAAAGAATGAGCATGCAATATTATTGGATATTCCTAGCGGCGGCAAAAATGGCAAATATCATTCAGCTGTATTGACTACTTATGCCATAGATTTGATACATTTCGATAATCAATTATTGAACATGCTTCATCGTAAGCAAGTATGTAGCATAAATGTGTTTGCCGATACCAATCAAATGGATAAATCTATGGAATATGTATCTCCTATTTATATTAGACATATTGGTAAGGAGTACTCCATTACATCTATAAGTGCTGTCGGAGCTTTTCATCCTAAGATTAATTTCTTTGTAGGAGATGACGCTGTATTGGTTGTGTTTGGTACTGGTAATCTAACAGTTACAGGACATGGAAAAAATCATGAGGCATTTACAGGTTTTATGATAGATGAGACTGATACGACGCATCGTCCTCTCATTGAAGAATGTTGGCAGTATCTCTGCCGATTTACAAAGCAATGTAACGACTATGATCATAATAGAATTCTTCGTGAGATTCCTGAAAATTGTACATTTTTAGATTCCTCTTTCAATATTGTGCCTCATAGTATGTGCAAGGTACAAGAAGGGTTAAATGCTGCTTTACTGTATAATGATTCTCAGTCTGGGATTTTACAACAAATTTCAAATTTAGTGCCATTAAATGAGGTGCAGACTATAACACTTCTCAGTCCATATTTTGATGAATATGGAGAATCATTGATTACATTATCCCAACTTTGTCCGAACTCAACGGTGAATGTTTTGATTCACCAAGATTGTGCTTTGCCACCAAGCGGAATGCTTCCAAATAGCAGTATTCATTTTTATGATTTCAGCGAAACAAAAAGGGGTAAAATAGCTTTTAAAACATATGAACGTCAATTGCATGCAAAGGTTTTGCACTTTAAGACTAATGATGCTGAATATTGTATGGTTGGCAGTGCAAATGCAACATTAGCCGGACTTGGAACAATAACTCACAGAGGCATAAATGAAGAGTTTGGAGTCTTGTATCATTCGACAAAGCAAGATTTTCTATCTACACTTGGTCTGAAAACCAAGAAAAGAATAGATGTGCCAACTAATAGATCCAAACATTCTAATGAAGCTCCTTCTGAAACTGGAAGACGATTAAGACTATTATCCGCTTATTACGAATCAGGTAAATTAAATGTCTATAGCAATGAGGAGATTCCTGATGGAGTACTACTGTCTATCGACAATGGAATTGAGACTCTTGTAAGTGAACTTAAACATGATAAAGGCAATAGATATAGTACTGATATAAAGTTAGCAAAAACTCAATATACATGTTATTTAGTGGATAAAGACAAGAAATCTATATCTAATAAGCTGTTCGTCAATTGGACTGAGTTCTTAGCCACAACAAATCCGTCGAAAATGAGTCGTAATCTTAATAGATTCATTTCTCGTATTGAGAATGAAGGATATGATGGTATGGAGGTTGCTGATATGCTATCTGATGTAATGTGGGACTTAGTTAATGATGCTGGTGAAAAAGTTTCTCCAAAGATTAAAGTTTCATCAGAAGATAAAAGGCAATCTGATTTATCTTTGCCCGAAATAAAATACAATTCGGAATATGACAATGACGATGCAAAAAGTAGCAGGATTTTCCAAATAGATCGTACATCAAGACTGATTGAATGTATTGAGGAGAGTATTAAAAAAAAGATTCGTTCGATAGATGATGCGATCATTGATGAAGAGGAAGAAGGCTCGGCAGAAACAAGCAATAATAGAGAAATAGAAGAACAGGAGGATATCTTCCTCAGCAAGCAACTGTTAAAAGGTTATGGTGAATTATCAACATCTTTGTTAATGAAATATCAGAAGATGATAAGTAAGCGATACGAGCAGGTAAAAGCTACAGGTGATGGCGTTATAACTAGAGATGACTTAAACTTCTTTTCTCTGTCTATGTTTGCTGCAATGGAGATATGTTATCTTAATAAATTTCGTTATAAATTTGACCAAATACCCTATTCATCAAGAAACTTTTCTCAGAAACAGTTTTATGATAGTTTGGAAAGGAGCATAAGTAACGTTGGTCTTGACTCATTGGAAAAATTTGTAAAGTTTTGCAATACAATGAAACTTCCAGCACAAAGAGATGAGAATTTCAATAAAGTTTCGTCTCGTTCTATGAAATATGCAATATTATATGGGACCTTATTTAATAGACTTTCTCACATTGAAACTATACGCATATTGGGTAAACGCTTGCAAAAAGCAGTAGATAGCCTGGCTGTGCTATTCGGTAAACCTTCGTTTGAAACTCTGACAAAAGAGCTTGAACCTTTATCAGAAAGGTATGACTATGTATTTCGCATGAATCATGTTGAAAATATGATTAGAAGTCTTAGCTGATAATTTCGTTCGTTAGAACGAACAAACTACTATTAAATAAGGGAAAGAAAAAACATGGGCAATGATTTTTCCTTGTGTATAGCAAAAAGTTGTGCTTGTTTTCATTTGTTTGTCAAAAAACACATATCTTTGCCATTGATAGCCTCAGATGGTGTGGTTTGTTTGGCTAAAAATCATTCTTTGAAATATAATTGATTGATAATCAAATGAGACACAACTCTTCAACGAAGATGAATATTGAGTTTCCTCAAGCTGCATGAAAGACACCCCGGTACGGTCTGAAAACCGTATCGGGGTGTCTGATTGTTCGGAAACGAACTGCCTTTCAGGGCCGTAGCGTGCGGAACTTATGTCTGGAATCCTTTTGCAAAATGATTTTGACAAGAAAAGACCGTAAGATCTCCACTGTTTCGAAACGTTTTCACTGATGCATAAAAACCTCCGCACCGGACAGTTCCGGCCGTGACATTCAGCATCGAAGAATGCCTGCGGGAGCGCCGCCCTGTCCGTCTTAACGGACGAAAATACTACCGGCTTCGCCGCTTTATCTCCTTACAGCAGTTTTGTATCCAACGGATTCCCCGTCGGAAATTCCCACCGTCTGATGCCGGGTTTCATGACGTTCGATCCATGCCGTCAATACCGCAACGATATATCGTTGTTCTTCGGTCGCCAGTTCTCGCCCGGGTGGGATGCCGTGCCACTTGGCCAGACATCCCCGGCAGCAGCAGGCCGTGGCGTGCTGGGCGATAAAGACCGGATGCCCGCGCATAGGGGTCTGCCGCCCGTCATTGGGAATAACGGCCGGAGCGAGGCGCATGCGCACGAAATCTGCGGCATGACGCCGGATAGTCTCCATGCCTTTTCGCTCGATATAGGCGATATCTTCCGCTTTCAGACGAAATCTTCGGCGGAACTCGGATGTCGCCAGCCGGGCGAACAACGCATCGAAGGATTCTGCCGCATGGGTATTTTCAATCATTTTTCTCCGCAGATTAAGTCAGCAACAAAGATACGAACAGTCAATGCGTTTTTATCTGTTCCTGCGGGGATTTTCGCTCGGGGTATTCCGGGAACAGTATCAGCCATGCCAATCCGACGGCTGCCGGCAGCGACAAAATTTCCGTCGTCAGGAGCAGCGCTTTCAATAAAGTTTCCATACGGTCGCTACTTAGAATATGACGACCATGCTGGGAAACGGCGCCGGAGCCGTGCCGTCCCCGAAGCGCAGACGCCCGCGTATAAACCGGATTTCACGGGCCTTGCGGTAGATGAACTCGTGGAAATAACGGGTGTCGGTTCGTACGGGAATGAGCAGCACGACCGTCGTTCCGGGCTTGCGGGACTCGCGCCAGCATTTGAACACCCAGTCGTAAATCGCCCTTCCGTAAGGCGGATTGCAGAAAACCGTTTCTCCGGCCCAGTCCTGCTCCAGCCCGTTGTCCGCTATGGTGTAGAACTTCCCGCACTTGGCGTTTCCGGGCGAGGCACACGGATCGAGGGTGAAATGGAATTCTGCGTCGAGGGCGTCGAAGAATGCCTGCGGGGTCGCCCAGTCCATCTTAACGGATGAAAACAGGGCTGGATTCAGCCGCTTCATCTCCTTACAGCAGTTTTGCTTCTAACAACTCTTTGGCCGCTATCTCCACCGTCTGATGCCGGGCCCCGTTTTTCTCGATGATTTCCAGCAAAAGCACCTTGTCGTCGGGGATCGTGAGCTTGGGCAACGCGAATACCGTCCTTTGCCGCTGGCGTCCCCTCACGACGGCCGGATCGTTGCATACGCGCAGGATTTCGAGCGGCGTCTGTTGTTGTGCCGTGCGCTTGGCGAGTTTGCGATCCGCTACGATAAACCGCCGTGAATCCACCTCGAAGGAGATATTCGTGTCGTTATACATACAAGTATGTATGTAAACGACATCGTTGGAAACGTAAATTCCCAGCACCTCGACCCCGATGCCGTACTTCTTCGTGCGAATGCCCT
>OGDO01000648.1_pt1 | contig 15321 bp, 9 predicted proteins | sample 1570431 | NCBI WGS metagenome assembly OGDO01 (sample SAMEA2582183, study PRJEB24529) | metagenome | reverse complement strand
CCAGATCCTGGAACATCTTGTGCGTTACCGAATCGTCGGCTTCGGCCGCAATGCGAGCGGCATCGTTATAGCTATCGATCGTACTCTGTTCCAGTTGCATAGCGAAACGGAACATCTCCTTGGGATCGGTGATCTGGCGCGTCGGAAACGACGGGTTCATATTCACGTCCCCCTGCAAGAAGAGGATACGGTCGGACAACTCCTCGCTGTGACGCATCTCGGCAATCGAAATCATCCGCATCTTTTTGGACAGATACTCGTAACCGGCATCTTCGAAATGGACATGGAAATACATGTACTGGAGCGAGGTGGCAATTTCTTTTCCCAAAGCATCGTTCAACAGATCGATACTTTTCTGGTACTTGTTCGCAACTTTGATCTTTTCCATAATAATAAAGGTTTTGTCCCTATATCAGCAAAACCCGTTCCAGAAAGGAACAAAGCCGATCGTAAAATCGGACCGAAACGAAGTCGATTCGGGTCGGCTCCCTGCCTTGCCCGCCACCACGAAATACAGCACCTCAACGCCACTCGAGCGCCGCCCGGACAGCGGCTTCCTCTCCGTTCGAAACCTCGAACAGCGACAAGCCGTCCCGTTGTTCGTACCCGACCGTAAGGGTTTGCCCGTAACGGCATTCGTGCATGAAATGAATATCAAGACGCACCGGCCGGATCGCGGTCAACTGTTCGATGGGCAGCATATCGAACATCATGTTGATATAACGCATCGTATTGACGTGACGGTTGAAGTCGATGTCGCTGTAAACCACCCGGTGCTCCATCACATGCTGCGGTGTGATCCCCATCACCTTGCGGGGTTTCTCCGTCGGCGAAGGGGCATCGACGAGCGTATCGGTACAAGGCCCGATAACCGTGTTCAGGTCGATCGCTTTACGGACCGCCAAGTCGATGATGCACCACTGCGTCACGGCCCGCCCGAACTCCCGGCCAGCGGCATCGTGCAGCGTGAAATTACGGGTCGAGAGCATCCGGTTGTACTCGTTCACCCACGTTACGATTTCATAAGAAGTGTATTGTTCGGGGCGGTCGTCGATCTCGATCGCCATGCGCGAAAGGACCCACGAGCGGTTTTCCTTATTCAACTTATCGATCCCGAACCCTTTGCGCTGGGCATCGACACCCGCCGTATTGAGGACCTCGTTCGCCAAAGCCGGAACGGTCATCCGAAGTGTGAAATCGACCTGCTGAGGGTCTGCATAATAAGTGTAACCTGTTTTCTCTGCCATATTTCAGTGCGTTTTTCAATTTCAAATGCAACGAAACGACAATCCGCCGGTTATCCGCCGGGCCGGGAGAAAGCCGTAGATACCGAATGGTTTCATTCCTACAAAAACGCCCCGGCCCGGCTTCCTGCGGACAGTAGCGGCGTATGCCGGAAACAGAGCGAAGCCTTCCGGCCGCGCCGACTGCATTTCGTGCAAAGATACGAATAAGCCGGGTGCAAAAGCAAATTTTATTTGCGTTTTGCCGGCATGGAGTGTCTAAGAAGAAGTCAAAGATAATAACAAGAAGAGCGGAGAACCAAACTCAACTTTTGTTTTCGGCTCCCCCGCGTAACGAAGCTCGTAGAGGGGCTTTCTCGTTTCGATCGTCCGTACTTGCAGGGGCCTCGCCTCCAAGACGGGGATGATCCCTGCCGGTCCGACCTTCGGTAGGTTTCAGCCGGGTTGCCCGTCCGATCTCCGGTTCGGGAAAAGTCCGGAAAATTCCGCTCCGTATTCAGACGAGAAACATCATTCGTTATATTTTATTGCGTTTTTATCGAAAAACGATAAAAATTATTTGTTTTGCAGAAGTTCTTTACTATCTTTGCCTCACCGGAGGTTAAAAACAGGTCGAACACCTCCATTACGTATTCAGCAAACCGAAAATGGACAAAAAACAGAAAAAATCTCTGCGGCGCCATCTGCTGGTCATTTACATCTTTTATTTCCTGGCTCTGGCCGCAGGATTCATCCACAGCTTCGTGCCCCACGTGTCGTCGAGTCTGGCGACAGGTTGGCAGGCTGCGTCCGAAGACATTCGGATGCAGGAAAAACACGGTATCGCGCAACACACCTACTTTTTGGCGGCCCGGTTGCAAAACGCCCAGAGCGACGAAACTCTTTTCCCGATAGAAACCGGACACGCATCGATCTCCACCGAAGCCGAATATACGGGGGTTAATATCTACGTCAAAACGGACGAAAACAGTGACCCGACAGTAGTCCGGACACTGAACAGAATCAATTACATACTGCTGCGGTCCATCCCGGCCCTGCTGGCCAAGCTCTCTATCCTGATCCTGGTAGCGCTGATTATCAATATCCTGCGCAAATCGGTACGGGACGAACAACCCCTGCCGGGGCGTATCATCATCTACACGCGTGCCGTAGGGTTCCTGCTGATTCTGGCCGAAGTCTGCACCGGAGTCGGCTCTTATATTTACCAGAGTACGACCCGGACGTTTCTCGAAGATTCGCCCCTGCAAGTCGCCGCCTCGTTCCCGCTCAACTACTGGAACATCGTCATGGCGATTCTGGTACTCTTCTCGGCCGAGGTCTTCTCGATCGGATCCCGGTTGAGCGAAGAGCAAAAACTCACGATCTAAAGAAAAAATAAATGTCGATATACAATATACACACGGGGGGGGGACGCAAGACATGGCGATAATCATCAACATAGATGTCATGATGGCGAAACGAAAGATGTCACTCGGCGAGCTCGCCGAGCGGGTCGATATCACCCCGGCCAACCTTTCCATTCTCAAGAACGGCAAGGCCAAGGCGATCCGCTTTTCAACGCTGGAAGCCATTTGCCGCGAACTGAACTGCCAGCCGGGCGACATCATCGAATACCGACCGGAAGAAACAACCGAATGACAACGCAATACAAATAATTTCACCCAAAATCAATTAACAATCATTTTATGAAAAGGTTCATTCTTTTACTTGTCACGCTGTTCGCAATGACGAATGTCATGGCGCAACTACAGCCTGACATGCCGATTCCCGCCGATAAGGAGGTGCGCGTCGGACGACTCGAAAACGGCATGACGTACTACATCCGTCACAACGAAAAACCCAAGGGACAGGCATCTTTCTACATTTTCCACCACGTAGGAGCTGTCCAGGAGGAAGATTCCCAACAGGGCCTCGCCCACTTCCTCGAACACATGGCCTTCAACGGCACCAAGAACCTGCCGGGCAAAAAGATGATAGAATATCTGGAGCGTAACGGCGTCAAATTCGGTGCGGACCTGAATGCCTACACCTCTTACGATGAAACATGCTACAACCTGGACAATGTGCCCACAGCAAACCCTGCGACGATCGACACCGCACTGCTGATCCTGCACGACTGGTCGCAGTTCATCAGTCTGGAGCCTCAGGAGATCAACAACGAACGCGGCGTAATCATGGAGGAGCTGCGCACCCGCGACGGAGCTGGATGGCGCGCCATGGTACGACGCAACGCCGCCGTCAACAGAGGCTCGAAATACGAGCACCGCAACGTAATCGGCTATCTGGACGGTCTGAAGAGTTTCGACCATAAAGCCTTGTACGACTTCTACAAAACGTGGTATCGCCCGGAATACCAGGCGATCGTCATAGTCGGCGATATCGACGTCGATCGGATCGAAAACAAGATCAAAACCCTGATGGCGGATATTCCGGTTTCCCCTGCAGATGCCCCGCAGAAAGAGGCTTACCTAGTTCCTGAAAACGAAGAACCCATCGTCAGCATCTTTTCCGATCCCGAAATGACGGCTTCGGTCATGCAGCTCTTCATCAAACGACCCGCTCTCCCCAAGCAATACAACAACCTGATAATTAGCCAAATGTACGATGTACTCAACTCCTACACAAGTGCCATGGCGAACGACCGTATGAATGAAATCGCCATGCAGCCCGATGCTCCGTTCCTGAGTGCCGGGATGGATTCAGGCAACATACTGGGAGTGAATCCGACCCAAGATCTCACGATGGTCGCCGTACAAACTCGAGACGGAGAGTTGCTCTGCGGTTACAAAGCTATCCTCGAAGAGATGGAAAAGATGAAGCGTTACGGCTTTACACAGAGCGAATTCGATCGTACGAAAGCTGAATTCCTGCGTCAGGCCGAGGCTACCTATGCCAATCGGAACGACCTTACGAACGGACAATATGTTCAAACCTACCTGGCGAATTACAAGAAAAATACCGCTATGGCAGATGCCGAAACGCAGTACAACCTCGACAAACAATACCTCGAAGCATTGACCCTCGACGATGTGAATGCTTGGGTAAAACAACTTCTGACACCTGAAAACCAGGTTATCACCGTCGAAGTACCGAAGAAAGAGGGACTGACCGAGCCGACCGAAGCCGAACTTCTGGCCATCCGCAGCGAGGTCATGGCATCCGACGTCGAGGCTTACCAGGACAATACCGTCAGCGAGCCTCTGATCCCCGCAGATATCAAGCTGAAAGGCTCGCCCGTGAAAAAGACCGCATACAACGAGGATCTCGGAACGACCGAATGGATTCTCAAGAACGGTGTGAAGATCATCGTCAAACCGACCCAACTCAAGGCGGACGAAGTCCTGCTGCAGGTACAGGCTGACGGCGGGATGTCGCAGCTTGCCGATACTGAGGTGAAGGAGGGTGAATTCCTTCCGGTCATCGCGGCCCAGTCGGGGGTGGGCAAATTCTCTGCAATCGAACTGAACAAGCAGCTCGCAGGCAAGAAAGCCGGAATCAACCTGTACGTCAATAACTACAGCAACGGTATGAGCGGTTACTGCTCGCCCAAAGACATCGAAACGATGCTCCAACTGCTCTACCAGAACTTCACAAGTCCCCGCTTCTCGGAGGAGGATTTCAACACGACGATGGACAGCTACAAGGCATACGTCCAGAACCTGACCTCGAATCCCGACTACATCATGCAGATAGAAACGATCAAAACGCTTTACAGCGACAATCCGCGTCAGCAGCCGCTGACGATCGAGGCCCTGGAAAGCATCTCGTTCGAAAATCTGCCGAAAACCTTCAAAACGCTCTACCCGGGTGCGAACAGCTTTACGTTCACCTTCGTAGGCAACGTGGATTTGGAAACGTTGAAGCCGTTGGTCGAGAAATATATCGGTTCGATTCCCACCTCGAAACACGTGCTTAAGTTCACGGACGACAAACTCCGCACAGCCAAAGGCAAGGTCGTGAACGACTTCCGCACCCCGATGCTGCAGCCGAAAGTTTCGGAGTTCCTGCTCTTCTCGAGCGATGCGGACTACACGCTGCGCAACAAGCAAACCATGTTGCTGCTCAACATGGCTCTAAACAACCGTTACCTGAAATCCATCCGCGAGGAGAAAGGCGGCACGTACGGAGTACAGGTAAGCTATACTCTCTCGTATCGTCCCGAAAAACAGGCCCTCCTGCAAATACAGTTCGACACCAACGAGGAGATGGCCGACGAACTCGTGCCGATCGTTTTCGATGAAATCGAGAAAATCGCGACTGAAGGACCGGAAGCCAAAGACATCAACGACTCCCGCGAATACTTGGTCAAGCAATTCAAGAATACGCTCGAAAATAACGGCACCTGGTTCGGGTTGATCGACGACTACAACCGTCACAAGCAGAATCTGCTCGCCGACTACGAAAAGACCCTGAACAGCATCACTTACGACGAGATCCGCGACCTGGCGAAGAAGCTCCTCGACAGCGGCAACGTAATACAGGTCACCATGCGTCCCGAAGCTCAACCCGAAACAGATGAATAATCATCAATAACAGGTTTTATTCACTACTACCCCCGAACTCTCACCGGTTCGGGGGTTTTCTTTGGTTTCGGACTCCTGTTCACGGATGTTTCCTTTTCCGCTCCTATCTGCAATGCAGGAAGATCGTCCACGCACAGGAATCGTATCCGTTTCCGGAAAACAGACGCGGAACCAAACTCCACGAACGACGTTATGTCATACCCCGCCATGCTTTCCGATTCCGCACTTCGCATCGAATTCTCCGTTTCGGCGACGCTCTTCCGTTTGCGGACAGCTCTCTGCCGATCACGTTGCCCCTTCCCGGCAGTCGGAATCGCATTATGCGGACAGCAGGTCCCCCGGTGCGACAGCCTGCCAACTTGCAGCAAAAGAACGATCCGAACAATGTCTTGCTTTTTTCGGACATACGGCAACCGGCTCCCCGGCAGGCAGGAAAAACAGTAACGGGACAAGATCATGCGCTCCGACTTCCGCGCACTGCTCTTCCCTGAAATTTACGCCTCATAAGACCGGAGGCAGCTCCTTCGCGGACAATACGAGCGGAATCGCAACCGCATAAAGAATAAAAAACGGGCCTCATCAAAAAGATGAGGCCCGGCGATTTCAACTGCAAACTGCGGCTATTTCGAAGTCACGACCACGTCGGACGCCTTGTTCAGCAACAACTGATAGGCCGCCGTCGCATCGCTGCCCTGCGAAAACTTGGTATAGATCGCGGTAATGTTCACCACGGAACCGTCCGCAGGTATTTTCTCGTCACGGAAACGGCAATAACCGCTCGAACGTACGACATAATTGCCTGCGAGGGTGTTGATGTCGCCATAGGTGAACCAGGCAGAGCCATAATAGAACGTACTCTCGTGCGTAAGCTCATCGACCCGCTTCGTCGCCCAGGTAGCCCAATCGTTGATATCGGTCCAACCCGGAGAATTCACATCGTAGGAGGTACTGTTGGCGAAGTAGTTGGGGAATGTATTTTTATACCCCCAGCCGGCCTTGCCGAACTTGCTTTCCAACCCTTCGAAACGGATCAAACGCCCCAGCGACTCATCCGTCAGCGTCGAATAGGAAGCGGGAGTAACCACCAAAGTATCGGCCGCCGTCAAGCCGATCAATTCGCCGAGCTTGACATGCTCTTCCAAGGTATTGCGATCCTCCATGTTACCGTTCGCATAATCGGAATTGGTCGATGCGACACCCACGCTGAGCATCGTGCGGTAATTTCCCAGCACCAGACCCTGCAAACGGATATAAACCAGGCGACCGGGAGCATAGGTAATGTAATATCCCGAAGTCACTTTGATTTCAATGGCCGACTGGCAGCTTTCATCGTACAGGTACATCGACTTATAGACGTTACCGGCCTGGTCGCTGGAAATGACTTTGCCCCGAATCACCAGGTCGTCGGTAATGGTCAGCGACTGGCCGATACCGCTGGTCCCGGGATAAGCCTCCTCGAAAATATCCTTCAGCTCCTTGATCGAAATGATTTTACTGTCGCTGAAGTCCGCATCCGTCCATACCTTCGCAGGAGCCGGCGTATCGAAATCGTTATAACAGCCGACGAAGAACAAACTTGCTGTCACCGCCAGAAATATGGTTGCTATTCTATTCATATTCTTCACAATATTAATTCGTTAAGCCGTTAGAAACGGAAATAGACATTCAGGTAGTAAGTCGTGCCGAACAGGTAGAAATACTTGGGAGCGAACTTCTGGTAGGAAGTGATCTCCTTGCCGGTCTTAATGCCCTGCACACGCATCTGCTCATAACCGCCGGTCTTGATATTTTGGTTGTTCAGGATGTTATTCACCTGCAAACTGAAGCCGAGCGTATAACGACGCTGAATGTAGAAAGTCTTACCGATGCTCGCACTCAAGGTGTAGGCCGAATCGAACTTCTCCTGACTGCGCAGCTCCCGGATCTGTTCGTCCGTCATCGTAGGCAACAACACCTCGTCCGTACGGTAAAGCGGGTTCATCGACAGATACATATTGTTGTAATAGTTCAGATCGATCGATGCGTAGATGTTATGAGGACCGCGGTACGACAAACCGATATTCATTGCCGTCTGCGGAGTGCTCTCCACGCGCATATCCTTCCAATAGACCGTACCGGAGTTCAGCGGCTCGGCGCTGTTGTCGGCAATCTGCACGTAATTGGGATTCGACGTGTAAGTGTACTGACCCCAACTGATCGCACCGTTCAAAGACAAACCGTTGTAGATCGGAATCGAAGCGGCGACTTCCAGACCGAAATACTGCTCGTCGATACCGCTCAAGGCGAAATTGGTATAGGTCTTCAGCACGTCATCGTAGAAGGAGATCACCTTCGAACGGTCGTTCACCTTCGTATAATAACCGGAAACACGGAGTTTATAATCGCCGTAACGCAGGTTGTACGAAGCGTCGATGCCGTAAACCTTCTCCGTCGTAAGCCCCGGAGTTACCGAATTACGCGTACGGGGCGAAACGAAGGCCGACTGGAACGCAGGAGCATTCTGCATCGCCACGGCGTTGAGTTCGAAAGTATGGTTGGCATTGATGACATAGTCGAAATTACCTTTGGCCTTATATACGAAATATTCGAGTTTCTCCGATTTGCCCTTCGAATTATCCGGGAAGAGACCCTTGCGCCAAAGACCTTCGCGCCACATCGAAAGTCCGCCGAGCTCGGCGCCCAACTTCATGCCGAAACCGCCGAAACGGGTGGCATAAGTAGCCCATACACCGCCGGAACGCAGATGCGCCTTGTAGTTGTAGCTGAACTTGTCGCCCTCTCTGACGGCTCTTGCATGACCGTACTGGTTATAATAATCCATATCGTTCTGCGCCATGATCGGATCGCCGAAGTCGCGCTGTGCGAATTTATCGACGTCCACGTAATAGTCGCCGCCGAGCAGATCCTTCACCTCGTCGTAGTACCACGTGCGGTTGATGCGGACGTTGGCTCCGGCCGTCAGACGGGAGTTATCCTTATAGATTCGGCTGATCTGCGCGGCGAGGTTCCAGTCCAACTGGTCGGTATGGCGCTCCTCGATGATATAGTTCGAACGGGCGCCGGGACCGTATATCGCTTCATCCTCGGCATTGCGGAAATTCATGTTGGTCTGGTACATTTCGTCCCAGTCGAAGTGGCGGATATTACCCACGTTGCGCATCCACTGATCCGCCAGACTGGCCGCAGCCATCGAAGCGGCCTCCAGGTCGGTAGCGTTCAGCAACTTGTAGCTCGGCATATAGCGGTAATAATCGGGACGGGGGTCTGCACCGTCGTACCACGTCAGCGCCGAATAACCGTTCTTACCGAAACGGAACGAAGTGGCCAGGTTGAACTGGGTATGCTCATTGGGATCGAACGTATAGTTGATCATAGCGATCGGCTCGTGGCTGTTACGCACGCGCGCATTACGCATCTTGCCGTCCTGGTAGCCCCAGTTGGGGTTGTAATAGTTGTTGCCGACCAGATCGTAAGCCTCCTGCGTGGAAGCCTGCTGCGCACCGCGCTCGGTGGGAGCACCCATAATCGTGAAGCCCAACCGGTGACGCGAATTGAAAATCTTCTCGGCCGAAGCGAAATATCCGTAGGAGTTGTAATAGACGCCGTCCACGTAGGAGTTGCCGCCCTGACGGGTAGATACCGACAACGCATAGGACCAGCCGTTGTCCAGCAGACCCGAGCCATAGGTCACCATGGCACGGAAGCGATACATCGAATTGGCGTTCACCAGACTCACGCGAAGGCCCTGGCGCACCTGCGAAGCACGGGCGTTGATGTTGGTCGTACCGCCGATGCTACCCACGCCGTAATCCGACATGACCGAACCGTTGGTGATCTCCTGGTTGCGCGTAGCGTCGTTCAGACCGCTCCACAACGACCAGGGCGTATAGCCCGTCATAGCGTCGTTGAAGCGAATACCGTTCAGGTAAACGTCCGAATACTGCGAATCGTAACCACGCACGTTGAAACGCATCTCGCTGAACCGGTAGGAAGCGATGTTGTTAAAAACGTCCTTCGAAGCCGAAAGGGACGAAGGCAGCGACTGCGCATCGTTGCCGCTCTCGGTGTCGAACTCTGCGAAGATCGAATCGTCCATTACGGTCGAAAGCACTTCGGGGACCAGAATCACCGTATTGATGTCGCGCACCATCTTGTCCACGCGCACCACGAGCGTCAAAGGCTCGAATTCGGGAGCCTCGAACTGCAACGTATATTCGCCGGGCTCGACATTCTCGATCACGAAACCACCTCGGCCGTCGGTCGTGGCAGTCATTTCACCGGGAGTGACCGAAACCTTCACCCCGTCCACCGCGACACGTCCCTCGCGGGAAACGACCTTACCCTTGATACCGCCGCTCTGAGCGAACGCAGTCAACGACATCAGGGTAAATACAAAAATTAGTAAACTTTTTATTTTCATATCCTTTCAAGTTAAGGTATTTATTTACCGATGTAGATATAAACGGGGAAGTGATCGCTGTAACCGCCCTGGAAATTGTTTCCGACGTACGTGCGCAAAGGATAGCCTTTGAACTGCCCCTCTCGCTGGATCATATAGTTACGCTTGAAGACATTCCCGTAGTACTTCGATCCCGGAGCCCGTACCAGACGCAACTCGCCGGGCTTCGCATTGACCAGGTTTTCCGACACTACGATATTGTCGAAGAGATTCCATGCGTCGCCGTAAGCCAGCGTACCCATACCGGCACGCAGCACGGCGTGGAACGGACTGAAGAAATCGCCCGGCTGAAGATCCTTGACCTTGGGTTTGGCATTCAGCCCCTCCAACATGCTCGGATCGGTCGGATCGTCGTTGAAGTCGCCCATCGCCACGATCTTGGTCGCAGGATTGACCTTCAGGACAGAGTCGGCGATTCGACGCATCTGCTCGCCGACGGCGATACGCTTGAACTCCGAAGCGTCCTTGCCGCCCAGACGCGAAGGCCAGTGAGCCACCATGAAGAAGAACGGTTCGCCGTCGATCGTACCCCACATGGTCGAAATATCGCGGGTTTTGAAATTCGGAAGCGAAGGAATCTGCGTGCGGATCGGTGCGCTGCCCTCCAGCTTGAATACATCGGGACGGTACATAAAAGCGACGTCCACACCGCGAGCTTCGGGAGAGTCGTAGTGCGAAATCCGGTAATTGCCCGGAGCCATCTTCGGCGTAGCGATGATATCTTCGAGCACCGAGCGGTTCTCCACCTCCGATACGCCGATCACGATCGGATAATCCTTATCGATACCGGCAATGTCGAAAAGCACCTTTTCGGTATTGCCCAACTTCTTCGCATACTTGACAGAATTCCATTTTTTAGGTCCTTCCGGCGTGAATTCGTCGTCATTGACCTCGGGATCGTTGATCGTATCGAAAAAGTTCTCCAAGTTGTAAAAGACCACCTTGTACGGTTTCTGCGCGAAACAGCAGGCTGCGAACAGTAAGGCCAGTAGTCCTGTAAAAATCAGTCGTTTTTTCATAAGTCAAATTAGTTTTGGATTCCCCATTGGCTCGGAGAGTTTTGTGCCTTTACGGATTCCGCAGCCGACTCGGGAATATTGGGAAAGAACGTAAAACCGGTTTTCTTTTCAATCTCCGCCACGCTCATGCAAATGGACGCAGGCGGCTGAATGTCGCCGTAACTTTTCTGATCCACCCAAAATCCGATCGCCTTCAATTCGTCGGCCGAACAGTCCGCGATACGTTTGCCCGTCGTACCGGTGCGCGTGCGAAGCAATACCTTGAAATAATTCGTCGGGACCGGACAAACTTTCCCGTCACGGTCGGTCGTCGTCGTATTGGTATTGGCATAATAGCAACCTGTCACCACGTAGAGCGTGTCGCTGCATATCTGCGCACGCACCTTGGCTTCGAGATTGGCCCACATATCCTGGTTGAGCCGATTGAGCTGCGGAGTCATGTTGGTCGCATAGAACGTCTGGAGATTCAACTCCCGCGTAGCCGTACGGTCCGCCGAAGGGAGCTGATGTCCCCGATCATAGCTTCCCGTATAGGATCTTTCGACCAGATTGGGCTGATACGAATAATCGACCTTCGGATCGTACTGGAAATCGTTGGTACGGTCGATCGATCCTCTGTACACCGAGTGCAGCGGATAAGCTACCCAATGCGCCACGTGCAGCGTCTTGTCGTAACAGAACGAATAGTTGCGCACGGTACGGTTATTGAGTGAAGCGAAGTGGCTGACGTAAATAAAATTCTCATCAGTCTTTTTTTCCGGCAGCTCCGCCCAAGCCGTCGCATGCCCCTCGTCGTAGGGATCGTTGGTCGAAGAGGCCGAAAACTGCGTCAGCACGAGCACCTGCGGCTCTCCGCCGAGAAATTCGAATTCGATGGTCGCCGAACGTTCCCCGCTCCCGGTATTCCGCGTATAATAAACGTCCAGGATATTGCTGATGTTCGAACTCTGTACGGTGCCCTCCTTCACGAGGACCGTCGGATCGTTGAGCCTGAACGAGCACCAAGCACCTCCGTCCTTGATTTCGGCACGCCATCCGGCGCCGACAGGTCCCTCAATCTGTATGGCGGCCGAACCCTCCGCAGCTCCGACCGTCGAAGAGGTCCGCCATACGGCAGAACCCCCAAAATCGTCCGTATCGTCGCCGCAAGCTACGACAGAGAGCGCAATCATCGTCAGGAACAGCCATTTCCATCCCTTCTCACAATATCTGAACATCGACATCATCGGTAAACTATAAAAAACTATCCGAGAAACCAAACTCTTGGAGGGGATGATCCCTCCAAGAGTTTGAATTTTCAAAATTAGAAACTAATTCTTTTTGAAGAAATAAATTCCATGCTTACCCTGCGTAGCGCTTGCATAGCCACGAATCATAGTTTTAAAAGAACTATCTACCGTCTGCAACGAACAACCGCCGTTTGCTGCAACCAACCGGGACTCGCCGTCTTTATCAACCATCGAGAATACCCATTCCGCAGGATCGGCTCCCAATGACAATGAACGGCTCTTGGAACCGGAAGCCAAATACTGTCCGTTACACTTGATATAATATGTATTAGACTTACCATCAACTGCGACAAGTTCCATTTCAGCAGGAGAATTAGTTACATTAGCATCTATCTTGGTTAATTCCCCGTTTGCAAAAGTCATTTGAAGCGTTTCACAATCTGTTTTACCATTTCCGGTTATCATTTCACCGGTCCAAACTCCATAATAATCTTCTGCCGCAGGATTCGGTTCTGTAGCAGAACCGGACTGAGCCTCACCTTTGGCACGGAATCCGGCCATAAGGTACGTTCCGGCCGAAAGATTCGACAAGTTGTCAATGAGCGTGTAAGTACCGCCTTCGCCGCCGCCGACACCGAGCAGCGTAACAGGCACCTCCTTGCTGTTACCGTTGGCCAGCGTGATGGTCAGCATCTGATTAACGGGCTGCGTACCGGTATTCGGATCGGCCTTGACCGTCACGGTCAGGCCGCTGACCGTAGCGCTCAGGGGAGCGGTGAGGCCGCTTACGGAGAGTTGGTTGTTACCCTGGTTGATAACAGAAACCGTGAGCGTCTTCTCGCCGCCCGCAGCCTCGAAGGAGAGGCTGGCCGGAGTTACCCCCGTAATCATCGGGGTCGAGCTGTCGCTGAAAGCGGCCACGTCGTCCAGATTGCGCGGAACGAGCTGGGAATTATTCTTATATACGGCAGCCAGACCGGAGATATTACCCGAGCCAGCCTTAAAAGGTACGTCGAGGAACACGCTCGGGTTCTTTTCATCGCTCTGCTTGCAGAATACGGTGAAATTGGCTCCATCGGCAGTGAAAGTATGCGAAGAGAGTGCGCTGGCGCTCGCCCAAACACCTGCCTGGGCAACCGACGCATTGGCGATCGTCACGGCCATACCCTGATATTTCGCCAGATCCGCAGCAGCGATCGTCGCCGTGGGAATCGAAGTCCCCGTACCGGTCTTCTCGACCTTGCACCAAGTCGCTTCCTTAGCGCCCGTCACTTCGTACATACCACTGTAATTTACCACCTTGGCAAGTCCTTTATAAAGGGTTACGCGCACCTTGTCACCCTTGTTCAGACCGAGCGTCGAAGGTTCTACCTGACTGCCGTAGAGCGTGATGCCGTTACCGGCCTCCGTCGCATTCTCGGTAGCGAGGATCAGGTTGTTGAAGGTATAATTGGCACCGGCCACGTCGTTCATCACCACAGCGTCCAGATAGCGATCTGCATTGGCATCCACCGGAGCTTCCGTATCAGTCATCTGTGCGATCAGCTCGGGAATGGTAATGGCCGTAGCCTCACCCGGATCGGGCGGAACCACACCGCCTTCGAGATCGACCTCCTGACCGCCGTTGCCATTGGTAAACGAAAGATCGTCGATCGAGAATGCGGAATTAGCAGCCTCACCGCCCGTCGTGGTAGTAAAGCGGATCGAAAGCTCCTTCAGCGCCGTTTTCAGCGTAAAATCTGACTTGAACAGAATCCAATAAGGATCGGTTTCGTCGCTGCCGCCGATCTTCTCATATTTCAACTCTTTCCAGGTCGTACCGTTTCCGACCCAAACGTGGAAATACTCGGGTTTGAAAGTATTATCGTAAGTACCATCATTATTTTTCGAATAATTCGCACCGAAAGTAATCCGATAATTGGTTTCGCCCGAAGGCAGCGTAATGTTATCTATGTCGAAATTAGCGGGAGCCGTACCGAAGAAGATCTTGTTCTGGCCCGAAGCTCCGTCATAGCCGCCGCTGTTTTTCTGCGACGAGCGTACCGACATATTCTTGTAAGCATAAGTTACGGACTCGATACCCGTGCCCGTAGCATTCTGCCAAGCATCCGACTGGTCGAGGAACGGCCAGCGATTGTTCGCGTCCTTCGCGGCAAGCGTTTTATCGAAATTGTTGCCGTAAATAACGGTCGCAGGCTTCACTTCGCCCTGAAGTACATTGACATCCTTCTGAATCAATGCGCCGTAGGAGTTGTAAACCTCGAAAGTCACTTTGGCAGACTGACCGATGTTCGAAGCGGGCACCGTAACGGTCACGGCAGCATCGCCCTCGCCTTCGGTAGCCGAAAGGCGCACCCAAGTCTGTTCGTCCTCGACGATAGCACGCCAGGGACGGTTCGTTTCAACGATAAAAGTACCGTTGTACTCATCTGCGGGCTGTCCCTCCGCATCGAACGTCAGGTTCTCCGGCGTGACGTTCAGATAGGGAGCGCCCATGTCGTCATTGTCGTCGGTACATCCCGCGAACACCGCCACGGCGAACACGGTCAATGCACTGAAGAGCAATTTCCAAATGCTACTCTTTTTCATAAACAATTAAATTTTAGAGTGATATAAAAATAGGTTAAAAATAACTTCATCGTCTTGCATATTTACTCAGGCCACTTATTCTTAAACTTTTTGTAAAAATACTATTTTTTCCTGTTTCGACAATAATTCGAACACTATTTTCGTATTACAATCCCGTTAAATCAAATATAACGACACACCGGATTTTTATTTCGTATCAAAAACCCCACCAAACCGTATTCTTTCCCGGCAAAATAAACACAAAAGGCGTGCAGTTTT
>OGDO01000628.1_pt1 | contig 16067 bp, 12 predicted proteins | sample 1570431 | NCBI WGS metagenome assembly OGDO01 (sample SAMEA2582183, study PRJEB24529) | metagenome | reverse complement strand
TTCAGATGGAACTTAGTTATATATTATACAAGGTTAAAATCTTGTTAATTACTTAACTCTATTGGTTGTTTTAAGAGATAAAAAACTCGTTATTAACAAAGGTGAGAAATGATTCATTCATTTCGTCCTAACAAAGATACATTATTATTTAATATCAAGAACATTCCTTTGCATTTATTTAACTTTATATTTATACATTTGCAAAAAGGAAGTTATACACCTTATTATATAAAGAATTTAAGGTTCTTCTATATTTAAAGAATGGAATTCAATCAAGCCATTCATTGGTGTTTCTTCAATGATTTCCAGTTCGATGCCAAATTCACGGGCAACTTCCCGCAAAATGGCCGCGTAGCTGTAAGCCAATGAACCCACAAAACGAATAGGATAATTTTTGTAGTCATATTGGCAGACATTACGAGTAAAGAAATTTCTCAGATTACCGGTAATCAGCTCAAATACATAGTCATCATTGGTATAATCAGCCAAAAAATAAGATATAGTAGACAAAAAGCGATTGGGGAACGGGCGGTTATACACAGATTCCATAACCTCATTCGGACTTATACGGAACTTCTCAAAGAAATCCGCCGTTACATCTTTAGGAGCCAAACCTTTCAGTACATCAGACAAAAACATTTTGCCCAATACAGCACCACTACCCTCATCCCCCAGGATGTAACCTCCTGCCCGGACATTCTTTACAACGATTTTCCCATCATAAAAACATGAGTTTGAGCCGGTTCCCAAAATACAAGCAATGCCGGCCTCGCATTTGAACAAGCCACGTGCAGCTGCCAGCAAATCACTCTCTACCTGAATTGGAGTTTTGAATTGTGCTACCAATGAAGCTCCCAATACATTTTTCTTTTCATAAGAAGTACATCCGGCACCATAATAATAGACTTGTTCCAATTTCCTTTTGAAAAAATGCTCGGGTAATCCTAACCGCACACTTCGGCTAATCTCTCTTCTCGTTTGAAAGAAAGGATTTAAGCCCTCTGTGAAGGCTCGCTGTATCAGACGATTATCTTCAACCAGCGCCCATTCTGTTCTCGTAGAACCACTTTCTGCAATTAGTTTCATAGGTAGTTAGTTTTAGAATTGAATACAAATATATAGCTTTTTTTAATCTTTCCAAGGCTATTTCAAGAAAAAATCATTTTGCTGGCCATACATCTCCCTTTTGCTCATGTCTTCAATCATCCAACAAAGTATTCCCACTTTTCCAACGCAACCGCGTTTTAGTCAAAACAAGACGATAACAGACTAACAATAAGATACTATCTGACTGAATTCCAAGTTCCATCTGGACTTGGTAAATAAATAGAAAAAAAGAGAGATAATATAAAAGTTATGAACCTTTAAATAAAGAAAATGCCTATGAGAAATTAAAGAAATCTTCGGAAATGGTCTGACAATTCCGAACTATATGATTCCCTTACCCTAATTTTGAAAAACTGGTTTAATTAACAAAATCATCAATCACTTATGAATGAAGATCGCAAAAAACGAGGACTTGCCAATGGTAAGTTCTTTACGGCGGTGGCAATCTGTGCTCTGTTTTTAGGCAGTGGCAACGTGATGGCTGCCCAAACAGCATCCGACGACTCGCAAGGAGTACAAGAACAGATGCAATCTATCTCTGTGACTGTTACAGTTGTAGATACAAAAGGTGAACCTATTATTGGCGCCAATGTCATTGAGAAAGGTACGACCAATGGTGGTATTACGGATTTGGATGGAGTTTCCAAATTAAATGTAAAGCCCGGTGCTATTCTGCAAGTATCATTTGTGGGATATACTACTCAAGAAGTCAAGGCAACTTCGGTAATGAAGGTTGTTTTGAAAGATGATACGGAATTGTTGGATGAAGTTGTCGTAGTAGGCTATGGTGCACAGAAAAAGGTGAACCTGACCGGTGCGGTGGCTTCCGTGGACGTGAACAAAACAATTGATAGCCGTCCTATCACGGATATAGGCCGTGCCTTGCAGGGGGCGGTACCGGGATTGACCATTACTACTAACTCCGGTGAGATAGGTGGTGCGCCTACTATCAAGATTCGTGGTAGTATCGGTTCTCCGAATGGTGACTCCAAACCGTTGATTCTGGTAGATAATGTGGAAGTAACGGATATTTCTATGGTGAATCCGGACGATATTGAAAGTATTTCTGTATTGAAAGACGCCGCTTCTGCTTCTATTTACGGTGCCCGTGGTGCATTTGGCGTATTGCTGATTACCACAAAATCAAGAAGTAAACATGAACGTCTCTCTGTAAAATATACCAATAACTTTGCATGGCGTACGCCGACCAAGACACCCGAACAACTTCCGGGATGGCAGCAGGCTGATATTAACTTGCAAGGTGTAATCAATCAGACTAAGGGGTCTACCGCATTTTATAACGTAGTGGGTAATATGCGTGTGGATGCTACACATGTGCAGAAAATGAAGGATTACTGGGACAAATATGGCTATGGTGACCAGTTTGGTCGTGAGATGGAATTGGGTCGTGACTTTGAGTTCCGCGATGGCGGTATGTTCTTTATCCGTACTTGGGACTGGTATGATGAATACATCAAGGACTGGGCTCCGCAGCAGAACCATAGCCTTTCTATCAACGGTGGCAACGGAAAGACTAATTACAATATCGCTTTGGGATATCTGAGCCAGGATGGTATGATGAAAGTCAATTCGGACAACTATAAGCGTTACAATGCCAATATCTCTTTGAACTCTGAATTAAACAAATATGTGTCTATCCGTACAGGTGTCATGTTCACCCGTTCTGACTACGACAAGCCATTCAACTATAATACTGATCTTTACGACCCGATGTACTATCTGTATCGTTGGCAGCCGATGATGCCTTACGGTACTTTTGAAGGCAAGGAGTTCCGTAACGCCTTGACCGAACAGAAAAGTGCTCCTATTACCACAAAAGAACGTGAGTATCTGCGTTTGACAGGTGGTGCAACTATCAAGCCTATCAAAGATTTAACACTGGATATAGATGTTGCTTATAGCAGCGTGGAAAATCGCTATAAGAAGTATGGTACACCGAGCTTGACCAGTGGTTATGAAATCTTCACTGCCCGTCCGTCTGTTGAGGCATTACGTGATTCTTATGGCAGTTATCTATCTGCTGCTACTTATGATTATGTATATCAGGAAACCGGACGCACGGAGAATCTGACAGCCAATTTCGTGGCAACTTATGCCAAACGCTGGGGAGATCATGATTTTAAGGCAATGGCAGGTTCCAGCCTTGAAAAGAGCGAATATGAATATTACTGGGCGCAACGCAAAGGTCTGCTCGACCCCGCAAAACCGGAATTGAATCTGGCTACAGGTGACCAGACTACAAGCTCCTCGCATACTTGGTGGTCTGTAGCAGGCTTCTTCGGACGTCTTAATTATTCTTATAAAGACCGATATATGTTGGAACTGAACGGCCGTTATGACGGTTCCTCCCGTTTCCCCTCTGGGAATCGTTTCGGTTTCTTCCCATCCATGTCTGCCGGTTACCGTATTTCTGAAGAACCGTTCATGCAGTCACTGAAGCCTTATCTGAGTACGTTGAAGATTCGCGGCTCTTGGGGTATGATTGGTAACCAGGATGTAGGTACCGACCGTTATATCTCCACTCTGTCCACTTCTGTAGACAGTTGGATTATCGATGGAAAGAAAGTACAGTCAACACAAAAACCGACTATTGTGTCTTCAACCCTTACTTGGGAGAAGGTTACTACACTTGACCTTGGCTTGGATGCCCGTTTCTTCAATGACGCTTTGGGAGTAACGTTTGATTGGTATAACCGTACTACCAGTGATATTTTGACTACTGCCAACCTACCTGCCACATTGGGTGCTGACGCTCCATATGAAAATATGGGTACTATCCAGACCAAAGGATGGGAACTTGCCATTGACTATCGCCATACCTTCAAGAATGGTCTGCACTTTGGCGTGACGGCTTCTGTTGCCGATGACAAGACTGAAGTAACCAAGTGGACGTATAATACAAAGATTCCTTCTTATGGAGCTACCGGCTGGTGGGATAAGAGTGCTTATAAAGAAGGTATGGTTTTGGGAGATATCTGGGGCTTGCAGTTCGACCGTTTCTTGACGGAAGATGACTTTAATGCTGACGGTTCTTTGAAAGCCGGTTTGCCCGACCAGACTAAAGTATTCCCTGCCGGTTATCAATTTGCTCCCGGTGATGTGCTTTATAAAGACCTCGACAACAACGGTGAAATCGTAAAACAGACCAATACAAATGACAAGGGTGACCTTAGTGTTATAGGTAACGCCCTGCCGCGTTTACAGTTTGGTTTGAATCTGGATGCTGCTTGGAAAGGCTTTGATATAAGCATGTTCTTCCAGGGGGTAGCCAAAAGAAAACTTTGGGCGGCAGGTAACCAGGTATTACCAGGCTTTACTACCGGTGAACCCTTCTACAAAGGTGCTGAGGATTATTGGACTCCCGAAAACACAGATGCTTTCTATCCCCGTCCGATGGATTACAAGCAGTCTGCTTCGGGTAACTATAGCGTGAATGACCGCTATTTGCTGAATATGGCTTATCTGCGTCTGAAGACGTTTACTGTAGGATATTCTCTTCCTAAGGTTTGGTTGAGTAAATTCAAAGTGCAAGGTTTGCGTGTTTATTTCACTGGTGAAAACCTTTTCACCATCGACGGTGTGAAACCTGCTATCGATCCGGAAATAGGAATACGTACGGCCAGTGGTAAGAGTGACCAGCGTAACTTTGGCCGTAGCTATCCATACCAGAAGACAGTGTCGTTCGGTATTCAGCTTAGTTTATAATCTAATAGTAATTGCAGTTATGAAAAAGAAAAATTTATTATACATCGTTTGTGCGTTGGCAATGGGCTCGCTCTGCGGTTGCGACGATTTTTTGAATAAAGACCCGCAGGACAAGCAGACCAATGACACTTATTGGCAGACTGAAACTTCTTTGCGTACTTATGCGCAAGACTTCTATTCTTCCTACTTTACAGGATATGGTACCGACTATACTGTTTTTGCCGGTTATTTCTCTGGAGATGACTATACGGATGATTTTATCAATCTGAATAATGCAAATACAAACGGTTCAGGATATATTTATTTCTCCACTTCTGCCACTACGGACTGGAATAGCCAGACAGGAACTTGGTCGGGCAATTATAGTGTTATTTATAAAGCCAATGTCATGCTTGAGAAGATTCCCGGAATGAATATTTCGGACGAAGCCAAGAGACACTGGGAAGGTATTGCACGCTATTTCCGTGCAATGGCCTATAGTACGCTGGCAAAGTATTATGGCGGTGTTCCTTACTACGATAAGGTGACAGACCCGGCAGACCCGGCTCTTTATAAAGACCGTGATTCTTATTTGTATGTAGCGCAGAAGATACAAGAGGATTTTCAATATGCATTGGATAATGTACGTACGGATGATACGAAGCGCCAAGTCAACAAATATGTGGTTGGTGCGTATATGTCACGCGAAATGCTGTATCATGCCACATGGCTGAAGTATCACGGTACTACTGTAGGTCCTACTTCAGAGAAGGTGGCGGATGGTGATATTAAGAACTTGCTGCAAGGAGCCATTAATGGTGCAGAGGTAGTGATGAACTCTGGTATCTATTCAATAGGCAATACCTATAATGCTTTGTTTACTACGGACGATTTGGCTAACAATCCGGAAGTCATCTGGTATCGTGAATATACAAGCGGTTTGCAGTGTAATGCTTTGATGTCCTACAATGGTCCGGAAGATCAGACTCAGGGTGGTGTGACGCAAGATGTAATCAACACTTATCTTTGTAGTGACGGTTTGCCGATAGGTCAGTCTCCGCTGTATCAAGGTAAGGAAGACCCGAGTATTCAGAAGTCATTTCAAGACCGTGACCCGCGTTTGTATCAAACAGTTGCCGACAGTCTTCGTATCATGAGCGCCATGGGGACAAATTATACCGAAGGTACATCACCAACGGGATATCCTACCAAAAAGTTCTTGAACGACGAGTGGTGGGTGGCTGGTCTGGATTATTGTACCGGTAGATTAAGTCCGGCTGATGCGCCGTGCATCCGCTATGCGGAAGTATTGCTGAACTATGTAGAGGCGCGTTATGAGATTGCCCAAGTGGGTGGTAACGCTTTCACTCAGAGTGACCTTGACAAGTCTATCAATGAACTCCGTGACCGTCAGCTGACGAAGTGGGGAGATACTGAAGCCAAGACAATGCCGAAAGTTCAACTGAATGGCGGCAACTTGAGTGTGAATGGAGTTGTTATCAATGACCCTGCCCGTGACCCTGATGTCAATCCGGTTTTGTGGGAAATCCGTCGTGAGCGTCGTATTGAGTTGATTATGGAAGGCCGTCGTGGTGAAGACCTCCGTCGTTGGGCCAAGTTTGAATACTTAAACTCAGAAGATGCAAATGGTTATCCTGCCATGTCTTTCCTGGGTGCTTATGTCAATATGGCCGATTATCCGGAAATATCTTCAAAAGATGATTCCGGCAAGAGAGTGCTCTATCTGTTCGACCCGGAGAATCCGGGTAATGAGGATACTGAAAAAGGGTATATTTATTATCTTCGTGAAAAGGAACTTCGTATATTCAAGGCTGGTGAATTGAATTCGGAACGCTACTATTTGCGTGCCATACCGGCTGCACAGCTGACTATTTATGAGAATAAAGGTCAGGTGTTGACTCAGAACCCAGGCTGGTAATACCATAAAGTGGATTATAAAAATAAGGGATGTCATTTCTAGGACATCCCTTATTTTTTATTCATTGTTCTCTTACAGTGCCTTTTCCTTAATCAGGTATTCTGCAATCTGCACCGCATTCAGTGCAGCGCCTTTCTTAATCTGGTCGCCCACAATCCAGAACGTCAATCCGTTTTCGTTGCTGAGGTCCTTGCGGATACGGCCTACGTAAACCGGGTCTTTGCCCGCGAGGAACAACGGCATGGGGTATTCCTTTTCTGCCGGGTTGTCCATCAACACCAGTCCGTCGCCTTTGGCAAATGCTTCGCGGGCTTCTTCGATGGAGATGGGACGCTCGGTTTCTACCCAGATGCTTTCGGAGTGGGAGCGGAGAGCGGGAACACGTACGCAGGTAGCACTGACTTTTACGTCAGAGTGCATAATCTTACGGGTCTCGTTGAACATCTTCATCTCCTCTTTGGTATAGCCGTTTTCGGTGAATACGTCGATTTGCGGAATGAGGTTGAATGCCAGCTGGTAAGCGAATTTCTCAACGGTTACGGGTTCGCCTGCCAATACCTGGCGGTACTGCTCGTACAACTCATCCATGGCAGCGGCGCCGGCACCACTGGCAGCCTGATAGGTAGAAACGTGTACGGTCTTTATATGGGAAAGCTGTTCGATGGCTTTCAGTGCCACTACCATTTGGATAGTAGTACAGTTGGGGTTGGCGATGATGCCGAGAGGACGTTCTTTGGCGTCGGCGGCATTCACTTCGGGCACTACCAAAGGTACATTGTCGTCCATACGGTAAGCGCTGGAATTGTCAATCATCACTGCTCCGTACTTGGTAATGGTTTCGGCAAATTCTTTGGAGGTGCCTGCGCCTGCGGAAGTGAAAGCGATATCAACCCCTTTAAAGTCATCATTGTGTTGCAAGAGTTTCACCTCGATCTGTTTACCGCGGAAGGTATATTTGGTTCCGGCACTGCGTTTAGAACCGAACAATACTAACTCGTCCAACGGGAAATTTCTTTCATCGAGCACTCGCAGGAACTCTTGTCCCACGGCTCCGCTTGCTCCAACAATAGCTACTTTCATTTTTCTTTTGTTTTAAATTAAGTTTATAAAAAAGTGAAATACTATCTCTAAAAAGATAGAATTGGTCGCAAATTTATAACAAAATGCTGTATAACACCGCATAAAGTGAAAAGTTTTTCGTTATTTTGCATTCAAAACCTAAAACTTATAGCCTATGGATTGGTTTGACTTCAGCTTGAAACTTCCCATCACCGACCCTACATGGATATTCCTCCTTGTACTCCTCATTATATTGTTTGCTCCCATATTGTTGAATAAGCTTCGTATTCCGCACATTATCGGAATGATACTGGCGGGGCTTGTCATTGGGGAGCATGGTTTCAATATCTTGGTGCGTGACAGCAGTTTTGAGCTTTTCGGCAAAGTGGGTTTGTATTACATCATGTTCCTTGCCGGTCTGGAAATGAATATGGGGGACTTCAAACAGAACCGGGGCAAAGCGCTTGTTCTGGGGCTCTTGGCTTTTATTGTGCCCATAGGCATAGGCTTGGTAACGAATATAGCTTTGTTGAAGTACGGGGTACTGACCTCTGTCCTACTGGCAAGTATGTATGCATCGCATACACTGGTGGCCTATCCCATCGTGATTCGTTACGGTGTGTCGCGGCATCGCAGTGTGAGTATTGCAGTGGGGGGGACGGCGGTTACGGATACACTCACTTTGCTGGTCCTGGCCGTTGTGGGTGGTATGTTCAAGGGGGAGTCGGACGGCTTCTTCTGGGTATGGCTTGTCATAAAGGTTATCTTCCTGGGTATTTTGATTGTATATCTGTTTCCACGCATAGGCCGTTGGTTCTTCCGGAGGTACGATGACAACGTGATGCAGTTCATATTTGTGCTTGCCATGGTTTTCCTCGGAGCCGGATTGATGGAGTTTGTGGGGATGGAAGGTATCCTGGGTGCTTTCCTTGCAGGTTTGGTATTGAACCGGCTGATTCCGCATGTCTCTCCGCTGATGAACCATCTGGAGTTTGTGGGCAACGCCTTGTTTATTCCCTATTTCCTGATAGGTGTGGGTATGCTGATTGATGTGCACGTGATTTTCGGTCATGGCGATGCTCTGAAAGTAGCGGCTGTAATGATTGTGGTGGCATTGGCAGGTAAATGGATTGCCTGCTGGCTGACGCAGAAAATATATAAGATGGGAGGGATTGAACGGGAGCTGATGTACGGATTGAGCAATGCACAAGCAGCGGCAACGCTGGCGGCTGTGTTGGTGGGATACAACATCATTCTGCCCAATGGGGAACGCTTGCTGAACGATGATGTTTTGAATGGTACCGTCCTGCTGATTCTTGTAACTTGCATTGTGAGCTCGTTCATTACGGAGCGTGCCGCACGGAAGATTGCCATGGAGGAGGCGCATCTGGAAGAAAACCGCTCCGTGGAAGCGGAGAAGATATTGATTCCGATAGCCAACCCCGATACGATTGAAGACTTGATAAATCTTTCTTTGGTGATACGCGACCCGAAGCAACGGGATAATCTGTTGGCACTGAATGTCATCAACGATGATAGTAGCTCTGAAAGTGCCGAACTACGCGGGAAACGCTATCTGGAAAAGGCTGCCATGATAACGGCCTCGGCAGATGTGCCGTTGAGGCAAATCACGCGTTACGACTTGAATATCGCTTCGGGCATTATCCATACAGCAAAAGAATATGCGGCAACGGATGTCGTTATAGGTCTGCACCGTAAAGTCAATATTGTGGATTCATTCTTCGGTATGCTGACGGAGAATCTGCTGAAGGGCTTGCATCGCGAGGTGATGGTTTCCAAGTTCCTGATGCCCATTAACACAATTAGGCGGGTGATTGTGGCGGTACCTCCGAAAGCCGAGTATGAGGCGGGATTCCTGAAGTGGGTGGAACATTTCTGCCGGTTGGGGAGTACTTTGGGCTGTCGGGTGCATTTTTATGCCAATGAAGAGACTACCGCCCATCTTCAAGGGCTGGTGAAAGCCAAATATGGACAGACATTGACAGACTTTTCCCGCCTGGACGACTGGGGAGCCCTGCTGATACTGACCGGACAAGTGAATTTCGACCATCTGCTGGTCATCATCAGCGCCCGCCGCGGCTCCATCTCCTATGACAGCTCCTTCGAGAAGCTACCGGCACAAATCAGCAAGTACTTTGCAAATAACAGCCTGATAGTACTCTATCCCGACCAACTGGGCGAGCCGCAGGATGCGGTATCCTTCTCCAACCCGCGTGGCAACAACGAGTCGCAGCACTACGAGAAGGTAGGCAAATGGTTCTATAAATGGTTCAAGAAGAATTGACGATTGACAATTGATAATTGACAAAAATCTGTGTAAATCCGTGTAATCTGTGGTGAAAATGGAAGATTGGCAACAACGAACGCAACTTTTATTAGGAGATGAAAAAATGGAACGCCTGCGCCGGGCACATGTACTTGTCGTAGGACTGGGTGGTGTAGGTGCTTATGCGGCCGAGATGATATGCCGTGCCGGAGTGGGGCGGATGACGATTGTCGATGCCGATACCGTGCAGCCTACGAATATAAACCGTCAGTTGCCGGCTCTGCATTCTACCCTGGGGCAAAAGAAGGCGGAGATATTGGCATCACGTTTTAGGGACATTAATCCGGCTCTGGAACTGAGAGTGTTGCCCGTATTCTTGAAAGATGAGAACATACCGGAACTGCTGGATGATGCGGCTTATGACTTTGTGGTGGATGCCATCGATACGCTTGCTCCAAAATGCCACTTGATAGCGGAAAGCATGAAGCGGCATATCAAGATAGTGTCCAGCATGGGGGCAGGAGCAAAGAGTGACATTTCGCAAGTGCGCTTTGCCGATATCTGGGATACCTATCATTGCGGGTTGAGCAAGGCTGTGCGTAAGCGTTTGCAAAAAATGGGCATAAAGCGGAAACTTCCAGTTGTTTTCAGCACCGAACAGGCTGATCCGAATGCCGTTTTGCTGACGGACGACGAGATGAACAAGAAGTCCACCTGTGGAACAGTGAGCTACATGCCCGCAGTTTTTGGCTGCTATTTGGCCGAATATGTAATTAAAAGACTATAGTAATAGCACTTGAAAGAAAACTATCAAATAGTAAATAGTAAATTGTCAAATAGTAAATAGCCTAGTGATTCATTTAGAGAATATAACGAAGAGTTTCGGTAACCTGCAAGTGTTGCGGGGTATTGACCTGGAGATAGAGAAAGGGAAGATTGTCAGCATTGTAGGCCCCAGTGGAGCGGGTAAAACTACCTTGCTGCAAATCATGGGTACGTTGGATATGCCGGATGGCGGTTCGGTGGTTATTGACGGTACACAAGTCAACCGTATGAGGGAGAAGGAACTTTCCGCATTCCGCAACCGCCATATCGGCTTTGTGTTCCAGTTCCATCAACTGCTGCCGGAGTTTACGGCTTTGGAGAATGTAATGATACCAGCCTTCATTGCCGGAAGAGGACAGCAGGAAGCCAAGGAGGCGGCTACGGAAATTCTTGAATTCATGGGGCTTGCCGAACGGGCCTCCCACAAGCCGAATGAGTTGTCGGGAGGTGAGAAGCAGCGTGTGGCGGTGGCCCGTGCTCTCATCAATCATCCAGCAGTGGTGCTGGCAGATGAACCTTCCGGCAGCTTGGATACCCATAATAAGGAAGAACTGCACCAGCTCTTTTTTGATTTACGTAACCGTTTCGGACAAACGTTTGTTATCGTAACCCATGATGAAGGACTGGCGCAGCTCACCGACCGGACGATACATCTGATTGACGGGGAAATCAATAAAATGGTCTGAGCCTATTTCCCCGTGCCCATTACTCCCGAGTCATTGTCACTGTTGTTTACCTTCCGCTGTGCTGTCTTGAAACTGCGGCCGAACGAGAAGTTGTAGGAAAAGTTCACCAGGAACATGCGGGAGCTTTCTTTTATATAATTATTTGTCTTGTAGGATGCGAATTTATTCCAGTTTTCGCTTTGTACTTTATAGTTGTCGGTGAAAGGATTGAATGCACCGACTCCTACCCGAAGATTCTTATGCTTGTAATATACAGCTAACATCTGGATGTTTTCTCCTCCCGAGAGGGTTTCTCCCCAGAAATTGTTCCAATTGGTGTTTATCTGCCAGAACAGAGAGAACTGTTTGTAGTTTAATGAGGCTTCTGCCTCACAAAACCAGTTGGTGTAGGTATGCGAGTAGTGATTGCCATGGCTCATGTAATGGTTGACACCGCCCGTAAAAGAAAATTGCAGAATGTCGCGGATGGGTCCTACGCGGAGCATGGCACGCCCGGAGAGTTTCTGCCAATCCTTCTGATTGTCCCAAGTCTGCACTATTTTGTTGCCTTCTTGAATCTTCTCGTCCATAATGGCATTGGGACGATAGTCATAGGCTCCCCATAGATTGGTATAAAAGATGCCTTTTTTCCATTCGTAAGTCAGTTCCGTATGATAGCACATATATGATTTCAGATGCGGGTTGCCACGACGTATCTGGAATGAGTCCACTGCTTGCTCCACATCGCTGAGGTCGCCCAATGAAGGAGAAGCGTTATAGATGTTTCCCTTCCAGCGGAGGTAGGAGTTGTCTGACATGGCATAGTGCAGAACGATACTCGGGTTGAAACTGTAGTTCTCGGTAGATTTGTCCTTGCGCTCTGATTATAGTAGAAACGAGTCATGGCCACTCCCAGCCGGTAGTTTAGTTTGTCTATCTTTCCACGGTATTCTCCGAATATGTATGTGTTCTCTTGGTGCATATTGGTTTCATAATAATGCCCGTTTCTGTATTCATTGTTAGAGTAGGACTGTGTATGGCTCAGACCGAAGCTCAATGCGTTCCCCTTGGAATATTGCTTCTCATAAATGGCCTCGGCAATCAGGGAGTATTTGTTGCCTCGGATATTGTTGTCAATATCGGTCAATATGTTCCCCGGGGTGCTTTCTTGGTAGAGCCGCTGCGATTTTTCCCGATTATAGGTGCCTACTACATTGAATACCAGGGTTTGCTTGTTTTTCAGATTCTGTTGGTAGTACAAATCCAGTGAGGGACGTGTCCAGCTCTGGTCGGTACGGTCGGTCATGTCTACCACGTCCGTTTCATCATTGGCATTATAGAGAGTTCCTTTATAATCCCAGTGTGGCTGATTGTTTCCTCGAAGGCGGAAGGTGGCGCTGAAAAGGGAATTCTCAGAAGCCTGCAAACTATAATTTACGTTTAGGTTGTGCTGGCACATGGTTGCCTTGCTGGGCTCTCCTTTCTCCAGGCGTCTGAGTGTAGTGCCGTCTGCCAGGTGGAATTCTTCTTCATTGTCGCGGTACATGCCGTTAAAATCCCGCGGTCCCATGTAGTAGGAGAAGCCGAATTCTGATTTTTTATGGTTTACTTTGCCGTACAGATTATAGTTTCCCCACATCGTGTTCAATCCTTGGGAAATGTCGGCACCGAAGTTTCCGCCCGTTTCGGGACGGCGCACTATGTAGTCCAAAACGACTTCGGCATTACCGTAGCGCAGTCCCGGATTGTCATGGTACTCTATACGTATAATGTCGGCAGGGCGAATGGCTTTTATCTCGTCTATTTCGGCTTTGACTCCATTGATGCGTAATTGCAGTTCTCCACCGCCGGACAATCCAATCTCATTGTTCATGGGGTTGACCAGAATACGTGGCAGCATCAGTTCCTGCAACAGATTCACTCCGTTTGTGGAAGTTTTCATTTGTCTTTCGGATGGGAAAACCAGTTTACGGTCGGCACGGCTGATTTGGCTGGAGCCGGTGATAGTCACTCCTTCCAGTGCGATAGAAGCACTGTCTAATACGATTGGTCCAAGGTCGGTATGGCGCTTTACTCCATTGAGGGTGATGTATCCGGTATTATACCCGATGCTGGAAAGAACAAGTCTGTAATCTCCGGCAGCCGTGTTCTTGAAGATGAATTCTCCTTCTGGACTTGTGGTCACACCGGCGACAAAAGTAGAGTCGATGGTCTGTAATACCACATTGACATACTCTATACTCTTGTCGGAAGCATCGCGGACGGTTCCTTTTATTTCTATTTTTTGAGCAAAAGCATTCTGTGCCATACTGCCCAGCAGCATGGTTATAATCATTAATTTTTTCATATTGATACGATGGTTCTAATCCTTATTGCAGTTGGCCTTCCTGTTTTTAGGGTGTTTCTGCTTGTTAGACGAAATGACTGGTGAAAAGGTTGCATCAGACATTGAAAAATGTTGCATGATGCTGTTATTCAAAGCAAACGTAGTGACTGATTTTCTCCAAATCGGTATCGGAGAATTCCTCGTAAAGTGCAAAAGGTTTCAGACTATGAAGGTCGCCTTTCTTCTTCCGGTATTCTACAAAGGCCTTTGCCTGGTAGAAGTTGATGTAAGGATGGTTACGCAGCCTCTCTATGCTACTACGGTTCAGGTTGATGAGGTGGATGGCCCGGGTGTCGATGGAAAACCAGGACTGCAATTGGGTGGTGTCCAAATGGATTTCTTGTAATTGCGTGATGTTGTAGAATCCTCCCAAGCGTTGCCGATAACCGATGATTAGACGGGCAATGCCACTACCGATGCCTGGTATTTTCTTCAGTTCTGTGGTGTCGGCGCGGTTCAGGTCGACAAGGGTCCCAGACGGATATTTTTCCGGTGCAATTCGGAAAGTAACGGCGCTGTCATTGCTTGCAGGAGAGCTGTATAACTGGACGGTTCTTGTTTCTGTGTCTTCCGGAGTGATGTGGATATAGGGTAGGAGTGTCTGATATTGTTTTTCTGTCATTCCATATATTTTCCGGAAATCTTCTGCCTTATGGAACTTCCCTCCTTTACTACGGTAGCGGAGTATGTTCCGCGCCATCCATCCGGGCAGTCCCAGTCGGCAAAATTGGGATTGAAACGGGCCAAGGAGACGGTTGTCGGTTGTTTTTGGGAGGAAGGTTTAAGTCTGTTGTCCCATTTTTGTTCCTTTTCTTGTATGGATGCGATGAACGATTCGTATTCTGCCATGGCAGTGGCCTGCCGCCGGATTACTTCATCGGAGAGGGGGCGGTTCTCTCTTTGGTATATATAAATATACCCGGAGAGAAAGACGAGAATAATGCCGGTAATCAAAACCAGTATTCCGCGCCTTTCTCCCCGGGAGAAATAAAGGAATTCTTTAAAGGGGTTCTGCATGATGGCCTATTTCAGAAAACCCAGTTCATTGATAAAAATCAGTGCAATTCCTATCGGAGCAATATATTTCAGGATGAATATCAATAGCTTGTAGACGGATACTTTCAGAGTGCCATTGTTGCTGACTTCTTCCCATACGATTTTCTTGTCCAGATACCAGCCTATGAAGATGGAAATGAAGAAACCGCCTAACGGTAGCATTAGCTTGGCCGTTACAAAGTCGAACAAATCGAATAGGTTTAGCCCGAATACGGTATAGCTTTTGCCGATACCGAGAGACAGTGAGCAGAATACTCCTAAGAAAATACAGCCCGCTGTCACGTATCTGGCTGCCTTGCTGCGTGAGAACTTGAACTCTTCATGTAGATAGGCAGTTACCACTTCGTGCAGGGAAATGGTGGAAGTAAGTGCTGCCAATGCCAGTAGGATATAGAACATCAGAGACAGCAGTATCGCCAGCCAGGGAATATTGCCGAACGCTTGCTGAAAGACATTAGGTAAGGTGATGAATAGCAGACTAGGACCCGCATCCGGTTTGATGCCTACAGAGAAGGCGGCAGGGAAGATGATGAATCCTGCCAAAATGGCTACCATGGTGTCGATAGCCGCCACGTTGAGTGCCGTTTTGGGCAGGTTCGTATCATTGCGGAAGTAAGAAGCGTATGTACAGAGACATCCCATCCCCAAGCTCAGGGAGAAAAATGCCTGGCCCATGGCTCCAAGGAACACATTGCCGTCCACTTTGCTGAAGTCCGGTTTCAACAGGAATTCAATGCCTGCTCCTGCTCCGGGCAGGGATATGGAGCAGATGGCAAGGATTATCAATAGGACAAATAGCATTGGCATCATGATTTTGGCTGATTTTTCAATACCTTTTTCCACTCCTTTGACAATGATGAGATGGGTGGCCAGCAGGAACAGCACCAGCCAGATGACCGGACGCCAGGGGTTGCTGACAAAGCTGTTGAAGGATGCGATGAAATCGGCTGCCGACTTCCCGGCAAAACTGTTGGTAGCCGATTCGCCGATAAACTCAAGCGTCCATCCTGCCACAACGGAGTAATATCCCAGAATTAG
>OGDO01000624.1_pt1 | contig 16126 bp, 10 predicted proteins | sample 1570431 | NCBI WGS metagenome assembly OGDO01 (sample SAMEA2582183, study PRJEB24529) | metagenome | reverse complement strand
GAGGAATCCGACGATATACTGGCCCGTCCGGGTCTGGGCCTACGTGACGGGATCGGTGGCCATGAACACGGCGCCGAAAGCGAAACCGCCGACGATCAGATGCTCCCAAGCGGGGTAGGTCGTCACGCCGAGTGCCTGGAAAAAGTATCCCATTGCCAGGCCGCCGATAAAGACGAACGACATCGTGCGCCACGAAGCGACGCCCGTAAAGAGCAGAATCGCTGCGCCGATCAGAATCGCCAGCGTCGAAGTTTCGCCCACGCAGCCGGGAATGAATCCCAGGAAAGCGTCCGCCGTCGAATAACTCATCGCACCGCTCGTAGCGAGTTGTTCGAGGGCCGTAGCACCCGAGACAGCGTCGTCGGCGAACCAAACCTTCTCACCCGAAATAAAGGGCGTGTAGGCGAAAAACACGAATGCACGCGCCACCAGCGCGGGATTGAAGACATTCATACCCGTACCGCCGAAGACCTCCTTGCCGAAGATGACGGCGAAAGCCGTACCCAGCGCGATCATCCAAAGCGGCGTACCGACCGGCATAATCATCGGGATCAGCAGACCCGACACGAGAAAACCTTCATTGACTTCGTGTCCGCGCTTCTGGGCAAAAAAGAACTCGATGCCCAGACCGACCACGTAGGAAACCACGATCATCGGCAGCACCTCGAGGAAACCGAACCAAAAGGCTGCCCAGCCGGTCATGCCCACCTGGTAGCCCGTATTGTACATACCGAACAACAAGGCCGGCATCAGCGCCACGACCACCACGATCATCGTACGCTTCATATCGTTGCAATCACGGATATGGGCTCCTCTGCTCGTGGTCGTATTCGGCACGAAAAGGAACGTTTCGAACGCATCGAAGGTCGATGCGAGGAACGAAAGCTTGCCGCCTTCGGAGAAGGTCGGCTTGATTTTATCTACGAATTTTCTTAAACCTCCCATCGTTATGCCTCCTTGATCATTAAGTTAATACCGTCCCGGATGATCTGCTGCATCTCGATCTTCGAGGGATCGACAAATTCGCAAAGCGCGAAATCCTCCTCGACGACCTCGTAGATGCCGAGGTTCTCCATCTTGTCGATGTCGCCCGCAAGAATCGCCTTGAGCAGGTAGGTGGGATAGATGTCCATCGGCAGGTACTTATCGTACAGTCCCGTCACCACAAACGGGCGCTCGCCGCCGTTGAGATTGGTATCCAGGTCGTAAACCTTCTTCGGGCAGAGCCATGAAAAATAGGCCCTGGAAACCGAAAACTTGTTCAGACGGGGCATCGCCCAACCCAGCAATTCATAGTGGTTGCCTTCGGGAATTACCGTCACCATATTGGCGTAAAAACCGATGAAACCGTCGGCCGGGGTCTTGCGGCCCGTGAGCACGTTGCCCGAGATGAAGCGGACGCTGTCGCCCTCCTTCTGTCGCTTCACGTTGCCCTTGACCAGGGAGTCGACCTTCGCGCCGCCCACCATGCGGACGTACTGCGGACGCTCGATCTCCGAACCGGCCACGGCGATGATCTTCGTCATGTCGACGCGGCCTTCGTTGAACAGGCGGCCGATGATGGCCAGATCCTGAATATTCACCGTCCATACCCGCTCGTCCTTGTTGATCGGATCGACGTGATGAATCTGAACGCCTACATTACCTACCGGATGCTTGCCTGCAAACGTGTGGATTTCAGCCCCCTTCAGAAATGCCATTTCGCCCTCCGCACCGGCACGCACGCCCAGATGGACCTTGCCCGAAGTGAGCTTGCGCATCGCTTCGATACCCGTTTCGAGGTTCCGCTTCTCACCGGCCAGCACGAAATTGTAATCCGGAGCCAGCGGTGCGGAATCGAACGTCGAAACGAAAACGGCCTTCGGTGTGTCGCTCGGATCGGCGATGATACCGTAAGGCCGCTGGATAATCATGGGCCAAAGCCCGGACTTGAGCAAAAGATCGATAATCTCTTCGCGGGAAGCGGTTTGCACGTTCAGCTTGGCAAACTCTTCGTACGTCTGGGTCGCATCGGCCTGAACCGTCACGTTGAGAATGCAACGCTTCTCACCGCGATTGATCGCCGAAACCGTACCGCTGACGGGCGAGGTGAAAACCACCCTTTCGTTGTACTTGTTGAAGAACAACGGGGTACCCGCCTTGACCCGGTCGCCGGCTTTCACCAGCAACTTGGGCGTCACACCCTCGAAATCGAGAGGCGACACGGCGTACTCGGGAGCGAGCGGCAATTTGACCAGCTTCTCCACGGCCTTACCCTGAAGATTGATGTCGAGACCTTTGCGTAATGTAATGATTTTCGACATGATTAATAAATGGTTGTTTTACAGATAATTATTTTGCATTGAGATTTCCAGGCAATGTTTGTTAGCGTAATAACACACCAAATCGCGTGCGAAGATACGATTTTTTCCGATACGAACAGCAAAGAACAGCCTGATTTTTTTTAATCGACTGAAAAATCATAACTTTGTCTTTTCAGAGCGATCCGCATTATGAAATGCAGCATAGTCGATATCCACACGCACCGTCCCACCGGCAAGGCTTTGGAGCCCTCTTGCGCAGGGATTCATCCCTGGCAGGCGGAAACACGGCGAATCGAAGAGATCGTCCCCCGGTTCGGCGAAGTCGATCTGGTCGGCGAGATCGGCCTGGACTATGCCGGCACGGTCGGCCGGGAGGCCCAGCTCCGGATTTTCCGCGAACAGCTCGACTGGGCCGAACGGCTCGGCAAACCGGTCGTGCTGCACTGCGTGAAGGCCTTCGAAGCGGTCATGCGCGAACTGGCTCCCCATGCACTGCGGGCGGTGATCTTCCACGGCTTCATCGGATCGTCCCAGCAGGCGGCCGAAGCCATAAAGAAGGGTTACTACCTCTCCTTCGGGGAGCGGACGTTCCGCTCACCCCGCACGGTCGAAGCCCTGCGGCGCACGCCGGGCGAAAACCTCTTCGCCGAAACGGACGAAAGCGACGTGCCGATCGAGGAGATTTACCGCCGAATCGCCCAAGCGAAAGACCTCGACCCTGAACTGTTGAAATGCGCGATATACCGCAATTACAGAGAGATATTCGAACGATGACTGACAACTGGCTCGAAAGAACGGAGCTCCTGCTGGGAGCGGAAAAACTCGAAAAACTGCGTGCGGCCCACGTGCTGGTCGTAGGATTGGGCGGCGTGGGCGCCTATGCCGCCGAGATGATCGTCCGGGCAGGCGTGGGGCGCATGACCGTCGCCGATGCCGACACGGTCAATCCGACCAATATCAACCGCCAGCTGGTGGCCCTCCACTCGACCGTCGGACGGCCCAAAGCCGAGGTGCTGGCCGAGCGGCTGCGGGACATCAACCCGACACTCGAACTCCACGTAGTCGATAAATACATCAAGGACGAAGAAACCGACCTGTTGCTCGACTCGGCACGGTTCGACTACGCGGTCGATGCGATCGACACCCTCTCGCCCAAGCTGGCGCTGATCCTGGGGGCGCTGAAACGCGGCATTCCCCTGGTCAGCTCGATGGGCGCCGGAGCCAAAACCGACCCCACGCGGCTCGAAATCGAGGACATCTCCCGCACCCACCACTGCCCGCTGGCCCACATGCTGCGCAAACGGCTTCACAAAGCCGGAGTACGCAGCGGCTTCAAAGCCGTATTCTCCGCCGAACCGGTACGCGAAGGCGCGACGATCCTCTGCGAAGAACAGAACAAGAAATCCAACACGGGCACGATCTCCTACCTGCCCGCCCTCTTCGGCATAGGCTGCGCCTCGGTAGTCGTCCGGGGAGTGATCGGAGAGCTGTAAGCGGACCGCAACAGCCGTCCCGCGTACAAGAAAACCGCTCAAACGGCTGTCGGAACGGATTTATGACCATCCAGAAGCGGTTAGATCCGTTTTTCGAAATATTATTATCTTTGACATAGCCTCGGTTAAATAGGCTGCGCCTCGGAAAACGGGAACAATTCCCGTTTTCTCTCGGCTTTTAGTATCTTTGTTTTTAAGATATGAATCGGACAAACTCAACCAAGTTTGGCTTAGTGTCCATCTTTTCGTATCTTTGACTTCGTCTTAGATACTCCGCCTCGGCAAAATGCAAATAAAAATTGCTTTTGCGCTCGGCTTATTCGTATCTTTGCAAAACAGCGGCGAACGATGCGAACAAGCATAGCCGAGGCAACTCCGTAATCCGCCGGTCACGACAGATGGACGATACAGTCCGCAAACGAGATCGCCCGTGTCCGGTCCGGAGACAAGCCCGCCGGCTGCGACGCGGAACCTACGACTGTTCCGTCGAGGCCCCGGCAATCCCGATCCGTACCGGAAACTGCGGAAACACCTCCGTTTCCCGTACCCGGTACCACCACGGATCCGCAGACAATGGTACAAAAAATGATGGTCTTATTCGGCGAGGCCCCTGCTTCGGCGGATGCACATACCGAAACAAGACCCGAAATAAAACCGCAACTATGAATATCGTATTTTTAGATGAGTACAGCCTGGGAGGAATCGACCTCTCCCGCATCAAGCAACTGGGAAATTATACCGGCTACGAAAAAACGACGCCCGGTGAAATAGCCGAGCGTTGTATCGACGCAGACATCGTCATCACCAACAAGGTCCCCCTGCGGGCCGAAGCTATCAAGGTGCTGCCGCAGCTCAAACTGATCTGCATCGCCGCTACCGGTATGAACAACGTCGATCTGGAAGCCGCCGCCGAACGCGGGATTGAGGTCCGCAACGCTGTCGGCTACTCCACCCATGCGGTGACGGAAACGACGATCGGTGCCGCCATCGCCCTGCTGCGGCAGAGCATCTACTACGACCGCTACGTCAAGAGCGGCGAATACGCCGCATCCGACGCTCCGTTCCATTTCGGACGGCCGCTCCACCAGCTCTACGGCAAACGCTGGGGTATCATCGGCCTGGGAGCCATCGGGCACAAGGTCGCCGAAGTCGCCGCAGCCCTCGGCTGCCAGATCGCCTATACTTCGACTTCGGGTGTCGAACGGCAGGAACCCTACCCCGCCATGCCGCTCGACGAACTGCTCCGCTGGTCGGACATCGTGTCGATCCACGCTCCCTTGAACGACCGCACGCGCGGCCTCGTCGGAGCCCGGGAATTGGCCCTGATGAAACCTTCGGCCCTATTGATCAACGTAGCCCGAGGTGGCATCGTCGATGAGCAGGCCCTCGCCGATGCGCTCGACAACAAGCGGCTGGCCGGTGCCGGAATCGATGTCTTCTCGCGCGAGCCGATGTCGCCGGACAACCCCCTGCTGCGTGTAACAGACCCCGACCGGTTGCTGCTCTCGCCCCACACGGCCTGGGCCCCGGTCGAAGCACTCGAAACATTGGTCGGCTGCATCGAACGGAATATCGAAACCTTTTTAGCCGAACAGCGATAGTAAGACGCCGCCGAAGCGACCGAATGAGAAAACCCCGGACTGAACTTAAGTTCAGTCCGGGGTTTTCTTCGATTTTTCTGTTATGAATCAAACAATTCCGATGCGCACCGGTCCGCGAGCCCTGGCAGCCTCGTAATCCGCATCGGTAAATGTATAAGTCCATTCCACGACGTATTTATCCCCCTCTTCATAAGCCTTGTAAACATAACGATCGGGATCCTGCAAACTTTTCGGAACCGCAACTTCTCCGAGTCCCGACGGATAATAATTTTCCATATAACAGTAAATTATAACTCCTTCTGTAAAAGAATCGTAGATAACATGAGTTTCTCTTCCGTCGAGAAAAGTCTGCAAATCCACGGGCGAAGGTCCTTCCAATTCTTTTACAGCCCGCTCTCCATACTTTATTCCCTGGGATCTCGTGATGCACCCCTCTACATAGAAATATTCGATCCTATGATTGCACCTATTCTCCCACACGAACCGGCTGACATAGGACGAATAGGTTTTATCGTCGCTGTCATTGCAACTTACAAGAGAGCACAGCACGACGCAAATCATCCACAAATAAAGAATCTTTCTCATAATTTAAATTCAGGCTGATTTGACTTCATTATAAAAGTAATAGATAATATTCGAAAATACAACTTCGTTTCTTGAATCTTTTAAGAAAATTCCCGGAAATCGAATCCGACTTCCGGGAAGAATCAAATGCCTGATATTCCTAAAAATTAAATTTCCCCAAGCGTAATATGCACCGCACCCCGGGCTTTCGCCGCCTCGTAATCGGCATTGGTGAAAGTATAAACCCAAACCAAAGCCAGACTACCGTTTTTCTCCTTATTTACCAAAGTATAGCGCTGCACGTCCTGCAAACCCTTTGGCACAGCGGAATTACCCGACCCCGACGGGTCGTAGTTTTCCATATATGCATACGTTTCGCCATCGACGACAAACTGCTCATACCACAGCCCCATCTTTCGGTCCTCAATATAGTCCGACAAACCTTCCGGTGAGCCGGACACCCGCACGGAAACATACTTTCCACGATTAATCCCGTCATGCCACCGATACCCTCCTTCTACATAAAAGAAATCGATTCGATAATCGCTCTCATTTTTCCATTCGATCCAATATTCATCGACCGGTTCGACCTGCTTCTCGTCGTCGCCACAACCGCTCGAAAAGATCAATGCCGAAAGCGCCGCAACGCAACAGATAAATTTTTTCATAAACCTTAAATTAAAATTCGAAGAAGATACCCACAACAAACAGTTACGAAGAATACAAAATATTCGGGAATAAATCCTCCCGAATCCTCTAAAAAAGATTTGCGTTGAAAAACATCTGTTTTTCAACGCAAATCAAAATCGATATAAAATCCACTCTATACCTATAAGAGTTCCCCTACTTAAATTCCACCAGCGAATGTCCTGTCATGGCTTCGGGCTTTTCGAGCCCCATCAGGTCGAGGACCGTAGGCGCTACGTCGGCCAGGATACCGTCGCGGACCGTTTTCACGCGGTCGGAAACCACGACGATCGGCACCGGATTGAGCGAATGGGCCGTATTGGGCGTGCCGTCGGCATTGACCGCATTGTCGGCGTTGCCGTGATCGGCGATCTGCACGACCTCGTACCCGTTGCGAAGGGCCGCCTCGACGACTTTGGCCACGCACGCATCGACAGCCTTCACCGCTTTCTCGATCGCCTCATAAACTCCCGTATGCCCCACCATATCGCCGTTGGCGAAATTCAGGCAGATGAAATCGTATTTCTGCCTGTCGAGTGCCCCGACCAGCTTGTCGGCCACCTCGTAAGCGCTCATCTCGGGCTGAAGGTCGTAAGTCGCCACCTTCGGAGAAGCGACCAGAATGCGGTCCTCGCCCTCGAACTCCTCCTCGCGGCCTCCGTTCAGGAAGAAGGTCACATGAGCGTATTTCTCCGTTTCGGCGATACGGAGCTGCGAAAGCCCCTGCCGGGCGACATACTCGCCAATCGTGTCGGCCACGTTCTCCTTGTCGAACAGGATATGCAGCCCCTCGAACTTGGCGTCATAGGGGGTCATGCAGCAATAGTAGAGCGGCAGCGTGTGCATGCCCTGCTGCGGCATATCCTCCTGTGTGAGTACGATGGTCAGCTCCTTGGCCCGGTCGTTCCGGTAGTTGAAGAAGATCACCACGTCGTTCGGCCGGATCATACCGATCGGATTGCCGTCCTCGTCGATCCGCACGACGGGCTTCACGAACTCGTCGGTCACCCCTTCGTCGTACGACTTCTGCATCGCCAGCGCCATATCGGACGAATGTTCGCCCTTGCCCTCGACCAACAGGTCGTAGGCCACCTTCACACGCTCCCAACGCTTGTCGCGGTCCATCGCGTAATAACGGCCTACGATCGAGGCCACGACGCCCGTCGATCGTTCCCGCATGTGCTTTTCCAGCCGTTCGATGAATCCCTTGCCGCTGTACGGATCGGTATCGCGGCCGTCCATAAAGCAATGCACGTAGGTACGTTCGATACCGTATTTATCGGCGATGTCCGTCAATTTGAGCAGGTGATCCAGCGACGAGTGCACCCCGCCGTCCGAAACCAATCCCATCAGGTGCACGCTCACCCCGTTCGATTTGGCGTATTCGAACGCCTTCACGATTTCGGGATTCTTCAGAATCGAATCGTCGCGGCAGGCCCGGTTGATCTTCACCAAATCCTGATAGACCACCCGCCCCGCACCGATATTGAGGTGCCCCACCTCCGAATTGCCCATCTGCCCATCGGGCAGGCCGACGTTTTCGCCGTCCGTACGCAACTGCGCATGAGGGTATTTACGGGTCATTTCCGAAATATAGGCAGGATGCACCTGTGCGATGACATCCCCCTTCTGTCCGTCGCCGATGCCCCAACCGTCGAGGATCATCAGCAATACTTTGCGATTACTCATCCGAAACATTACTTTACTTGTTCCACAATCAGTTCTACGGCCTTGTCGATAGCCGCCTGGATGCCATCGGGGTTCTTACCGCCCGCCGTCGCCAGGAAAGGCTGTCCGCCGCCGCCGCCGTTGATGGCTTTGGCCGCCTCGCGCACCACGACACCGGCATTGACTCCCTGCGCCACGATATCGTCGCCCAAAGCGACGGTGAGCGTCGGCTTGCCGTCATTGATCGATCCGATCACCAGTACGATATTCTTCGAACGCGAACGCACGGCGAAAGCGAGGTCCTTGATGAAATCCGGCCGGCGATCGGTCTGCGTAGCCATCAGCCGCATCCCGCCACGCTCGGGCGTAGAATCGACGATCTTCGCGGCCCACTCGGCCACCTGTTCGCGGCGGATGGCCTCCATCTCGTGCTTCAAAGCCTCGTTGCTTTCCATGATCTTCTTGATCGACTGAAGAATCTGCGGGTTATTGAGATAATCGGCCACGTTGCGCATCGTATCTTCGGCCGCATAGATCACCTCCTCGGCCTTCGCCCCCGTCGTGGCCTCGATACGTCGTACACCGGCGGAAATGGCGCTTTCGTTCAGGATCTTGAAGAACCCGATATTACCCGTAGCGCTCACGTGAGTACCGCCGCACAACTCGACCGAGGTGCCGAAGCGCACCATACGCACCCGGTCGCCGTATTTCTCGCCGAAGAGCATCATCGCCCCGGCCGCTGCAGCCTCTTCCTTGGTGGCATCGCGTTTCTCCTCGAGGGGATAGTTCGCGCGAATGGCACGATTGACCAGTTGCTCGACCCGGCGCAGCTCCTCGTGCGTCACCTTCTGGAAGTGCGAAAAGTCGAAGCGCAGGTATTCGGGCGTCACGAGCGAACCTTTCTGCTCGACGTGCGTACCGAGCACCTTGCGCAGCGCTTCATGCATCAGATGGGTCGCCGTATGGTTGTTGGCAGCCGCCTGACGTTTCTCCGGATCCACGACGGCCATGAAGGTCGCCTCGGGATTTTCGGGCAGTTGGGTAACGATATGGATAATCAGGCCGTTCTCCTTCTCGGTAGCCACGACCGGGATCCGTTCGTTGGCGGTTTCGATATAGCCGATATCGCCGATCTGACCGCCGGAATTGCCGTAGAACGGAGTGCGGTCGAACACCAACTGGTAGGAAACGCGTCCTTTGGAGGACACACGGCGGTAGCGGGCGATCTTCACCTCGGCGCTCAGCGTGTCGTAACCGATGAACTCGCTCTGCTTGATATGGATCAGCTCCTTCCAGTCGTCGGTATCGACCGCAGCAGCGTTGCGCGAACGCTCCTTCTGCGCCTGCAGCTCCTTCTCGAAGGCCTCCAGATCCACCTCGATCCCCTGTTCGCGGGCGATCAGCTCCGTCAGGTCGATCGGGAATCCGTAGGTATCGTACAACAGGAAAGCGTCCTTGCCGGAAATGCGTTCGCCGCCGCTCTTGCGAACCTCGGCCATCACGCCGTCCAACAGGTTGATGCCCGTAGCGAGCGTACGCAGGAAGGAGCTTTCCTCCTCCTCGATCACCTTCTCGATCAGCGTCTGCTGGGCCTTGAGCTCGGGGAACTGCCCGCCCATCTGATCGACCAGACCGGCCACCAGACGGCAGATGAAGGGCTCGTTGAAGCCCAGGTAGGTATAGCCGTAGCGGACGGCGCGGCGCAGAATGCGGCGGATCACGTAGCCCGCCTTCACGTTCGAAGGAAGCTGTCCGTCGGCGATCGAGAACGAAATGGCACGCAGGTGGTCGGCGACCACGCGCATAGCCACGTCGCACTTCTCATCCGCACCGTACGTTTTGCCAGACATGGCGGCGATGCGCTGGATCGTAGGTTGGAACACGTCGGTATCGTAATTCGACTTTTTCCCTTGCAGAATCATGCAGAGGCGTTCGAAACCCATGCCCGTATCGATACAGTTGGCCGCCAGGGGTTCGAGCGAACCGTTCGCCTTGCGGTTGAACTGCATGAAGACCAGGTTCCAGATCTCGATCACCAGCGGGCTGCCCTGATTGACCATCTCGCGGCCCGGCACGGCGGCGATCTCCGACTCGTCGCGCAGGTCGTAGTGGATCTCGCTGCAAGGTCCGCAAGGGCCTACGTCGCCCATCTCCCAGAAGTTGTCGTGCTTGTTGCCGCGGATGATGTGATCCGCAGGCAGGTATTGCAGCCAGATGTCGTAGGCCTCCTGGTCGAACGGCACCCCGTCTTCGGGACTTCCCTCGAACACGGTAGCGTACATGCGGCTCTTGTCCAGTCCGTACACCCCGGTCAGCAGCTCCCAGGCCCAGCCGATCGCCTCCTTCTTGAAATAGTCGCCGAACGACCAGTTGCCCAGCATCTCGAACATCGTGTGATGGTAGGTGTCATGGCCGACCTCCTCCAGGTCGTTGTGCTTGCCCGACACGCGCAGGCACTTCTGCGTATCGGCGGCCCGGGGATAGGGACGGGGAATATTCCCGAGGAAAATGTCCTTGAACTGGTTCATACCCGCGTTGGTGAACATCAACGTCGGGTCGTTTTTCACCACCATCGGTGCCGACGGTACGATCACATGGTCCTTCCCTGCTAAGAAATCGAGGAAAGCTTGACGAATTTTGTTGGATTCCATATACTGTGTTTTCAATTCTTTGCGTTGTTCATAAGACACACTCCGCAGATTCCGGCTGCCTGTGCTCAGGCTGTCATCCGCTCGAATCCGCGAAACTTAAAGAAGTTACAAGATTGCAAAATTACATATTTTACCTTAATTTTGCATCACTTCCAAGGAGTTTTTCAGATCATGGCACGAAAAAAGCAGACGTTCGATCCCCACGCCCTGACCCGTGAGGTGGTTTCGGCCACTCATGAGGTGGTCACGGTCCCGTTCCGCCTGCGCACCTACCGTGTCATTCGCAAAATCCTCATCATCTTCATCGCAGTATCGATCGTCAATGTCGTCTTCGCAAATGTCTTCTACACGCCGAAAATGTACCGCATCCTGCGCGAAAATTCGGAGCTGGTCTTCAAATACCGGCTCCTTCAGGACAAGATCCGCGCGGAGCAGCGTAAACTGGACGAAATACACCACCGCGACAACTTCGTTTACCGGGCTTTGTTCTCGGCCGACACCCTGAATATCGGAGGGATCTACACCCCCTATCCGGCGTCCAAATACGCGGCTCTGGCGGGCGACGAATACGCCCCGCTGATGATCGGCACGTGGCAGCAGCTCGACGCTTTCGGCCGCCAGCTCTACCGTACCTCCGTTTCGTTCGACGAGTTGCAAATCCTGGCCAAGAACAAGGAGAACATGTCCACGGCAATCCCGGCCATCTGGCCCATCGACCGTCAGGCCCTGCGCAGGGGTATCGAGCCGTTCGGCTACCGCAACCACCCGATCTACCACCGACGCATCCTGCACAAAGGCATCGACCTGGCGGCCAACATCGGCAACAACGTCTATGCCACGGGCGACGCGACGGTACAGTCCACCGACCTGGGACAGCCCCGCAGAGGATACGGCAAGCAGATCCTCCTGAACCACCAGTACGGCTACCAAACCCGCTACGCACACCTGAGCCAGATCTTCGTCAAACCCGGCGAGAAGGTCGTGCGCGGACAACTGATCGGCAAGGTCGGCAACACGGGCGGCGTGACCGGCCCCCACCTGCATTACGGGGTGATTCACATGGGACAGGTCGTCAATCCGATCAACTATTTCAACCGCAATATGACCAACGAGGAGTACGAGCGCCTGATGGAACAGATGCAGGAGCTCAACCTCGACACCTTCGACGAATAACATGGCAAGAACCCGCAGACCGATCAAATACGCCACACCGCGCACGCCCAAACAGAAGGCGATCCGCATCACGTTTCACGTGCTGGTGTGGTTCGGCGCAGCCATCCTCTACTACGTCGGGTTTTCGCTCTTCTTCGACACGCCCGTCGAATACGAGCTCAAGCACTCCACCGATCAGTTGAGGGACGAATACACCCGGCTCGAAGCCCGCTACGACTCGCTGCGCACAGTGATGGAAAATGTTTCCGAGCGCGACCGCAACGTCTTCAACATCCTCTTCGAATCCGATCCTTACGATTTCGACACCGAATACGAAACCAAGCGGCTCGCAACGTACGAAAGCCTGCTGGACAAATCCGACCGTCAGATCATCCTGGAACTCAAAGAGAAGGTCAGACAATCCGAAGCGACGCTGACCAAGCTCAACGAATCGTACCTCGAACTGCAACGTCTGCTGGATACGGTCGGCGACGGCCGCAACCGGATTCCGGCCATACAGCCCGTTATCAACCAGCAGCTCACGCTGCTCACCGCCTCCTACGGCATGCGCATCCACCCCTTCTACCGCACCCTGCAATCCCATCAGGGCGTCGATTACACGGTGCCCGAAGGTTCGCGCGTCTTCGCCACGGCGGACGGCCGCGTGAAGGAGATCGCCACGCGCTCTACGGCGGGCCGCACCATCGTCATCGATCACGGCAACGGTTACGAAACCTCGTACAGTCACCTGCTGGCGGTCAATGTCCGCCGCGGGCAGGAGGTCCGTCGCGGCGACATCATCGGACTTTCGGGCAACACGGGACTTTCGATCGCACCCCACCTGCATTACGAGGTGCGGCACAACGGCATGCGCGTCGATCCGATCCACTACTTCTTCATGGAACTCTCACCCGTCGAGTACCAGCGGATCATCCGCATCGCCCAGTCGGGCATGCAGTCCTTCGACTAATTTTTCGAATCGCGAATGAAAAAAGAAACGGCTATCTATCCCAGCCACCGCAAATTGCTGGGCACAACGCTCGCCGCAGCGATCATGACGACCCTCTCCTGCCTGCTCGTCATCGTACAGCCGCATGGAAAGGTCGGGCTGGTCATCGGTATCGTGGGAGCGGTCTTCTTCGGAGGATGTATCTGCATCTTGTTCATCGTGCTGCTGAAAAATTTCTTCCGAAACAGGCCGACTCTGTTGCTGACTCCGGACAGTCTGCGGATTTACGTACCGGCAAAAGGGATATACATCACGATCGAGTGGCAGCGCATTGCGGATTTCAGCGTATTCCGAACCTACGGGCAGAAATTCATCCGGATCGAACTCCACGATCCCGACCGGGCGATCGACGAGGAAAAAAACCGGATTGCCAAAGGGCTTATGCGCTGGCAAATGAAATACTTTGGATCCCCCTACGCAATCACGGCTTCAACAGTCGATATCGGCACGGCGGAACTCGAAAAAATCCTGCGGGAGTATTTACAGGCATCCCGCGAAAAATCCGCTGCGAACTGACCGACCCTCCCGCAAAAGCGGTTCTCCGAGCCGATCCCGCATATCGTCGGAAATACGCTCGCACCGTCCGTCAATGAATCGGATCAAGATATGAGACGCTCTATGGCCGGTATTTACAGGCTGCAGACTGATTTTCCGAACGTGATTATACACTTTCATATACACCTCTTCGGGAGCGCAGTAGCCCAAGCTCCCTCCGAAGAGGGGATTCTGGAGCAGAATTATGAACGCGGCCACCAGCCGCGAAAAGCGATCGTCGGACAAGGGGCAGATTGAAAATGTAATTGCCCTTCCGAAAAGACGACACGGAGAAAATCGCTGCGGCACGCTCGCGTCAGCGTTTGCAGATCTCGCGGAAATCGCAATAGCGGCAGGTGTGCTCGGCATCCTCGCACTGACGGAACGGAATCGCCGGATCGAACATCTCGGCAAGGGTTTCGCGCAACAGCCGTTCGAAAGGCTCGCGGTATTCGGAATAGCGTACGCCCGTGCGCCCCAACTCCCGATCGACGAGCCGGGACGAATAGTCGTCCCGGTGCATGGCCCGCACGTAATAGAGCGTCGGCTCGGCATCCACCCCCCGCGAATGGAAAAGCATCATCGAATAGAGCAACGTCTGTAAAATATTGGATTGACGCTGTTTGGCCTCTCCACGAAAGAGCGCTTCGACCCCCTGGAAATCGAGGTGCGGTTCGCCGGTCTTATAGTCCACGACCCGCAGCGTACCGTCCGGCAGGCGGTCGATCCGGTCGGCCAGGCCCCCGAAGACCACACGCAGGGATTTTCCGGCGCTTTCGAACGCAAACTCCTGCCCGATCCGCTCCTCGAGTCCTTCGACCGTAAAATCGTCATGCGCGGCGTCGTAAGGCAATACGCCGCCCCGAATATAGCGGATTACAATATCTTTGACCAACAACAGATTACCGCTATAATCCTCAACCGTCGCTTCAACATCCTGCAAATAGTTTTCATTGATGGCCGCAACTACCGCCTTCTCCACTTCGGACGAACGGGTCAGCGCACGCAACGCCTCTCCGTAGCCGGTCTTCCCGACAAAGGGAGCATAGAGCCGCTGCAAAGCCGCATGGAGAATCGTACCGAACATCGGTGCATCGACCTCCTCCGAAATCTCGTCGTCTGGCTCCAACCGGGCCACGGAGTGAAAATAGAAGCGCAGGGGACAAGCCACATACCGAAAAAAAGCCGAAGGCGACAGCCGCACGGGATCGTCCGGCGCGAGGAAGCGGGCCAACTTTTCGGCGGTTTCCCCTTGCTTGGGGACCTCGATCGGCAGGGTTTCCATCCGATTGACATCGATACCGACCTCCCGGTGGAGGATCTCGAAGGGAGTTTCGTACTCCAGTTGATAGATGTAACGGCTCTGTTCGCCGGTGGTCTTGTCATCGGCATGAGCGCAATAGAGCATCCGCACGTTCTCGGCCCGTTGCAGCAAACGATAAAAATAGTAGGCGTAAACCCCCTCGTGATGCTCCGGCGTAGGCAAGGCATAGGCCGCCCGCAGGTTGTAGGGAATGAACGAAGTACCGGTCACGACGCTGCCGGGAAAGTTGTCGTCGTTCATCGAGAGCAAAATGACGTTGCGGAAATCGAGGTTGCGGGTTTCGAGGATACCCATGACCTGAATTCCCTCCAAAGGCTCTCCCTCGTAAGGAATACGCAGGGTTTGCAGATGTCGGCGAAGAAGTGAAGTATAGATCGATATAGATAATTCTATTTCACAATTATTCAGTGAATTGCGAAGTTTTATCACCTCTTCGGAAATGACGTTCAGGAACTCTACGCGGCGGCGTGCCTCCGTATCTTCGTAAGGCATCCGGGCAATCTGCGCGATCACCGCCAGCAGGTAGTCCGAAAATCCGCGCCACCCCTCGACGCTCCGGAACAGCGTAGCAAGCAACGGCGTGCAGGCCAGCCACTCCGCCGCGACCGTGATACGCCGGTTTCGGACGATCTCCTCCTGCATACGGACGATCCGGGAGGGGTCGCTTTCGAGGATATAAGGGTGCGACAGAAGTCCCAGCACGTCGGCGTGGTAAAAAAGCGGTTTGCCCTCCTTCTGCCGGGCATGGTTTTGCAGTTCGATCAATCGTTCAACAAACGAATAGGAAAGGCTCTGTTTCAGTGGATAACCCATCGTCACATTCACCTTTCCAATCTCCGCAGGCAGAGCATGCAGCAAGGGCAGCAGCAGGTTTTCATCCGTGAGCACGACGGCAGTCTCCTTCCCCAGCGGCCCCTGTTCGGCAGCCAGTTCCCGCAGGATCGAAGCCACGTACTTGCATTGCACGGCGTTCGATACCGTGGAAATCGCTTCGATTCGCTTCGGCGACCGGAAATGATCGTGCGAAAGTTCGCGCCGGGCGGGAAACAGGATCCGGTTCTCGCGCAGGAACATACCGGCCTCCTGGTCGGCATTGTCCGTATAATAAGTATCGTAATCCCAGAAGAAATCGGTTTCGGC
>OGDO01000617.1_pt1 | contig 16238 bp, 8 predicted proteins | sample 1570431 | NCBI WGS metagenome assembly OGDO01 (sample SAMEA2582183, study PRJEB24529) | metagenome | reverse complement strand
GTATCGTGAGGGCCAAAGCGGGCCGGTTTGCTTGAACCGGCTGAGGTAGGTCTCCATACGTTTCATCAAAGTGTTCATCTGCTCGCGGGTGCTGCCATTGGGAAGGTTGGCGTTGGCATAGAGCACCACCTCCTCATTACGGGTGAAGTAACTGCCTTCGTACACCTTCTGTATGAAAAGCCGCAAGCTGCCGCCCAGCGCCTTGTCCACAATGGGTTTCACCGACTCCTTATAGGTATCCGAACCGAATACCTTATTGTAAGCAGCTTCCCATTTTCCCCCTCCTTCCAGTTTGCCGGGCAACAGAAAAACGGGCAGACCGAAACCCAACAGTAACAGCAGGCATACAGCCCAGCGCCAACGGCACAGAAAACGGATGAGAGCAGAGTAACAGCAGGAGAAATAAACGGGGAAACGTCTGAAAATCCGTCCCGACCTTGTTTTGAATGTTTGCGTCAGCCCCGGCAAGACAAGACGCCTCTTCTTCCCCGTAATCCGCCTCACCAGTCCTATCTTCTCAATCATCGACGGAACAAAGAACAACGCCACCATCAAGGAAACAGCCAGATTGATGATCACTACCGCTGCAAAGTCCTGCAGGTTGAGCCGTATCCTCTCGTCAAGGAAGAAAATGATAACAAGCGCACCCATCGTAGTGAGGGTTGCCGCCAACACCGACAGGAAGGCCTTGAGATTACGCCGATGCAGAATGTGGTCGGTCATGACAATGGTGCTGTCTATCACCAGATTCAGCGAGACAGTGATACCCGCCAGCGAATAAAGCTGCATCTCAAGTCCGAAGAGGTAGTAGAAGATAAGTGCCACCGCTATATTTACAGCCAGGCTGGTAACTATCAGAAAAAGATATTTCAACTTACGAGTAATGAGCCATACAAATACAAGCAGGATGAGTACCGTCAAACCGGTACGGAAGTAAATCTTGTCCAGTTCTTCCCGTATGTACTCGGTCGCATCATAGCTGGTATGCACTTCATATCCGACAGGAAGTACCTGCCGAACAGCTTCCATCTCGTCCATCACGGCACGGTTCAGTTGCAACTGGTTGGCAGTTTCTTCCGCAGTAATGGATAGATAGACGGAATTCAGCCCATTGATGCGGTAATAGCTTTGCGGCTCCTCCTCCATACGGACAGCCGACACCAGTTCGTCCAAGCGGAGCAGTTTCCCGTCGGTAGCCGTCACGGTGATGGCAGCAGGATTAAAACCAAGGGAGTTGCTCTCCGGCACCAGTGCCAGGCGTATCCATTCCCGGCTACCGTTACCTGTATCCACATTGTGCGTACCCAGAAATTCCTTCCGGTAATGCCGCTGTACTGCCTCGCTGATGTCCGATAGGGTCACACCCAGCAAGCGCAACTGTTCACTGTCATATTCCAGTCTCCACTCCATGGGCGTGGCACCGCTGAGTTCCACCTTATAGATACCCGGAATATTTGCCAGCCGCGGCTTGATATGCTCCTCGGCATACTGCTGAATCAATATCGGAGTGGAAGGGGCGTTCAGGGTGAAGGACATGAAGGGGCGTGAGGCGTTCTCGTCGGGCACTTTCATGTGAATGGTGGGATAGCTGACACCTTCGGGCAATTGGGGCCACGTCTGCCGGATGATGGTGGAAGCTTCGAAGCGGACTGCCTCGACATCGGCATGCTTGTCCAGCTCCACAGTAATGTTGCCGTAGCCGTTGCCCGAAGTGGAGTTCAGCCGCTTCACTCCGCGGATACGCGCCAGCATGGATTCCAGCTTGCTGGTCACTTCCATCTCCACCACCCGCGACGAAGTGCCAGGCATGCTGAAACCCACCGTGAAGCCGGGCAGGCTGCGTGACGGATTCAGCTTGACGGGGAGCAGCGGTATCAACGCCACCCCTACCAAAGCAAGGCAGACAAACGCCACTATGACGGTGAAGGAAGAAACTCGTTTCATCAGTTATTATAATCAAATTTTTCCGACAGCGAAAATCCGCTGGCAAAGTCGTGCAACGTCAGTTTCCGTATCTTGTAATAATTCAGCCAGTAGTCCTGCAAGGCGGAGATGTAATTGCGTTGCGCTTCCTGCTGGCGGTTCAGCGAGAGGGTCAGGCTGTTGATGTCTGCCTTGCCGATAATGAAGCGCTGGCGGGTTTCGTTATACGCCAGGATGGCAAGGTCGAGGGCCTCTTCGGCACTGGCGACGAGGGCTTGCTGGACGTTGAAGTCGCTGACGGTCATGATAACCTCCTCCTCAATGCTGATTTCACTTTGCCTGGCAGAAGTCTTCACCACGTTCAGATTGTTCCTCGCCATGTTGTATTTGCCTTTCCTCACGCCCCAATCCACCAGTGGAATGGAGACACTGACCGACACCATCTCCTGCTGCATGGGATGCCTGTATGCTTCACCGAATTTCTCCGCCACCTGGTTGAAGCCGACGCTGGCGTTGATGCTGGCGTTGAAGCGCGATTCCTTCTTCGTCTTGTCTACTGTCTGCTCGGCTTCCAGCACTTCCTGACGAAGCCCCAGAAATTCCGGATTGTTGGCTTGAGCGGCCAGCAAAGCCTCATCAACCGGTATGGTCAGCGCCCTCGGACGTCCCGGAAGCGACACCCTGATATCCGTGTTCTTCTCCATATTCAGGAAAGATGCCAACGAAAACATGGCGCGCTTCAAGGCACTGGCGGCATTCTGCAAAGTATTGCGGGCATTCACCACGTCGAGTTTCAGCGTCAGCAGGTCGGCACGGCTGATGGCGGCTATTTTCAAGCGCTGCATGCCGATGCGGTAGAGGGTATCGGTGGAGACGGCATTGTCCTTGGCCAAGTCATATTCCGCCTGTGCCATGGCAAGCGCAAAGAAATAGGTAGTGGCCTGCTCGGACACCCGCTCTGCATTGTAGATATACTCCTTCTTCACCTTCTCGTACTTCAGCGGCTCAATCCTGCGTTCCCAACGGAAAGGATTGTAACCGACCAGACTCTGCGAGTAGCCCAGACGAACCGGAACACTGGTGAACTGGGTATACTTGTTTCCACCGAAGCTCCGCATATAGCCCAGCTCCGTATCCAGATAGAACGTACCGCCCGTCAAGTCGAAATTCTGTCTGACGGCAAGATTGCCGTATGCATAGAAGGATTGCTGGCTGCGATAGATGTCAAGGTCCTGTTCGGAGTCGTAACGCTTGGTGATATCGCGGTTGTACTGTGCCGGAGTCATGTTCAGCGTCAGGCTGGGAAGGCGGTTTGCCTTATAGGTGCGGTATTCCCAATAACCGGCCAGATACATGTTCTTGGTGCGGAAGGCTTCCAGCGAACTGTCATTCGCCAGGGCAATGGTCTGCTGCAAATCGAGCGTTATCCGCTGTTGGGCAAAAGCGGAAAGGGCTCCCAGACTGAACAAAAGTATAAGACTTAATTTCTTCATGCTCTTTCTTTTCTATAAATAAACCAATATATCAACGGGATGATGAACAGACTGACCAGTGTTCCTACAGACATAGCCCCAATCATCGCTATGGAAAGCGGCTTCTGCAGCTCCGAGCCCATGTCGAACGAGAACAGCAGCGGAACCATAGCGAAAATGGTGGTGAGCGATGTCATGATGATGGGCCGGAGCCTTCTGCGCCCCGCCTCGTGGATGGCCTCGAGCAACGGCATACCAGCCCTCCGTAATTCATTAATGGCATCCAGCTTCAGGATGGAGTCGTTGATGATGATACCGCACGTCACAATCAGTCCGATGGCAGACATCAGGTTCAGGGTATGCCCGCATATCCACAACAGAAGCAGGGCAAACGCCACATCTATCGGGATTTCCAGCAGCACGATGAGCGGCTGCACGAAGCTTTCGAACTGGGCGGCAAGAATGAAATACATCAGCAAGATAGAGATGAAAAGAATCACCACCAACTCGTCCAGCATCTGGCGGTTGGAGAAGAAACTGCCGGAAAAGGCCGTATCCCAGTCACCCGTGGCATCCGCCTCCCGCTTCACCTTTTCCATCAACTCCGGAGCATCGTCCACTTCATAGAAACGGAACGGTATATATTCACCGTTGCGTCCTGCCGTAATCGTCTTCAAGTCCTCAGCCGGACGCACCTTTACCAGCTCCCGAAGCGGAATATGCTCCACTTCGCCCTTACTGTCCGGACGGGTCTGTATCAATGTCTGCTGCAGCACCTCATTCACTGTCCGCTCCTCGCCCACAATGCTGATAGGCAGGTATTGCTGGTAGGAATGGAGCATAGCTACGCTGTTCTCCTTGAATGCCGTCCGCAGCGTACGGTAAAGCTCGTCATACGAAACGTCATAGAGCAACAGCTTTTCCTGCAGGATGCTTATGTCAAGCTGGTTCTCGAAAGCGATGCCTACGGGCGCTGTCCCCGTAAGCTCCGCAAACTGTTGTTCCAGTCCGCGCAATTCTTCCGCCGCCGGCGCCTTCTCCTTATTGCGGGCATAAAGTCCCGCCACCACATCGGCCTCCCCGGTCACGAAAAGCTTCTCGAACACGGTTTCGGGTGGAGAAAAGGAGACTGTCGCCAACGGATATTCCCGTGTCAACCCCTCGCCCGCCTGCTTCTGCAAGGGAGCAATCCCGTCAGGCGAGGAAGTCTTGAAATACAATTCTGCCTCCGAAGAAGAGAGAGCCTGCTCACGGTTCAGCAGATAGTCCTGCTGGCCTATGGCAGCCGTCTGTTCCACAGTCTTGTCCAACAACTGTCCGAACAGCACATTCACACGATGCCGGTTCTCGTCCACATGTATGTTTTCGTTCCATTCCACGTGGACTATCAGTTCATTCTGGTCTATCTGCGGCATACGCTCCTTGCCGACGGAATAGAACAGAAAGACACAAAGAGGTATAGAAACCACACAGAATACGCTACTTACCGTCTTGTGGGAAAATACCCAGTCGATGCCCGCATCATAAAAACGGTCCAGCGTATGTTCCTTCAACGGATTGTTGATGCGGATGCGGGAGAACCACGACCTGCCGCGCAACCCTGTCCGGTAGACCAGCATATAGAGGACCGGCAGCAGCATGATACCCGTGAAGTAGGAAACCAGCAACCCTACCGTAACAGAGAATGCCTGGTCATAGAACAACGCCCCTGCAATGCCGCTCATAAATATCAGCGGCACAAATACGGCAATAGTGGTCAGCGACGAACTCAGCATGGGCGTAATCACCTCACTCGTTCCCGTCACGCAAGCCCGCCGCAACGAATAGCCCCGTTCGCGATACTGCGAAATGTTCTCCGTCACAATGATGCTGCTGTCAATCATCATACCCAACGCCAGGATTAATCCCGACAAAGAAATGATATTGAGTGACATCTTGAACAAGTAGAAGAACAGGAAGCAGATGACAATAGATACCACCATACTCAACCCGATGATGAACGGTGATTTGATGTCACCCAAGAAGAGTACCGCCACAATGCAGATGAACAGGAAACCCAACGACAAATTTTGCTGAAGATTGGAGATGGTATAGTCCAGCAACTCCGTCTGGTTACGGCTGATGCTAAAATCAATGTCGGGATATACTTTCTTGAAGTAGTCCATCGTGCTGTTGATGGCAAGCTTCATGTCTTCCATATTCTCGTCCGCCTGCTTGATGACGGCAAGGGTAACGGCACGCTTGCCATTGCTCATGGAGACACCTTTCTCCTTGGCAGGAACAATCTCTACCCGGCAGAAGTCTCCCAAGCGGATGATACGTCCTTCCTTTCGCAGCAGGATGCCCTTCACGTCCTCCTCTGTCCGCAGCAGGGTGGAGAACTTAATGTTGTATTCGTAGTAGCCGTCGCGCACGGTCATGCTGCCCGGCTCCACGTTGTTTTGCGCCAGCACGTTTTCTATGTCTTCAATGGAGAGCCCCAACACAGCAAGCTTACCCGGGTCGGGCACAATCTGTAACTGGCGTTCGACCAAACCCGTGACATCCACCATTGCCACTTCTGCCAACTGCTCGATGCGACGCTTTATGACATTTTCGGCAAACTCGCACAAATCAAGAAACGCGCGTTCGTCCACCTTGCCGTATGCACTGTCGTTTTTTAGGGTCAGATTGAGGTAGAAGACAGGAATGTCCGTCGCACTTGCCTTTATCACCTTCGGGCGTTCGGCATCCTTGGGCAGATAGTTCATGGCGGCGTCAATCTTCTCGTTCACTTCTATGAAGGCAAGGTCGGTATTCGTACCGAAGTCGAAGCCCAGGCGGATGATGCCTGCACCATCGCGCGTCTCGCTGTCCATGTCCTTCAGTTTCGCCACCTGGATGAGCTGCTGCCGCAGAGGTTTCACCACCGTATTCTCTAATTCACGCGCCGAGGTATTCTGCGCCGACACCTGCACTGTAATTTCCGGGATGGCAATATCGGGCAGCAAGGATACCGGCAAGGTGAAGTAAGTCACCAGCCCGACAATGAAGCATGCTGTAAATGCCATCAGTACGGCAATAGGCCGCTGTATCAAAAACTTTATCAATTGAACTATGAATTTTGAATTACCACTTATCACTCATTATCTATCAACCACCTTCACCGATGCTTCATGTGCCAGATTCACATTTCCCGTCACAATGACCGTATCGCCTTCTTTCAGGGCATCATCGGCCATACTATAGCTTTCCGCATTCTCCAGACCGGTCTGCACATAGTTCCACTGCGCCTTTCCGTCTTTCAGGGTAAACACCACCTGCTTGCCCGAACGCAACACCACGGCACTCTTCGGGATTACAAGCTGTCCGCCCAGAGAGCGGTGCACGTTCACCCTCACGTTCATCCCACTGAACAGCCGTCCCTTGCCATTGACGGCAGCCTTCACCTTAACCATCCCCTTGTCATCCACCAGAGGATTGATTTGGGTGATGCGCCCCTCCTGCCTAAAGCCGGCATCCGAATAAGGGGTAACAATCACCTTGTCGCCACTCTTTATCAACGGCAGTTCGCTTTCCAGCACCGTGAAGTCCACCTCCATACCTTGAGTGCCGATAATGGAGCAGAAGGCTTCCGAGGTACTTGCCTCGTTGAACGGTTTGGAGAACAGGTTCGCCACTACCCCGTCAAAAGGCGCAACCAGCGTGGCGTGTTCCTCTTCATACGCGGCAAGCTCATACTGGGCGAGGCTCTGGTCGTAACCGCTCCTCACGCGGGCCAACTTCATGATGTCAGCAGGTACTTTGGAGGCATCCCCCACCGGATAGCCTTGCCCTATCAATACATCCTGCAACTCAAGTTCCGCTTTTTCCAAGGCATCCTTGGCCTGCGCGGTCTTGTTCTTCAGGCGGAACTTATCCAGTTCGGCAAGTTTCTGCCCTTTGCGCACCGGGTCACCGTTCTTCACGTAGATGTGTGCCACTACACCGGTGGTCTCAAAACGCAAATCCGCCATGGCACCGGCGGTTACTTTTCCGTTGCTCACCAGTTCATGCTCAAAGGTCGCCCGCTTCAGGACTTTCACGGTCACTTCATTGCTTTCACTTGGCAGGACGGTTGCCACCCCTTCCTCGGACTCTTTTCCCTTTCCGGCATCGGAGCAGGCGGCAAGCAGGGCAACGGCCATGCATAGCAGGTATCGATAGTTCTGTGTCTTCATATTCATACTCAATTATAAATTGATAAAATTAATCGTTTCAAAAAAACGAACCGATATTTGCATGTGGACACTTTTTTCATAGCACTTTAGCAATTAGTTCGCTCATTATTAACACTTTCCGTTTTTATTCATCTTTTTTTAATATGGACAAAAATAAGCTGAATCTTTTTTATTTCCTCCCTCATCTGTCGTATTGCCGTAGAATGCACTTTCGGCTCTTTCGTCAATACCATCCGCTTCATTTTTTCAAACTTGTCCGGTTGTCTGAATCCTGGTTCCGCATAAAGCTTCGCAAGCAGATAATAGGGGTAAATACGCCCCGGCAAACGATGGGTGGAACGGATAAACCAGTCTTCCGCTGATAAGCAGTCACCCATCTGCTGATAGTTCTTGCCTATCACATTCAGTATCATGGGGTCACAACTACGCAGTAAAGCTTCTTTCAAAATACGGTTGGATTTACTGAACTGCTGCTGCTTGTGCAATCCATGCCCATATTCGAACAAGAAAGATGCCCGGTCTCTCAACAGAGGATAAAGGCGCCCGTACTCTTTCTCTGCCGATTGATACGCACCTGCACTATACAACACACGCGCATTCATCCACTCCCGGCAAGCCTGCTCCACTTGCAAGTCATTCTTCAGGCGAAAACCGCCAATGATGCCTACTAATACAGCCACCCCCAACCATTGCCAACGGTCGGCACCGAACAAGCACGCTACAAGCAATCCTCCAAATGTAACGATAAATACCGGAAGTTGTAGCGGATAGGAGGAAAAAGAGAATATCATCAAAGAAAGAATAGCCCCACAGATACCATAACGTCCTTTACGGACTCCCCTATACAAACACAGCACGACCACAACCAATAGACATACAGCCAAAGGAATACCCAGTTCGACCGCAACCTGCAGATATTCATTGAATGCATATTCCGGACTTCCCGCCACACGTTCCTCCCACGGTTCATAATCACCTGCTGCAAAATAAGTTTCCTGCGCATTTCCGTAGGCTGCTGCGAAATTATGAATCCCATATCCGGTCAACGGCTTTTCTGCAATGGCACGACAAGTTATCTTCCACATGAAAAGACGGCCACGTGCAGAATCGGGTTTCAAGACAAACAGTAAATAGCCCGCCAATAGCAAGACACAGAATCCACCGACCACTACCATCACCACACGCTGCCTTTGCTGCTGCCATAATAATCTGAACTTATCCGTCCAATCCATATGCCAAGCATATACACACAGACAGGAAACTCCTGCCGCCAACCATGCCGAACGGCTCATTCCTGCCGGAAGCACACAAAAGATAAGCAGCATCACGCCACCGGCAACCATAGCTCCAACTTTATCCATCACCTTTTTCCATCCTTTCCCGTCATTCCGGTCAGAGCAGAGAATCTCCCCCCTCTTGGTCAGCCATTGATGCAGACAGACCGGAAGTATCATGGCCAAATAGCCGGAATAAGGCCCCGGATTGAAGAAAGAACCTGTCAATACATACAAGGAATGGTTGGACACAGCATAACCATAAAGCTGCCTCAATCCCCAAACAGCCTCAATGCCCCCCAGCATTACCAATACCCACGAAACCGGTATAAAAAGAAAATACCTTTTTTCCATCATCAATCCAGCCATCAACAGACATCCTGCAACTACCAATGCACTTTTATCGAAATAGAGCCATTGCCCTATAACATCAGCTACAGGAAGTCCGGAAGAAACGTTACATGCCAAAGACAATAAAACTATACAAGCAATGTAGACCAAACTTCCAGTCAATAGATTACGTACATTATTCATTCTATCTATCAAATATTCAATAGTATTCTATAATTCACCAAAAGATTTGTTTCCCGTCTTTATATTCAAAAATCCGTTCATCTTTACCGGCTGTGTGATTCTTCAGATAAAATAAAGCACCTTGAAACCCTGAATAGACAATAGAATCTGACACAGCCATTTGCCGCCCGACAGAATTCCATTTTCCTCCACCCCAATAAAACAATTCATACAAATTACCTTTATAAATAAAATTCACCTCATTACGAGGAGTATACACCACCTTCTCCACACGATGGGGACTTCCAAAGTCCATCCCGGTCCATCCTCCATCCGGATGTATATAATCAAATGAAGTATCCGGATTACCGTCAAATGCGTTCAAATATTCATGTGTATTGTCTTCAAAACTTCCCGGAGTACCTATGATTTCCCCATATAGAGGTATGGTATCTTCCGTATTCTCATAAAAAGCCAGTTCCGAGATATTACAGAAACATCCGTCAGCACCCTTATAGCGCATATACCGATACGGTTTATCAGACTTCAACCGGGCCACAGTATATAGCCGATACGGAGCCTCCTTTATCAAAAGTAGAGTATCCTTCCGCCCAAAGTCTGCCCGGTCGCTTCCTTCCACTACTCCCCCAATCATCCGGTCATTGAAAAGAACACTCAAAGTAAGATGGCACTTCCTATACAAGACCAATTCCTGCTTTTCAGCTTCCGGAACAATGAACCGTATCTTTCCGGTTTCACGCTCCAGAAGAAAAGGAGAAGATACTGCAGCGTATTCCTTTCCGTTCCAGGCAGCCAGCGTAAAGACCGCCCCGCCTCCCACATCCTCAAAACGAGCCTCCCGCTTTTTAAAGAAAGTATATCCTATAGGTTGCCATTGTAGTCTGTTGGCAAGGCACAAATACACCATATCCCCCTCACGAAACTGTCCGGAAAGCAAAGAATCCGGAAGAGCTACAGTCCAATTCCTGCTACCGGTATAAAGTGCAGTGACATCGCGGAAGAACGGACGTCGGAATGCCGGGTAAACATCGGAATATTTCCCCAGTTTCCGTACCGCCTCCTTATCAATACTATAGGTTGCCCGGTACATTTTTCCCCTCGAAATGCTATATTCTTCCGCTTTGCTCCATACTTCTTCATAAGGAAGATTTGCAATGTATGTCTTTCCTTCCTTATCCAAAACAAAATTCCAGAAATGAGAGGCATTGTTGTCTCCTAATACCATCACCCTATCTACTCCGCACGGAATGCCCAATGCCCGCAACACATATATCATGGCATCCGTAAACTCTCGGCAACTGCCCGTATGCCATTTCAGTACATCCGGTCCCAAATGAGGCCCCACCGGAAAAAGAGCCGTATTCCGGTAGTTCGCTTTCCGCAACGTATCCATCAACAACTGGGCGGCAACCTTAGGATTATCAGCCTCATCTGTCTTCCTGAATTCATCCAAAATCGGGCTATAGCACTCATAAATTTCTTTGCGCCAGAGAGAAAGCGGCTCATCCCCTATTCTATAAGGCAATATATATTCGCAGAAAGTATCAAAATCAACATGCTTTCCCCAAGGTTGCTCCCGCCAGACTTTGAATGCCCATTCTATATGATTGACCAAAAAAACGGAATCCACCGTCATAATGTCCCTCTTATAAGTCAATTGATTTATAGAAAATTCTCCATCTGCTCTTTTCAAGGAATCAATCAACTCTTGCACATGCCTGGAATAAGGAAATGAAACGTATTCACTGAAATACTTCCTGTAATTCTCCAAGGCCTTTCCCTCGTAAGCACCATGAAAAGGCATATTCTCTATCAGAAAACAAGCAGCACGATATTTGTCACCGTCCTCTTCCTTGTAACGGTCCAGTACCTTTTGCAACTCCGCACGGTTATCACCGGCAAGATTCAAAGCTGTGTCCAACCACTGATTTTCCGAAGAACAAGCCATAAACAGACCTGCTGTAAACCATACCCATACACACCAATGTTTCATATCACTATTCCATTTTTTTCTATTCCAATCTGAAAGACAATCCAATCAATCCTTACAATCCGATACAAATACCTGCTTACCATCTTCCATATGAAATATCAGTTCTTCTTCTCCACGGGTACTGTCATGCAAATAGAGCAAAGCTCCCGATGGTATCCCGTCATATGGCAGAAAAGGTTTTTCTGCCATTTTCTTCCCCAATGAGTTCCAACAGCCCTCTCCCCAATAGAAGAGTTCATAACAATCCCCTATCCTGACAAAGTTATCATCGTTACGGGGCATATACATAAAATTGTCTATAGTAACAACCTTTCCAAAATCCACCGTTACACTTGCACCGGGTTTTGATGAAATGAAATACGACAACGGTTCATTATCATAGACCTGATAGGCAAAAGTATTTGCTGTGGCTGGAGCATCTCCCCAACTGTCTATAGGGACAATCTCTTCCTCTCCTTTATAAAAATGCATTTCGGCAACTTCCGCATATCCCTCTGCCGAAGAACAAAAACGGGCATAGCGACCCCTTACCGGTTTCTCAAGAATAACGTGATTATAATTGATACCGGGCGTATCTTTCACAGTACACAACAACTCCGCATTTTTAAAATCCTTATCACAAGCCGCCTCAAAATGCCCGTCTTTTATCCCTCCCATATAGTTCCTGATACGTTCCGAAAGAGGGTATTTCCGATACAATTCAGCAGAATAGCACTTGGAGGTATCTGCAACATAAGGATGTATATCCTTGCCATCAAAATAAAAAGGATTTCCAATAGGGCGATACTGCCCGTTTGCGAATGCCAACAATATATAAACCTGCCTCGAAGCCAAATTCCTGAAAAGCGCTTTTCCACTTTCTACCTTAGTAAAATCTATTCCCCGCCACCCATAAGCACTGAACAACCCCACATAAACATAATTCCCGTCCATCCCTTCTACCGGCAGTTCCAGATTCGAATCAAAATAATTATCCGACACTTTTCTTGCAAACACATCCTTAAAAGCAGCCGGTACGGACCGGTTCCGCATAAAATCGCCATCCATGTCCCATTGTCTGCCAAAACACCGGCGGTAAACCACGCTCGGGCGCCGACTGTCAATATAGAAACTCCCCCGTTCCGGCTTCCGGGAAGGGAAAGTAAAAGGAAGGCAGACACCCGTTACATCCCTCACCACATTCCACACATGCCCTTTCCGTGTTTCCGCATTGAAAGTATAGAAATCATAGGCTACCGGGACGCCGATGGCCCGCATCACATAAATCATAAAATCACAAGCATCCTGACACTTGCCGATACGATTATGCAGCAGGTACTCTCCTCCCAAATGCGGATAGTTAAAGACCCATGTAAACCGGTAAGGGTCTTCCTTCTGCAAATACTCCCAAACTACGCTAATCGCCTCCACTACATCGATACCCGTATAAACCTCGTCCAGCAAAAAGGAATAACGGTCATGGTATATCTGCCGCCAGTTGTCCGGAGTCTCATTTCCGATACGATAGGGAAGCAGCCATTCACAGAAATCTGCAAAAGAAAGGGAAGCATTCCACGGACGCTTTTTCCAACCATCAAAAGCCAAATCAATGTTATTTATCAAGAATTCAGCCCTTATATTCAGTACATCCGGTTTTCTCTGCAATCCGGAAGGGGTATAATAATCCCAATCCGGTACGGCAGTATCCTTCAGCATCACCCCATAAGCATCTGCCGAAGCCAGCACTGTTTTCAAAGAATCCAGTTCTTCACCTTCAAGGGCATAGTGATAAGGCATATTTTCTATCAAGAAACAAGCGGCTTTATATTTTTCAGGCTCATCTTTATAATGTTCCAGTACCTTTTCCAGTTCGCCTTTGTTGGTTGCAGCACACTCCAGTGCGTACTCCAATCTGCCGGAAGCATTGCAAGCCTCCAATATCCCGGCAATCAATAATATCCAGAGCAATTTAAACAGAACTTTCATCTTAGTCTATTCTTTTAAAGATACGTTTCCATCTCATTTTTCCAGTATTCGGGCTGACGGACTTCCATACCAGCCATGCCCTTCCCACTATAAATGGTTCCGGCAGTAATCCCCAGTAGCGGGAATCTTTTGAATTCACCATCTTGTCACCCGAAACAAAATAATAGTTCTCACAGAAGCGGTAATTGTGTATCACACTGTCCCCCAGCAGAACCGAATCTCCATGCAATGTCAGTTTCTTTTTCTGTTCCCACTCTATCACGTTCCGATACAGCAACCGTGTTTCCGGATTCATTCCTACCACGCTGCCTTTGGCCGGTATATAAAGAGGCCCAAACTCGCTGATAGTCCACCCATTACAGCCACCATCGGGAAAGCTCTTAAGAACAAGGCCCCGCTCCTCCGTCATTCCCGAAGATATCAATTCATCCAATTCCTCCTGCGCCTGCACATTTCCTGCGATACCATCAAATCCGGACACACGATAATGCGTATTCCTTATCTCCAACGTATCCCCCGGCATGGCGATACAGCGCTTCACGTAATACAACATCACGTCCAGCGCAATGCTGTCCCACCTGCCCGGATAAGGAAAATTGAACACTAGTACATCATTCCGCTGAAAATTTCTCCATCCGGACATACGGTGCATCCTCACCTCCTTTTTCTCCACGGCATCAAGCACATTGAATAGGCGTGCTCCACCCGAACATTTATCCACCAGAATACAATCACCCGCCAGCAACGACGGTTCCATCGAGTCCGACGGTATCTTGAAGGAGGTCACCACAAACACCTGCAATACTATCAGTATCACAACAAGCAGGCACAGACAGAATAATACGTTTGTTATTCCATTCAACCATTTTTTCAATTGCAGCCGCTCCTTCATCCCATCAATCAGTTATTTTGCATCCCCGCTAATCTTCAATACCAACGGAGAAGTTTCTGCATTGCAATATACCGTTATCGTCTTGTCAAAGTGCTCCGGATGTTCAGCTTTATAAACCACTTCCAAATCTATTTCCTTACCCGGTAATGCCGGTTCCTTTGAATAAGCTACGGTAGTACAACCACAAGAAGTAGCAACATCTTGTATAACCAATGGGTTATCTCCGATATTCTTCAAAGTAAAAATTGCCTTTTGTTCTTTCTGCCAATCAAAAACACCTAACAAGATGGAAACTTTGTCCGTGGCAACTTCTGTTTTAATATCCTTACTTTCATTCTCTATTGCTATACTCTCACCTCGAATTATCTTAACATACAACTCTCTTATTTTAGGATTATGAATAGGATTACCGATAGCAAGTACTTTATTATTCCGATTCAATAGAAAAGTTTGAAAAGTCATATCTGAAGGAAAATGATTTAGCTTATTAAAACTATCATTCTCATCCAAACAAATCGGATACTCAAAACTGTCACTTTGAAATATAAAACGTAGTTCAGACTTATCTTTAGGATAAAAGTAAAAAAGGAATGATACTTTATCATGGTTTAGAGAATCCATCTTAAGTATAAAATCTTTCCAATTTTGCAACTGCAATTTACAGCTCGTGCAACCTATAGAATCAATATAAGTTACTATTTTGTAATCACAGTTATCTCCTGAATGCTTTATAGTGTCTTTCCCTTGAATAGTAAACACAGAATTAGGAGGGAATTGTATTTCTTTTCCTTCCCACTCTCTCACTAATTGTATAACATGATTCTTTGTTTTGTTCTGACAAGAGGAGAACAGAATCAGTAATACCATAATATACATTGTAAATACAAACCCTTTTTTCATCTCTATGGAAATTTATTTTTTCAGTTCATACACCATTGAAAGATTTATAATACATAACATATAATATTAAACCCACCCTCTTCATTTTTTACAACAGCAAACATCTTTTTATCTTTTTCATTAACTGCAATATGAAACACATCCATATCAAGTAGAAGTTCTTTTATGGGATTACCATCCCAATCAAAGACAAATACAGTTTTCGATTTTCTTTGAACTTCATATATTTTCCCAGCCGAATATAAAGCATACAGATACTTAGGTGTTGGGCACACTTCAATAAAACCATGAATACTTTCTTTGGTTAGACGTGTACTAAACAATTGCCCACCATCCTCTACTACAGATTCACATATAGGATTCCCTAAACGCATCGTTTTTTTAAGTTTAATTTTATTATCAACTATTTCAAAGAAATCCAAGTTAGACGAAAAATTAACAGAATAGGCAAACTCATTTTTATACGGATGCTTTGCCATACATCCTTGATTGGAAAGATATCTAGTTATAGCATTGAAACTACTATCAGCAGCATTATAAACATCTATACCATAATCTAACACACGATTGTTTGCATCAAATATTAAATGCTGATAACGCGCTTCATACATTCCTCCTACTACAAAAATAGAATCATTAATAGTAATAAGCCTCGATATTAGAGCATTCGATATTTTATGCTTCGTCAGACGTGTAGGAGCACCATCAACCACACCACTCCGCAAAGAATCAAGGCTATATTTCATCACTATTCTACTTTGGTCATTATATGTCACTAGACACTTTTTTTCTAAATAGCCACTACTACCAAACATTATTTCCAAAGGACCCTGCCCTATATTTCCAAAACGACCAATCTGTCTACCCGACTGTTGATCGAACAATGTAAAACATTGATTGGAACGTGTATCAAAAACAACCAGATTTTCCTCGTCACATGCAATACCTTCTACACGACCTAAGGAATCTTCACTGATTAGGCATTCTTTTCTTTGATTCAAGGAAAACGTTTCAGGAAATAATTCCCCAATTGTTTGAGGTGGTTTATTATTGCAAGCACTTAAAAACACGATGTACAATACTCCC
>OGDO01000581.1_pt1 | contig 17379 bp, 11 predicted proteins | sample 1570431 | NCBI WGS metagenome assembly OGDO01 (sample SAMEA2582183, study PRJEB24529) | metagenome | reverse complement strand
TTCGAGGAGCTCCCGTAATCAAAGCAAAATCACAGCCTGGTGTCATAAAAGTTACATTTTGCCGTCCGTTTTCTATTTATCGTTCGGTCGGATTTGTAATCTAATTGTTCTTTATTTTAGGATTTATAATCCGAATAGAAACATTTTTTACCTGATGTTAATCGGATTGCAAATCCTGATACCCGGAGGAGGAAGTGCAGATTACAAGAAACACGAACTAAGTTGATAAGAGAGATTAATTCTCTGATGAGTGATAATGACAATCCTTCTAAGTTTTGAAAGTGCGGAACCTGCATGGGAAAGAAGCAGCTACGATTTATTCCAGCATTCCCCATCTGTTCAATGGAAACTATTTAACCTGCAAAAGCTAAAGAAACAGAACCCGTCAAAATTATATCAGGAAGTAGAAAAATTACAAATAATTCTCGCAATGAAATAGTTTAGACTTGGCTATTTGGAGAGAATCTGATGCATAAAAATGCCCCCATTCCGATACTTCCCCTTCCTTTATTTAGCTCGCTACCACACTCCCATCCACATCTTTACCATCATCCGCATGAGGCTATTTAGTTACAGAGATGTTTCTTTGACACAACGTACTGCAAACCCACCCGCACGTTTTCCCGCATGTGCTATATGTATTTGGTCAGATCCGGCATACATAACGGATGCCATTGTATATTCCGGGCCACAAGGGGATGACATCCACAAGTATGCATTTATTCCTACTCTTTTAACCAAAGCGTCAGGACCATTACGAAAACCTGATACTGGCAAAAAAGTTTTCGCACCTGTCATACCACCAAAATACAAGAAATAATTTTTATCACTTGCCGTACATCCGTTTTGTGTCAGGTTAATGTCGCTTGCCGCCAATTGTACCCCTAACTCAAACTTCAGTGTAATGGTATAACTCTTTCCCGGCAGCAACTGCACATTCTGGCTTGAGGTGATATTCCGGTTATTCGCATTGAAGTAATTACTAAGTTTCAGCGTACCGATATGCACCGTGATCGTCCGGGAACCCGAAAAAGGAACTAACCGCACAGTGGCAGCAGAGTTATTGGCTATATTGAATGTAGGTGTATTTCCGGCATTGGCACTTACATTATTTGTAGAGGGTCCTATCGTCCAGGCAGACGTATTGCCGCCCTGAGAAACATATACGCCCGTACAGTTGGTGAACGTGTTGCTTACAAACTGCGACAAGGAGAGTTTAACCGTCAGCTTGCAGAGTTTTTGCGTGAAACTAACCGACAGGTTGTGGCTGATTGTGCTCACATTCGCTATGTCCCCCGAGTCATAGACCATAAAGTCACTGTTCATATTCGGGATAGTGACGGAAGTACTGTTATAAGTATAGGATGAAGGGATCGTTCCCATCGCTGCCGTACTATTGAACGAGTATCCGATCACACGGACAGTTCCTGCTCTGGTGAGCAGATTTCCTTGCCTGAGTGTGGGAGCGGAAGCCCCGTTCGTCGTAAAATCCGCAGCCGACTGGAACACGTAATTGCTGCCTACTTTACGGAAAGCGATCAACCGGAAATAAATGCCGTTGCCCAATGTAGCGGCACGGGTAGTGACTTTTGGGTCTTCGCGGAGCGTCATCCGTACCGCTGAAGGCCCCTCGTAAGGCACGGCAGCCGGTATGGCCCTGCTGGCGGGTGGCTCTTTCACCGGCACCCATTCGTCTACAAGCGTTCTTCCCCCGGTTGTGTCGGGAGTATCAACATGACTTTCCATATAGCTGCCATCCTCAACCCGGCTGATCGTAACAGGAATCATATCCTCTCCGTCCGGTTCCGGGCTGTCGGGGTTCACAACATTGTCGCCACACGATGTTATCATTAAAAAAGCCGCGTACAGACAGCATGTGCTTAACGCACGAAAGCCTACATACAGAAGTTTTGTCTTCGTATTCATAACTCAAATGTTTAAAAATGAATAAAATAGATCATACTCAGCAAGGCCTTCCCATTAAGAATGGGCAGGCCGGCTATGGCAGGCTGTGAATACAGCTTTTATTTTGCGGTAAGTTTGTGTAAATTAGATAGATAGAACGACCCTTGTGTTTCAAAAGACGTTCCTTTTTTGAAACACGGTTTTGGCTCTGCTCACTGAAGGCCAAAGGAAGATATAAATGACTGATAATTAAAACAATGTAGAAATATTTGCACAGATGAAAAAAGCGTCTTATCTTTGTTGCATCAGACGTACGTCCTTTGAAACATGATTCTTATAACATAAGATATTTATTATTAAGAGAAGTGAACTTTTCTTTTGTTTGAGTTTTATACTTGCTTTTTGGACGGTTACTATCAGAGTATGTGTGGTTGCTAATATCGAAATACTTGGTGTATCTAAGGTATGGCAATGCTTGTAAAGCTGGTTCATAATAGATTCCTGACGAATTGTGCTGACTATCTAATAGTAGGGGATTTGTTTTAGACTTTTCCCTCGATTGAGGCGTTCGGAATTTTTTGGAGAAATGATTAAAATATGAATAAGGCAACTGATTCGAAATGAATCAGTTGCCTTGTATTTTGTAATTTACGGAATATCTCCGAAAAAACAGGCAGTAGGTTATCACCACTGTTTCTGTCTTTGTTTTTTTACTCTTCTTTATATTTAAGGGGAAATATTATAGTTTAGGTCCTTTGACACAACGAGTTGTGTATGCCATTTTCTTTGATGTGCTATTGACATCGGTTTTACCTTCACCGGGAGATATATCCAATCTATAACAATCATTAGTATTAATTGATTCATCTGTAAAATATTGACCAAACGTTCCAGGCCAGTCTTCTGCCGTTGTTCCCGAGTTATTATTACGCCAGCCACCTAACGGTAAAAAAATACCGGTTGTGGCATTTAGGAACCACAAACCATTCACTCCATTAGAGACCTTTTTTACATTATTGCATCTTCCCAATCTTTCTAATTCATTGCGTGTAGGTAGCCGCCAACCACTACCATAAGTTGTGGGATTTAGTCTGGCACATGGATCGATGTTGTTTCCATTATAGTCTTTTTTCCATTGGTAATAGTAGCCATATTCTTTGTTGGTTGCCCATACATAATTGTTGCTTGCACCGGTACTTTTTAAATTGCCGTCGGCAAATACCAATTTTGATAACTTTTGCTTATCATCATTGGTACATGCTTTTTTCGGATTGCTCAGATTGATGCTACCTGCCGGAACATTTATTCCGGGGCTTCTCTTAAACTGGATTTTCATTGTATAACTCATACCCTCTTTCAATTGGACACTCTGAGTTGAAGCAATATCGATATTATCCGCATTATTAGCAATTAGATTTCCTACTGTCAGCTTGTTGAAGTGTACTGTTATTGTCCGGGCACTTGCGAAAGGAACCATGCGTATCGTAGTAGTCTGGTTAGTGTTTGGGTTGAATGAAGCTGTGTTGCTGGTATTAGCAGCCACTGCCGAACTGCCAATTACCCACGAGGTTGAATTACCTCCCTGCTTTACGTATACCCCTGTACACCCGCTGATGGTATTACTTGTGAAGCCGGTTACACTAATGCTTATTGTCAGTTTACACAGTTTCTGTTTGAATGTTACCGGAAGATTGTAATTAAGACTGTTCACATTGGCTATGTCTCCTGAATCATAAGTCATAAAGTCATTATTCATGTTGGGGATATCTATCTTGGTGGTATTATATGTATATGATGCGGGGATATCCCCCAATGCCGCAGTTGTATTGAATGAGTATCCGATGACCCGGATCGTTCCTGAGCGTGTGAGTAATTTTCCTTTCTTCAGTACAGGTGAAGAAGCACCATTTGAGGTATAGTCTGCAGCCGATTGGAACACATAGTTATTCCCTGACTTTCGGAACACGATCAGACGAAAGTAAACACCTGTAGACAGAATGTTTGCACGGGTAGTTAGGGTGGAAGGAGTATTTTCTGTCAGTTCCATAGATGCGATTCTGGGGCCATTATATTCCGGAGATTCTTTTGTACGGGTACGGCTTAGAGTTTGTACTCCTGCCCATTCGGCAATCAGAGGAGCATTGTAACGAGGAGCCATGTCGTTTTCCGGAGTATAGGAATTGTACTCTCCATTTTCAGCCATACTGATTTTAATAGGGATTACAGTACCGGAATCATAACCTTTTTCCGGAAAAAATGGATACTTTTCTTCTTGCGTGCATCCGCTCAACCAGAGGCTGGATGCCGTCATTACTCCGATCCATAGGAGGTGTGTCCGCATAATCAAAAGTTTGTTCATTCTAAATTTATTTAATGAATAATCAGATCAAAATCTCTTGCCCGACTTATACATAAGGGTATAAGTCGGTAAAGACTGTTTGATACAACTTTTATTATGCGTAAGTTTGTGTATTCCAATCAGATATAACTGTCTTGAATACACAGGTGGTGTTTCAAAAGACGTTCGTCTTTTGAAACAGGATTCTTGCTCTCTGTACAAAATGCAAAGGGAATAGATAAATGACTGATAATTAAAACGATGCGAAAAGATTTGCACAAGTAAAAAAAGCATCTTATCTTTGTTGCATCAGACGAACGTCTTTTGAAACGTCTTGTGGCGAGTAATATGCTTATTGTTAATCTGTTATAGATCATGATCTGGATTCTTCATTCTTTGTTATTTTGATTCTGTTTTTAATAAAAAAGGGGACAAAGTCCCCCTCGACTTTGCCCCTTCCCAATCTTTTCCCCGCAACTAATACGAAGAAAACCCACTAATTAAAATTTATACCTTTGTGTGTCAGAAATTTCTTCCGGTGTCCCACCACAGGCGAGTGCCGCAGTTGTCGATTCCGCCCAATGCATTTACCAATTGGGTATATTGCTCGGGATTGGTCGTTTTGATACCTACGAAGAAGTTCAGTCGACGTGGTCCGAGGTTGGTATCTACCGTACCTTCACTTTGGTTGACCAATACCGGGAATAGTCTCGGATAGCCTGTACGACGTTGTTCTGCCCAAGCTTCTCCTCCTTCAGGGAACATGGCAAGCCATTTCTGTGTAATGATGCGTCCCAGCTTGTCTTCATTGCCGGCGGCATCGTCCCATTTGGGGGTCAGTGTGTTGACTGCTTTCACATTATTGGCTGCTTTGAAAGCGTCTACATAGTCGGATGGCTTTCTGTCACTCTCCAGATATGCTTCGGCACCGGCAGCACCCCATTGTGCAAATGATGCTTTTACGCCTTTTTCATAGCAATCCTTCACCGATTCGCTGCTCCAGCCTCGCAGAGCTGCTTCGGCACGCAGGAACCATACTTCGGCAGGAGTCATCAGTACGGCGTCTGTCTGTTGGGTAATGGTACTTTTTGAATGTCCGTTGTAGTTTTTATGACTAAAGCCTGTTCCTTGGCGGATACCTTTGTAAGTACCTTTATAGTCGATAAGGCTTGTTGCATCAGAGCCGGTTGCTTTATCAAAATACTTTTCCATGCGGGGATCTTCGTAACCCACTAATAGAGACTCCATGTTGGCGTTCATAAACACTTCGCCCCATGCTTTATTGATTTCTCCGAAAGGATTAGTATAACCTGAAGAGGTAGAAACGGCTACGACTTCATCATTGCCTTCCAGCAATCCTTCTTCATCCGTAAGTGCTTTTTGGGCTTCTGCCACAGCCAGCTTAGAGTCCGCCATGGCAATACGGACAGCCAGGCGCAGACGGAGAGAATTTGCGAACCGTATCCATTCGCTGAATGTGCGTTTTCCCTGCGGCATCAGGATATCGAATTTTGCAAAACTCTCAATGTCCGGATTGGCTTTCTGATATTCACGTATCTTGGCAATACCTGTATCCAGGTCATTGAAGAAAGCTTTGTATGCTTCTTGTTGCGTATCGGGTGTAGAACCCGTTTTTGATCCGAACTGAGTATAGACGATCGGTCCATACAGGTCGGATAAGCGGTGCATTAATTCCACTTTCAGTATCTTGGTAATACCGTAGAATCCTATATTGTCTTTTTCATTAATAGTCTCTGATTTCTGTACTTCCGGCATAATGTATCCATAGGTATTATCCCATGTAGAACCGTTCCAGCCGTCCATCATGTAGTAAGTGCTGTTGTTCTTTCCTTCGTTGAAGGGATTGAAGTCATGCACATATCCCGAGAATAGATCTGCCCCCAGGTTTTGCATGGTCTGAAAAGGCCAGTTCTTGCCGCTTCCCCAGTCGTAGTTGAAGTAGATTCCTTGCTGAATGATTCCCAAAGGGATGCCATAATAATTGAAATCCTGTTTTTTACTATCATTATCGAATCCTGCTTCGTTGGTGTTGAACGACTCAAAAGAATCAGTACAAGCTGAAAATCCGATCAATCCTCCTAAGAGTATGCCTGCTATATATTTGATATTGTTTTTCATGATGAATCTCTTTTAGAATGTGAACTTAATATTGAAACCTAAGCTACGGGTGGTCGGCATGCCGAATACGTCAATACCCTGATTATCGTTACCTGTCGAAAGAACGGCATCCGGATCGAACGGAGCTTTCTTTGAGATGAAGAACAGGTTGCGGGCTACAAATGACAACTGGACATCTTTAAATGCACCGCCGGCTTTAGCCAACCAGCTTTGAGGGAGTGAGTAGCCCAAAGAGAGTTCGCGGAGGCGAATATTGGTAGCGTCGTACATATAGTACTCCGTACATCCGTCACGTCCACTGACTGCGGTGTAGAATTTTCTCGGCTTCACTTGTGTCCCGTCAATATTGATATATCCTGCATCTCGGGCTTTACCGCTGTTCAGGCTGACACCTCTTTGGTCGAGTTCGGCCTGAGTCTGTGAAAGTACATCGCCACCAAAACGCCCGTCGATCAAGAAGTAGAGTGAGAAACCTTTGTAAGTGAATGTATTGCTCCATCCTAACATAAAGTCCGGATTACAGTTGCCTACTTTTTCTGTATTGCCGCCACCGATAACGTTCGGGATCTTGTCTCCGTCTTTATCTGTAGTAAATGCCACTCTGCCATTTTCGTCACGTTCGAATGCTTTACCGTAAATGTCACCGAATGAACCTCCTTCTACCAGACGCATGGAGTAAGAAGAAGAGAAGCTTTCGTCACCATAAACGAATGTCTTGAGATCCGGATGAAGCTTGATAATCTTGTTTTTGTTGGTGGAGAAGTTGAATTGGGTTTTCCAACGGAAAGCATCGTTCATTACCGGAGTAGCTCCAAGAGTGATTTCAACACCTTCGTTTTGTATATTACCGGCATTTACCATGTAGTATTTATAGTCGGCACCTGCTGATGAAGGCAATGTGAATAACTGATTTTTGGTATTGGTGCGGTAATAAGTAATATCGAAATCGAGCCGGTAATTGAAGAATCTCCATTCGGTACCTATTTCATAAGAAGTACTCATTTCCGGTTTCAGATCGTTGAAGGGGGCTTTGGAGTAAGTCACGATGGCACCACCTGCTCCGATGATATCATTGCTGCCCGGGATCGTGTTGCTGATGAACAATGGAAGGTCATTGCCAACTTTAGACCAAGAACCTCTGATCTTACCGAAAGAAATCCATTCGGGAAGTTTCACTGTATTGTTCAGTACCCATGACAGACCTACCGAGGGATAGAAGAAACTGCTGTGTTTGGTATAGGCCAGTGTCGACGACCAATCGTTACGTGCGGTAACATCCAGGTACAGACTCTCTTTCCAACCCAATTGAGCGGTTCCGAACAAAGACTGCAACACTCGCTTCTGATTCATTTGTTCGTCGATGTAGGCAGCCTGTGTCATTTTAATGTTGGCTACCGTAAATACATTCGGATAGTACAGGGAAGCTGTTTTAGAATCCAGTCTCAGGGAGTTTACGTTTGTACTGTTGATACTGCCGCCGATGGCTCCGTTCAATGAAAAGTCATTCCATTTTTTGTTTACCATAGCCATGACGTCGCCGTAATACAATGTTTCAGTATGATTCAGGTCGATGTAACGTCCGTTTTGCCCCGCTAAGGCAGGAGCGGTAGAAGCATACATGCGCTGTTGATACTGGTCGTGTGTGTAGTCGGCTGTACCGCGTGCCTGGATATTCAGCCAGTCGGTAATTTTTACGTTGGCTGTTAGTGAAGCGATCGCACGTGTGCGTTTATCATTACTGTTGATGCGGTTGGTAATCCAGTAGGGATTTTGTTCCATGTCCTGATAAGAAGTATACCAATTCTGTACGTTCATGTTACGGGCAGGATCGAAGACTTCGAAATTATTCTTGTATTCGGATAAATCTTCACCTCTCGGGAAACCGTAGAGACCTACCAACGGATTCATATAATAGCCACCGGAGGTGGGACGGTTTTTGATAGTTTGTGTCATCAGGTTCACGTTGGCATCCAGCTTCAGGTAATCATTAAAGAAGTTAGCCGTTTCGCGGAAGTTGAGGTTGTGTTTTTGCATCTTATTTTTCTCAACGATACCTTTGGCTGTAGTATTGGCATAAGAGAAGTAAGTTTGCATCTTTTCGCTGCCGTTCATAAAAGATACGGAGTTGATGGCTGTTACGCCATTCTGAAAGAAATTATCGGCGTTATTATAATCTTTCAGTGTTTGATTCTTTCCCCAACTGTTTTTGGCTTCAGGGTCCATGGCGTAATTGTTCTGGAATTCGGGCAAACAAATGGCGTGGTCTACAGTCAGATTAGAAGAGAAAGTGATTTTTTGAATACCGGCTTTGCCTTTCTTTGTGGTAATTAAGATCACACCGTTGGCAGCCTGTGAGCCATAGAGAGCTGCTGCAGAGGCTCCTTTCAGGATACTCATACTTTCAATATCGTCCGGGTTTAAGTTTGAGATACCGTCACCGCCATCACGGTTACCTGCGTCGGCTGTACCACCAATAGCTGTGGAAGCTTGTTCATTGCTACTGTTCAGCATCGGTACACCATCGATAACATACAGAGGCTGGTTGTTTCCACTGATCGAACGGCTACCGCGAATGGAAACTTTGGCCGAACCACCCAGCCCGGATGACCTTCTAGTGATTTGTCCACCTGCTGTTTTACCGGCAAGGGCATTAATCATATTCGGATCTTTGGCACGGGTCAATTCGTCACCGCCCACTTGTTGGGTTGAGTAAGTCAAGGAAGCTTCTTTCTTCTTGATACCCATAGCGGTTACCACTACCTGTTCCAGTGCCATGGCTTCCTCTTGCAGTTTAACGTTGAAACTCTGCCGTCCGTTCACCTGGATATTTTGTGGCTGATAACCGATATAGGTGATTGCAAGAGTGGCGTTACTGGGTACATTGAGGGTGAAATTGCCCTCCATATCGGTGATACAGCCATTGGTAGTACCTTTCTCAAGTACATTGGCACCTATGATGGGGTCACCATTCTGATCAGTAACAACTCCTTTTACGGTTACTCTGTCCTGTTGTGCAGTTATGGCATTATCATTGTTTCTGGTCAGAACAATGTTGTTACCTTCCATCACATATTTAATGTTGGTACCTTTGAATGCTTGGTCGAGAACTTCGGATACAGCTTTGTTATCGGCTTGCACGTTTACCCAGCGTCTGGTGTCTACGTTTTTTTTATTGTAGACGAACAGGTACTCTGTCTGAGATTCTATTTTTGATAGTAATTCGCTTACTTTCAGACTAGAACGCGGTATGCTTATTTTAGTGCTTTGAGAGTATCCATTCTCACTGTAAGCTTGGAATGCTACGAAAAAGAGAAGGAATAAAGTGATCTTCATGGCTAACAATATTTGTTTTGAAACAAAATTTTTTGGGCATAAATGCCTCGGCAAAGAAATTTTTCTCATATCTTTGTAACGTGTTAAGTTAATAAATTGATTAAGGTCGATTTTTGACTGTTTCGAATCGGAAAGTATGGGGGTACTTTCCGATTCTCTTTTTTTGAGAATAATGGACTTTCTTTTCTATTTTTTCATGCGTATCTGGTTTTTAATGGTTCGTACTAATTTAAGGTTTATATTGAGCTCTTTCCTTATTTCTATTCAATGATGATGCTGTCTTTCTCTTCGTTGATACTATAGGTGAACTTATGATCTTTCTGAATAACTTTCAGGATATGTTCTATGCCATCCTGTTCTTTAAACTTACCGGTACAACGGTAGTTGAGTATGTTCAGGTTTCTCACGCTGATGTTCACATTATAATATTTTTCCAGTTTGTTGAGCAGGCTGTTAAAGGGTGCATCATCAAAACAGTATAATCCCTCTTTCCATCTCAGATATTCGTACGAAGGCAAAGTGGTCTTTTTATATTTTCCATTGTACGATCCGAAAAATTCGTCTTTTGTCAACCGGGTAATTACCTGATCACTCCCTATCGGATAGATGTCGACAATTCCCTCAATTAAAGTCGTTTCAAATTCGTTGCTGCCTTTGTAGGCGCAGACATTGAAATGGGTTCCTACCACTTTCACCCGATTAATCTCCGTATTGACGAAGAATGGTATTTTTTTATTCTTGGCTACTTCAAAATAGGCTTCTCCATCCAGCTCTACATTTCTTTCTTTACGACCGAAGTTGGATGCATAGGTTAAGGTCGATTTGGAGTTCAACCATACTTTGGTTCCATCCGCCAGTGTGATTTGTGCACGTTGTCCGGCAGGTACTGTTATGGTTTGTTGGCAGGCTGATTTTTCATACTGATAGTTCTTAAACAAGAATCCGAAACTGATGGCTACAATGACTACGGCGGCAATACGTGCACTCCACCTCAGCATAGGGATGATCCGGGCTTTTCTATCTTTCCGGTTCATCTGTTTTTCGTCTGTGAATAAGGCTATGTCATATAGCATGCGTTCTTTTTGAAATGCTTTCCGATTCTCGGGGGAGGCATCCACCCAATCCAGAATCAGCCTTTCTTCTTCTTCAGAAGTGGTTCCTTTAAAATACTTGTATAGCAGTTCCTGTTCCATAAAATGTTTTTAGTTTATGTATTGTCAGAGGCTTTATTTCCTCCTTCTGTATATATAACAGGATACCCTGGGACAACCCTAAAAGAAAATGAAGTTTTTTTTAAAAAAGTAGGGATATAAGATAATCTTTGAGTTCGAGACGCAACAGTTTCAATGTTTTGGTGATATGAAATTCTACACTTTTGATAGAAATGCCGAGTTGTTCGGCTATCTTCTTATTGGGAGTATTGTGATAACGGCTTAATATGAAAATGTGGCGGCTTTGTTCCGGCAGCTGTTCAAGTGTTTTATATACGATGCGTTGTATCTCAGTATCGAAAATTGTCGCAGGTTCGCATGCTTCCAAGGTGGAGATACGGAGATCGAGTTCACGTTGCTTATGTGTATTGATCGCCTCTTCAGCTTTCATACGCACTTGTTCGTGTTCAAGATAATTGAGTGATTTGTTTTTGATGATAGTAAGCAGCAATGCATGGAATCTTTTTCCCATTTTTCGCGATTCTCCCACAGGCTGACCATTGCTTCCATCAGAATATCTTCGGCTGCGGCTTTATTTCGGGTGTATGAATAAGCAAACGACAGAAACTTCTTCTGGTTTTCTTGAAAGAACTGGCTGAATAAGTCCATGGTGTGAAGGCTGTTGTTGCTTGGCATGAATAGATTTTAAAGGTTAATTGGATTTTCTTATGACAAAGCAACATAAACTTTTCGTAATATCAAAATGAAAGAATGACTTTTATACTGATTGTCCATAAAAAAAATAACCTGACTATTAATAATAGCCAGGTTATCACTCTGTCAGTAAAGAGTATTGTTATTTATTTCTTTTCCGGACGTGGCAATAAAACTTTTCTTGAAAGTTTGAATTTACCTGTCTTCGGGTCAATATCGATCAATTTTACTTCGATCTCGTCACCCTCTTTAATGCCGGCTTCTTCTACAGTCTCAAGACGTTTCCAGTCAATCTCAGAGATGTGGAGTAAACCGTCTTTTCCCGGAAGGAATTCAACAAATGCACCGTAAGGCATGATAGAGCGAACTTTACCTTTGTATACCTCACCTACTTCGGGAACAGCAACGATACCTTTAATCAAGCGGATTGCGTCATCAATCGATTTCTTGTTAGTTCCTGAGATCTCGATGCGACCTACGTTGTCGATTTCTTCGATAGTGATTGTTGCACCTGTTTCTTCCTGCATTCCCTGAATGATTTTTCCGCCCGGGCCGATTACAGCACCGATGAATTCTTTCGGAATAGTCATTGTTTCGATACGAGGAGCGTGATCTTTCAGCTCAGTACGTGGTTCGGAAATTGTTTCTTCTATTTTACCGAGTATGTGCATACGTCCTTCTTTTGCCTGATTTAAGGCGCGTTCCAGGATTTCGTAAGACAGACCATCTACCTTAATATCCATCTGGGTAGCTGTGATACCGTCTTTAGTACCTGTCACTTTGAAGTCCATATCGCCCAAGTGGTCTTCGTCTCCAAGGATGTCAGACAACACTGCATATTTTTCTTCACCTGCGTTTTTAATCAATCCCATAGCGATACCCGATACAGGTTTTTTTATTTTCACACCGGCATCCATCAGGGCCAAAGTTCCGGCACATACGGTAGCCATCGATGAAGAACCGTTTGATTCAAGGATATCTGAAACGACACGTACTACATAAGGATAGTCTTCCGGAATCATTCTTTTCAATGCTCTGTGAGCCAGATTTCCATGTCCGATTTCACGACGTCCTACACCGCGTTGAGCCTTAGCCTCTCCTGTAGAGAAAGGAGGAAAGTTATAGTGTAATAGGAAGCGTTCTTTTCCGTGAGCGAGAACATCGTCGATGATTTTCTCATCCAGTTTAGTACCCAGAGTCACTGAAGTCAATGATTGAGTTTCACCACGAGTAAAGATAGCAGATACTTCGCACCAAATCGGGCGGATTTCAGTTGTTTTACGTCCGTCCAGACGCTTGCCTTCATCAAGAATACAACGGCGCATCGCTTCTTTCTCTACGTCATGATAATAACGATCGATCAGAGCACCTTTTTCTTCCAGTTCTTCTTCCGAGAACTGTGCTTTGAATTCGTCGCGGATTGCATCGAAAGCATCCTGGCGTTCATGTTTGTTTCTGTTGCCGGAAGCTGCGATAGCATATGATTTATCATAGCAGGCATCATGAACGGCTTTACGGAGTTCTTCGTCGTTTTCTTCGTGACAATATTCGCGTTTAACAGTCTTACCAACCATTTCAGTCAGTTCCATCTGTGCTTTGCAATGTACTTTGATGGCTTCGTGAGCTACTTTCATTGCTTCCAGTAGTTCGGCTTCCGACACTTCGCTCATTTCACCTTCTACCATCATGATGTTTTCATAAGTAGCGGCAACCATGATATCCATATCAGCTTGTTCAAGCTGATCGAAAGTCGGGTTGATAACGAATTTACCATCGATACGCGCAACACGTACTTCTGAAATTGGTCCGTTGAAAGGAATATCTGAAACAGCCAGTGCTGCGGAAGCAGCCAATCCGGCCAATGCATCAGGCATATCTACACCGTCTGCTGAGAAAAGGATGATGTTTACATAAACTTCTGCGTGATAGTTATCGGGGAATAAAGGACGGAGAGCACGGTCTACTAAACGGCAAGTAAGGATCTCATAATCAGATGCTCTTCCTTCTCTTTTTGTAAAACCTCCGGGGAAACGTCCAAAAGCGGAGTATTTCTCTTTGTATTCTACTTGCAACGGCATGAAGTCAACACCCGGGTTCGCGTCTTTAGCGGCACAAACAGTGGCGAGCAACACGGTGTTGTTCATACGAACGGTAACCGCTCCGTCCGCCTGTTTGGCCAATTTCCCGGTTTCGATGGTAATGGTTCTTCCATCACCTAACTCGATCGTCTTGTTAATTGGATTAAGCATAATCTTTTTTCTTATTTTTCTATCTGTCAAAAATTGGTGCAAATGTAATGAAAGTTTACCTGTAATTGCATGAAAATGAAAAGAAATAACAGTCTTAAAGCACTTTTTTTGAAAAAAGCCTTGAAGAAATACGGAATAATAGTGCCACAATTGTAAAATAATGTATATTTGCACCGGATTAGTAATATAGACAAACTGGAATAATGAAACAAATATCTACGAATTTACTAGCTGTGCTGTGTGTTATGTTGCTTTTGTTCACGGCTTGTAAGAAGAATTCTGATTTTACGGTGGAAGGTGTAGTGTCCGGCGCTGATGGCCAGATGATGTATCTGGAGAATGTAGGTGTGTCGACGGTAGAGTTGATGGACTCCGTAAAACTGACGGCGGCCGGTAAATTCAGCTTTACGAAGCCTCGTCCGGCATTCCCGGATTTTTATCGCTTGCGTCTGAATAACCAATTGATCAACTTCTCGGTAGATTCTACGGAGACGATCTCGTTCGTGGCCGATGCCGGGACTTTCGCTACTTCTTATAGCGTGGAGGGCTCAGAGAATTGCAAGGCGATCAAGAATATTACCTTGGCTCAATTAGACGCGAACCAAGCGATCCATCGTTTACGGAAAGAGTCTGAGTCCGGTCTGTTGGCGGATTCCGTATATTCCCGCCAGGTGCTCGAGGCCGCCGAGGCTTATAAGGACGTGGCTCGTAAGTATATTTATTCCGCCCCGATGTCCGCTGCCGCTTACTTTGCCTTGTTCCAGCAAATTGACGGCTTGCTGTTCTTCGATTTGTATGACAAGAACGACTCGACGGCTTATGGTGCCGTAGCCACCAGCTTCGATCACTATTATCCGGAAAGCCCTCGTGCTAAGCATCTGTATAACTTGGCTCTTCAATCGATAAAGGTGATTCGTAGCCAGCGCCCGATGGACTTGGATAAGGTGGAGAAGAAAGAGGTTAGTTTCTTGGATATCGAGTTGCCGGATGTACATGGGGAAAACACGAAATTGTCTTCTGTCGCTACAGGTAAGGTGGTGTTGATCAACTTCACGGCCTATATGTCCGAATGGTCTCCTGCCTTGAATATGGAATTTGGCGATTTATATACGAGGTACCACGATAAGGGCTTGGAGATTTACCAGATCTCTTTGGATAGTGATCTTCACTTCTGGAAGAACGCCGCTTCTAATTTACCTTGGGCTTGCGTGCGTGATCCACAGTCGGTTTACTCTCAGACCGCGGCGTTGTATAACGTGAAACAGCTTCCGGCGATCTTTATCTTGGATCGCAAGGGAAACTTGGTTAAACGGGTGGACGACGTGAAGAAACTTGAGGCTGACATCAAGTCCGTATTGTAAATTGTTCATGATTTAATCATCAGATTTATATGTTATAAAGCACTTTCGTAAACTTGTTCATCTTAGAAAGATAACCTAACTTTGCGGAGTCTTGAAATGATAAAAAAGGGGAGTTCCGGCCATATGACTTGGTCGGGATTCTTTTTTATTATGCGATAATCAATCAATATTAATATAAAGAATAAGGAGGATTTAGTATGGCTGTTAGTTATATGACAAAGGACGGCTACGATAAGATTTTAGCTGAAATCAACTATTTGGAGACCGTGAAGCGCCCTGAAATATCAGCCCAGATCGCTGAGGCGAGGGATAAGGGTGACTTATCCGAGAACGCTGAGTACGATGCCGCCAAAGAGGCTCAAGGTATCATGGAGGCTAAGCTTGCGCAGTTAAAAGGTTTGATCTCAAACGCCCGTCTGATCGATGAGAGTCGTGTGAAAACTGATGAGGTTCAGATTTTGAACAAGGTGAAAATTAAGAATACGAAGAATAACGCTGTCATGACCTACACGTTGGTATCGGATTCGGAGGCTAACCTAAAAGAAGGAAAGATCTCCGTAAGCACGCCGATCGCCCAAGGTTTGATGGGAAAGAAGGTAGGGGATGTCGTTGAGATCCGTGTACCTTCCGGCTTGATGACGTTTGAGATTATGGATATTTCAATTTAAAAACAGAAAGACGTATGGCAACTATTTTCAGTAGAATCGTGGCGGGTGAGATCCCTAGCCACAAGGTTGCGGAAGACGATGAGTTTTTTGCTTTCCTCGATATCAATCCGGTAGCCTTGGGGCATACCTTGGTAATTCCCAAGAAGGAGGTCGATTATATCTTTGATATCGATGATCCGATGCTGGGACGGATGGTAGCTTTCGCTAAACGGGTAGCTCGTGCCCAAGAGACCGCTATCGAGTGTAAGCGTGTAGGATTGGCTGTCATGGGTTTGGAAGTGCCCCATGCGCATATCCATTTGATTCCTATCACGAAGGAGTCCGATATGTATTTCGGCGGGAAGAAATTGGCTGTAAGTCAAGAAGAATTGGCCGAGATCGCCGCTGAGATTAGAAAAGAATTCAAATAATTGAATATTATTTTTTAATTATAAAAAATTGGTTATATTTGTACCCGCTGTTTTATGCGTGACAATATCATGCAAAGGGGACAGCAAATCATTAATATGATTCATTAGTGGTTTTTACTCATAAATTTGTTAACCTTAGAAGAAAGGCCCCTCTGTGACAGAGCGGCCTTCTTTTTTTAAACACACAATAAACATTATAAACTACTAAATCTATATCTTCATTTTACGCCTTCGGATAAGGTTAAGGGAGCCAAACGGCATTCCTGTTCCAATCGTGTACACCGTTCCAATAATTATGCCAGTCATATAGCATACCGGATTGATGGATATATACGCCACATAATATAAAGGAGATAAGCCATAAGGCTAATAATATCCATCTTGCTTGCGTCGGTAAGGGGCGTATCTTGAATAATTGGCTGCAAATAGCGTATATCAAGGAGAATATGGGGATACCGATGAATAAGATTGTCCCTATGCATCCCATGATTGCCATTGACAATGGTGCTCCGTTTATCAAGTCCGCTCCGAACGGAGAGAGGTTATAGATGAATCCGGCCCCACCCATGAGCAACGCGAATGTTACGACTACCAGAATGAATACGACTAATACTAGCGGTGGCAACAGGAAGATTCCGGCCAATATGATGAAAAACTTCAGGATGAACCCGATGACCAGAACGAAAACATCCGCCAGCTTTTGGAAGAAGTTCCTCGGCTTATCCGAGCTGATAAAGTCGTTCACGTTATTGCTGACTTTCTCGAATCCATCTGTCACGGTCTTTCCGATATTCTCCACCGTCACACTTTGTCCGCGCATCTCGAGTTTCTCGGTCGCCGTACGTGCCATCGGTACGATGATCCACAACAAAAAGTAAAGCGGAACCGTGATTCCATAGAAGAACATCAGAAGGAAAAGCACGATACGTACGGCAGTCGGGTCCCAATCCATGTAGGCGGCGAAACCTCCGGCGACACCTCCCAGAATACGGTTATCCGGGTCACGCATCAAGCGTTTCTTGGTCGTCTGGGTATGAGTCTCCTGTTGTTGTGTCCGGTAATTATCCTCGTGGTCGGTGCTTTTCTCTTCGTCCTCGAAAATCTCTTCCGG
>OGDO01000545.1_pt1 | contig 18565 bp, 19 predicted proteins | sample 1570431 | NCBI WGS metagenome assembly OGDO01 (sample SAMEA2582183, study PRJEB24529) | metagenome | reverse complement strand
ATTATTGATAATAATTACAGCTGAAGAGAGAAATAAACACACAAAAACCGCCCAACAAAGTTGAGCGGTTTTTACTAGTTTATACAAAACCATATATTATTTACATAGTCCCAGTGCTTCCAATGCCACCAGTTCTTACACCAGTAGCATCATCATCATTTGTAATAAGGTATTTAGAGAATATACCTTGAGCAACGCGTTCGCCTTTTTCAAGGGTAACTGGTTCTTTGCCAAAATTATAGAGAGCGATCATAATATGACCTTCGTTGTCCTCATTGTTGTAGTATCAATGATACCTGAGCTATTCACAAGTGCTAAATGGCGTTTAATAGCCATGCTAGATCGGATGTGAATGGCAAGGTATTCGTCGTACGCCATGAAAGCTTTAATACCTGTCGGAACGAGCACTACTTGGCCTGGTTCTAATGTAACAGCTTCAGCACATTCAATATCATAGCCTGCGCTTTCAGTTGTTTTACGTGTTGGTAAGTTGATATCTTGTTCTTCAAAAGCAGAAACTACTTCAAAGCCACGAATATCCATGTAACACCTCTTATTTTAAACAATCTTTACGGGACAAGTTTACACGGCCCTGTTTATCGATTTCGATAACTTTTACCATGATTTCATCCCCTACACTTACTACGTCTTCTACATTTTCAACGCGTTCTTTCGCAAGTTTGGAAATATGTACAAGACCTTCCTTACCTGGTAATACCTCTACAAATGCGCCAAAAGGCATTAGACGAGTTACTTTACCAAGGTATACTTCCCCTACTTCAACCTCTTTAGTAAGGTTTGTGATAATTTCTTGAGCTTTTGCAGCACCTTCTTGTTCTACAGAAGCGATAAATACTGTACCATCATCTTCGATGTCAATTTTAGCGCCTGTTTCTTCGATAATACTGCGAATTACTTTACCGCCAGAACCGATTACGTCACGAATCTTATCGGAATCAATTTTCATTGTAATAATACGTGGAGCGTATTGGGACATTTGTTGACGTGGTTCAGCAATTGTATCAAGCATGATGCCCATGATATGCATACGGCCTTTGTGAGCTTGTTCTAATGCTTCTTGAAGGATTTCTCGTGATAATCCGGAAATCTTGATATCCATTTGAATTGCTGTTACGCCTTTAGCTGTACCAGCAACTTTAAAGTCCATATCTCCAAGAGCATCTTCCATGCCTTGAATATCAGTTAAAATTGTATAGTGTTCCCCTTGAGTTACAAGCCCCATAGCGATACCAGCTACAGGCGCTTTAATAGGTACACCAGCATCCATCAAAGATAATGTAGAACCACATACGGAAGCCATGGAGCTAGAACCATTAGATTCCAATACTTCAGATACTAAACGCAAAGCATATGGGAAATCCTCTTCACTCGGAATCACAGGTACCAACGCGCGTTCGGCCAACGCACCATGACCAATTTCACGACGCCCAGGGCCACGGGAAGAACGAGTTTCCCCTACGGAGAAGGATGGAAAATTATAATGATGGATATAACGTTTTTCAGTTTCAACACCAAGACCATCGATAGTTTGTTTTTCAGATAAAGGCGCTACTGTTGTGACATTCAACACTTGAGTTTGACCACGTGTAAACAAGCCAGAGCCATGTGTACGAGGTAATACGCCTGTACGGCAAGAGATTGGACGAACTTCATCAAGTTGACGACCATCTGGACGGATTTTTTCAACAGTAATCATATGACGCACAATTTCTTTTGTCATTACATCAAATGCTTTGTTTACATCAGCCAAATTATCTGGGTAGATTTCTTCAAAGTGAGCTAATACATCTGCACGTACTTCATTTTCTTGTGCATCACGTTGTTGTTTATCTGCACAACGAACTGCAGCATCAAGTTTATCATGACCATAGGCACGAACTGCATCACTAATTTCAGCAGGAACATCTTTACATTCAAATACGCGTTTTTCCTTACCTACTTTTGCAGTCATATCTTCTTGGAATGCTACGATTTTTTTGATTTCTTCGTGAGCTGCCATGATAACTTCAAGAATGATATCTTCCGGTACTTCTTCAGCACCACCTTCAACCATGAGGATAGCATCTTTAGTACCAGCTACAACGATATTAAGATCTGTTTCTTCTAACTGTGCTTTCGTTGGATTTACAACAAATTCACCATTGATACGTCCCATACGAACGCCTGCAATAGGACCATTCCAAGGAACATCAGAAATAGACAATGCCGCAGAAGCACCAATCATACCACAAATGGCTGGATCACAATCTTGGTCCACAGACATAACTGTTGCTACTACGTGTACTTCGTTACGTACACCTTTATTAAATAATGGACGAATAGGACGGTCAATCAAACGGCTATTTAAAATCGCAGACTCAGGTGGGCGTGCTTCACGTTTAATGAACCCCCCTGGTAAACGACCAACCGCATACATTTTTTCTTCATAGTCTACTGTAAGTGGGAAGAAGTCGATATCCTTCGCCTCTTTAGAGCCTGTAGCAGTAACCAGTACACTAGTATCGCCATAGCCAACCATTACGGCACCGCCAGCTTGTTTTGCAAGTTCCCCAGTCTCAATCGTAAGCATACGACCAGCTAGGTCCATTTGGAATTGTTCCATTCCTATTCCTCCTAAAAATCTTCTTATATGTATACCTTCTAATTATATATCAATTAAAGCTAAATAGCCAATTCAAAATAAAAAAGCCGTCCTTTAGGACGGCTAATTTTATTATTTACGAAGACCAAGGCGTTCGATAAGAGAACGATAACGTTCGATATCTTTACGACGAAGGTAGTCAAGCATGTTACGGCGTTGACCAACCAATTTCAACAAACCACGACGGGAATGATGGTCTTTTTTGTGCTCTTTCAAGTGTTCAGTTAAGTATTGAATGCGACTTGTTAAAATCGCAACTTGTACTTCTGGAGAACCAGTGTCACCTTCATGAGTAGCGTATTCTTTAATTACTGCTAATTTAGCTTCTGTAGTTAACATTAATGTTACCTCCTAAAAAATTATAATCCCGATAAGCTTAAGTAACCGTTGGAGAATCGAATACTTCGCTTACGATATGTCTTACGACCTAATTTAGTATACAGTATCTGCCCTATCTTGTAAAGCAAAAATACAGTAATTGAACAAAAGATAGATTAGAACTTCCTTCTATTATTTAGCACCTAGCACCATGCGGTCACTCAGTGCATTATCACCAGCTACCTCGAACTTTTGAAGTAAGTCCGCAACAGTTAATTGTTTCTTTTCTTCCCCTTTTACATCATAGATGATTCGACCAGCGTCCATCATGATGAGGCGATTACCAAATCGCAATGCATCACGCATATTATGGGTAATCATAAGAGTTGTTAGATTATGTTCTGCAACGAGTTTATCTGTTAGTTGCAATACATTTTCTGCAGTTTTAGGGTCAAGTGCCGCCGTATGCTCATCCAACAATAAGAGTTCTGGACGAAGCATAGTAGCCATTAACAATGTAATAGATTGACGTTGACCACCAGATAGTAGGCCCATGCGAGCAGATAAACGATCTTCAAGGCCTAAGCCTAATAATGCAAGACGTTCCTTGAAAAATGCTTGTTCACTATCTTTGAAAGCCCATTTAAGACCTAAGCTTTTACCACGGCGCATAGCAAGAATCAAGTTTTCTTCAATTTGCATATTACCAGCAGTACCAACCATAGGGTCTTGGAATACACGACCAATGTATTTAGCACGTTTGTATTCTGGCATTTTTGTCACATCAATCTCATTAATTGTAATGGATCCTTCATCTACTGGAAATACACCAGCAATGGAGTTTAACAAAGTACTTTTACCAGCACCATTACCACCAATGACAGTACAAAAATCACCCTCTTCTAGACGAAGATTAATGCCTTGTAATGCAGTCTTTTCATTAATTGTGCCCTTAAAGAAGGTTTTTACCATATTTTTTACTTCTAACATAGTGTCCTCCTTAACGAGCCAACCATTTTGCTTTCAATGTAGGTAAGGAAAGCGCGATGGCAACAAGAATTGCAGTGAATAATTTCAAATCGTTTGGTGGCATACCCATGTAGAGAACTGCAGCAATAACGATACGATATACAATAGACCCAAGTACTACGGCGATGAGACTACGTACGAAGGATTTCGTACCAAATACTACTTCACCAATGATTACAGAAGCCAAACCAATAACGATGGTACCAATCCCCATACCTACATCAGCAAAGCCTTGGAATTGACCGATAAGAGCCCCAGACATACCAACAAAACCATTGGAAATCAAAAGGCCAAGAACGATCATATTATCAGTATTTACGCCTTGAGCGCGAATCATTTGAGGGTTAACACCTGTAGCACGTAAGGCTGTACCAATTTCGGTACCAAAAAACCAAAATAAGAGCAAGCATACTACTACAGCAACGATAATACCTACGATGGCTGCAGACCACATATTCGGCGTATGGAAAAATCCACCAAGAATCGTATAAATTGTATCCATTCGAAGCAAAGATACATTAGCTTTGCCCATGATGTGAAGGTTTACAGAGTACAATGCAATCATTGTCAAAATACCGGCCAATAATGCAGGAATTTTTAATTTTGTATGAATCCAACCTGTTACAGCACCGGCTATCATACCACCCACACCGGCAAGTAAAATGGAAAGGATTGGATTCATACCACTTGTAATTAAAATAGCAGAAATGGCTGCCCCCATTGGGAACGTACCTTCCACGGTTAAGTCAGCCACATCTAATACGCGGAAGGTTATGAATACACCGACCGCTAACAAAGACCATAAAAGGCCTGTGGTTATGGTGCCTACCACTAAATCTAACATCAAATTCTCCTCTATTGTTTCATATCTTTACGAAGAGCTTCAGGAATCGTAATACCTAATTTTTTAGCACGTTCTTCGTTAACAGTTAACTTAATCTCTTTTTGTGTCTCAATAGCTAAGTCTGCAATTTTTGCTTCTCCTGCAAGAACTTTAGCAGCCATTAAACCTGTTTGATAACCCAATTGATAGTAATCAACAGAATAAGTTGCTACACCACCAGTCATTGTCATACCTTCATCGGCAGCAAATACTGGAATTTTAGCAGCATCTGTAATTTGTGCTAAGTTAGCCATAGCAGATGCCAATACATTATCTGTTGGCGTATAGATAGCTTGTACATCTTGGTTCACAAGATTGGTAGCCGCTTGTTGAATATCATTTACATTGGAAACAGTTGCCTCTACAACAGTAATACCTTTTGTAGCAGCATACGCTTTCATTTTTTCAACTTGCAATTGGGAGTTGATCTCAGAGGATGTATAAATGGCACCAATACGCTTTACATTCGGTACTAATGCTATGATAAGATCAACCTCTTTTTCAACAGGTGTCATATCAGATGTACCAGATACATTACCACCAGGGTGTTCGTTAGATTGAACGAGTTTAGCTGTCACGTAATCTGTAATAGCTGTACCCATGATTGGCATGTCATGAGAAGCATTTGCCATCGTCTGAGCCGCAGGCGTTGCAATAGCTAATACTAAATCTTTTTTATCAGATACGAAACGTTGTGCAATACTATTTAGATTAGATTGATCGGCCTGTGCATTTTGTTGGTCAATTTTAATGTTTTGACCATCCTTAAATCCTTTAGCTGCTAAACCATCTACGAAACCTTTATTAGCAGCATCAAGAGATGGATGTTCTACTAATTGAATAACACCAATTTTCTTTTGGTCATTAGTTGCAGTATTGGAACCACAACCGCCTACCATTGCCATAACAGCAATGGCACTAAGTGCCACTGCAATACTTTTTTTCCAGTTCATGTATAACTCCTTACCAGTTATGTATTAAATCATAGTCGCCTTGTTCATCAAATCCTCTGGTAAGGTGATGCCCAATTTTTCTAATTTATCTTTTCCCACAACTAATTTAAATTCTTTCTGCATTTCGATAGGCATATCTTCAACTTTAGCTTCGCCAGTTAGAATTTTAGCTGCCATTAAGCCGGTTTGGTAACCAAGTTTGTAGTAATCTACAGACAAGGACATAACTGCCCCACCTTTTACGTGGTTATCTTCACCGCCAAACACAGGAATTTTTGCTGGATCGGTAATAGCTACAAGATTGCTCATCGCAGAAGCTACCACATTATCTGTTGGCACATAAACTGCATCCACACGTTGAGATACTAGGTTTTGTGCCGCTTGTTGAATATCGTTTACATTGGAAACTGTAACTTCTTCAACTTTAATACCCTTTGTAGCTGCATAAGCTTTCATCTTCTCCACTTGAATTTGAGAGTTTACTTCGCTAGAGCTATAGATGGTACCAATTGTTTTCGCATTTGGCATTACTCGTAAAATTAGATCTACTTGTTGCTCTACTGGATTCATGTCAGACGTACCAGATACATTACCACCAGGTTTTTGATTGGATTTAACAAGTTTAGCTGCCTCGTAATCAGTAATTGCTGTACCTAAGATTGGAATATCATGAGTTGCATTCGCCATGGATTGAGCCGCTGGCGTAGCAATTGCTAAAATCAAGTTTTTCCGATCGGATACAAAACGCTGTGCAATACTATTCAAATTAGATTGATCAGCTTGCGCATTTTGTTGATCAAAAGTAATCTTTTCTGCCAAACCTTTTTCTTTTAGCGCATCAACAAAGCCCTTATTTGCCGCATCTAGTGCAGGATGTTCTACCAGCTGTACAACACCAACTTTATATTCACCATTCGATGTAGTTCCATTTGAGCCACAGCCTGTAAACGCCAACAATGCTGCCGCCGTGAGCGCTAGGGCAATACCTTTTTTCAAGTTCATGGGGATTTCCTTCCTATCTGCAATGACTATAATACATCTATTATAAACAAATTTCTTTACTACATCAATGTAGCAGGTTAAAGTATTTTACATTTGTCCATTTATAGAACACATTAAGATACGAAATCCTTTTACTTTTCAAGAGACGCTAACATGTCTTCTGTTAGATCATTAGCTGCCAAAATATAGTCCTTAAGAGTCCCTTTGTCGAGAGCTACCTTCATAACAGGCACTTCAAATGGATCCAATATGACGCACATTAGAATTTCACCCGTTATATAGTAACCAACCACTGCTTCCCCTTCTTCAGGATCTAAGGTTTCACGTTTTACAGTAACACAGTATGATTTCATAACCTGCGCTGCTGCTTCTGCTACCTCTTCACGATTAGCAATATATTCTTCAACCTTCGTTTCAGGGATGTCAAAAATATCTACCTTTACAGTCTTGACCTCTGTAGCCTCTCCTTTCGCAGACTCTATAGCTGCGCCTAATTCTGTTTGCTTCATATACACCTCACAAAGAATGGACTTTTACCATTGGTGAAAGCCCCATTATCTTAGATTGATTCATCAGCTGCATTTAAGAACGCCACATAGCATTGTTTAGCCTCGTAAATATCAGCCTTAGATGTAACCTCCCAAGGAGCATGCATGCTAAGAACGGCTACACCACAGTCGATGACATTCATACCATAAAGAGCCATGATGTACGCAATGGTGCCACCACCACCTAAATCAACCTTACCGAGCTCTGCTGTTTGGTATGTTACATTGTTAGATTCCATGACACGACGGATAAAGCCCATATACTCAGCATTCGCATCATTAGAACCAGCTTTACCACGAGAGCCAGTAAATTTATTAAATACTACACCCATACCAAGGTAAGAAGCATTTTTCTTTTCATACGCCGATGCATAAAGCGGATCATAGCCTGCACTTACATCGGAGGATAACATACGAGATTTCTCCAACGTACGACGTACACTTACAGAATTAGGTTTACCCATAAGTGTTAAAATTTCAGCCACTGCATTTTCAAAGAAACGTGATTGCATACCTGTAGCACCTACAGAACCAATTTCCTCTTTATCTACAAGTAAGCAACAAGTAGTACGCTTTACATTATCCACTTCAAGCATTGCTACCAAGGATGTGTAGGCACACACGCGATCATCTTGGCCATACGCCATTACCATGGAACGATCAAAGCCCATATCACGTGCTTTACCAGCTGGTACAATTTCTAATTCTGCGGACAGTAAGTCGCGTTCTATAAACCCATACTCTTTTTCAAGCAGGTTATTAATAAATTTAGTAACCCCTTCTTTTTCTTCGTCTTTAACTGGACGGCTACCGATGAGTAAATCAAGAGCTTCCCCTTCAATTACTTTAGCTGCATTCTTTTGCATTTGTTCTTGTCCCAAATGAGGCAACAAGTCAGTAATACAGAATACAGGATCGCTTTCCTTATCACCAATATTAATATTGATACGAGTACCATCTGTTTTTACCACAACGCCATGAATAGCAAGAGGCATAGCTACCCAATGATATTTTTTAATACCTCCATAATAATGAGTATCCCAAAATACTAAATTACTATCCTCATATTGTGGATTTTGCTTTACATCGATGCGTGGAGAATCAATATGAGCACCTAAAATATTCATACCCAATTCAATATCATCAGTACCAATATTAAATAAAGCAATAGATTTATCCATATGTGTGTAATAAATCTTATCACCAGCTTTAATTGACGTATTGCTTTTAATAATGTCATTTAGATTTACATAGCCCTTTGCTTCTGCAAATTCTACAGCTTGCACAACGCATTCACGTTCTGTTTTACCATTATCTAAAAATTGACGATATGTATCACTTAAAGCATATACCTTTTCCATAGTGGCATCATCATAATTATGCCATGCATATTTACGTTCCATAATCTATCCTTTCTAAAAGTTCATATCCTAATATATAGTACAGTTCAGAAAACGAACTTGAATTTACATAACTATTTTTGGCGGACTTTTTCTTGTTCCGCCTTACGATACTCTAAATATTTTCGCTCTTTTTCGCGATTGATTTCAGACTTCTGAGTATATAGAGAACGAATTTCATCCGTACAATGGGTCAGTACCTTAGTAACATAGAATTTACTACTGCCGGACTTAATCGTATACTTTCCAACTTTAAGTTGCACCGCAAAATCGCCATGTTTAGGACATACTCCAATGGCTAGGTGCTTATCCCCTTGTAATCGTTCAGGTCTTGTCGTTTCTAAACGTGTTTGACAGTACGGACAGAAGGACATACGTACTCTTCTATCATGAACAATACGTTTTTTCTCAGAAAAATTTTCATACATAAAAAATGTGAGAATTGGAGGATATAGGAAAGGATTACTACTTTCCTTGCGAATTAGATCATAATGCAAAATTCCTTGTGCGATATCTAAAGACTGACAAATGTGAGCTGTAAAGACTGCATCATGCAAGGCATTATGAGCAGATAAATGCTCCGTCGATATATTGAGATCCTCCATAGCATGCGCCACAGAATACTGTTGACTTGTTCCATAGCGTTGATAAGAATAAATCATTTGCGCATCTACCCATTGATCATAAGATAATGCTTTCATCTTATGAAGCATAAGATTTTCTCGAAGGATAAGAATATCGTCTGATCCCCAAGAAAGCAGCATATATTCATCACCACACCATTTTTGAAAGTACTGCATAGCCGTCTTGAATGGCACACCATGATTGAGCTCATGGGTGGTTATCCCTGTCAACTCGCGCACATGTTTATGCATCCGTGGCAGATATTGAGGTTTGATGAACATCGTAAAATGATCTATAATGTCCATCTTTTCATTCAGTTTTACCGCTCCGATTTGAATGATTTCCCCTGTCAACGGCATTTTTGTGCGCTTCATAAAGCTAATGTCATTGCTATAGGGTTGATTCCATTCTAAATCAAATACAATATAGTTCATACGTTTATTTCGATTCTAAAAGCAATGTTTCCGCTGCTTTAATAACCTGTTCTTCAGAAATTACAGATAAACCTTTATAATTTCCTTCTTTAATAATTTTTTTCATGCTTTTACCAATCTCATAAGAATCCATCGTTTCTAAAACGATAGCATGAGCTTGATAAGGTCCATAAAAGAATGGATTTGATGGACCATACAGTGCCACAATTGGCACACCTTGACTGATTCCTACATGCATTGGTCCAGAGTCATTAGTAATTAATAGATTACAACGGCTCATAGCCGCTGCCAAAGGGCCTAACTGGAATTTTCCGGTAGCCACAATAGGCTTTGTTTCCATTTGTTCTACTACGGGCTGCACCATTTCAAGGTCCATAGGTCCGCCAAAGAAAACCGTCTTATAACCTAAACGACCAAAGTAATCTGCTACATGAGCAAATCGTTCAGCTGGCCAACGTTTCTCAGGAACGGCGCTACCGATATTAAAACCAATGAGTATATCAGTATCAGTTAATCCATGACCAGAATAAAACTCTTGAGCCTGACGACGCCATTCTTCACAGGTCTCAATATGTAAACCAGAGTTAGAAGTATCTGTTACACCTAATTGCTCTAGGACATTAATGTACATATCCGCAGCATGACGAGTTTTACGATCTAAGCGCGTATACTTTGTCATGAATGGTCTAAAGAGGAAATGACTCATACCAGTTGTAATAGGTGCATGAATCTTCCATGCTAAATATGAAGTACGCTCATTAGGATGTAAATTAATGACAATGTCAGGTTTTCCCTTAGCATTGATTTCACGAGCCACTTCATTGAGACCTGAGATGCTATTATGGCGCCCTTTTTTATCTACAACAATAAGTTCATCAATATTTGGATTATATTCCATTACTTGTTGTAATTTTTCATCTATTACATACGTAATATGACTATGAGGAGCCGCTTTGCGAAGCACTTCTAAAAACGGAGTCGTTAATATAACATCGCCTAAATGCATTAAAAAGGTTACCACAATGCGCTTATAATCTAGTTCCATTATAGTTCCTTTCCAAGTACTTGTTCATACACTGACCATACCGCGTCTACAGGAATTTGTGCCATACAATCTGGATCATCTACTAGTGGTTGCTCAGGTGTAGCCTTAGAAGTAGGTGAAATAATGAGATGTACATGACTACCACCATAAGGACCTGTACGCTTAGGAGATGTTGTGCCAAACATGGCAATCAAAGGACGCTTCAAAGCATTTGCAATATGCAATGGTCCCGTATCGGCACTAATAAAAATCTGACAATGACGAATCAACTCAATGAGTTCAGGCATGGTTGTAGATCCAACTAAATTGATCAGATTCTTATGTTTTACATAATTTTCTATGAAAGCACCTTTATCTACATCATCAGGAGCACCGGCAATAACAACCTTCTTACCAGATTCACATAAACGAATACAAAGTTCTCCAAAATTTAGAAGTGGCCACTCCTTAACAATCCATCGTGCCCCTGGTACAACTACAATATATTCATCATCTACACCATGGCATTTCAACTTTTGTTTTATGGATTTCTCAGCCTCAACGTAAGCTGGCATCGGAAATTCAATCTCCTCCACCTCACCACCAAGGGCGCGTACGGTATCCAGATAGCGTTCAATAACATGGTCGTATTTATGCTCACCTACTAATGCTTTATTAACAAGATTACTGCCCTCACGAAGCTCCCAGTAGCCATATTTTTCAGGGGCACCAGATAATAAAGAAACAATAGCACTTTTTGCGATACATTGAAGGTCTAAGGTCATATCAAAATGACGACTATGTAGCTCCTTGCGCAATTGATATAAATACGTAGGCTTCTTTAGTTGTTTTTTGTCAATGATAATCACGTCATCAACCCATGGTGTACCAGGTAAGAGGCTAGCGAATTGCTCATGAATAGCCCATGTAATACGCGCATTAGGCCAATTCTTGCGCACAGCGTACAAGGTAGGCAATGCGTGAATTACATCACCTAAGGAACTCATCTTGATGATGAGTATATTCTTGTAATCTTTCATAAAGCCTCCCCAAATACAACACAACAAACCCAAATATATTCTTCCGAAATAAACTAAATGGAATAAATGATTAAATTATTGTTTTAATGAAATCCAATAGATTAGAACCTTTAAATAGGTACCCCTTAATGCCAGCAGCCTCAGCTGCATCAACATCACGTTGACTGTCACCGATAAGAAAACTATCTGATATATTTACATCATAATCCTTAATGGCTTGCTTAATCATGCCAGGTTTAGGCTTTCTACATTCACATTCTACTGCATAGAGAGGAACAATACCTTCTTTATGGTGTGGACAGTAATAGAAATGTAAAATCGGTGCTCCACTGCGATCTAGTTCATGAGCCATATAGTCATGTAAAATCTGAACATCAGATTCTTTATAATAACCACGAGCTACACCACTCTGATTTGTCACTACAATGAGATCATAGCCCTTACTATGAGCATAAGCAAGGGCCTCTTTTGCACCATCTACCCACTCTAAATCGCTGATTTTATATAGATAACTAACATCCTTGTTAATAACACCATCGCGATCTAAAAATAATACCTTGCGCATTAACGTAAATACCCTTCGTTATTATCTAATAGTTCACAATATTCTTTAACGGCATCTTCCATTTTATGGAACCCTTTATCATAGCCAGCAGCTAACAATTTAGTAGTATCAGCCTCTGTAAAGCTTTGGTATTTACCCTTTAACACCTCTGGGAATGGCACATATTCAATTTTGCCTTGACCATTGTAGTCGATAACAGCTTGCATGAATTGGTTAAAGCTATGAGCATTACCTGTACCACAGTTGAAAGTACCAGAGATTTCAGGATGCTCCCAGAAATAGAAGTTTACATTAACTACGTCTTTTACATAGATAAAGTCACGTGTTTGACCACCATCTTCGTAGCCATCTGTACCTTCAAAGAGATTAATAATACCTGTTTCTTTATTTTTGTAGAACATTTGACGTACTAAAGAAGCCATTTTATCTTTATGAGCTTCATTAGGACCATATACGTTAAAGTAACGCAGCCCCACAACTTGTGCAGTATATTCACCTTCATATTTACGTACATAACGGTCGAATAACAATTTAGAATACGCATATGGGTTAAGCGCTTCTTCAGCTTCCGGTTTTTCTACGAAACCATGTGTACCATTACCATAGGTAGATGCAGAGGAGGCATAGATGAATGGAATACGACGATCTTGGCAATAATGGAATAGATTTTTAGAACCTTCATAGTTGTTCTTCATCATGTATTTGCCATTATATTCCATTGTGTCTGCACAAGCACCTTCATGGAATACGACTTCAATAGGGCCAACGTCGAATGTACCATCAGCAATAGCACAATCAAAATCATCACAATCGATGTAATCTAGAAATTCTAAATTTTGAATATTGCGAATCTTACGACCATCTGTAAGATCATCTACGATGAGAATATCTGTACGACCACGATCATTCAGTGCTTTCACAATATTACTGCCAATAAAACCAGCACCACCTGTTACGATAATCATAATTTGCCCTCCTTAGCCATAGTGGCTATTTTCCCTACAATATCTGATGTAGAGTAACCTTCTTTAAACGAAAGAACCTCTACATTGTCAACGGACTCCCGTCCGATAATATCTTCTATTTTGTAATCTCCACCCTTAACAAGAGTATTGGGACGTAAGTACGCTAGTAATTCAGCCGGTGTATCCTCTTCAAATAGTACTACACCGTCAATACATTGCAACGCACTCAACAAGGCCGCTCTATCCGCTTCACTTACGATGGGCCGTGTTTCTCCTTTTAAACGTCGAACAGATACATCAGAATTTAATCCAATGATTAAATGATCACCTAGCTGCGCAGCTTCTTGTAAATACGTGATATGTCCACGGTGAAGAATGTCAAAACAACCATTTGTAAACACTACAGTTTCACCTTTGCTTTGCCATTGTGAAACGAGTTCTTTCATCTCTTCCTTCGTATATAATGGCTTAGATTGAATACTATGTTTATAGGAATGCCATAAGTCTAATAACTCAGAACGATGTATTGGATACGTACCAACCTTAGATACTACGATACCTGCTGCACCATTGGCGATATGTAAGGCTAAACGCATCGATAAACCACTTGCAAGACAGGTCATCATCATGGATACAACGGTATCTCCTGCACCACTCACATCAAACACCTCTTGTTGAGTAGCAGGATTATGCCATGTACGGCCATCCTTTGCAATAACCGTAATACCCTTAGCAGATCGAGTAGCCACAATATAGTCTAAATCTACATCAGCAAGTACAGACTTAGCAGCCTCTACAATAGTAGCATCATCATTTTCTAATGTACGGCCTACACATTCACCAAGTTCTTTCACATTCGGTGTAATACATGTAGCACCATTGTATTTAGACCAGTCTGCCCCCTTAGGATCTACGATAGTTTGCACACCATATTCCTTAGCCAAACCAAAGATTGTCTTCAATAAGGTAGGTGTACAAACGCCTTTACCATAGTCAGATACGACAATACCATCAATCCCCGCTTTACATAGATTTTCCAACCAAACAGACAATTGTTGCTCTTCTTGATTGGTTAAATTTGTAATTGTTTCAAAATCAAGGCGCATCATCTGTTGACGATCACCCAATATGCGCATCTTAGTAATAGTAGAGCGGTCATCACTAGTGATTAAACCAGTCGTATCGATTTTATCAGTATCAAGTAAATTTTTTAATAAATGGCCATGGTCGTCATTACCTGCTAGTGCACCAAGATATACTTTACAGTCTAAATTAGACAGATTAGATGCAACATTACCAGCTCCACCAAGGACCTCTTTCATCTTGGACACGCGGTTTACAGGAACCGGTGCTTCTGGAGAAATACGACTTACATCACCAAAAACATAACGGTCTACCATTACATCGCCTACAACGGCAATCTTCAAGTTTGGCAGTTGCTTTGTTAAAAACTGATTAATGGTAGTATTTATCATAATCCACCTATTCCTTATCAAAATTACATATGTTCCTAATTTAAATAAATTTTTAATTGAAACAATGTGTATCTATAAGTAAAAACCTATCGGTTAATAATCTTCTTCAATAATTTCGCATATAATGTGGCCAGCTAAGATATGCATTTCTTGAATGCGCGCTGTCACATTACTGGGAATAGCCAGCGTAATATCACATAGTTCGGCCAATTTGCCACCGCCTTCCCCAGTGAAAGCAATGGTATGCATACCAATAGAACGGGCCATTTCTGCAGCTTTTACAACATTCTTGGAGTTACCAGATGTAGAAATACCGATGAGAACATCACCTGTACGGCCTAAGCCCTCTACTTGACGTGCAAAAACAGATTCAAAATCATAGTCATTCGCAATAGCTGTTAATGCAGATGTATCAGTAGTTAATGCAATGCCTGCAAGAGAGCGCCGTTCCTTTTTAAAGCGACAAATCAATTCAGCTGCTAAATGTTGAGAGTCCGCCGCAGAGCCACCATTACCACAGAACAAAATTTTATTACCATTTTCTAAAGCCGCTTTACAGCGATATCCGATTTCTTGAATGGTATCCATATGTTCCATCGTTTTACCAAACACTTCAAGATGCTCTGTAAAACGATCAGCAATGATTGGATTTAAATCAGTCATTATAAAATCTCCTTTAATAGTCTATCTGCATTTTTCCAGAATAACTTTTCACACTGTTCCACAGATAAGCCTGCCTCTTTAAATGCATCATAAAGACGACTCATTTGAGACATATCTGCAATCTCTGTGTCGGGTGGAATCCCATCAAAATCAGTTCCTAATGCCACTACATCTTCACCGCCCTTGTCGATGAGATATAGACCATGTTTAACAATATCTTCAATGCGACTAATTGGCGATGTGCCGAGAAAATTCTGTGCAAAATTAAGTCCTATAATACCTCCCTTATTAGCGATAAGTCTAATAAGATTATCTGGCAAATTTCGCGTATGAGACCGTAATTCCCGTGCATTTGAATGAGATGCTATAAAAGGAACATCTAAAATATCTCCTAGTTGCTCTGTACCAGCATCGTTAAGATGAGAGCAATCAACAATTATCCCTAACTCTTGCATAGCTTCTACAAATTCAACACCTTTAGATGTTAATTTTTTATGTTGCTCACCACAATGTGGCTCGCCAAGTCCATTTGGATAGTTCCATGTTAGCGTTATAAGTCTGACTCCATCTTGGTAAGCTTGTTTAAGTTTATTTAAATCGCCACCTAGTACGCCACCTTCCTCAATAGACATAAGTGCCCCAATCTTACCAGTCTTGTATACAGACTCTACATCTTGATAAGAGAGCACATGTTGTATGTGCTCTCCATAGTGATGAATTTGTGATACACACAAATTACGCATCTCTTCATAGCGGCCATAAGGGTCATTCGTCTCACCCATATTAATAAAGAGTGCAAAGTCTTGTATCTTGCTATGAGCCTTTTGTAATTTTTCTATATCTATTTTCCAAGTATTGCGATATAAATCACCACTATCAGGATGATCTAGCAATTGCATCATCGTATCACAATGTAAATCTATCATAAAGCCTCACACATCGCTAATTTCAAAACTATGTATAACCAATCAGTAATACAGAATCAATTATTCTTCTACGACAGGTTTGCGTTTCGGCTTTTTAGCGTCTAACTTCTTCAGAGCTTTTAACTCTTCCATAAAGCTATCAATATTATCAAACTTACGATATACACTGGCAAAACGAACATATGCAACTTGATCTATGTCTTTCAGTTGTTGTAACACGAGCTCACCAATGCGATCAGTTGTAACCTCTTGGTTAATTTCATTCCGAATATCACGCTCTACATCATTAACTACTTGCTCCATCACGGACATAGGAACTGTACGCTTATCACACGAGCGCAATAACCCATTCAGGAGCTTACCGCGGTCAAATAATTCACGTCGTCCATTTTTCTTCAATACCATAAGTGGTACTTCTTCTATAATTTCATAGGTAGTAAAGCGACGGCCACAATTGATACATTCACGGCGACGGCGAATACTATTACCTTCATCAGTCGTTCTAGAGTCTGTTACCTTCGTGTCTGTGTGTTGGCAATAAGGACATCTCATCTGTTACTACTCCTTTTCTACTAATCATTCTGAAATAACGCATAATACGCCCATTTTCTCTATATTATATAGTACCATGAAACCCTTGAAAATACAAAGAATCCCTAGGATTTCCTAGGGATTCTTCCATTATTCTTCAATTTTTCATTTTATGAAATATTTGAGAAATAATATTTTTAATTTTAAATGATTGTTAGCTTATCGTTTTAAAGCATCTTCAATACGAAGCAAGCAGTCACCAGATTCGATACGGCTACCTTCACGTACAAGGATTTCTTCTACGATACCGTCGATAGGAGCTGTAATTGTTGTTTCCATTTTCATTGCTTCTGTAACGATCAATGGTTCACCTTTAGTTACAGATTGACCATTCTTAATAAGGATCTTAACAACGGAACCAGACAATGTAGCACCAATTTCACCAGGGTTAGATTCATCCGCTTTGCGACGAACAACACCAGTTGTCTTAGCATGTTTATCATGAACCTTAATGCTACGAGGTTGACCATTAAACTCGAACAATACGATGCGATTACCATCTTCATCAGGTTCAGAGAAACCATTCATCTTGATAATCAGTGTTTTACCTTTTTCAATGGTTACTTGAATTTCTTCGCCCCGTTTCATACCAAAGAAGAATGTTGGAGTATCTAATACAGATACATCACCAAAGTCTTTTACAAATTTATTGTAATCTTGGTAAACCTTAGGATACAAGCAATATGCACTAATATCTTCATCAGTTGTTTGGGCTCCCATTTCGCTTAATTCATGACGAATATGTTCAAAATCTGTTGGAGGTAATACAGCACCAGGGCGAACTGTGATTGGGCGAGCACCTTTCAAGATGATTTTTTGTAATTTTTCAGGGAAGCCTTGATATGGAGTACCAAGACGTCCTTCAAAGAATTCAACTACGGATTGAGGGAAATCCAATACATCGCCTTTTTCGTAGATATCTTTTTCAGTTAAGTTGTTTTGTACCATGTACAATGTCATATCCCCTACCACTTTAGAGGATGGTGTAACTTTAATGATATCACCAAACATCATGTTTACTTGGTGGTACATTTTCTTAATATCTGTCCAACGATCACCAAGCCCTACCATTTTAGCTTGTTGTTGCAAGTTAGAGTATTGTCCACCTGGCATTTCATGTTGATATACTTCAGTATTAGGATATGCTTCTGCTTTATCTACACCTTTGTAATATGGTCTGATACTACCAAAATAATGAGACATTTCTTCCATGTAGTCGATGTTCATTTCTGGTTGACGTTCATGACCAGACAATGCATAGTACATGGAATTCATGCTAGGTTGAGAAGTACCATTAGCAAATGCTGAGTATGCTAAGTCGATTACATCAACACCAGCATCTACAGCGCGGCCATATGTATAGATAGAGTTACCGGAGCCTTCATGAGTATGCAAGTGAATTGGAACAGAGACAGCATCTTTCAAGGCAGATACCAAGTTATAAGAAGCTTGTGGTTTTAAAA
>OGDO01000518.1_pt1 | contig 19288 bp, 17 predicted proteins | sample 1570431 | NCBI WGS metagenome assembly OGDO01 (sample SAMEA2582183, study PRJEB24529) | metagenome | reverse complement strand
CAGAGTGGAAAAATCCGGCTTTTCATCGGATATACTAAAAGAAACCTCTACTGCAACGACCTTCTGCCCGAACGCTTTGGCCGCAAGCGAGAGTATGCCCTGGGCAAGAACAGCGGTAAAGCCAATATCCGGAAGAATCTGGAGGACTTGGGGTTACAACTGGATGAAGATGCCATGCGCAAAGTGACCGAACGCATCATTGAGTTGGGCGACAAGAAAGAGTTGGTGACGCAAGAAGACCTGCCCTATATCGTTTCGGACGTACTGAAGCACGGAATGGCAGAAGAACGCGTCAGCCTTAAGAGCTATATTGTGAATCTGGCGTATGGATTGAAGCCGATGGCTACGTTGAAGATAGAAATTAACGGAAAGGAATATGAGGAAAGTTCCAGTGGAGATGGCCAGTATGATGCTTTTGTGCGCGCCTTGCGCAAGATATATAAAGTGACACTGGGTCGTAAGTTCCCGATGCTGACGAACTATGCCGTGACCATTCCTCCCGGTGGGCGTACCGATGCCTTTGTGCAGACGGTTATTACCTGGAGTTTTGAAGATACGATATTCCGTACACGCGGATTGGACGCAGACCAGACGGAAGCAGCCATCAAGGCGACGGTGAAGATGCTGAATATCATAGAAGACGAATACGAATCATAAAAAATGGATCTCATGGAGAAAAAGAAATCGTTTTTTGAGAGGCGTCCTTATGTATGCTATGCGTTGTATGCAGGCTTGCTTTTTGCTTTCAACCTCTTTCTGCGTTGGTGGAGCGGCGAGTTGGATGCGGACGAGTATCTTATGTCAGCCATCAATACCCTTATATTGACAGCTGGTTTTGTGTGGGGTGACCGGTATCGCCGCAAGAATCTTGCAAACAAAAAGAAGATAGATGAACTTTTAAATAATAAAGAAAACAATGGATTTTAAAATTGCAGTGTTGGCCGGTGACGGTATCGGCCCCGAAATCTCTACCGTAGGCGTGGATGTGATGACTGCCGTGTGTGAGAAGTTCGGACATAAAGTGAACTATGAATATGCCATCTGCGGTGCAGACGCGATAGACAAGGTGGGTGACCCGTTTCCCGAAGCCACTTATGAGGCTTGTAAAAATGCGGATGCTGTATTGTTCTCTGCCGTAGGTGACCCGAAATTCGACAATGACCCTACTGCCAAAGTGCGTCCCGAGCAGGGCTTGCTGGCTATGCGCAAGAAACTGGGACTGTTTGCCAACATCCGTCCCGTGCAGACCTTCAAATGTCTGCTCCATAAGTCTCCCCTTCGTGCGGAACTGGTGGATGGTGCCGATTTCCTTTGCATCCGCGAATTGACCGGTGGCATGTACTTCGGTGAGAAATACCAGGACAATGACAAGGCGTATGATACGAACATGTATACCCGTCCTGAGATTGAGCGTATCCTGAAAGTCGGATTTGAATATGCCATGAAACGCAGTAAACATCTTACGGTGGTGGATAAAGCCAATGTGCTTGCCTCTTCCCGTCTTTGGAGACAGATTGCCCAGGAGATGGCACCGCAGTACCCCGAGGTGACAACCGACTATATGTTTGTGGACAACGCCGCCATGAAGATGATTCAAGAGCCGAAATTCTTTGACGTAATGGTTACGGAAAATACGTTTGGTGATATTTTGACGGACGAGGGTTCCTGCATCAGTGGCTCTATGGGATTGCTGCCTTCTGCTTCTACGGGAGAGAGTACGCCGGTATTCGAACCTATCCATGGTTCCTGGCCGCAGGCGAAAGGCTTGAATATAGCCAATCCGCTGGCGCAAATTTTGTCTGTAGCCATGCTTTTCGAATACTTCGACCTGAAAGAGGAGGGGGCGTTGATTCGTAAGGCAGTTGATGCTTCACTCGATGCGAATGTACGTACACCGGAGATTCAAGTAGAAGGTGGCGACAAATACGGTACCAAGGAAGTGGGCGCGTGGATTGTAGACTATCTTAAGAAGTCTTGATAACAGTGTCTCATTACCGTTCTGTTCATCAGTAACTTCTCACTGCAAAGTTCTGCAAACCTTTTGCAGTGTCACTGCAAAGCTGTTACAGTTGCGCTGCAAAGCAGTTGCAGTACCACTGCAAACCTATTTGCAGTAACGCTGCAGCTCGTTTGCAGTACTACTGCAAAAAGCATGCACCATCTTTGCAGTGGGAAGTCGCTGATTGTCAGATATGGTTCTTCCTCCTCATCCTGCCTTCTTCAATCGTTTCATATCCTTTCATCCTCTTTATTCGTGTTAAGCTTTGATAGATGGCAGTATAATCTTTCCTTTCCCGCACGGTTTATTTCTTGGAATTTCCATATCTTTGTCAGCATATCCATGTTACATAAGTGTGTACGGGAAGAATGTATTAGACAGTGAGATTATGGCGAAAATTGCAAAGAACCTGACGGAGTTGATTGGGCATACTCCTTTGATGGAATTGGCTGAATACAGTCGTAAATACGGATTGAAAAGAAATATTGTGGCTAAGCTGGAATCTTTTAATCCGGCGGGAAGCGTGAAGGACCGTGTGGCATTTGCCATGATTGAGGATGCCGAGGCACGTGGGGCTTTGAAACCCGGAGCCACGATTATTGAACCTACCAGTGGCAATACCGGCGTGGGACTGGCGATGGTAGCAACCATCAAGGGATATCATTTGATATTGACCATGCCGGAGACCATGAGTGTGGAACGCCGTAATCTGTTGAAAGCCTTGGGTGCGGAGATTGTACTGACCGACGGACTGGCAGGTATGGCCGGCTCCATTGCCAAAGCGAAAGAATTGCGGGATGCGATACCTGGTGCGGTTATTCTGCAGCAGTTTGAGAATCCCTCCAATGCCAAGGCTCATGAACATACTACGGGGGAAGAAATCTGGACGGACACGGATGGTAAAGTGACTGTTTTTGTTGCCGGTGTGGGCACGGGCGGTACGGTCTGTGGAGTGGCGCGTGCCTTGAAGAAACATAATCCGGATGTCTATGTTGTGGCTGTAGAACCGGCCTCCTCTCCGGTTCTGGAAGGAGGGGAAGATGCACCGCACCGCATCCAGGGGATTGGGGCCAATTTTATTCCTTCCATTTATGATGCTTCTGTAGTAGACGAGATTATTCCGGTGCCCGATGACGAGGCCATTCGTGGAGGACGAGAGCTGGCTTCTACGGAAGGCTTGCTGGCTGGCATCTCATCCGGTGCGGCGGTATATGCGGCACGGTTGCTGGCCGAACGCCCTGAATTTGCGGATAAAATGATTGTTGCCCTACTGCCCGATACGGGGGAACGCTATTTGTCAACAGAACTGTTCGCTTTCGATACCTATCCTTTGGAATAAATACTGAACTATTATATGAAGAAACTTATTTTTTCTTTCTTCTTGTGTGGAGCCACGATGTTCCCTGCCTTTTCACAAACCTATCAGGAACTGAGCGAACGTGCGGTTGCAGCCACGGAGCAAGACAGCTTGTCATTGGCCGAAAAATACATTGAACAAGCTTTGAAAATGGAGCCCGCCAATCCTCATAACGCTTTGCTGTTCTCCAACTTGGGTACGATACAACGTCGGCAGCACCGGTATGAGCAGGCCCTTGACTCGTATACTCTGGCATTGAACATTGCTCCGCGTGCCATACCTGCCCTGATGAATCGTGCCGCTCTTTACCTTGAGTTGGGGAAGGATGATTTGGCCCGGATAGACTATTCTTTGGTGCTGGATATAGAAAGCGATAATCAGGAAGCCTTGCTGATGCGTGCCTATATCTATATGCGGCAGCGCAACTATAATTTTGCAAAGTCTGATTATGAACGTCTGCTGAAACTTGCCCCCCAGAGTTACAATGGCCGTCTGGGGTTGGCTACACTGGAGCAGAAGGAGGGCAAATATGAAGCGGCGCTTTCGATATTGAATGCCATGATTGCAGAAAAAGGAGGAGAAGCTACCCGGCTGACTACCCAGCAATATGCCGTACTTTACGTAGCACGTGCGGGTGTAGAGCAGGATATGAAACATGTGGACCTGGCCATGATGGACTTGGAAGAAGCCATCAAGCTGGATGCTTCGCAGACAGAAGCCTACTTGATACGGGGGCAAATTTACCTTTCTCAAAAGAAAAAGGAGTTGGCAAAACGTGACTTCGAAAAAGCCATTTCGCTTGGCGTGCCGCAAGGTGACCTTAGGGATTTACTGTTACAGTGTAAATAATATTCAACTGTATTTCCGTATCAGTTCCACAAACTCTTTTCCGTATTTCTTCTTTTTATATTCACCGATACCGCTGATATTACCAAATTCTTCTATGGTAGTGGGGCGGGAGGTGCTGAGTAGGTGGAGCACTTTGTCGGACAGTACGATATAGGCAGGAAGTGCTTCCTGGTCGGCAAGGCGTTTGCGGAGAGTGCGGAGAGCCTCGAAAAGTTCCCCACTTTCTGTATTGGGCAATCCCAATGGCAATTCTTTGGTTGGAACTGTAGCCTTGCGTTTACGGCCTCTTGTAGCTTGTACAGCTTCCTCGCGGCGGATGGTGACAAGCAGGGCGCGTGCTCTGCCAAACAAGACATCTGTTCCGCTTTGAGTAATTTTCAGATGGTTGTTTTCATTGTAGGCTATTTCGAAATAGCCGAGTTGCAACATTTGCAGCAGGTAGTCATGCCAATCTTTGGGGGGGACTTCGCGCCCGGCTCCAAAGGTCTTGAGTCGATGGTATCCTCTTTCTGTAACTTCAGAACTCATGTTTCCTCGGAGGATGTCCACTAAAATACCGGTTCCTATCTGTTGCTCGGAACGCGCGATTGCACTAAGTGCCTTTTGTACGATTATTGTACCATCGAAACGTTCGGGGGGATTTTTGCATACATCACAGTTTCCACAGTCGCAGGTCGTATTTTCACCGAAATAGCTTAACAGAATGCGGCGGCGGCAGATATCTGCTTCCGCATATTGCTGCATACGTTGCAGCTTTTCCAGGTTGATGCTTTGTTGTCCGCTGTCCGTTGCGAATTTAGTGAGCAGAATGAGGTCGGCCAGTGAATAGAACAAAAGGGTGTCACTGGGCATTCCGTCTCGTCCGGCACGTCCTATTTCCTGATAGAAACTTTCAATGCTTTTGGGCAAATTGTAATGAATTACCCAGCGCACATTGCTTTTGTCAATTCCCATTCCAAAGGCAATGGTGGCGCATACCACTTGCACGCGATCATTGATGAAGTCGTCTTGTGCTTCATCTCTTCGTGCCGGCGACAGTCCTGCATGATAGACCGCCGACTTTATCCCTTGTTTTTGAAGCATTTGTGCCACTGTTTCAGTCTTGCTGCGGCTCATGCAATAAATGATGCCGCTCTCTCCCGGATGGCGGGCGATGAAGTCGAGGATGGCTTTGCTTTTTTCCTTCTGCTGGTAACCTCTTTTTACGGTGAGACTCAGGTTGGGACGGTCGAAAGATGAAATGAAAATTCTCGGTTGGTTGAGGTGTAGCTGTTTAATAATATCTTCACGGGTTATTTTATCGGCTGTGGCAGTAAGTGCAATGATGGGAACCTGGGGAAACAGTTGGTGAAGGATGCCCATCTGTGTATATTCCGGACGGAAATCGTGTCCCCATTGTGAGATGCAGTGAGCTTCATCAATGGCGAAAAGGGAAATATGCATATCCCTTAACAGATAGTTGGCTTCCACCAATAATTTTTCAGGAGAAATATATAGCAGTTTCAGCTTGCCTTCCATGCATGCACGTCGTAGGGAAGCATTCTCTGTTTCATCATTATTGCTGTTCAGTGCACCGGCCGCGATACCGTTTGCACAGAGCGTTTCCACTTGGTCCTTCATCAAGGAAATGAGCGGCCGTGCCTTCACTCAATAGGGCGGGAAGTTGGTAGCAGATGGACTTTCCACCTCCCGTAGGCATCAGTACCAATGCGTCTTTACGGTCTATCAGATGGCGTATGATGTCTTCTTGTAAGGGGCGGAAACTGTCGTAACCGAAATATGTCTTGAGCGTTTGTAGCATAATCTGGCAGTATGGATTTCTTCCGGCAAAGGTACACTAATTATTGCATATACTACAAATGGAAAGTCATCAAGATTTTGTATCATATGAGTTTCTGCAAAAGGTTAAAGTTTCTTATTAATGGCTGAATTGACCTACTTTTCAACCTTTTTCGTTGTTTATTTATCAAAAATATATACGGGAAAAGTTGTGTATTAAAAAAAAATGTCTGACTTTTGTAAAGTCTAAGGGGCTAACCCTTTGGCTTTTCCGATTTTAAACAACCCTAACCAGTTAATTCAATGAGTGATTTAGAAAACAATGCCCAGGAAAAAGGAACGAAGAAACGTCCTTACAACCTGCGCGAAAAGAAAGAAAAGGATGCTGCCTACCGTTCTTTGATAAGGCCGGAATTGGCAGATGAGTTGTATGACAAGATATTGAATATCGTTGTTGTACAAAAGAAGTACAGAGATGCTGATTATTCCGCTAAGGATTTGGCGAAAGAATTGCAGACCAATACTCGCTATTTGTCTGCAGTGGTGAATTCACGCTTCGGCATGAACTATTCTTGCCTGCTGAATGAATATAGAGTAAAAGAAGCGCAGCATTTGTTGACAGACAAAAGATATGCTGACAAGAATGTAGAGGAGATCAGTACGATGGTCGGCTTTGCAAATCGTCAGTCTTTTTATGCTGCTTTCTATAAAAATGTAGGTGAGACTCCTAATGGATATCGTAAAAGACACGCAGAAAAAGAAGCTAAGAAGAAATAATTCTGTATGACTGAATGAATAAAAAGGAAATATTCCGGAACAGTTGTTTCGGGATACTTCCTTTTCTTCTTTTTTAATACCAATCCATATACTCCCGACACATGAAGAAACAACTAATTTCTATGGTGACTGCCCTTTCTCTATTGACGGCTTGTGGCGGAAATCCGAAAACAACTGCTGAGGCAGAAAAATTTGACTATACAGTGGAACAATTTGCAGATTTACAGATTTTACGTTACCGCGTACCAGGTTTTGAGGATTTGTCCCTCAAACAAAAAGAATTGGTTTATTATTTGACGGAAGCGGCTTTGCAGGGCAGAGACATTCTTTTCGACCAGAATGGCAAGTACAACCTGACGATTCGCCGGATGCTGGAAGCTGTCTATACCGGCTATAAGGGAGATAAGAATACTCCTGATTTCAAGGCTATGGAAGTGTACCTCAAGCGGGTATGGTTCTCTAACGGCATTCATCATCACTATGGTAGCGAAAAGTTCGTTCCGGGATTTACTCCCGAATTCTTCAGGCAGGCTGTACAGAGTGTGGATGCAGCTACATTGCCGCTTGCCGAAGGACAGACTGTGGAACAACTGTGCGAGGAAGTGTTCCCCGTTATTTTCGACCCCACGGTGATGCCCAAACGGGTGAACCAAGCTGCCGGTGAAGATTTGGTTTTGACTTCCGCATGCAATTATTACGATGGCGTGACGCAGCAGGAGGCCGAAGATTTCTATAATGCCTTGAAGAATCCGCAGGATGAAACTCCCGTTTCCTATGGTTTGAATAGCCGTTTGGTGAAAGAGGATGGCAAGATTCAGGAGAAAGTATGGAAAGTGGGGGGCTTGTATGGACAGGCACTTGAAAAGATTGTCTACTGGCTGAAGAAGGCAGAAGGAGTTGCCGAGACTCCCGAGCAGAAGGCGGTGATAGCCAAACTGATGGAATTCTATGAAACCGGCGATTTGAAGACATTCGATGAATATGCCATTTTGTGGGTGAAGGATTTGAACTCACGCATTGACTTTGTGAACGGTTTTACCGAAAGTTATGGTGACCCGCTCGGCATGAAGGCAAGCTGGGAATCTCTGGTGAATTTTAAAGATTTGGAAGCTACCCAGCGTACAGAGTTGATAAGCGGCAATGCACAGTGGTTTGAGGACCATTCGCCGGTAGACGGACAATTCAAGAAGGAGAAAGTGAAAGGGGTGTCTGCCAAGGTAATCACGGCGGCTATTCTGGCCGGTGACTTGTATCCTGCAACTGCTATCGGCATCAACCTGCCCAATGCCAACTGGATACGTAGCCATCATGGTTCGAAATCCGTTACAATCGGTAACATTACAGATGCTTATAACAAGGCAGCTCATGGAAACGGGTTCAATGAGGAGTTTGTGTACAGTGATGCAGAGCTTCAACTGATTGATAAGTACGCAGATGTGACAGATGAACTGCATACTGACCTGCATGAATGTTTGGGACATGGTTCCGGTAAATTGCTCCCGGGTGTGGACCCGGATGCGTTGAAGGCATATGGTTCTACTATCGAAGAAGCGCGCGCCGACTTGTTCGGACTCTACTACGTGGCCGACCCGAAGCTGGTGGAACTGGGGCTTACTCCAAGTGCGGATGCTTATAAGGCTCAATACTACACCTATCTGATGAATGGTTTGATGACACAGCTTGTACGTATCGAGCCGGGTAACAATGTAGAAGAAGCCCATATGCGCAACCGTCAGCTCATAGCCCGCTGGGTGTACGAGAAAGGTGCGGCGGAGAAGGTTGTGGAATTGGTAAAGAAGGATGGGAAGACGTACGTCGTGATAAACGATTATGAGAAAGTGCGTGACTTGTTTGGCCGGTTGCTTGCCGAGATACAGCGTATCAAGTCCACCGGTGACTATGCCGGTGCCCATGATTTGGTGGAAGCCTATGCCGTGAAAGTCGATCCCGCTTTGCATGCCGAAGTGCTGGAACGCTACAAGAAGCTGAATCTTGCGCCGTATAAGGGGTTCGTCAATCCCAAGTATGAAGTGGTGACGGATGCCGACGGTACTATAACAGATGTGACAGTGACTTATGATGAAGGTTATGCGGAACAGATGTTGCGTTATAGCAAAGATTATTCTACATTGCCTTCTGTCAATAAATGATGAACTATGATAGATACTAAAGAGCAGCTGCATCAGCGGCTGAAAGATATAAAGACACAGCTCCGTCTCTCAATGAACGGGGCTGTGTCCCAAAGTATGCGTGAGAAAGGGCTGGTATATAAGCTGAACTTTGGCGTGGAGTTGCCCCGTATCAAGGGTATTGCTGCCGGTTACGAGAAGGACCACTCTCTGGCTCAAGCTTTGTGGAAAGAAGATATCAGAGAGTGCAAAATATTGGCGGGACTTTTACAGCCGGTAGAGAGTTTCCTGCCCGAGATAGCCGATATCTGGGTGGAAGATATCCGTAATATCGAGATTGCAGAACTTACCTGCATGAATTTATTCCAACATCTTCCTTATGCGCCTGCCAAGTCCTTCCATTGGATTGCAAGCGAGGACGAATACACGCAGGTTTGCGGCTTCCTCACCATAGCCCGTCTATTGATGAAGAAAGGGGATATGAGTGAACGGGTTGAAAATGAGTTCCTCGACCAGGCAATAACGGCTTTTTTGTCGGGCTCCTATCATGTGCGCAATGCAGCCATGACCGCTATCCGCCGCTTTATGCAGCAAAATGAGGAAAATTCTTTTCAAGTTTGCCGCAGAGTGGAGGGTATGGACAATTCTTCTTCTGATGTAGAACAATTACTATACAATCTTGTAAAAGAGGAGGTTTGTTAGATTAGTTCTATGGTTATAGAGACTGATGCGGTAAGGGAATATTTCCCTTATCGCAATTTTTATCTCTTTCTCGTTTGCTTTCCACAAAAAAGGATTAACTTTGTTGGCTGTAAAACTGCGCCGTCAAATGGAAAGTCAGAATGTGAAAGATACAGTTAGGCAGATATTCACTGAATATCTGAATGCGAACGGGCATCGGAAGACTCCCGAACGTTATGCCATACTTGACACCATTTACTCCATAGACGGTCATTTTGATATCGACACGCTCTATTCACTGATGGCCGACCAGGAGAACTTCCGCGTCAGCCGTGCAACGCTTTACAATACCATCATTTTGCTTATAAATGCTCGTCTGGTCATCAAGCATCAGTTCGGCAACTCTTCCCAATACGAAAAATCTTATAATCGCGATACGCACCATCACCAGATATGCACCCAGTGCGGAAAGGTGACCGAGTTTCAGAACGATGAGTTGCAACATGCCATTGAGAATACCAAACTGAGCCGTTTTAATCTTACGCACTATTCCTTATATATGTATGGGTTGTGCAGCAAGTGTGACCGGGCCAATAAACGGAAGAAAAAGAATAATAACCATAAAAAAGAAAAATGAAAGTAGACGTATTATTAGGATTACAATGGGGCGACGAAGGCAAAGGCAAAGTCGTTGATGTGTTAACTCCGAGATACGATGTCGTAGCTCGTTTCCAGGGCGGACCGAATGCCGGACATACACTCGAGTTTGAAGGGCAGAAGTATGTGCTCCGTTCCATTCCGTCTGGAATATTCCAGGGAGACAAGGTGAATATCATCGGTAACGGAGTGGTGCTTGACCCGGCTCTCTTCAAAGCGGAAGCCGAATCATTGGAAGCGTCCGGCCATAACTTGAAGGAACGCTTGCACATTTCCAAGAAAGCACACCTCATTCTGCCGACTCACCGCATACTGGATGCTGCATACGAAGCAGCCAAAGGCGATGCAAAGGTAGGAACGACCGGAAAAGGCATCGGACCGACTTACACGGATAAAATCAGCCGTAACGGTGTGCGTGTAGGCGACATTCTGCATGACTTTGACAAGAAGTATGCAGCGGCCAAGGCCCGTCATGAACAGATATTGAAGGGCCTGAACTATGAGTATGACCTTGCAGAAATGGAGAAGGCATGGTTCGAAGGTATCGAATACTTGAAACAATTCCAGTTGGTGGACAGCGAACACGAGATGAACAATCTGCTGGCTGCCGGCAAGTCTGTATTGTGCGAAGGTGCGCAGGGGACAATGTTGGACATTGATTTCGGTTCTTATCCGTTTGTAACGTCTTCCAATACGGTTTGTGCAGGTGCTTGTACCGGTCTGGGCATTGCTCCCAACAAGATTGGTGAGGTATATGGGATTTTCAAAGCCTATTGTACGCGCGTAGGTGCCGGTCCGTTCCCGACGGAATTATTCGACAAGACCGGTGACCAGATTTGCACGCTGGGTCATGAGTTCGGTTCTGTGACAGGACGTAAGCGCCGTTGTGGCTGGATTGACCTGGTGGCATTGAAATATGCCATTATGGTAGACGGGGTTACCAAACTGATTATGATGAAGAGCGATGTGCTCGATTCTTTTGAAACCATTAAGGCTTGTGTAGCTTACAAGATGGATGAGGAAGAGATTGATTACTTCCCGTTCGATATCAATGAGACTGTTGAACCGGTTTATGTAGAGCTACCCGGTTGGCAGACGGATATGACCAAGATGCAGAGTGAAGATGAGTTCCCGGAAGAATTCAATGCATACTTGTCATTCCTGGAAGAACAGCTTGGTGTGCCCATCAAGATTGTTTCTCTGGGACCGGACCGTGAGCAGACCATCGAACGGTATACAGAGGAATAATAAAACAAACAGATAACCTTAGACACGGATTACACGGATTTCGCGGCTTCATCTGAAGAACCGTGGGTGTCCGGATAATCCGTGCCTTTTTTATTTATTGCCATGAAAACACGTCTTTTGTCTTTTTTACTGTTGTTTCTTCTTGTGTGCTCCGCACAGTCGCAGACTTACCAGCCGACGGAGGAGAACCTGAAATCCCGTCAGGAGTTTCGGGACAATCGCTTCGGTATCTTCCTGCATTGGGGGATATACAGTATGCTGGCTACCGGAGAATGGACCATGACGAACAAGAACCTTAATTATAAGGAGTATGCCAAACTGGCGGGAGGTTTCTATCCTGCCAAATTCGATGCTGCCAGATGGGTGTCAGCCATTAAGGCGTCCGGGGCAAAGTATATCTGCTTTACATCCCGGCATCACGATGGCTTTTCTATGTTCCACACACGCTTTTCCGATTACAATATTGTGGATGCTACCCCTTTTAAGCGGGATATTCTGAAAGAATTGGCGGACGAGTGCCACAAGCAAGGTATTCGTCTGCATCTCTACTATTCGCACATCGACTGGTATCGCGAAGATGCTCCGTGGGGACGCACCGGACGTGGAACGGGACGACCGAATCCGAAGGGCGACTGGAATAGCTACTATAAATTCATGAACAACCAGCTGACCGAGCTGCTCACCAATTATGGAAAAATAGGTGCCATTTGGTTTGATGGCTGGTGGGACCAGGATCAGAATCCGGATTTTGACTGGCAACTGCCCGGGCAATATGCCATGATACACCGCCTGCAACCGGCTTGCTTGGTTGGGAACAACCATCATCAAGCACCGTTTGCCGGCGAGGACATCCAGATATTCGAGCGCGACCTGCCGGGAGAGAACCGTGCCGGCCTTTCCGGGCAGGATATCAGCGCCTTGCCCCTTGAAACCTGCGAGACGATGAATGGAATGTGGGGATATAAGATTACGGACCAGGATTATAAATCCACCAAAACGCTGATACATTACCTGGTGAAGGCTGCGGGGAAAGATGCCAATCTGCTGATGAATATCGGTCCTCAGCCGGACGGTGAGCTGCCTGCTGTTGCATTGGAGCGTCTGGCAGAAGTAGGGGAATGGATGAAGGTATACGGTGAAACCATCTACGGAACCCGTGGCGGCTGCATTGCTCCGCATCCTTGGGGAGTCACTACACAAAGAGAAAATAAATTATACGTGCATATTCTCGAATTGCAGGATAAGGCTCTCTTCCTGCCGTTGGAAGGCAAGAAAGTGAGGAAGGCAGTGGGGTATGCCGACCGTCTTCCAGTGAAGTTCCGTAAGTGTGAAGGAGGGGTGATGCTCTACTTGCCGGAGGTTCCGACGGATATTGATAAAGTGATAGAGGTGGAGATTGAAAAATAAATTATAAATCAGAAATCTTTAATTCTTCCTAAAAGATAAAGGAAACGCTGGCATTGCTCACCGTTTCCTTTTATTTTTGGCAGACTATTTGTTATACAATAAGAAACGACTGATTTATTCACAATTTAAAGAAAGAAAATTATGGGAACAGGAATGATAGGAATGCAATGGATTATTTTTATCGGTATTGCCGTCGTCAGTTGGCTGGTACAGATGAATCTTCAGAACAAGTTCAAGAAGTACTCTAAAATCCCTACCGGCAACGGAATGACGGGAGCGGACGTTGCTTTGAAGATGCTGCACGACAATGGAATTTACGATGTACAAGTAACTCATACACCCGGTCAGCTGACCGACCACTACAATCCTGCTAACAAAACAGTGAATCTGAGTGAAGGTGTATACGAAAGTAATAGTATCATGGCTGCTGCCGTTGCAGCCCACGAATGTGGTCACGCCGTGCAGCATGCACGCGCATACGCTCCGTTGACAATGCGCAGCAAACTGGTGCCGGTAGTCTCTTTTGCCTCACAGTGGATGACGTGGTTGCTGCTGGCAGGTATCTTGATGCTGAACTCCTTTCCGCAACTGTTGCTGGCGGGCATTATACTGTTTGCATTGACAACTTTATTCAGCTTCATCACCTTGCCGGTGGAAATCAATGCAAGTAAGCGTGCGCTGGTATGGCTTAGCAATTCCGGCATTACGAATTCATATAATCATGCGCAAGCGGAAGATGCACTCCGCTCGGCTGCCTATACGTATGTAGTGGCTGCTCTCGGTTCGCTTGCTACCCTGATTTATTATATCATGATATTCATGGGACGCAGAGATTAAACACATGATGCAGACATAAAAAACAGACCATCTGTTCACCCGATACAGATGGTCTGATTAAATAGATGATGTGTCTCTGCCGGATGCATCATCTGTTTTTTTATTCCTAATAGGGCGACTGCCAGAACCAGGCATCGTCATTGACCACGTACTTGGCTTGGAAGAAGTTTTCTGCATTAGGGTCTGAGGGGCAAAGCAGTACATCGTCTGCTTTTATGCTATAGAGATTCTTGGCCATATAGCTGTCTAAATAATATTCTTTGGTAATCTTCTGCTGGTTATTCCAGTTGGCTTCTTCATTTAGGATTACCGGACGACCGTCTCGCAGACGTTCGCGCACTTCTTGCACGCTTAGCATGATGCCGTTTTCATCCATCACCCAGGCATTGTTGGTAGGGTCTACCCATATCCATTTATCCAAGGTATTGGAATAAACTACGTTAATGGAATGGCATTCGCCAATGTATTTTTGGGGTAATCCGCTGATGTGGCGTGCCTTAAATCCCATGGACAGATAACAATCCTTCAGTACATGGGCAAGACCTCCGCAATGCAGACCTCGCGCACCGCCTTTGCAAGCTTCTGCCCATTTTATGATGTTGCTGCCTGCCGGACTTTCATGGTTTCCGTCATGTTTTATGGTATTGTGTATATAAGTCAGTATGTTCTTTATTTTTGATAGTTCGTCGCCTGCGCCTGCCACACTGTCCAACTTGAAGTATTGGCGTACCTCTACTAAATACTTGTTGTTGGGATTGATGTATTCGAAGCGGGGGAGTGTATCAGGGCGCTCATTGTGGGTGTATCCCGGTGTTTTTTGAAGTATGTCGAGGTAGTCACCCACTTTCTTCACTTTGGCAAGCACTGCCTTGAACCGTTTATCGCTGCGCAGGTTGTCTAAGTCGGTATCATTCATCATGTGGTTGTAATCTTGAAATCCATTGTCGTAGGCCAGTTCTAAATTTTTGATGGCTTCACCTTTTTTCTTTAACAAGGATTGGAAGCAGGCTAAATTGTAGTAATAGGACTGTATGAGCCAGCTGTACTTTTTCTGAGTGTTCTCGTCTTGTTCTTTGAACAGAGTTATCAAAGCCTTACCGTTCTTTTCGGCTTCTTTATAGTTTTTCTCATTGACGGCTTGTTGCAGCTTTTGTACGATGGTTTCTTCTTTTTGGTCGAAGTCTTTGGCGTTGCCGGATTGTGCCCGGCTAACACCGATGCCGCATAGCAACAACATGCAGAATAAAATCAGTCTCTCTTTCATAAATGTGTAAGTTTGAAGTTTGTTTTGGTCGTTTTTATGCGACGGTAATGATACAAAGGTAAACATTCTCTTTTCTTAATCAATAAAATACTGTAACTTTGTCGTCCGATTTTTAAAATAATTGAACTGATTATGGCAGCAAAACCAAGTATTCCGAAAGGAACCCGTGACTTCTCGCCCGTAGAAATGGCGAAGCGTAACTATATATTCAATACGATTCGTGAGGTGTATCATCTCTATGGTTTTCAGCAGATAGAAACGCCCTCGATGGAAATGCTTTCTACCTTGATGGGGAAGTATGGTGAGGAAGGCGACAAGCTTTTGTTCAAGATACAGAACTTTTCCGGACTGACAGATGAAGAACTGTTGAGCCGTAATGCTCCGAGACTTGCCTGCAAGTTTTGCGAGAAAGGTTTGCGCTATGACCTCACAGTACCTTTTGCCCGCTACGTGGTGATGCACCGCGATGAAATAACTTTTCCTTTCAAACGTTATCAGATACAGCCCGTGTGGCGCGCCGACCGTCCGCAAAAAGGACGCTATCGTGAGTTCTATCAGTGCGATGCCGATGTGGTAGGTAGCGATTCTTTGCTGAACGAAGTGGAACTGATGCAGATTGTAGATACGGTATTTACCCGCTTCGGCATCCGTGTTTGTATCAAGATTAACAACCGTAAGGTATTGAGTGGCATTGCCGAAATCATCGGTGAGTCTGACAAGATTGTTGATATTACTGTGGCCATTGATAAGTTGGATAAGATAGGTCTGGACAATGTCAATGCCGAGTTGAAAGAGAAAGGCATCAGTGACGAGGCTATCGCCAAACTGCAACCTATCATTTTGTTGAGCGGAAGTAATGAAGAGAAACTTGCAACTCTGAAGGAAGTTCTTGCTGCCAGCGAGACCGGACTGAAAGGCGTGGAGGAAAGTGAATTTATCCTTTCCACCTTAAAGAACCTTGGCTTGAAGAACGAAATCGAGCTGGATTTGACATTGGCCCGTGGCTTGAATTACTATACCGGTGCCATCTTCGAAGTAAAGGCGCTGGATGTGCAAATCGGTAGTATTACTGGTGGAGGACGCTATGACAACTTGACGGGTGTATTCGGTATGTCCGGTGTCAGTGGTGTCGGTATCTCGTTCGGTGCAGACCGTATCTTTGATGTGCTGAACCAGCTTGACCTTTATCCGAAAGAAGCGGTGAACGGTACTCAGTTACTGTTTATCAACTTTGGTGAGAAAGAGGCCGCATTCTCAATGAATGTATTGACTGAAGTGCGTGCGGCAGGCATCCGTGCCGAGATTTTCCCCGATGCAAGCAAGATGAAGAAACAGATGGGGTATGCGAACTCCAAAGCCATCCCGTTTGTGGCCCTGGTGGGTGAGAATGAAATGAATGAAGGTAAGGTGACATTGAAAAATATGGAGACCGGAGAGCAGAAAATGGTCACTCCCCAAGAGCTGGTTAGCGAACTGAAATAATAAAAACTGAAATACATTTAAAAAGGAGCACAAAATTGCTCCTTTTTTTGTATATTTATGGCACAAATATAGGTATTTGTAATAGTGGCGTAGGAAAAATGAAACATCCTGCATTTATCTTTGTACTGACAAAAAAGGAGGTTCTTATGGTTTCTGTTGAGCTTAAGCAAGAAAAACACAATGCCCTCGTCAGTTTCCTGATGATTGTCATAGCGGCATTGTTCCTGCTCTATATGGGCAGTTCATTGGTACATTCTACAAAAGCGTTCTGGGAAAATTATTCCATAGAAGAGCTGCTGGAATAGAAGGAATTCAAGTCAAATCACTACCTTTGTCGGCAAAACATATTGCCGATGATACTTTATTTTACCGCAACCGGAAACTCACGCTGGATTGCAGAATTGCTTGCAGAGGCTATGCATGATACTGCCGTCAGCATTGTTGATTGCCTTAAGCAAGGCTCGATACCCGCAGGGCTGTCGATAGCTGACAGACTAGGTATTGTTTTTCCGGTACACTCATGGTATGCACCTCGTGTCTTGATTGATTTTTTGTCGCAGCTCCGGTTGCCGGACTGCTGTTACCGTTATGCCGTGTGTACATGCGGGGACGATATGGGAAAGGGAATGAACCGCCTGGCGGAACATTTTCCGTTGGATGCAGCCTGGTCTGTTGCAATGCCCAATACCTATGTACCGATGTTCAATTTGGACGATGGGGCGCTTTGCCTCAAGAAGATAGAGAACGCACGGCATGCTGTCGCTTCGATTGCCGAAGATGTCATTGCACGGAAGAGGGTCTGGAATGTGCATGAGGGCAGTGCTGCCTGGCTGAAAACGTATGTTGTGAATCCTTTGTTTGTCCGTTTTGTCATTGGTACAAGGAGTTTCCATGTAGATGAAGGCTGTATCTCTTGCGGAATATGCGGCAAATCTTGTCCGGTAGGTAATATCCGGTTGGTGGATGGGCATCCGGTGTGGGGAAAGCAGTGCATTCATTGTATGGCTTGTTTGCATTTTTGCCCCCGGAAAGTGATACAGTATGGAAAAGCGACACAGAAGAAGGGGAGATACCGGTTGGAAGATTATCTTTGCCGCTTCACCACTCCCACATAAATCAGCAGAATAACATTCATTACCAGTGCGTAGATAATGGCAGGTATTGCAATAATGTCATTGTTGAATACAAACGGACTACTGGCAACAGCAATTGCTTGTGCGGCATTCTGCATACCGATTTCTATAATGAGTGTACGTTGTTCTTTCCGGTTGAGGCGCATGGACTTCGATAGCACTACGCCGCCTCCCATAGCCAGCAGGATAAGAATGGAGATGCAGAGGCCCAGTTTGCCGAATTGGCCGGTGATGGTAGCATGGTGCTGTATGAAGAAGATGGTTGCCAGCAGGATAAGTGCGGGAAAGGCTGTCTTGGACAATATATTATGAATCCTTTCTGCCATTTGCGGACGGTAGCGCTTCGTGAATATGCCGGCTACAATGGGAAGAAGCATCAGAACCAGGTTCTGCATGATAAGGCTGCCTACGGGGAGATGGATATCTATGTCCAGATTGCTGTCTACAAAGTGTGTGGCGAATTCCATAATCACGGGGATAGTGAACAGCGTAATAATGCTGCTGCATGCCGTCAGTGATACGGACAATGCTACGTCTCCTTTGGCTATCATGGAGAAGATGTTGGATGAGCTGCCGCCTGGCGAGCAGGCTATGAGTATGATGCCGATAAAGAACAGAGGTTCGAGCTGGAAGACATGTCCTAAAGCAAATGCCAGCATCGGCAGTAGGATGATTTGGCCTGCCAGCCCGGCAATAATGGGGCGGGGGCGTTTGCGGAACAGTTTAAAGTCTTCGGTTTGTAATGTCAGTCCCAGTTCAAACATCAATAAGGTAAGAATGGGGAGGACTATCCATATTGCGTTCATAAGTCAAATCATTTTTGAGGCTGCAAAGATAGCAAATATTGTTGTATACTTTGCCATTTTGTCAGCCTTTGTCTGCCAAACAATCAGCTTGTTCGTTTGGCACGGTTTTCGTAAGTTGTTTATCGCTTGTTTAAAGCAAAATTACCATTATAACAAATGTATAACATATAAAACAAAAAGATTATGAACATTAAACCATTAGCAGACAGAGTGCTGATACTCCCTGCACCTGCAGAAGAAAAGACAATTGGCGGTATCATTATTCCTGATACAGCGAAAGAGAAACCTTTGAAAGGTGAAGTTATTGCAGTAGGCAACGGAACAAAAGACGAAGAAATGGTGTTGAAGGTTGGTGACACAGTATCGGACTGTTCGAAAGATATAGTTTCTTGATGAAGGTAGTCCATATAATTTAGATTATAGGACCATAACTTACCAAAGCTCTCATCGTTCCATCCTAGAAAAGCGGATTCCTTACCCAAGAAAGAGAAATGCCCCGTAACACTATCCAAGTCCGTATATTTCGAGATGAAAAGTTTAAAAGACAAAGGATGTCCCACTCTCGGTAATGACAATACATACCGAAAGCTCCTGTATTTCCTAATATATGCCCGTAGCCTATACCAGACTTGATAACGAACTTGGCGAGATCTCAAGTTCCGAAGAGTAGAAATATATAATTTTAGAGATTCACCCAACATCTCTCTTTCAAGCTCGTAATGCAAGCGAAAGTAGCTTTCGTCGTATTCAATATACTCCCAAATGGAATCAAAGGCTTACCGCCCTCCCGGATACGTTCATTCAACAACGTAAATTGACGTTTTTGCCCTTTATCCATACCGGCCTTCATCGAAGAGAAACCCTTAAAACCATACCCGGTCAA
>OGDO01000391.1_pt1 | contig 25542 bp, 28 predicted proteins | sample 1570431 | NCBI WGS metagenome assembly OGDO01 (sample SAMEA2582183, study PRJEB24529) | metagenome | reverse complement strand
AGGTGCTTATATGAAACAACCGAGGAAACGGGGAATAAAACCGGAAAACAGTAAAACGGTTAATCAATGGGGGCTGCGGGGGCGGATTCCGGTTGATCCGTTGAAGCCGCAGTATATTTGGGATAATTACTATGATGTGCCGCAGACGATTTACTATCTTGAAGAAAACACCAGAGAAATGACCGAAGAGGAAAAGGCTGATTTCAGGGCAGATCGAAAAGTTTTTAGCCAGAAGTATGTAAAGCTGATTGCGGATGAGCGGGAGCGGTTGAGAAAGAAAGCGAGGGAGACTGAATGACGGATCAGCAGACCGCTCTGGAACGGCAGCGGGCGCTTTACCAAGAGAAGAACGCCTATTTGGATCAGTTTTTAGAGCCGGTGGAGCCGTATGAGTTTTATCGGGAGATCTTCCCGAAAGGTTCTTTTGAACGAAAAGGTCATTATGAAGATGCCAAAGGCAATGCTATTGCACTGACAGTACCGAAGAAACAGGATAGCCAGGAAAATGGTGTTGCGCTGGAGATTGAGGGAGACGGTAAGACAAGAAGGCATTTGATTACCGATGAGCTGGAGGAATTGGGTGAGATCCAGAACACGGATTTTACGATCATGTCTCCGATTTCGTATTTTGGCAGGCAGCGGAGTGGTAAGAATGCCCGCTATCTCTATGCTTTGGTTTTCGATCTGGACGGTGTTTATATGCCGCAGCTCCGGGACACGCTGCACCAGATGAATAAGGATATTATTCCCAAGGCAACCTTTATAGTAAACAGCGGAACAGGTTTGCATCTGTATTATGTGCTGACGGAGCCGGTCCCTATGTATCCGCACAATCAGAAGATTTTGAAAGAACTGAAATACTCTCTTACACGGCAGATATGGAACAGGTTCACCTCGTCTATTAAGGAGCCGCAAATGCAGGGCGTTTTGCAGGGATTTCGTGTAGTTGGTTCCGGTTCCAAGTTAGGACGGGACTATCCTGTGGTGGCGTATCGTTTTGGTGGTGCGGTAGAGCTGGAGAAGCTACTGGACTATATTCCTGCCAGCAATGGTGAACGGCAGCACCTGCAGGCGCTTATGAAAAAGAGCCGGTTATCTTTGGCTGAGGCCAGAGAGAAGTATCCAGACTGGTATGAGCGCAGGATTGTGAAGAAGGAGCGCAGAGGACGCTGGATGGTAAAGCGAGACCTTTATGATTGGTGGCTAAGACGGATTGCTGACGAGATTAAAGTAGGACATCGTTTTTATGGCATTATGACGCTGGCAATCTATGCGAAGAAATGTGATATAGACGAGGACGAACTTCGGGAGGATGCTTTTGGACTACTCCAGCGATACGATGATATGAGTGTGGAGGACATCAACCGTTTTACGAAAGACGACATAGTGTGCGCTCTGGAGATGTTCAATGAGGACTATGTGACATTTCCCAGGGATGATATTGCAAAGATTTCCGGACTCTCTATGCCAGTTAATAAGCGGAATTGGCGCAAACAAAAGCTGCATATTCAGTATATGAATATAAATAGGCAATTCAAAGTGGCAAATGGTGAATGTACTAATGGTGGTCGGCCAACGGCGCAGCAACGAGTATATGAGTGGCGCCTGCAACACCCAGAGGGCCGTAAGGCAGACTGCAACAGGGATACAGGCATTGATCCTAAGACGATCCGAAAATGGTGGGACAAGTCACTATAAAAATATAGCAAAGCAGATACATAAGAAGAGACGGCCTGCCAGGTTGTTTTTTTCTTTCTGTGGGTGCGTGAGATGCAAGAATGAATATGGCTAACAAAAAAGATGGCGAAGATGTTTTCCACGCTTTCCATAACGAGGCTCAAAAGGGAGTAAACCATGGAATTTTCAACCTCTAATGCCCAAGGAGTAAGGGTATAAAAAGATAGCCATTGACAAAAGATATATATTATGATATATACTGTGTTAAGAGGTGAGAGTAATGGAGACTGCAAAGATTTTTGAAAATGGAAGAAGTCAGGCGGTGCGCCTGCCGAAGAAGTTTCGTTTTAATACGGATGAAGTTATTGTGCAGCAGCTTGGCGATGCAGTGATTCTTGTGCCGAAGGAGTCTCTCTGGCAGACATTTATGGCTGGGTTGGACGGCTTTACCAGCGATGTTTTTGCGGATGGAAGAGATCAAGGTGTTCAGAAAGAGAGAGAAAATCTGTGACTTATATGCTGGACACAAATATTTGCATCTATGCAATGAAAAATAAGCCGGAGAATGTGCTTCAAAGATTAAAAAAAGAGCTTAACAGCGGGGTATGTATTTCGTCTATCACACTGGCTGAGTTGGAATATGGGATGAAGCACAGTTCAAATCCTGCAAAGAATGAACAGGCGCTGTTGCGCTTCTTGATTCCGTTGTCCATTCTTCCATTTGGTGCGGTGGCAGCAACGGAGTATGGAGCAATCAGAACCTATCTTCAGAACAATGGGACCCCAATCGGACCGTTGGATATGTTGATCGCTGCACACGCCAAATCAGAGAACATGATTTTAGTAACGAATAATGTCCGAGAGTTTGAGCGTGTGCCAGAATTGGAAATTGAAAATTGGGCGGAGTGAAGTAAGGTAAATTTATGGGGCTGGAAAAAGCGATTAGAAGCGGTAAAGAGAGACGTAAAGAATATCATGGAGCGAAGGCAGTGGATAGTGCTTGCCGCAATAACGGGGGGTGTCCTTACTGTGAATCTAATCGTCTGTATGTTAATCGCAAGCGGCTGATTGCAGCCGAAGAACAATTCCGCGAATGTGAATTTGAGAGAAAGATTTTTTCTAAAGAAGCGTTCGAGGTCATGGAACATACTATATGAGGGATGAGTATACGATGATAAGTAAAGGGGGCTGTGACTGTGGTGTCTAAGGTATTACAGATCGGTTATGAGCCGGAGCGTGATCGCCTGACCTGGGATGGCTGGGATATTCATTGTGGCCAGGGTATGGATGTGTTGCTCCCAGATCGGCTCGATGGAGGCACATGGCGGACTGTATCCTTTGAGCACAATGATGAGGGATGGTATATGCCTGGGCATCCTGATGTGTCTCCGGTGGGCCTGTGGGCACGTGAAAGACAGGACTAAACTATGAAGATTAGCTATGAGGGACGAGTATAATATCAGAGAACTGAATCCAAGTAAAAATCCGTTTGAGGGATTGTGCGGATAATCGCAGAAAAATTCAAATATCCTGGCAGTAATGAAAAAGCGGAAGAACAATGTGTTCTTCCGCTTTTTTATATTGCTATACATCTATAAATATAGTAAACTACAAATATAGTTATCTACAAAAATATGAAACTATAAAAAGAGGAGCGTGAGTACATGATTATTGCAGTAGCAAATCAAAAGGGTGGTGTCGGCAAAACAACCACGTCCCAGGCACTGGCTGCAGGACTGGCAGCAAAGGGGTACAGAGTTCTGGGGATCGACCTTGATCCACAGGGAAATTTTTCTACGGCCTGCGGAGCAGAGAACTATAATGTCCAGACGATTTATGAGGTTATGAAGCGGGCAGCCAGCATCCAGGATGCCATTCAGCACATGAAGGGCGGCTATGACGTTGTACCGGCCAATATTATGCTGGCTGGCGCAGAGCAGGAACTCTCTCAGACCGGCAAGGAACACCGGCTGAAGGAGGCCGTGGCGCCGGTGGCCGGTGACTATGATTTTATCGTGATTGACACACCGCCTTCCCTGGGTGTGCTGACGGTAAACGCCTTTACCTGTGCCACCGATATTCTGATTCCAACTACGGCCGGGATTTTTGCGACCGCCGGGATCTCTCAGCTCAACGAGACTGTCACCAGCGTTCAGAAGTATTGCAATCCGGCTGTCAAAGTGAGAGGAATTTTGTTTACGAGATTTAATCCGCGGGCGAATGTCAGCCGGCAGATGAAGGAACTGGCGGAGCAGCTTGGCGAATACATTTCTGCGCCGATTTACAAGACATACATTCGATCTGCTGTAGTGGTGGAGGAGGCCCAGGCAAACAGCCAGGACATTTTTGACTATGCCAACAAGTCTACGGTGGCAGAAGACTATAAAGCATTTATTGACGAATTTTTGAAAGGGGTAAATGAATAATGGCAGAGAAAGCGAAGTTTGACCGGGAGGCTGCGTTTAAGTCTATCATCGGAGCAGGACGCCAGAGTGAGAATGCTGCTGTTGTTGCTGAAGAAAAAAATGCAAAGAAAAATGGTGACCGGGTGCAGCGGGCCTATTATCTGGATCGGGATATTGATAAGGCGCTGCGTAGGATGGCGCTGGAGGAAGGAAAGAACTTGACAGAATCAGTCAATGATGCTTTGCGAGCTGGATTGATGAAATATCTGTAAAAAGCAAGAAAAAACGAAAAGGCAATCTACGATTGCCTTGATGTAAACCGCAAGCGGTTTACATGATGGGGCTTGATGAAATAAAATCGGGATGAAAAACATGGAATTAAAAGAAAAACTTGTCGCTTTGCGTAAAGAGAAGGGGCTAACACAATTAGTTGTTGCGGAGAAGCTGAATGTTTCCAGACAAGCTATTTCACGCTGGGAATCTGGAACGGCGCTGCCATCTACAGATAATCTTAGATGCTTGGGAGCGTTGTATGAGGTTCCCATTGATTACTTGGTTAACGAGGAAACAGAACGGCCTATTTCAGAGGATGATAGTAGACAAGATGAAAACAAACAGAAGCATAAAAGGGTTTTAAGAATCGTTGCCGCTTTTATTAGTGTGGCCCTCATTGTGGCGGGGGTGGTCTACTTTGCGGTTCTTTCTGGGGCAAAGAAAACGGAGACAATACCAATCGAGGACTTACAAATAGAGAAAGGTGACAGTTATCCGTCAGAGAGTTTCTCAATGAATTGATGATTACAGAAGGGGGGTGAAATATATGAAATCCAAAAGATTTTTATGTACTGTGTTAGCTTGTGTAGTGATGATTAGCTGTATTACCAACGCAGCAGCAATCCAGGAAGAAGTTGCAGACGATTTTGTAGAGTACAATACAGAATCAATTTTGACTACAAGAGCTATCGGTGAATTTGAGATGACGGTTTCTGCTAAAACAAAAGCAATTGCAGATAGTAGTTTATCGTTAGAGGCCGGGGACACAGTTCGGATCAATGCAAGTTATTCACCAGATGGAAGCGTTGATTTTGGTTTAGTTGATGAAGATGGAGTTTTTCATTATATCAACGTGAAAAACGGAAGCATTGATAAGACCATCCGGATTAGCGAACGTGGAAAGTATAAATTCCAGGTCAGGAATAATTCTTCGGTAGCAGTGAAGGTCTGTGGGTTTGTAAGGTATTGACCGACTATATTACAAAATGATTAATGCACTAATGAATTTTGAATTGTGAAAGGAATGAGGTAAGGAATAAAATGGATATCCATTTTATGTGAACTATTAAAGCAAACTGAGTTGGTAGTTAAATAAAAGAAAGGATAGTGAAAGATATGAAACGAATTTTTGGCTTGATGTTAGCAGTGGCTATGGTACTTTCTATGAATATCTCTGCTTATGCAACGAACGAAGTGAGTATTGATGAAGAAGAAATGCTTCAAGCCATTAGTGCCCTGGATGAAAGTTTTCAAAATGAAGATGGTTGTAGTACTGAAGTAGTCGGTATGGTGGCAGACGAGAATGACTATCCAGCTGATGAATATATGAATTGCAACCGTCGAGAAACAACGGTTCCGAAAAAATTTTATAATATCGCTATCAATGGAATTTATAAGGGTTCATTTGGTGATTTGAGAGGTAGAATGTACACAAGCAAGTACTTTGATACACAGGATTGTGAGTATTATAGCCGTGTTCGCTGCTATGGTGAGTATCCGAACCTAACGTACAAGGCAGGCAATTACTGTGTTACCTGCAAAAAAGTATTATCTACCTCCGAAAGCGATTATTACACTCCTGCTACCCCATGGCAAGATGGTAACTGGGTGAGTTTCCATCATACCGTAGAAAGTAGGCATACTGATCATTTTGTGTGTCCGTTTGTTATAAATACGAGCGGCCTCATCAACGATCAGTTGTATGCTATCGGAGGAGATATTTGGGTAAATTATACTGATACGTGGAGTTAATTTTTTGCAGCAACGTCACCTGTTTTCACAGGTGACGTTGCTGTATTGCGATAAGAGGTTCTATTGTGAATATTAAACTGTGTCGAGAAAAATTGGAGACATTGGACTCATTCAAAATAAAAATAATTGCGTGTTTTTGTATGACGGTTGATCATGTGGGGGCTTTTGGGAGCGATATTCTTGGAAGTTGGTATTATACTATATTTAGAATGATTGGTAGAATAGCAGCACCTTTGTTTTTATTTATATTGGTTCAAAGTATCCGTCATACAAGAAATAGAACCAATTTTTTGAAAAGACTATATCTTGCAGGGGCGGTTATAGGCTTATCGAATACAATATTTAACGTCCTTGGTGCAAATATATTTGGAATACATGATTTCGGGAACACATTGTTCACATTTTTTTATGTGGGATTCTATGTTACCATCATAGAAAAAATTTCCGTTGCTATCCCAGAAAAAAACATACGAGAATGTGCCAAGAGTTTTGGGATCTTGGGGTTTTCGTTGTTGCTATGTATGGTGTACAGAATCATAGAAATTATTATGCCAAAGGGCCTTCCAGTACAACAGAGGGTATTAATTCGAGGTATTAGAGATTCCTTAATCCCAACTATAAATCATTTAGAATATGGTATAGGATTTGTCTTGCTGGGAATATGTCTTTATTTTGTGAAAAAGAAAACTTTGCAATGTGCGGTTTATTTTATATTCTGTATTATATGTATATGTGGTGCTACAGTTGCGGTGAGAAATCCGGATATATATATTGGATCATCTTTCACAACATTATATTTTGCCCCAATGCAGTGTTGGATGATTTTAGCGTTACCTATTATGATGTTGTACAACCAAAAGAAAGGTAGAAATATAAAAGGATTCTTTTATTGGTATTATCCTGTACATCGTTATGTGATTGTTATAGTTTCTGCTATGCTTGGCTCTGGATGACTAATTGATACTTAAGAGTGATTAATTTTTTAGCGGCATATAAAAATGTGCCACTAAAAAATGTTGTGGTTTTGGTTGATTCAAAATAACGGTTTACCCGTTTATATATGAACGGGTAAACCGTTATACGGTTAATTTTATGGTTATGTTGACAACCTCCGCAACGTATGGTAAGATGTTCTTGGATAGGAAAGGCTGCGGTAGACGCTGGATCGAAGCCTTGAAAGAAAGGGGGTATGGATGGCGGCTGCGAGTGGTGTGTGATTGGCAGCAGAAGTGAAGAACGAAGCTCGTCTGGGCGAGGGTAAATAGTAATTAGGCCCAGAGCGTCTTGGCTGGCAGATCTGCCGGTCGGGGGTTTAGCAATTTGCTAATCAGAAGCCACTTCAGGTACGATACACCTGTGTGATGCGTGGGCTTGCCGTAGTAACCTTTGTGAACTGGAAAGCGCATCATGGACCCGGCATGAGTAATCCTTTTGAAAGTGTCGGTAAGTAAAACGTATCTGTCCCTATCCATCTTCTGATAGTAGCCGGAATACTGTAGATCTTCCGGAGAGCTGCTTCCTCTACAAAGAAGCCGACAGAATCTGAACTGCCGTAGATCTCAATAAATCAGAGCTGCACACATAAGCAGATCAAAAAAGTGTAGGGAGCAATCCCAAAACCGTCATACATAAGACGTTAAAAAGTGTATTTTGCCGATTGCCGAGTCTCCGAATGGAGCTGTCATGAGGCGGCTTAGCTTGAACGTGAAAAGAAAGCAAACGAGAACGATATAATTTATATAAATTATATCACTTATTTACTGTATATATAATATATATTATGCACGAAATGGAGTCGGAATGGGACGCAGAAATAAAGCGTACTTCAAGGATCTGCACCAGCAAGCCTATGATCGGCTTACTGGGATGCAGGCTTTTGGCGAAAGTAAAAAAGAAGCTGTAGCCAATGGAACAGAGAAAGATAAAATATTTGCATTCAACACCTATAAGAGCTACTGGAAACATACGAAATACTTTATCAAGTACATCAAAGAGAATCATCCGGAATGCACTACGCTGAAAAGCTCGAAGAAGTATGCCAATGAGTGGCTTCAAACCAGAGTAGATCAGGGGCTTTCCGCATGGACGGTGCAGCTCGAAGCGAAAGCGCTGGGAAAGCTGTATGGGATATCTCCGGATGATGAAGATTACTTTAAGCCTCCCAAGCGAAACCGTGAGGAGATCAAACGGAGTCGCGGGGACCGGGTGCGAGACAAGCACTTCTCCAAGACGAATAACGATGAATTGATAAAATTTTGCAGAGGGACCGGCCTGCGGCGAAAGGAGCTGCAGGAGCTGCGGGGGAAGGACCTGGTTCCCAGAACGAAAATTGAGGCGGAGATCTCCGAGCTGCAGAAGATCCCGGAGGAGCAGCGAGCACCGAGCGTCACAAAGCGCCTTGAAATGCTCCAGGACGCATGTTTGTTCCCGGAGGAGTGGTTTATCCATGTCCGCAACGGAAAGGGTGGACGAGAGCGTTTAAGCCCGATTATTGGCAAAAATGCGGGGCAGATCATTGAACGGATAACTGATACACCGCCAGAGGAGAAGGTGTGGCAGCACGTCCATAACTGCGCCGACATCCACGGTTATCGTGCGGAGTATGCCACGGCAATCTACAAGGCTCATGCCAGGGCAATCGAAGAGATTCCCTATGACCGGGTAAACCGTGGCACCGGGCGGCGTTATCAAAGCGAGGTTTATACTTGCCGAAAAGATGAAGCGGGGAAGAAACTGGACAAGGCTGCTATGCTGATCTGCAGCAAGGCGCTGGGGCATAACCGTATTAGCGTTGTAGCGGATAATTACATTCGGGGGCTGTAAGGAGGTGTGCTGCCGTGGGCGAGTTTGTAAAAAAGACCATGATGGGGTATCGGGAAGTGCCTGGTGGCCACTCCGATCCAGAGTGTACCCATGTAATTTTGACGGATGCCGAATACAGGAAGTTGCTGCGGCAGATCTCCGATGCGGAGCAGATAGCCAGGACCGCCAAGCACAATGCGGAGCGGGATGTAGAAGAAGCCGAGAGAGAGGCCGATTATAAGGTCAATCAGGCAGTTTCACAGGCCAAACAGGAAATAAAGAAGTGGAGGGAAGCGCTGGAGGCGGAGCAGGCTGAGAATAACTATCAGCGGAGTTTAAATGAAAACCTGCTGCGGATCTCCAGAGAGCGGGCAAACGCTGACCGAAAACTGAAACCGAAGAAGGGACATACTGGGTATCGTGTTGTTCTCTCCGTAGAGAAAGAGCACCGTTATGGGACCGGAAAATATATGCGAAGAGTGCTGCTATGGGAAACGGTCATACAAAGTCCCTACGGTGTAGATCTCCCGGAAGAGTTGGTCCGTAAACAGGTCACAGAAGAACTAACGTGTGAAGGTGCGACCGAAAACAGCCTGATTCACAGAATAGGGATTGATGACTTTTATCCTGGCAGCTATGCGGCTATGATGAAGAACAGGAATAAGAGGCCATGGTATGAGATACCCGAAGAGACTGATGAACCGGAGGAGCATAAAGAAGAAAATATTATGCTGCTGCCGCACTTCCGAGCGAACTTCAAGACTGGCTATTGGGAGGCTGTATTCTCCCATACAAGGCCGTTGGGGGTTGTTCCATGGGATATGAGAGGATAGTATTATAGCCTGTCCAACGGGCTTGTAAATGCCGTCTGGACAGGCTATAATAACAATCGAAAATAGGGAAATAATCTATTGATAATATATGCCGTATAAGTGGTCTTATGACGGGGAGAAAAAGGCCTAATTTTAGTCTGTCAAAAAATAGGGAAATAACCTATTGATAATATATGCCCCCCTATGGCCTTTAGGCCATCATAGAAGTCCTTGAATTTCTTTCTCAGAACGGGAGAAAGTCGGAGGGGAAAAGGGGAGTGTGCGGAGGCTGTGGTAATGTGGTAAACCCGTTAGGGTTTTCCATCATTTCCATAGCCGGAGCGAGGGGGGAAAGGGGGAGGTGACTTTCTCTTTAAGGCCCCGGAGGGGCCGCTCTTTGGCTCTCCCTTTCCCCCCTTCCGCCCGCAGGCGTTCCCCGCCGCAGCGGATTTTCTTTTTGATCCTTTTTCTTTTGGAGGTGATCATATGGCTATGGATCAGCAGGTGTCCATGGATTACCTGCGGGATTTGTACCGTGAAAAAAATGAGCATTTGGAGAAGTTCCTGGAGCCGGTGACGCCGTTTGAGTTTTACCGAGAGATCTTCCCCGTGGGCAGTTTTGAGAGAAAAGGCCATTTCGAGGATGAGAAAGGCAACGGAATTGCGGTGACGGTTCCAAAGACCGCTGGGATTGCCCTGGGAATTGAGGGAGACGGTAAGGCCAGACGCTACACCATCACCGATGAGTTGTCGGAGCTGTCGGAGGTTTTTGACACAGACTTTACCATCATGTCCCCTCTGTCTTACTTTGGGCGGCGTCGGTGTGGCAAAAATGCCAGGTATCTCTATGCCATGGTATTCGATTTGGACGGGGTGGGTATGCCTCAGCTCCGGGACACGCTGCACCAGATGAACAAGGATATTCTTCCCAAGGCGACCTTTGTTGTAAACAGCGGGACAGGGCTTCACCTGTATTATGTCCTGCAGGAGCCGATTCCTATGTATCCGCACAATCAGAAATGCTTGAAGGAGCTGAAATATTCCCTCACTCGGCAGATATGGAACAGGTATACCTCCACGATTAAAGAACCGCAGGTACAAGGAATCCTGCAGGGCTTTCGAGTGGTTGGGTCTGGCTCCAAGCTGGGTCGGGAGTATCCTGTGGCAGCCTATCGGCTCGGCGGGCGGGTGACGATAGAGGAATTGCTGGAGTTTATTCCGGACAGCAACGGGGAGCAGCAGCAGATCCTGGGCCTGATGAGGAAGGGACGTCTTTCACTGGTCGAGGCGAAGGAGAAGTACCCGGATTGGTATGAACGGCGTATCGTCAAGAAGGAACGGCGGGGGCGCTGGACGGTAAAGCGTGATCTTTACGACTGGTGGCTGCATAGGATTGAGGACGAGATCCGGGTGGGCCATCGTTTCTATGGCATTATGACGCTGGCCATTTACGCAAAAAAGTGCGGGATTAGCGAGGACGAGCTTCGCCAGGACGCTTTCACTCTACTAAAACCATATGACGACATGAGCGTGGAGGATATCAACCGTTTTACAAAAGATGATGTGGTGTGTGCCCTGGAGATGTTCAATGAAGATTATGTGACATTTCCTAGGGACGATATAGCGAAGATCTCCGGGCTGTCCATGCCAGTCAATAAGCGCAACTGGCGCAAGCAGGAGCAGCATTTAAGGCTGGCACGGGGACAACTGGCAATTTTGAGGGATATGGGGGAGATAAAACAGGGGCGGCCCGTTGGAAGTGGGACAGCTCAGAATCAGGTTTCGGAATGGCGACGGCAGCACCCGGAGGGTCGAAAGGCTGACTGTCACCGGGACACGGGGCTTGATCCAAAAACAATTCGTAAGTGGTGGGACGATATTTCCGTCATGTGAGATAGAAAAACTTGAAATGAATTGATAAATATGGTACAATAAAAAGGACAAGAAATAGTACATAATATAGACTGGAGGTGTCTTTTATGATTGCTATTAACTTTACGACTGCCCGTGGTCGCCTGAAGGATTTTTGTGATAGGGTGACAGACAGAGGAGAGACGGTAATTGTAACCAGAAAAGCTGAAAAAAACGTTGTAATCATTAGCGAGGAACGCTTTAATGAGTTGGAGAAGGCAGAGCGGAATGCTGCCTATCTTGGGAAGTTGGAGAGAGGCCTGGAGCAGGTTCACGCTGGTCTCGGAATTGTGAAGACCATGGAGGAGCTGGAGGCGATGGCGGGCGATGGCATATAACATTACCTTTTCGCCTGATGCATGGGCGGATTACCTGTACTGGCAGTCAGAGGATAAGAAAACGCTGAAGCGAATCAATAGGCTGCTCCAGGAGCTGCAGCGTGATGGGGCAGTACAAGGCATAGGAAAAGCGGAATTGCTGCGGAAGATCAAGGGCATGAGTAAACGTATTGATGATACGAACCGGCTTGTTTATACCGTTGAAAATGACAGCATCGTCGTTTTATCATGTCGGGGACATTATGAGGATTGATTGGAGGATAGGCGATGTCTCGAAAAGTCTTGCAGATTGGCTACGAGCCAGAGCGTGATCGGCTGACTTGGGATGGATGGGACATTCACTGCGGACATGATATGGAGGTACTGCTCCCTGATCAGCTCGGTGGCGGCACATGGCGGGCCGTCTCCTTTGAGTACAATGACGAGGGATGGTATGTGCCTGGGTATCCTGGTCTGTCTCCGATTGGCTTGTGGGCGAGAGAGAAAAGTGAGTAAAAAAACAGCGAGGTATTGACCTCGCCGTTTTTTTACTTGATATAACGTAAATACATGATATAATTGATATAAGTTAAATAACTGAAATAAGATATATAAATTAAATAACAAAAGGAGAGAAAACCGTGAAGGTAATTGCAATCGCAAACCAAAAAGGCGGTGTCGCAAAGACGACCACCACACATAATCTTGCTGTTGCTCTGGCAGATGCAGGGAAAAAGGTGCTGATGATTGATCTGGACAGTCAGGCCAGTCTGACGATCAGCGTTGGCCTGGAGCCGTTGGAGATACAACGAACCATTGTAGATGTGCTGAAAAAGGATGGAGCACCGATCAGCGAGTGCATCCAGCAGCTCCGTGAGAATCTGCATATCGTTACGTCAATTATCGACTTAGCACCTATGGAGATGGAGATGCTCTCCAGAGCCAGCCGAGAGAAGATTCTGGATCGGGCGCTAAAGCCCATAAAAGACAGTTACGATTTTATTTTGATTGACTGCCCTCCGCAGCTCTCTATCTTGACGATCAACGCCCTGTCTTGCGCTGATGGGGTGCTGATTCCCGTCAAGACGGACTACCTGGCCTATCGTGGCCTGACGCAACTGCAGGATAGCATCCGGGAGATCCAGGAGCTTATCAATCCTGACCTTCAGGTACTTGGCGTGATCGCCACGTTGTACGATACCAGGGTGGCAGATGACCGGGAGATCCTGGCCCTGCTCCGGAAGGAATACAATCTGCTGGGTGTGATTAAGCGGTTGGCCGTGGCGAAGAAGGGAATTTATGACGGTCTGGCGGCGGTAGAGCAGGCCCCAAACAGTGAACTTGCGAAGGAATATGTGGCCATAGCTGAAATGATTATGTCCGGGAAGGAAAAGAGGGAGGCGTATGAGCATGAGTAAGCTGGAAGAAAGGGAGAGCCGCAGGAGATCTACCGCAGTTGGGAAATTCGTGGAGCAGACGCCCGTGGAGGCTGGCAGCTCCGGACGCCGGGGACGACCGAAGGAGGATCGCGAGCTGAAGAAGCGGATTAGTCTTTCTGTACTTCCCAGCTTGTATGAAGATATCCGGAAAATTGCTTATGTGCAGCGGAGTAGTATAAGCGATTTAATTGGGCAGATGATGGAAAAGTACTGTGTAGATCATGCTGTGGAGTTACAACAATACAGCAATATTGTCAATCAAAAAGGTGATAGAGATATTTATAAGTAGTGTTAGGGCCGGGCCAAAATTGGCGTTTTTCTCCCGACCCTAACAGTAGTTGCTATTCCAGTAATATTCAAGAGCATACCCGGAAGCTGTTGAGGTTACGGTAAGAGTTACAATTTCTTGCTCTGATACATTTAACTCTGGATCATAAATGTTTTTTGGGAAAATACCAATTGGCAATATATCTGACGGGTGTATAAAGTGTAAATATAGAATCCCGTCAAATTTTCTGGTTAATCCATCGGACGTAATTAATTTATCTATCAAGGTTTGTGTACGGATGAAAAGATCATCTAATTTTGTAGCAGTGAAGTGATCTTCTATTAAATCTATAATTTCTGATTGAGAGGACGGGGGACGGCAAATCATGTAGTATATATCAGCTCGTTTTTCAGAATAAATATATTCGAAAGATAATTCATAGATATTTTGTTCGTTGAGTTCTTTTTTTAGTTTTTCGTGTGAGATATTATTGCCTATTAGGTAGAACGTGAATAAGAAAGCTGAAATTATTAGCACTATCAATCGTATATGGTTTTGAAATTTTTTCTTTATCATATTTCTCCTTGGTTGGGCAATCCGTATTTCCGGCAAAAGAGACGAATTTCAGAGAAAAACGGCCACCAAAGGGTGGCCGTTTTTCTCTGAATGACGGAGTTTTTTTGCTTGCAACAGGCCGTACTTTTAAAGAGAACCACTAAATGATACATCAAAATCCATGTAAGAAATAAATGGTTTGTATGCACCCTTGCAATTTTTATAGTGTTGCAGTACATACCATGCACAGAACTGCTGAGTCCATCCATAAATTTTTTCTACGTCATTATCATCAAGGCCAAAATGATCAAACAGAGAATAACTTAAGGTTCCGCTAAAGGTGGAGCCAGTACAACGGAAATTTTTGAGGGTAATGCTGTAGCCCCAAACCTGGTTAACACAAATTTGGAGGCCATTGCTTCTATCGTCCTTTGTACTGAAGTATGGATTTGGGACATCATGCAATTCTTTCTGGAAAGCTGTGTTCTGATAGAAGGAGCGTATATCTCCATCGTATTGTTTGATATATTTTATAATAATATTTTTTGTTTTTGTCACCATTTCTTGGGTTTTGCTGTGGTTTTTTGCTCTTTGAGTCAATGTGCTGTTTCTATAGACAGAGCCAGTTCCATCTAAGAAATGGTTAAACATCGCTTTTGCAACGGTAGTCATTGCTGGGTCGGTTGTAGCAAACATAGAAACGAGTTTCATCATATGATCTTTTACAGCTTGAGGCCCCTGAGGGGGAAGGACAGTGCTTGAGGAAGGAGGCATATCAAATATAGATGCTTCATCAGACAAAACAGGGGAAAGTGATAAAAGCTGGCTCTTTGTCTTATCATTATAGGTCATGTCTGGAGCTACTGAACCATCCGCAGATTTTCCAGGAGACGTATAGGTTTGGAAGATCTTTAAATTAGAAATATTAAGATCAGAAAGTTTGCTTATCTTCCATTTCTGTGCAGCTGATGAAGTGTTTCTTGCTTGCCAAACTACATTAGATCCGCTGGCTGTTCCTGTTGCAGTTAAATATTTAGTTTTATCTGAATTCAATTGTATTAAGTATACGTTATTTCCTTGAGACACAAAGTTGACATACGTGTCAGAATTGGAGGTGTATACATCACAGTTCCAGTTTGTTCTATATGCATTGAGCATATAAGCAGTGTTATTCAGTGTGCGGACTTGCTGTGATGTGCCAAGACTATTAATACTCCATTTTTGATCATTGCTACCAGTGTCTTTCCAAATATTTACGTTTGTACGTCCGGAAATTGTTGAAGTTGTTTCTACATTTAGGGGCAGACCATTGCCACCGTTGGATACAATTTTATACGTTGCCATATTACATCCCCCTATTCGTATTAAACTAAGTTGTACTTTTCAGGCTAATCTTTCATTATTATGATAAAAAAGATAAATGAATTAGGAATTAATAGAATGTAACAAAAAAATGAACTTAATTAGGATATTTTTGTCGATTGTTGAAATAACGGTTTACCCGTTTATAAATGAACGGGTAAACCGTTATACGGTTAGTTTCGGTAATATGTTGACACTGCCAGTTACGTATGGTAAGATGTTCTTGGATAGAAAAGGATGCGGTAGACGCTGATTGGAGCCTTGAAAGAAAGGGGAAATAGATGGCGGCTGCGGGCGGCGTGTGGCCGGCAGCAGAAATGAAGAATGAAGCTCGTCTGGGCGAGGGTAAATAGTAATTAGGCCCAGAGCGTCTTGGCTGGCAGATCTGCCGGTCGGGGGTTTAGCAATTTGCTAATCAGAAGCCACTTCAGGTACGATACACCTGTGTGATGCGTGGGCTTGCCGTAGTAACCTTTGTGAACTGGAAAGCGCATCATGGACCCGGCATGAGTAATCCTTTTGAAAGTGTCGGTAAGTAAAACGTATCTGTCCCTATCCATCTTCTGATAGTAGCCGGAATACTGTAGATCTTCCGGAGAGCTGCTTCCTCTACAAAGAAGCCGACAGAATCTGAACTGCCGTAGATCTCAATAAATCAGAGCTGCACACATAAGCAGATCAAAAAAGTGTAGGGAGCAATCCCAAAACCGTCATACATAAGACGTTAAAAAGTGTATTTTGCCGATTGCCGAGTCTCCGAATGGAGCTGTCATGAGGCGGCTTAGCTTGAACGTGAAAAGAAAGCAAACGAGAACGATATAATTTATATAAATTATATCACTTATTTACTGTATATATAATATATATTATGCACGAAATGGAGTCGGAATGGGACGCAGAAATAAAGCGTACTTCAAGGATCTGCACCAGCAAGCCTATGATCGGCTTACTGGGATGCAGGCTTTTGGCGAAAGTAAAAAAGAAGCTGTAGCCAATGGAACAGAGAAAGATAAAATATTTGCATTCAACACCTATAAGAGCTACTGGAAACATACGAAATACTTTATCAAGTACATCAAAGAGAATCATCCGGAATGCACTACGCTGAAAAGCTCGAAGAAGTATGCCAATGAGTGGCTTCAAACCAGAGTAGATCAGGGGCTTTCCGCATGGACGGTGCAGCTCGAAGCGAAAGCGCTGGGAAAGCTGTATGGGATATCTCCGGATGATGAAGATTACTTTAAGCCTCCCAAGCGAAACCGTGAGGAGATCAAACGGAGTCGCGGGGACCGGGTGCGAGACAAGCACTTCTCCAAGACGAATAACGATGAATTGATAAAATTTTGCAGAGGGACCGGCCTGCGGCGAAAGGAGCTGCAGGAGCTGCGGGGGAAGGACCTGGTTCCCAGAACGAAAATTGAGGCGGAGATCTCCGAGCTGCAGAAGATCCCGGAGGAGCAGCGAGCACCGAGCGTCACAAAGCGCCTTGAAATGCTCCAGGACGCATGTTTGTTCCCGGAGGAGTGGTTTATCCATGTCCGCAACGGAAAGGGTGGACGAGAGCGTTTAAGCCCGATTATTGGCAAAAATGCGGGGCAGATCATTGAACGGATAACTGATACACCGCCAGAGGAGAAGGTGTGGCAGCACGTCCATAACTGCGCCGACATCCACGGTTATCGTGCGGAGTATGCCACGGCAATCTACAAGGCTCATGCCAGGGCAATCGAAGAGATTCCCTATGACCGGGTAAACCGTGGCACCGGGCGGCGTTATCAAAGCGAGGTTTATACTTGCCGAAAAGATGAAGCGGGGAAGAAGCTGGACAAGGCTGCTATGCTGATCTGCAGTAAGGCGCTGGGGCATAACCGTATTAGCGTTGTAGCGGATAACTACATTCGGGGCCTGTAAGGAGGTGCGCTGCCATGGGTGAGTTTGTAAAGAAAACGATAGTGGGTTATAAAGATGTTCCTGGCGGCAGCTCGGACCCAGATTGTACCCATGTGATTCTGACGCTGAACGAGTATAAAAAGATTGTCCGGGAGAGGGACGAGGCAATCCGAACGGTCGGCATTGAACGTCAGAATGCTGACCGTCAAATGAACGAAGAAAAAAAGAATGCTGCATACCAAATCAGGCAAGTGAGAGATCAGGCGGTCAAGGAAATCGCAGAAATGCAGGGAGCATTGGCGCAGGCCCAGAAGGATGCAGCATATCAACGGCACCTAAATGAAAACCTGCTGCGGATCTCTCGGGAAAGAGCTAATGCGGATCGAGGACTAAAACCGAAAAAAGAGCATACCGGATATGTTGTGATGAATATGCAGGAAAAGAAATTGCAGAGAAAGAACAGTCGGGGCTATTACACAATCACATTATGGGAAACGGTGCTGCAGAGTCCCTACTCTGTAGATTTCACTGAAGAACAGGCCAGATATCAGATTCATGAAGATCTAATGCAGCATGAAGATGGAAAAGAGTGGGCGTTAAGCAGAATTGGAATTTGTGAGAAGCCAGATCCGAAGTTCTGTGACCCATTTGAATATAATGAAATAATGGAAAATGAAAATGTTCTTGTTCGGTATCAGCTGCGTGCAAACTATCAGGCACGGCGAGGGGAGAAGACCGGCTTTTGGGACATCATATTGGTGCATCAGAAGCCGATACCACAGGTTCCGAAAGATATGAGGCCATGAGAAAAGCCGCTGTATCAAACAGCGGCTTTTCAAATTCGACAGAGTGTGCTAAAATGCCAATGTTGCCCAACTCCGGCCCAGTAATGGGAAGGAGGTGAATGCTATGCTGGAGTCATTTTGCAATCTCTTAATCGGCATCGGAGCAAGTGTAATTGGCACTTACATTTGTAAATGGCTTGATGACCGAAACAAGGGCAACTAAGCATGAAAGAAAGCCGGGAAGGTGGCACCCTTCCCGGCTTTCGCTATGCTGGAATTTTGCTAATCTCTTAGGCTATGGCTATTATACCACGCCTATCGTAGTTTATGCAAGCGGTGAGTAAAATATTATTTGTAAAAATAGCCTGCCCAGTGGACTTGAAAAGCTCTTCTGGACAGGCTATAATGAGAACAAAAAACAGGGAAAAACTCATTGATAATATATGCCCCCCTTAAAGGGTAAGGCCCTTTAGATATCGTATCTAAAAATAACAAAAAGTATTCTTTTTTTCGAGAGAAAGTCGGAGGGGAAAAGGGGGTGTGCGGAGGGGTGTGGGAATGTGGTAAACCTGAAAGGTTTTCCATCATTTCCATGCCCCGGAGCAAGGGGGAAAAGGGGAGGTGACTTTCTCTTTAAGCCGCCGTAGGCGGCGCTCTTTGGCTCCCCTTTTCCCCCTTCCCGCCCGCAGGCGTTCCCCGCCGCAGCGGATTTTCTTTTTTGCTTCTTTTTTCTTTTCTGGATTGGAGGTGTTTTCGTGGCTATGGATCAGCAGACTGCTTTGGAGCGGCAGCAGGCGCTTTATCGGGAGAAGAATGCCCATCTTCGGCAATATTTAGAGCCGGTGGAGCCGTATGAGTTCTATCGGGAGATCTTCCCGGAGGGATCGTTTGAGCGCAAAGGGCATTTTGAGGATTCCAAGGGAAACGGTATCGCTCTGGTAGTCCCTCCGAAGTCAAAAGTGGTGCAGGAGAACGGCGTTGCACTGGAGATTAAGGGCGATGGTAAAGCCAACCGTCATGTGATCACGGACGAGCTGAGGGAACTGGAGGACATCAAAGGTACGGACTTTACAATCATGTCTCCTATCTCATATTTTGGCCGGCAGCGCCGGGGACAGAATGCCAGGTTTCTCTATGCGATGGTCTTTGACCTTGATGGTGTAGGGATGCCGCAGCTCCGGGACACGCTGCATCAGATGAACAAGGACATTATTCCCAAGGCCACCTTCGTGGTAAACAGCGGAACCGGCCTGCATCTGTATTATGTGCTGACCGAGCCGATCCCTATGTACCCGCAGAATCAGAAGGTTTTGAAGGAACTGAAATACGCTCTCACCCGGCAGATCTGGAACAGGTTTACCTCGTCCATCAAGGAGCCGCAGATGCAGGGCATTTTGCAGGGTTTCCGTGTGGTCGGAACCAGCTCCAAGCTGGGGAAGGACTATCCTGTGGTAGCCTATCGGTATGGCGGTGCGGTGGAGCTGGAGAAGCTGCTGGACTATATCCCAGACAGCAATGGGGAACAGCAGCGCATACAGGCGCTCATGCGAAAGAGCCGCCTGTCGCTGGCCGAGGCCAAAGAGAAGTACCCGGACTGGTATGAGCGCCGGGTGGTGAAGAAGGAGCGCCGGGGGCGCTGGACGGTGAAGCGGGATCTCTATGACTGGTGGCTGCATCGGATCGCTGACGAGATCCGGGTGGGGCATCGGTTCTACGGAATTATGACGCTGGCCATCTACGCCAAGAAGTGCGGCATAGACGAAGCGGAGCTGCGCAGGGATGCTTTCGCTCTGCTCAAGCCCTACGATGATATGAGCGAAGAGGACATCAACCGTTTCACGAAGGACGATATTGTATGTGCTCTGGAGATGTTCAATGAGGACTATGTGACCTTTCCGAGAGATGATATTGCCAAGCTATCCGGCATGACGATGCCGGTCAATAAGAGAAACTGGTTAAAACAAAATCAGCATTTGTATTTAGCTCGAAGAAGAAAAGAGGACATGAAAGCGGTAGGCATTTCAATGAAATCTGCGGAAGGTAGACCAACGGCAGAGAAAATAGTTCATGTGTGGAGGCAGCAGCACCCGGACGGACGTAAGGCGGACTGTCATCGGGACACTGGTCTTGATCCCAAGACGATCCGAAAATGGTGGGACAGCGAGCCGGCTGCGGTGTGGCAGGAGGATGGACACATGGTGGCACGGGTGCGACCGTCACAGGCGTTGAGTGATCTGCTGGTGGATGCCTTGAAAAAGAGTGAGGATTAGGGTTGATTTTCGGGCGTTTATTGCCGCAGGACGGCGCTTCCAGCCCTCCGAGGGTAACTATACCACCCCCTCTGAAACGAGGCTAAAAAACGGTATAAAATCATGTTTTTTTGACCTCTATATGTCCACGGTACGCCGTGGGCAGCGAGAGAGAAAAATCACGGAACAAGAATAAATTCGTTGACAATCGTGCAACACTATGGGTATAATATAAGCGAAAGGAGTGATCGTATGAACTTCTATACTGTACGAGATTTGAGAACCACGCCCAAGAGCATCTGGGAAAATCTTTCCGCAGATGGAGAGGTTATCATCACCAACAACGGCAGACCGACGGCGATTCTCTTTGATATTGCGGACGGCAGCTTTGAGGAAACGGTGAAGGCAGTCCGGCAGGCAAAGGCCATGATCGCCTTTAACTCTATGAGGGCAAAGGCAGCAGCCAACGGCTACATGAGCGACGAAGATATTGAAGCTGAGATTGCCGCAGTTCGCCGGGGGGAATGATCGCTTATGCTGGTGGTGATAGACACAAACATTTTGGTGTCGGCGCTCTGGTCGAGAAACGGGGCGCCCGCCAGAGTAGTCAGTATGGTGCTGACAGGAGATATTGTTCCCTGCTATGATTACCGTATCCTGTGCGAGTATCGGGAAGTGCTGCAACGGCCAAAGTTCGGATTTTCAAAGAGCGAGATCAATTCCCTGCTGGACTGGTTTGAAGCCTGTGGCCGGTCTGTACTGGCGGAGCCGCTTGAAGATGTGTTTGTCGATGAGGCAGACAAGAAGTTTTACGAAGTGGCGAAGTTCTGCGGAGCGGTGCTGGTTACTGGCAATCTGAAACACTTCCCGGAAGATCCTTTGGTCATGAGCGTTGCGGATTTTTTGGAAAAAAGAAGAAGCTGAGTAGGGGCAAAACCGCATGAAAACGATCCGAGAGATAGCCAACGAGCTTGGCGTTGACAAGCAAAAGGTCTATCGTTTCATCAAACAAAACCACATCAATGAAGCACATCATGAAGCACTTCAACGAAGCGGTGTGAAGTACTATGATGAAGCAGCTGAAACCCTTATAAAACAAGGCTTTTCGGACGAAACCGCATCAAGTGAAGCACATCATGAAGCACATCAAAACCGCATCAATGAAGCGGTTTTTGATGCGGTTATTGAGATGCTACAAAAGGAACTTGAGATAAAAAATGAGCAGATCAAAGAGCTGAATGAGCGCCTGTCAGAGTGCAGCGCAGCTTTGCTGGCAGCACAGCAGACGACACAGGCAGCACAGGTACTCCATGCAGGGACAATTCAGAAGGAGATTGCCAGTGGGGAGAGTGGCGTAGATAAGCAGAAATCTGCTTCGGAGAAGAAAAACAGATGGTTCAAGAGACTGTTTCGAGGATGATGGAGATACGATGAAATCTTAAGAATAAGAAAGATTGATTTTCTCGACAAAATAATGTATTATACAAATAAGCTGAAGGGTAAACCACTACAAATGATGGGATACAAAGTCACAGGGTCTAAACGGTGTAAACCGCAAGATAGCCTGACTGCGAGGCTGAATCGAATATGATACAGCGCACGATGAAGCCGAAGCAACTCAGCTTGGTGGATTTGTGCGCTGCTTTTGTAGAAAGGAGATGACCATGAAAATGAAAAGGCTGTTCACACTGGTACTTTCGCTGATGATGATTTTGTCACTTTCAGCTCCGGCCTCCGCTATTGATGGAGAGAATGTTTACACCAAGGAAGAAATTAGTTCTATCAACGAGGTTAATGTTGCAAAGTATGCAAAGAGTTTTGTGGAAACAATTGATAGCACCGCAGATGTTACAGCAGGAAATGTTCTAACTATGTATAGCGAAAATGAGAATATTTCTGGTTATTGCGTAGACATTCTTGAAGATGGTTATCCCAATGGGTATGTGGTAGTCAAGTTCTCAGATAACGATCCTGTTGTTTCCGAATTTTCGCTTGGTGAGAATATAAGAAATCCGTATGCGAAGATTATGGAGAGAGCAAATATTGAAACAGATGCTGCAATCTTTTACAGCGTGGGTTCTAATGACTACCAAGTTCTCGATACAAGCAGAAATGTAATTGCACTCGACAACTCTACAGAGCTTGTTTCGGAAAAAGAGTTCGCAGTCTATAAATCGGCTGAAAAAGCTATGAAGCAAGCTGCGGTGCAAACCAGATCGGGGGCAGATGATGGACTTAATTATTCGGATTTGGATGGATGGTCTGTCGTATCGGATAGTTATGAAGGTTCTGTAAAGGACGGAAAGGAACATACCATTACAGGGGCAGGTAATGTGAGTCTTTGGTATTGTCAGGATCATGTAGAAAACAATAACAGGACTTATGCTTGCTCGGTTGTTGCTCTCTGCAATTTGGCGAAATACTATCGTGAGAGAGGTTATGACAAGATAAGCCGGTCTTTTACTACATTGTACGATACTATGTGGGAGAAAGCTGGAACGAATTCCAGTGGAACTACGTCGAATGGCAATGAAGCTCCTGCTGCGAAAGCGTTTATGGAAGATTTAGGGTACAGTTGTTCCTACGACAGCTATCTGTTTGATAGCTATAGCGATTTTACGAGAGACCTGGGCAATAATAAACCCTGCATTTTTACATACGGTGCAAAGTTCGGTTCCAAGAGTGGGGGACACGCTGTTTTGGCTGTTGGCTATGTAGAAACGACGAAGTACCAGTATCTGCGAATAGCTGATGGATGGAATGACTATTTGAGATACATTAACTTTAACGGATATGATTATACCAGAAAAGACGGCTGGTCTTTTAGTGTGTCAAAATGATGAAGGAGAGGAAAAGTTTTTGGTTAATTGGAGTGGTACTTCTCTGTGCTGTTGTTTTTATGATAGCCATGATTAGTACAAAAAGATCGTTATCTGACTGGGGAAAAATAAGCAGCATTGAGTATTGTGAAAACATATTAGACGAAAAAATTTCTGAAATCAGAATAAGAAAAGGCATTGATTCGGCTAAATGGGCTGTATTCTCAGATGAAGATTTGGTGAACAAATGGATGGAATTTTTGAGTACCATAGAAGTACGGCGAGTGGATAATGCCGGCAGAGGTCAGCAAGAACAAAATGGCGGAAATTTTGTAGTTGAAATTGATACGGAAACTGAAGAATATTGTTTGGTATTCAAAAGCACAGATGCGATTATGCAGCTTGAAGTAAATGATGCCGATTACGATGTAAAAATGCCGGAGGATTTTCCATTCGAAGAGACCTATAATAAGGCGATTGAACGATATGGAGTTAAAGGCCCGTGGGATTAAAGAAGTTAGCTTGATTTGCGGGTGAGCGACTGTTCTAATTGCCTCGCGGGAGCGCGCAAAAGCACTTTCATACTGCCAGCCCACAAAGGGCGGCGGTGTGAAAGTGCTTTTGCGTTACTTTCTCACCAGAAAGTAACAAAGAGGTTGCCTTATCGGTAGCTGTATGGTAAAATGGGAGCAGGATAAAACACGGAAAAACAGCGCAAAGGAAAGGAAGGGCGAGAGGTATCGGCACAACTATTTCCGGCATGATGGGACATGGCAGCATCCGGCATAACAACCGGGAGTTCACAGCAGCCAATGTAGACCGTGAGCGGTCGGGGCAGAATATCGTTTTTGTCAACGAGGATCTGAAGCAGACCTATAATAACCTGTTCGGCGAGGCTCTGGAGGCATACAACGCCGGGAAGAAAAAGACAAGAGACAAGATCCCGGACTACTACGAGCATATCCGGCAGAGCAAGCAGGAGAAGCTGTTCCATGAGACCATCTTCCAGATCGGCAACCTAAATGACTGTGGCTGCGGCATGGAGGGCGGCCAGCGGGCAGCGGAGGCACTGACGGAGTTCGCAAAGACCTTTCAGGAGCGCAATCCCCATCTCCATGTGTTCAACATGGTGCTGCACATGGACGAGGCCACGCCGCACCTTCATGTAGACTATATCCCGGTGGCCACGGGGCAGACGAGAGGCCTTTCAACGAGAGTGTCCATGAAGCAGGCGCTCAAGCAGCAGGGCTTTACAGGCGTTGGCCGGAAACAGACCGAGTGGAAGGCTTGGATGGACCGGGAGAAGGAAGTGCTGACGGAGATCGCTCAGCAGCACGAATTTGAAATTATCTCTCTCGGCAGCAATCGGCGGCACATGGAGCTGCCGGAGTACCGTGCAGCGATCCAGGAGGCCGAGGCCGTGCAGGAGCAGACAGCGGCAGCTTTGCAGGAGCTGGCAGATATGCAGGAGAAGAAAACGGAGTTGAAGGGAGAGATTAAGTCGCTCTCCGGCACTGTGGCGGCGCTGAAGGCCGCAGAACGGGTACGGGTGGACTTCGATACCATCCGGCCGGAAAAAACGCTTACAGGGGCTGTCAAGGGCGTTACCGTGGAGCAGATCCAGCAGCTCAAGGAGGTAGCCATGACCGGAGCCGCTGCGAAGCAGACGGTCGTGGCGTTGAATAAGAAAAACGCTTCGCTGGAAAAAGAAAAAGCCGAGATGAGAGAGAAGATTCCTTCCGTCCACGAGAAGATGGAGGCGGCAGCGCAGCGCAGTCGCCTTGAAAATCAAAACCGGCAGCTTTGGAGTGAGAATAAGGAATTGAAGGCGGAGCTGGAGGAAGAACGCAGCTTTTCAGACCGGCTGCTGGAGGGTATTGACCGTGTGCTGGATATGCTGGAGCGTCATCTGCCGAAGCAGCTGCTTCACCTCGTCGATAAGGCGAGGGAGCTGCTGCCGGATCACCAGACTTATAGTCAGGAAAAACCGCACGAGAGAGGGCATTCCTGGGGCGATATGAGCCTGTAAAAATAGCCTGTCCGAAGGGCTTGCAACCGGCACTCGGACAGGCTATAATAACAGGTGAAAATAGGGAAAAACCTATTGATAATATATGCCCCCCTAAGAGCCTATGGCTCAAAACAAAAAGAAAATTTTTCTCTCAGAAAGGGAGAAAGTCGGAGGGGAAAAGGGGGTGTGCGGAGGGGTGTGGGAATGTGGTAAAC
>OGDO01000329.1_pt1 | contig 29342 bp, 26 predicted proteins | sample 1570431 | NCBI WGS metagenome assembly OGDO01 (sample SAMEA2582183, study PRJEB24529) | metagenome | reverse complement strand
GGGAACCGGAATGGATGGTTGCCGACAAATAATCAATGCCTGCCTGTTTCAACCGTTTTGCCGGAAGACCCGAAGTAGCAACAGTCATATCAAAAACCTTGGCAATGGAAGTACCGATAGCTCCTTCGTAGGGTATCTTATTTCCAAAGACCATGTTATCCGCCACAATACGTGCCTGACGATTGGCCGGCCCCGCCAAGTAATTCAACCACGGCTTCCCGGTCAGCGGATGGCGGAATTCGATAGCATCGCCCACCGCATAAATATGTTCATCGGAAGTCTGCAAGTAGTCGTTCACCTTGATGCCGCGCATCTCCCCTACCTCCAGTCCGGCATCTGTTGCCAACGAAGTGTTGGGACGCACACCGATAGATAATAACACCATATCGGCAGGCAGTCTTTCACCCGATTTGAAAATCACTTCCAATCCGCTGGCTGTGCGCTCAAAAGAAGCCACCGCTTTTTCCAGATAAAGGCGCACCCCTTTCTGCAACAAGTGCTCGTGCACCAACGATGCCATAGAGAAATCAATCGGCGCCATGACTTGATTTGCCATCTCTACAACCGCCACTTCCGCACCGGCTTCCTGCAAATTCTCCGCCATCTCCAGCCCGATGAAGCCTGCACCGATGATTACCGCGCGCTTCACCTCATGCCTCTGCAAATAGTTCTTGATGGCATCCGTGTCATTCACATTGCGAAGCGTGAAGATTCCTTCATTGTCAATACCCGGCAAGGGAGGACGGACAGGCGACGCACCCGGAGAAAGCAATAATTTGTCATAACTCTCCGTATAAGTTTTCCCGTCGGAAGTACGAATATCCACTGTCTTCTTTGCAGGATGGATGGCCACGACCTCGGACCGGATACGCACATCGATATTGAACCGCTTACCGAAAGCCTCCGGGGTCTGCACAAACAGTTTTTCACGCTCAGCAATCACGCCACCTATATAATAAGGTAAGCCGCAATTGGCATACGAGATATATTCCCCTTTCTCAAACAAGATGATTTCGGCATCTTCTGTATTTCTCCTGATACGTGCAGCAGCGGTTGCACCTCCGGCTACACCTCCTACTATTATATACTTCATAAGTTCAACTATTTTAATTCAATTAATATTTTCCTTTGGAAACTTTATGCAAACATACATGATATTTCTCACAAACAAAAATTTCCAATGGAAAACATTATCAGGTTAACTCTTTTTAAGAAGAGGTGACTTACTTCCAAGGTCATGACAACCGGTTCGGGCAGGCAAACCCTGCCCCTACAGTTGACAATGTGATAGGTCGGTTTAGTTTTAACACATCCCTACACGATTCAAACCATGAATTCCTTTACTGCTTTTTCCAATCTGTCCAATCCCAATTCACCGGTCTGCCGCCACAACTGTTCTCCTTTTCTTAAGAATATATAAGTAGGAATATGCACGATGGTATAAAATTCGGCAAGTGTTTTTTCTTCATCCACATTCACCTGCACTACTTCCACCTTCCCTCCCATCAGTTTCTTAAACTCGTCAATAACAGCATGCATACGACTGCTCTTCAATGAATGAATGGAATAAAATTCGGCCATCACCCAATCACCTGAAGTCAATTTCTCTTTATTCCGCTCTTCACGGACTACTTTCTTTTCTTTCATATTGATTCGTTTTAAAAGTTATGTTTGTCTATCAACAAGATTATCGGAAGAAAGTTTGCCACGACAGAAATCGCCAGCAAAGGCTTATACTCTAATTCTTCTACAAAGAAGCAGACATTCAAAAAAGTGTTTATTACCTTTGGGGCAAAATTTAAATAAAACAAGCACATATCATGTTATCCAAAGCAGACTTAACACAGGGAAGCATCACAGGTACCCTGCTACGTTTTACCTTACCTATGATTATAGGCTCACTGCTACAACAGTGTTACAACATAGCCGACACGCTGATTGTAGGACAATGTATAGGTTCCGGCGCATTGGCCGCCGTCGGTTCCGCCTACACGCTGATGGTTTTCCTTATTTCCATCCTGCTGGGATTGTCCATGGGAAGCGGAACCGTTTTTTCCTTGCAATATGGAGCCGGACGGACGGATTCCCTACGCCGTAGCATCTATGTATCCGTCCTGCTGATCGGCACAGTAACATTGATTCTAAATATAGCGGTTTTCGTCTGGATTCATCCCATCCTCAGGATATTGCAGATTCCCAAAGATATTTATGGCATGATGTATGATTACTTGTGGATTATCTTTTGGGGAATCGGCTTTACCTTTATCTATAATTTCTATGCGGCATTGCTGCGTGCCATAGGAGATGCCGTCACTCCTCTTTGGTTTCTGGCGGTTTCCGTTGTACTGAACATCGGGCTGGATTTGTTCTTTATCTTGCAGTTGGATTGGGGAATCAAGGGAGCAGCCATCGCCACGGTAGCCGCACAGGGAGTATCCGCTTTGGGAATTATGGGATATGCCTACGTGAAATACCCCGAACTGAGATTACACCGCAACGACCTGCATTTCGACCGTCACTGCCTGAAAGAGATCACTTCGTTCTCCGCACTGACCTGTGTACAACAATCGGTAATGAATCTGGGCATTCTCATGGTACAAGGATTGGTCAACAGTTTTGGCACTGTAGTCATGGCCGCCTTTGCGGCAGCAATAAAAATAGACTCGTTTGCCTATATGCCGGTACAGGAATTCGGAAATGCCTTTTCCACCTTTATTGCCCAGAACTTCGGAGCGAGAAAAGAGGAACGGATCCGCAAAGGAGTGAAAAGTGCCTTGATTACCACCGTTCTCTTCTCTCTGGTCATTTCCATTCTGGTCTTTTTATTCGCCAAACCATTGATGCTGATTTTTGTCCGTCCCCACGAAACGGAAATTCTGAACATCGGTATCAGTTATTTACGCATCGAGGGAGCGTTTTATTGCGGAATTGGGATTTTGTTCCTGTTATACGGATATTATCGTGCCATCCGTATGCCGGGAATGTCCGTAGTGCTCACAGTGGTATCGTTGGGAACCCGTGTAGCCCTTTCCTATTGGCTTGCCGGCATTCCTGCCATCGGGGTCATCGGAATCTGGTGGTCTATTCCTATCGGATGGTTTATAGCGGACGTCATCGGCATCATATATTATAAACAACTTAAAAAGGAAACAGCAAAGGAAGTACCAGCACCATGACAATGCCCATAATAATCTGCAACGGCAGCCCTACCTTTACATAATCCATAAAGGTATATTGTCCGGCGGGCATCACCAGCGCATTGGGCGGAGTGGAGAATGGCGAAGCGAAACACATACTTGCCCCCAGTGTCACCGCAAAGAGAAAAGGTACGGGACTTACCCCTATCTGCGTTGCACTTTGCATCGCGATAGGAGCCAGAAGCACTGCGGTAGCCGTGTTGCTGATAAACATCGTCATCAGGGAAGTAGTGAAATAAATACCCGCCATCAGCGCCAACGGTCCGTATGTTCCCAGTTCACTGACCAGACTGTTCGAAATGTATTCGGAAGCCCCTGTCTTTTCCAATGCCAGCGACATAGGCAGCATGGCCGCAATGAGTACGATGCTTTCCCAGTTAATGGTTTTGTAAGCCGCCTCCACATTGCGGAAACATCCTGTCAGTACCATCAGGATACCGGCAATCATCACTGCCGTCACCGGAGCTACCGGAATGAAGTCGAACACCATCATTGCCACCATCAGCACCATGATAACGGCAGCTACCGGTGCTTTGTAATCCAGCGTGACCTTTGCAGCCTCGGCCAGCGGTTGTCCCAGTACCACCCAGTCGGCATCCTCCTTGCTCAGCCGGGCGATATTGTTCCATGTACCCTGCACCAGCAACACATCCCCGCTATGAATCCGCTCATTGCCCAAGTCCTGCAACAAATATTCCTTCTTCCGGCGGATACCCAGTACATTCACATTAAACTTGTCACGAAAGCCCGCCCCCTTTATCGTCTGGTTTATCAGATTGGAGGAAGGCATCAAAACGATTTCAGCAATACCTATGTCATAAAAATCCAATGAATTAGCTGAGTTTTTCGCTTCTTCGGTAGTATGCTCGTCCAGCATCTCCAGCAGATAATCTTCGGCAAACAACTTTATTTTCTCAAAATCCCCCGTCACATACAGAATATCCTCTTTCTGAAGAACCGTACCGGGATCGGCCAGCTTCTGAGTAATTGTTTTCAGGAAGCGGTGTTGTGACATATCCCCACGACGCACCTCCAGTATATTCAATCCATACTTGCGCCGGATATCCAACTCTATAATCGTCTTTCCATGCAGCCGGGAGTCACCCACCACCCTCAACCGGAACAAATTACTGGATAGCCCGTATTCCTTCACCAACTGTTTCAGGGATTTGCCCGAATGAACATTGTCTTCCCCGTTTTTCCCCCGTTTCGAAAGAAACCATTTACTGAGCGGAAGCAACACCAAAGTACCCACTGCCACACAAATAATCCCTACCGGAAAAAAAGAGAAGAACGAAAGCGGAGGAAAACCGGCCGAAGTCAACGCATTTTGAATAACAAGGTTGGGCGGCGTACCAATCAGTGTCATCATACCTCCCATACTGCTGGCAAACGCCAACGGCATAAGCAGACGACTGGGATTCATGTTGGCACTGACTGCCAGACTGACCACGATAGGCAACATCAGAGCCACCGTACCTGTATTGCTCACAAAAGCCCCGATGGCAGAAGTCACCAACATTACAAGCAAGAATAATTTCAATTCACTCTTACCCGCTAATTTCAGAATGTGTGAACTGATCATTTTGGCAAGTCCTGTCTGGAAAATCGCTCCGCCAACCACAAACAGCCCCACCATCATAATGACGACCGAATTGGAGAATCCGGACAAAGCCTCGTCAGGAGTCAATATCTGAAAAATCAACAAAGCCACTAAAGCACAAAGAGCCACAAGATCCGACCGTATCTTGCCATTTACAAAAAATACTGCGGACAGTACAAGGATAATAATCGTAATGAGCATAAGTATTAAATTATTGTTTCATTCATTCGTTGTTGCATTTGTACAAGTTCTTTTTGCAAAATAAAAAATATATTCCGATAATAGAAACAAACCCCGAATGTTTTTGTTCTTAAAAGAACAACATGAACGACATTTTCATCTAAAATTTATGTATTTTTGTAGCCCTATAGAAAAGAACAGACATACAAATGATGGAAGAAACAACCTGCAAACCTGATTATTCGAATTCGATGGCGGAACATCTGGGTATCCGGTTTCTACCCTCCACCGAGGATGCGGTACATGCCGAAATGCCTGTAGACCATCGTACTTCACAACCCTTTGGTATGTTGAACGGCGGCGCGTCACTGGCTCTGGCCGAGATTGTGGCAGGGCATGGCTCCATGTCGCTATGCCGGGAAGGCGAATATGCCTGCGGAGTACAAGTAAGTGGAAATCATCTGTCGGCCGTGCCCGTCGGAGGCAAAGTATTCGCCACCGGCAAACTGATTCACCGCGGCAGATCCTCGCATATATGGAATATAGATATCACCACTCCACAAGGACAACTGGTTTCTACTGTTCGTGTCGTTAATTTCATACTGAAAAAGAAATGAATCTACCAGATATACATACGCAAAAATTATTGGATTGCCTTACACACAGCCGCCTCGGTTTCGCCCTCTACCGGTTACCTTGGACAGACGAATGCTACCTGGTATTGCAAACCTCAGGCGATGTGGAACAATTAGCGGACATTCAGGAACTGAATGGAAAGAAAGGATTTGTCATGGCTCCTTTCCGGATATCGGAGGAACATCCCTTGGTACTTATCCGTCCGGATGTCACCGCATACGACTGGAGCGAAATCAGCGAAGCACTGTCTTCACTGGAATGTGCGGATGCCCTGCTCACCTGCAAAAGCCGGCAGAGTGAACTCTCCCCTTTTGTTTCCGAAGAAACGGATAAAGAACAATATACCCGCGCATTCGGGCGTTTCATCACTCCCTTACAAGAGAAGCGGTTCCAGAAACTGGTTCTGTCACGTTCTTCCGCCAGACATATCGGAGATGATTTTTCACCACTCGGCGCTTTTGTCCGGGCCTGCAACAACTATCCGCGCATGATGATTTACCTATGCCACACCCCTGCTTCCGGAACCTGGCTGGGCAGCACACCGGAAATCTTATTAAGCGGACACGGCAAAGAATGGCACACCGTGGCCCTGGCCGGTACCATGCCGATGCAGAATGAAGTGATGCCGACAGACTGGGACAGGAAGAACCGGGAAGAGCAGGGCTATGTGGCTGATTACATCCGCCGGATCGCCAAAAGATTCGGCAACAAGATGACGGAGAAAGGTCCTTATACCGCCCGTGCCGGACAATTGGTACACCTCAAGACCGATTTTTATTTCTTGTTGAAAAATACAGACCATATAGGCGATTTATTGCAAGAACTCCATCCCACTCCCGCCGTCTGCGGCCTGCCCAAAGAGGAGGCTTTCCGGTTTATTCCGGACAATGAAGGGTACGACCGCAGTTATTATTCCGGGTTCACCGGCTGGCTGGACACAGAGGGGCATACCGATATCTACGTCAATCTGCGCTGCATGGAAATAAAGCCGGGTGAAGCCATCCTGTATGCAGGAGGAGGAATACTGGCTTCCTCGGAAGTAGAATCGGAATGGATGGAAACGGGAGACAAGATGAATACGATGCGGAGCATCCTTCATCCTGACTTTATAAGTAAATAAATGGAAACAATTAAAGTAGAAGAATAATGTATTCAGACAAAAAGAACATACTTCAGTTGGTGGCACTTCTCAAAGCGCACGGTGTGCGGAAAATAGTGCTTTGTCCCGGCAGCCGTAATGCTGCCATCGTACATACTCTGGCCAATATAGAGGACTTCACTTGTTATTCTGTAACCGATGAACGCAGTGCCGGTTTTTTTGCCATCGGCCTATCTTTACAAGGGGGAGGCCCTGCCGCAGTATGCTGCACTTCCGGTTCGGCCCTGCTGAACCTGCACCCTGCCGTAGCCGAAGCCTTTTACCAACAAGTACCTCTGATTGTCATTTCCGCCGACCGCCCCGCTGCCTGGATAGGACAAATGGACGGACAAACCCTGCCCCAGCCCCATGTGTTCGGAACGTTAGTCAAGATGTCTGTCAACCTGCCCGAAGTACATACTGAGGAAGACGAATGGTTTTGCAACCGCCTTATCAACGAAGCCATACTGGAAACCACTCACCACGGCAAAGGGCCTGTACATATCAATGTACCCATTTCCGAACCCATTTACCGCTTCACCGCCAAAACACTTCCCGAAGTACGTGTCATCACCCGTTATCAGGGACTGAGCGTGTATGACCGTGACTATAAGGAACTGATCGAACGGCTGAACAAGTACAACAAGCGCATGGTTGTGGTAGGCCAGATGAATCTGATTTACCTGTTCGAGAAAAAATATGTGAAACCGCTTTATAAACATTTCGCCTGGCTGACGGAACATCTGGGCAACCAGACCATCCCCGGCATTCCTATCAAGAATTTCGACGCCGCCGTTTATTCCATGACACCGGAACGCCAGGAAGACATGGCCCCCGAAATACTGATTACCTACGGCGGACACATCGTATCCAAACAATTGAAGAAATACCTGCGCAATCATCCCCCGCGCGAACACTGGCATGTTGCCGCCGACGGGAAGATAGCCGATTTATACGGTTGCCTGACCACCGTCATCGAGATGGATCCGTTTGAGTTCTTGGAAAAAATAGCTTTCCTGCTGGACAACAAACCTACCCATTATCCGCTGATGTGGGAAAACTATTGCAAAACCATTCCGATGCCGGACCTTGCTTATTCCGAAATCTCCGTTATCGGAAAACTCATCCGGGCACTGCCCGAACCCTGTGCCCTGCATCTGGCAAACAGCTCCACCGTGCGCTATGCACAGTTATTTACAGTTCCTCCCCAGGTGGAAATCTGTTGCAACCGGGGAGTGAACGGCATAGAAGGCTCCCTGTCCACCGCCATCGGTTATGCCGCCGCTTCCAGCAAGCTGAATTTCATCATCATAGGCGACTTGAGCTTCTTCTATGACATGAACGCACTGTGGAACCAAAATTACGGTGCCAACATCCGCATCCTGTTACTGAATAACGAAGGAGGAGAAATATTCCATACCCTGCCTGGAATGGACAAATCAAGCCGTTCCAGGGAGTTTATCACAGCCGAGCATTACACCACCGCCAAAGGCTGGGCGGAAGAACGCGGCTTTATTTACATGAAAGTGACCGGAGAAGAAGAGCTGGAAGAAGCGATGCAGCCATTCACCTCATCCGAGACACGGATGCAACCCATGCTGCTGGAGGTGTTTACCGACAAGGAAAAAGACACCACCCTGTTAAGAGAATATTATCACGGACTTAAAAATAAAAATGAATAATGGAAACAAGAGAATGGAAAACCATCAAAGAATATCAGGATATTCTGTTTGACTTTTACAACGGAATAGCGAAAATCACCATCAACCGTCCGCGTTACCGCAACGCGTTCACCCCCACCACCACTTCGGAAATCAGCGACGCCCTGTATTACTGCCGCGAGTGCCAGGATATCAATGTAGTGGTTCTGACCGGAGCAGGCGACAAAGCCTTCTGCAGCGGGGGAGATATGCACGTAAAAGGTCATGGCGGCTATATCGGCACAGATGGAGTTCCCCGTCTGAATGTGCTGGACGTACAAAAGCAAATCCGGTCACTGCCTAAACCGGTCATCGCCATGGTAAACGGTTACGCCATCGGCGGCGGTCATGTGCTGCATGTGGTATGCGATCTGACCATTGCCTCAGAGAATGCCATTTTCGGACAGACAGGTCCCAAGGTAGGCAGCTTCGACGCCGGATTCGGCTCTTCCTATCTGGCACGCATCGTAGGGCAGAAGAAAGCCCGTGAAATATGGTTCCTTTGCCGTCAATACTCCGCACAGGAAGCACTGGAAATGGGATTGGTCAATACAGTCGTTCCTTTCGACCGCCTGGAAGACGAAACCGTGGCATGGGCAGAAAAGATGATGGAGCACAGCCCGCTCGCTCTTCGTATGATCAAAGCCGGACTGAATGCCGAACTGGACGGACAAGCCGGCATACAAGAACTTGCCGGAGATGCCACCATGCTGTATTACATGACAGAGGAAGCGCAGGAAGGAGGAAAGGCATTTTTGGAAAAACGCAAGCCACGGTTCCAGGATTATCCGAAGTTCCCATAATCAGTGGTTCATTTTTCCGGTGGAGGACAACCCAATAGTCCTCCTTGCTTCCCATTAACCACTAATCACTAATAAGAATGTTCCAAACCCGAATTATAAAAAAACAATTACACTTCAAGCAACCGGCAGGTACTTCCAGAGGAGTATATACCACCCGGAATGTATGGTACATCCTCCTCACCGACACCGGCATCCGCCACTATGGCGTGGGTGAATGTGCCCCTCTCCCTGCCCTGAGTTGTGACGATATCCCCTCATACGACGAGGTGTTGGCCACTGCCTGCAAGAACCTGGAAAAGAACGGGGAAATAGACCGGGAAGCCTTGCTTCCCTATCCGTCCATCCTGTTCGGTATGGAAACCGCCCTGCTGCATTTCCGGGCACGCAGCCTGCAATTCTGGCACACCCCGTTCAGCAAAGGCAAAGAGGGCATCCCCATCAACGGACTCATCTGGATGGGAAACTTTGACGAGATGTACCGGCGCATCGGGGAAAAGATGCAGCAAGGCTTCCGCTGCATCAAACTCAAAATAGGCGCCATCGACTTTGAAAAGGAACTGGAGCTGCTGGCGCACATCCGCCGGCATTTCACCCCAGCCCAAATCGAACTGCGTGTAGATGCCAACGGTGCTTTCTCTCCTGCCGATGCCCTCGAAAAGTTACATCGTCTTTCCGAATTCCAGCTCCATTCCATCGAACAGCCCATCCGTGCGGGGCAATGGAATGAAATGGCCCGGCTCTGTGCCGCCACCCCCTTTCCCATTGCACTGGATGAAGAGCTGATAGGCATCAACCGGCGCGACCGGAAAATAGAATTGCTGGAAACCATCCGTCCTCAGTACATTATCCTGAAACCTTCTCTGCACGGAGGAATCAGCGGCTCCGAAGAATGGATGGAACTGGCGTCCAATATCGGACTGAATGCCATCGCACAATGGTGTGCCACCTTGCAGCCCGCCCTCCCCCAAGGACTAGGTACCGGCTTGCTGTTTACCGACAATATAGACTATCCGCTTCACATCGAAGGGGACTGCCTTTGGTTCCACCCCGAAGAACAAGAACCCGACTTACTAAACTGGCTGAAACAATGACAAAATTCTGCACCAATAGAAACAAACAGACCATTCTGATAGAAAGCATCCCCTACTCCAACTGGGAAATTGAAATGGTAAGAATGAATATCCCTGCCGACAACCGAAGTTTCCGGCAGGAACTTTTCTCCTTTCTTTCCGAATGGTTTGATCCGGCAGACACCCTGCCGGTACATACTTCAGGCTCCACCGGCAAACCCAAGGAACTGTATGTAGAAAAAGAACGCATGATGGAAAGCGCCTGCCTCACCTGTTCCTTCCTCGGACTGCAAAAAGAAGATTCCGCCCTGCTTTGTATGCCCTTGCAATACATTGCCGGAAAAATGGTGGTAATACGTGCCTTGGTAGCGGGACTGGACTTGCTGCCTGTCACCCCCTCCGGACATCCTTTAAAAGACCTGACAAAAGCACCCGTCTTTGCCGCCATGATCCCCATGCAAGTCTATAACTCACTGCAAGTTCCCGAAGAGAAAGCGATATTGCAACAAATCAGACACCTCATTATCGGAGGCGGTCCTATCGACTCCCAACTGAACGCTGCGTTAAAAGATTTCCCCCATGCCGTATGGTCTACCTACGGCATGACCGAAACCTTGTCACACATTGCCCTACGCAGACTGAACGGTCCTGAAGCTTCAGACTGGTACACCCCTTTCGAGAGCATACAGATCCGTCTGAGTAAAGAAAACACCTTGGTGATATACGCTCCCGAAATTTGCGAAAAAGAACTGGTGACCAATGACATAGCCAAGATAAACGGACAGAACCAATTCCGCATTCTAGGCAGAAAAGACAACACGATCAATACAGGAGGAGTAAAAGTGCAGATAGAACAAGTAGAGGCCGCATTGAAAGAACACCTGTCCGTTCCTTTCCTGATCACCTCCGCCCCCGACGAAAAATTCGGAGAAATCATTGTACTGCTTGCCGAAGGACAACTGCCCGACGACATAGAACAGACCTGCACACATCAATTACCTCCCTACTGGCGTCCCAAACGTTTTGTTCCGGTATTCAAACTTCCCCTGACAGAAACCGGGAAACCCGACCGTGCCATAGCCAAATTACTGGCGCAAAAATAACTCCGATCCATTCATAAAGGGTGAATTCAAAAACCAATCAAACGGTCTTTTTGAATTCACCCTTCTTTCTGTAAAAAAGAATAATTTTCCGTGTTCTCCTACAACTTACGGAAAGCTCAAATTGTTTTCCTATCAGTATATTAAAAAAATCAAATACACGTAGTTTTTTTCCGTTTTATTTTCCCTTATGTCCACTACTCCCGGTGGAATGTATCATTAAATTCTAATTTTGTGAAGCTAGATTTGATACAAAGTATGTTATATAATAACCCAAAACCACAGGATACCAAAGAAGGACTGTCCGACCAAGATTTCAGTATTTATATGGATGCGCACACAGTGCCTTTCAGCAAATACCCCTCTTATATGCCGGCAGGAGTTTTGGGTATATGTACCGAAGGAAATGCCGAGATCCAGGTTGGCCTCCGGAAATATGTTATTTGCGCAAACGACATTCTTATTTTCATGCCGGGATTCCTGGTTTCATTTATAAAATCCAGCCCGACTTTCACCATCGACTATTGTACTTTTTCAAATGTCCTTTTTTATGACGTGATCAATGGAAGTATCAAACGTTTTCCGACCGGTTTTCATACCTACACCCAGACCCACTGCGTCTATTCGCTATCCCAAGAGAAAGCGGAACAGTTCTCCATCTATTTCCGGTTATTATACAACAGAGCCACTTCGCCAACTTATTTATTTACAAAAGAATCTATTACCAATCTGCTGAAATTACCTTTTCTGGAACTTTATGCAGACTATTACAGCACGGTAAAAGAACATAAAGTCACCACCTTGCATAAAGAAGAAATCGGATACTTTTTTCTGGATTTGCTGTTAAAGCATTACAAAGAAAACAAAGAAGTGGCGTTCTATGCCGAAAAGTTGCATGTTTCCTCCAAATACCTGACTGAAGCCTTGACCCTGGTAAGCGGAAAATCCCCCAAAGAATGGATTATACATTATACCCTGCAAGAGATTTACGCACTATTGGAGAATCCATCCATCAGCATACAGGAAATCGTTCAAAGAACCCGGTTTGCCAATCTTGCCACCTTAAGACGTTTCTTCAAGCGACATACCGGAACATCCCTGTTGCAATACCGGAAACAGGACTTATACAAAAATAATCAATAGGTACCTCAATAAAAAAATCAGCCCGTTCCACACATTCTTCCGGAACGGGCTGATCCCTCTATCTACCAAAACTTGTTGTTTTCCTTACTATACTCAAATCCGGCCGCCTTCAGTTTTTTCACCAACAGCTCCTTGTCTACATTCATATCATCACAAAGCTCGTCCAGCGAATGATAGCAGTCACGAAGTTTCATATTCACCATGCTGAAAAGCATCATCGGGTCATCAGGTAATTCCATATCAATATCTCCTTTTTAAAAATCGGATGCAAAGTTACAAAACTTTTCATAATGATACGTATTCCATCGCCAAATATCGGTTTGACAAAAAGTTATCCCCTGCTTTTTATCCTATCAGTCCGTCAGCTTCACCGTTTCCATCTTCCCCGGAACCAAAGTAAGACGCGCCGTTCCATCCCTGTCTATCTCCACTTCCATATACCGGGCTCGGATAATGATCCTTCCGTCTACAGCCAGTACCCCCCACTGGCAGGAGCTGTCCTGATAGGCGCAATAACCACCCACCGGATGCAATATCCTCCGATAGACAGGTGGAATCAAAATCCGCTCCGCTGTCCTCAGCCCCCATTTCACTCCTATTTGAAAAGGTACGGCCTCCACACTCCTGCTGATTATACGCTGCCGTTTCCGTTCATACTCGCACTTCTCCTCACGCAAGCGTTTCTCCACACGCTCGTCCGCCTGTCTTCGGAGCAATGCCACCGCCTCATCAAAATCCTCACTCCGGTCCGACGGACGGTTACAGGCCACATAACGCTTTCCATGCCCTTTCTCCACATGATAATACCGTCCCTCCTCATCCATCACCACAATACTTTGATCCGGCAACCATCCGCTCAGGTAATAAGCACGCTCCTCATCCCCCTCCAACAGACAAACCTGCGGTTCACAACAAAAGCCTCCATCTTCCATGCGGCGGCATCGGGAAGGCACTCTGCCATCGTACATCTTCACATAAAACCCCATCCACACGATGGACGAAAAAGGCAACCCGCATGTATTGGCATACACCTGCCTTGTCCTGCTGTAATAAGTACGGTTCGCCTGTAACAATTCTATGCTCCCGTATCTGAGGACACGCGGGCGGACAGAATAACACCGGCCGTTCCGTAAATCCACATAAGACACCGAATTCCCGGCATGACGGACTTGCAACAAATCATCTTTCAGAATCCTCACCTCACGGCAATGCCCCGGTTCGGCCACCAAAGCCCCCGTATCATCCAGTACCCGGACACACCCGTTCCGAAGCCTCCCCACGGCAAAACGTCCTTTGATACTCAAAATCTCTTTAAACGAAGCGTCCGGCAGCATCTCATCTCCCTTTTCCAATCCCCAAAGACCTGTTTCCTTATCTACAAATGCCCTCAGCCTGCATGACAGTGACTGCTCCTTCTCATCCGGCAAAACCTGCTCTCTGATGGAAGAAAGCAAACGCCCGTGCTCCATAACCACCACCAAGTCCCCACCGGCTTCAGCCGGCCTTTCCACCACCGGAAAAGCGGTAACGGAAGCATCACAGTTCATCCGTCCGGGCAAACTCCCCTTTCCCGCCATCCGTCCCCGGAACATAGCATCCCAGTTCCATCGCTGTGTAGGAAGCCCGAAAATGCGGTACAGCCCCACATTGTCTATCAGCATACACGCCTCCTTGCCCTCCGATCTCCGCAATCCGCGCCCTACCTGCTGCAAATATTTAGCCAGTGACAAAGTAGGACGGGCCAGTTGTACAAACTCCACATCGGGACAGTCGAACCCCTCGCTGAATACATCCACATTCACCAGCACCTCGATTTTTCCATGTCTGAACTCCTCCACCATCCGCTTACGCTCCATAGCAGGAGTCTTGCTGTCCACAGCCACCGCATTCACTCCCCGCCTGCTGTAATACTCCGCTATCCGCCGGGCATGTTCAATGCTGATGGCATACACCATCCCCTTCTTGCCGGAAGCAAACTGCCTGACACTGCGGTACAGGCGCTCGATACCGGGACGCCTGTTCAGTACCGCATCCATCTCTTTCACCTGATAATCCCCATCGGCCCCCCGTTTCTCCAGACCGTCAATGAGCCGCTGCTCCTCGCTGCTGGGACGGATGGATACATAATCGAACACAGACAACACGCCTTTTTCAATAAACTCGGCAATACTCCACGAAGTAACCAGTACCTCGAACAGTTCCGTAAACCCCCTACGGTTCAGGCGGCAAGGTGTGGCAGTCACACCCAGTTTCTTTGCGGCAGGATAACGCTTCCACATCTCCGTGTAAGAAGCGGCCAAGGCATGATGAGCCTCGTCTATCACAATCAGTCCCGGAGCATCACCCGCCTCATTCCAGTGCCGGGACAGCCATTGGACAGACATCACCCTGACCGGAGTATCCTCCCTCCGGATACCATATTTAGCCAGCGTTTCCTCCATTTGCGCCACCAGTTCCCTACGATGGGCAATAAGCCATACCCCGCTGCCGGCAGAAGACACGAACTCACTGACCACAGATGCCAGCAAATGTGTCTTGCCCGTACCGGTAGGCATCTGCACCATCACACTCCGGTGAGCTTTCCACGCTTCCATCAGACGTGTTTTCATCTCTATCTGATAATCCCGCAACATAAATAATTTGCCGATTTGCTAACGTGCCAATGGAGTAAGAGGATAACTGAAAAAATTATTTACTAGCCAGCATATTATTAATCTGCGCCCGTATATTGGCTATCGTACCGCCCGACACAAGCCGTTTGGCAAAAGGTAGCAACGACTTGATGAAAGCCGCTTTCACCACCGTGTGTTTGTCTACATTCCTACAGTTCTCATCGGCCAGCATCTTTCCTACCACCACCGCCAGTTCGCGTGCCGTGGTACACTCTCCCAAAAGTATCTTGTAAGCCCTCATCACCTTTATATCGGGTATATAGACCGATACGTAAAATTCATCATCCGACAGTTCCGCCGGCTCCTGTGCCGGCTTCTCATCCGTCACACTTTCTGTACTCTCCGTTTTCTCAGAATCTTCCGGTTGGTCGGCGGCCTCATCACCCCGGTCGCCATAAAAGTTCTGAATGGCGGAAGACGCCACAGGGGCAATCAGATTGTTTCCGCCATAAATATTTATCATCATATCAGGTTTTTCATTCATATACTATTTCTTTTCTCTATTCTTTAATTATTATCAACAGATCGTTAATCAAAATCCATATTTTATCAATATATAATCAATAGCATGCACCAATAGTAAACAGATAGTAAACGGTTATGAACCGATTTCCATACGTCATTCCCTACCCGTATATTTGTGCAGATAAATCAAAATCAATTTCTTTTATGAAAGAATACATCATGTCATTTTTCAATGCACCCGTCACCAATAAAATACCCACATGTATATGCAGTGTGGCAGGGCTTCATACCTACATCAGCACCAATCCGCAACTGGAAGAACTGACGCGTAAAGTCAGAGCCGGACTCGGAGACAAGCAAGTGTTCCGAAAGAATAAACAGACCCTTTTACCGTATGTCACTCCGGCAGGTATCTTCTCTTACTGCAAAGAGCAATGCATGCAAGTTCCTTCGGGCCTCTTTGTCATAGATATTGACGAACTGGCTTCCACCGAAGAAGCGGCAATGTGGCGCGACCGCCTCTTTGCCGATGAAGTGCTGCACCCCGTACTTTCCTTTGTCAGCCCCGGAAACCAGGGAGTAAAACTGTTTATCCCTTACCGCATAAACCCTTTCCTGAGCGTGGAAGAATCCTTCGACAATGCCCTGCACACCGCATGGGAGTATCTGGAATGGAAATACGAGCTGAAAGTGGACAGGGCCAATGCCGACTTGTCCAGAGCCTGTTTTCTGTCGCACGACGGAGAAGCGAAAATCAATAACCATAAATATTAAAAAATGAACGATTCTATTTCTATCTTGGAACAGCTGGTAACAGCCATCGAACAAGCGGGAGTCAATGTGGCCCCCACCTATCAGGAATATATGCCGCTGGCCTTTGCCATAGCCAACAGTTGCGGAGAAGAAGGACGCACCCGGTTCCACCGCATCTGCCGCATATCCGAAAAGTACCACCACGATGAAGCAGACAAACTGTACGGACATGCCCTGACCAAAGGAACAGGCAGAAATTCCCTGGGAACCGTCTTCCATCTGGCAGAGGTGGCCGGGGTGAAAATGGACCCGAAACTTGCAAACTTGCAGAACTTGCAGTCTCTCCACACCCACACACGTGCGCGCGTATCCTATAATGCCCATCCGGATACTTCCGACGGGACTCCGCCCGATACCGTTTTCACGGACCCAGCCTCCCCCCTGTCCGACGGCGTGTCCAAGACCATCCTCCCTGCCCGACTTCCCTATTTCCCCGACTACCGCTGGCCCGCCTTCCTGCAAGGAATCATAGACTGCGGTAACTCTCCCGCCCAACGGGATATCCTGCTGCTGGGTGCGGCAACCGTGCTGGGAAGCACCCTCAACAAACTGGTAAGTTTTGTGTACGGACGAAAGCACAAGTATCCCTGTCTGCAAGTATTCGTCACCGCGCCTCCCGCTTCCGGCAAAGGTGCGCTGACCTGGGTACGCCGTTTGGCAGAACCCATACACAACGCGCTGCTGGACACCTACCGGGAAAAAATAAAGACCTACCGCATGGAAAAGACCAAATGGGACACTTTGGGGAAGGAAAAGGCAAATACCCCCGAACCCGAACAGCCCCAGCTGAAAATGCTCCTCATAGCCGGTGACAATACCGGTACAGGCATACAGGAAAACCTGATGGACTCCGGAGGCGTAGGACTGATATGCGAAACCGAGGCCGACACCGTGAGCACCGCCATTGGAGGCGACCACGGACACTGGAGCGACCTCCTCCGGAAATGTTTCGACCATGACCGGCTGGCCTACAACCGGCGCACCAATCACGAATACCGCGAATGTAACGTCACGTTCCTCTGCGTACTTCTCAGCGGCACGCCTGCACAAATCAAGCCCCTTATCCCATCGGCCGAAAACGGATTGTTCTCTCGCCAGCTGTTCTACTATATGCCTGCCATTGAAGAATGGGAAGACCAGTTCAACGAAGCGGATACAGACTATGACTCCCGTTTTCTGGAATGGGGGGCACAATGGAAAGAAGTGCTGGACGCCATCACCGCTTCGGTGAGCAACATCAACATGAAGCTCACCCACGAGCAAAAAGAGATATTCAACTTCCACTTTGCCCGTGTATTCGGACGAGCCTCCGCCATTCACGGTAACCAGATGAAAAGCGCCGTAACCCGTATTGCCATCAATATCTTCCGCATCATAAGCATTATCGCCCTGCTGCGCTCTCTGGAATCCCTGCTGCCGGGAGGCGAAAGGAGCGGTGAACCACAGGAAAACATCGTGCGTACCCTGCTGAACTGTCCCGGACTGACCCCGTCGGCCCATATTCCACAAGAAAACATAGCAGACGGAATCGTACCGCAATTCAACCTCTCCATCCGCACCGACGACTTTTATGCCGTGCTGGCCCTGGTGGAACCTCTGTACCGCCATGCATGCCACATTCTCTCGCTCCTGCCCGCAGGAACCCCCACCGCACCATCGGCGAACATGACTCCCGAAACCCTGTTCGACTGCCTTCCCCTGCGCTTCACCCGCAACGAAGCCATCGACAAAGGAGAACAGGTAGGAGTTCCGGCAGGCTCGGTGGACTCGCTGCTGAAACGTATGACCGAACGCGGACAGCTGGTCAAAGTGGGGCGTGGCGAATACGAATTCAACGCGCGCATGCACACACGTACGTGTGTGGGTGTGAGAGAGAGTGCAAGTTCTGCAAGTTTGCAAGATTCCTGAATTTAAAATGTATAAATATGAAAGATTTCCTTTATTTCCCATCCATGACAAAAGGTAGCCTGGCTCTGCTCTATTTTCCCGGTTCAAATCCCCGGATAGCCACCCGGCATCTGATGAGGTGGATAAACGGCTGTCCCCCTTTGATGGAAGAGTTATCCGCAACGGGTTACCATACCTCGCAAAAAGTCTTCACGAGCCGCCAGGTGACACTGATCAACCGGCATCTGGGCAGCCCCGGATAGCCCTGCAAGCTCTTTGGAACAGGATGAAAGCCATAAAGTGCCACAAGGTGTCATAAAGCGTCAGCACGCATTTCACAGTACCTATCTTTGCAATGTCAACAATGAGGGAGCCGATACGTTACTAACCTTCGGCCTAGCATGTTACTAACATGTAACCCCATACGTTACTAACCTTCAGCCTTACACGTTACCTACGTGCAATCCGCAAGAAAAGTAAAGTATTCTCTCTCTTCACTGACGAAATTCATTTTTTATTTTTCATCTCTTAAAACCCTATTTATCATGATCAACTACAGCACCTGCATGCGTGGTAACCCCACCGACAAAGACGCGGCCAAGAAGGCGTATGCCAACGCCCAGTACTCACAAGTAATGACACTGGACAAGTTCTGTTACCACATTGCCAGCCACGGATGTGTATACTCGCGCGCCGATATCCAAGCCATCCTTATTCTTGCCGTGGACTGCCTGCGCGAGCAGTTGTTGAACGGACAGCAGATACAGATGGGCGATCTGGGCGTATTTTCGAACAGTATCCGAAGCCTCGGCGCCCCTTCGATGGCAGAGTTCACTGTGGAGAACATCACCGAGGTGAACGTACTGTGGGCTCCGGGCGTCCGTTTCAACAACCTGCGCCAAGATGCCGAATTCCAACTGGTTCCCACGCGCAAGGCAGCCGCCGAAGTAGTGAAGGCATTGAAGGCCGGAAAGACTACGGTAGACCTGACGGGCAATTCTTCTGCCGCCGGCATTGCCGCTGACGACGCTGACGCCTCCCGCATTCCAGCCGCCTCCGGCGAACCGGCAGACGAAAATAGCTGACCGGCTTGTTCCGCTCCACAGAGATAGCATGATGTGATTATGGAACACGGGCGACACGGACTCTTCTTTCACTCCCCCGTGTCCGTCCGCCAGTTCCGTAACCTCCTTTTGTTCCATTCGCATTTTAAACTGACAAAAAACAGATATTTCCATGAATGAATCCAACCACGAATCCAAGAAAATCACCTGGACACAAATCCTCCGGGCAGTTATCCAGGCAGCCATCGCGGCACTCACCGCTTTGGGCATTACCAGTTGCGCATCCCTCATTTAAAGAACAAACACAACATTTTCCAATTCTCAATTTATTATGATACAAGAAACATTCCCAATGATAATCGGTGAGGAAGAAATGAAAAACGAACGCCAACTTCTCACCGTAGAGGACGGACCGCTGATGCAAGGACGCGAATCAGTGCGATACCTCATCCTCCACTGTAGCGCCACACGTTGTGACAAAGACTATACTGCCGAGCAATTACTTCGTGACCATAAGACCCGTGGTTTCCGGACTGTAGGTTACCACTTCTATATCCGTCGCGACGGCACCATCACCCAGCACCGCAAACTGCTGGAAGTGGGGGCACACTGCCGTCCCTGGAACCGTTGCAGCATCGGCATCTGCTACGAGGGCGGTCTGGATGCGGACGGACATCCGGCAGACACCCGGACCGCAGAGCAGACAGAACAGCTTACCTTGTTGCTGATGCGTCTGGCAAAGCTCTTTCCCGGTGCCCGGATAAGGGGACATAGGGATATGAGCGGAAGCATCCCGAAGGCTTGTCCGTGTTTTGACGCGGAAGGGGTGTTCGGATATTTGGAAAGGTAATTTCTTTTTCCAAGGTTTCCCTTTGCCAGTGTTCGTTTCAGCTCTCAAGTAGAGAGTGATACTACTGGCAGAGGGAAGTTTTACTAAGATCATCCGGCCGGTACCAACACACCGAAACAGACTATCATATAGATAAAAATCCTTCCTGTTACGGGTTATTGTATAATCCGCGTTTATTTTTAAAGCTGAATAAATCCTAATCGGATAATCTTCTTTATTATTAAAGCTCCGGGAACAAGCTCTCTCGTTCCCGGAGCTCCCCCTGCACTTTTCACAAAGGACAAGGGTTCTGATCTAACATTAGTGCCGGCTATGTTCCATTTCCGGCCGGCAGACGGAAATAACAGGCTGCAAAAACAAAGTTTTTTAACTGCTAAATTACTAAGGACCCTCATCGAGAAGGATCGTTAAGAACAGCCCGTTTTACTAATAGGCATTCTTCTCGCCACGGAAGACATTCGCCACCGTCCTGTACATGATGTAAAGGTCCAGACCGAAGCTCCAGTGCTCCAAATACCAGATATCACCACGGATACGGCCCTCCATGTCTTTTAGTTCCTTCGTTTCCCCACGGAAACCCGTAACCTGGCTCCATCCCGTTATACCCGGTTTCACAAAATGCCGCACCATATATTTATTGATCAGCCTTGAATATTCCTGCGTATGGAGAAGCATGTGAGGACGAGGCCCCACGATACTCATATCCCCCAACAGCACATTGATAAACTGGGGCAGCTCATCTATATTCGTCTTACGCATTATATTGCCCCAGCGCGTCTTGCGGGGATCATGCTCCGTGGCCTGTATCCTGTCGGCATCTGCATTTACTTTCATACTGCGGAACTTGTAACAATAAAACTCCCTGCCGTTCAGCCCGTTCCGTTTCTGGCGGAAGAACAGCGGGCCGGGCATGGTCAATCCGGTCACTATCGCCACCACAATCAGAATAACCGGAAAAAACGTACAAAGGAACACCGATGAGACTACTATGTCAAAGGTTCTTTTCAGCAGGCGGTTCCCCGGCCAACTTAAGGGATCGGGGCGAAGGCCCAGGTAAGGGACGTTCCCCATGATGTTGAACGACATACGGTGGTGGAGATAATTGCGCACATTGGGCACACTGAAGAAATGTACCAGATGGTTCTCGCAGTAATCAATCAGAGAAACGATGACCTCTCTGTCTTTTGAGGGCAGGCAGCAGAACAGGTAATGTACATAATCATGTTTCTCCAGATATTCCTGTACCTGCGCCGGCTGGCCCAAATACGGACATTCTACCGGGAAAGCAGGATTCGCCTGACCGTCAAAATAGCCCACGACCGAATAACCTGTATCTTCACTGCCCGACATCTCATGGTAGATTTCCAGGTTGTTGTCCGTACTTCCTACCAGTACTACAAAACGCGTATGTTTCTTGCTCATACGGTAAAGCCTGATGAGAAGACGAAGAGTGAAACGGAACGAAACAAGACACAGAAACAGGAGGAAAAGGTACTCCAGCATGAACAGGGAGGCTATATCCGCATACTTTCCTACAGAAAGGACCAGACCGCCCAGGAGGACAAACAGGAACATATTCTCAAGCACACGTTTCCATATCTGAAGGGAATGCACTTTCCTCCGGTGAAGCACTACTCCTGAATGGATGGCGCAAAGGGCGTAACATAACATCAGTGTAAGCATGACTTGCAGAACGGTGGTTCCACCAACCTGCAGGCTATCCCACTGCATCTTATTGGACAGCTTGCTGAAAAGCAGGAATAGCAGACCGCAAAGAAAGGTCTCGGTGACAATCACAAAGGTCTCGATCAAGTGGTTGTAGGATGCTAATTTGTCTTTCATAGTGGTATGGGGGGTAAGTTTAAAGATGTATGCCGTATTATCCCCAACTGGGATTCTCATTATCTGTTCTTATACATCGACTCATAATATTTTTCATATTCGCCACTGGTAATATGATCCATCCATTCCTGATTGTCCAAATACCAACGGACCGTTCTCTCTATACCTTCTTCAAATTGCAAACTAGGCTCCCATCCTAATTCGTGTTTCAGTTTATTGCTGTCAATCGCATAGCGGAGATCATGACCTTTGCGGTCGGTCACATAAGTTATCAGACACTCTGAAGTGCCTTCCGGATTTCCCAACAAACGATCCACGGTTTTGATTATTACTTTTATCAAATCTATATTCTTCCATTCATTGAAACCACCGATATTATATGTATCCGCTGTTCTGCCCTGATGAAAAATAAGATCAATAGCACGGGCATGATCCACAACATACAACCAGTCGCGTACGTTCTCTCCCCTACCATATACCGGCAATGGTTTTCCATGACGTATATTGTTGATAAAAAGCGGAATCAATTTTTCCGGAAACTGATAAGGACCATAATTGTTAGAACAGTTTGTTACAACGGTAGGCATACCATATGTGTCATGAAAAGCACGAACAAAGTGATCACTACTTGCCTTACTTGCAGAATACGGACTATGAGGCTGATATTTGGTTTCCTCCGTGAAGAAGGTCCCGTCAAATTCCAATGCCCCATATACTTCATCGGTGGAAATATGATAGAAACGTTTCCCCTCATACTTTTCCGACAGGGATTCCCAATACAACTTGGCTGCCTGAAGCAAAGCCAATGTACCCATCACATTGGTTTGTGCAAAAGTAAACGGATCTTTGATACTTCTGTCCACATGACTCTCGGCGGCAAGATGGATAATACCATCCACTTGATATCGCACCAATAATTCCTGAATGGTTCCAAAATCACAAATATCCGCCTTTACAAAAATATAGTTCGGTTTGTCCTCTATATCCTTCAAATTGGCCAGATTACCGGCATAAGTCAGTTTATCCAAGTTTATAATGCGGTATTCCGGATACTTGTTTACAAAAAGACGTACCACATGGCTGCCGATAAAACCGGCACCACCGGTAATGATTATATTGCGTTTGAATGAATCCATAATTTAAAATATTGTTTTAATTAGTTATTGTTGAGTTTCCAATTCTAGCATACATTTCTTTAGAGAATCTTTCCAATAAGGGATAGTGATACCAAAAGTTTCCTTCACTTTTGTTTTATCCAGCACCGAAAAATGAGGACGTTCCACCTTACTGGGGAACTCATCGCTGTGACAAGGCTGTATGTCACAATTATTTCCGCTCAATTCACAAATTTCCTTCGCAAAATCATACCAAGAACATACCCCTTCATTGCTGAAATGATAGACACCTTGACGATCCAGCAAGTTCTCTTCGATTATGTTATAGATCAAAGCAGCCAAATCTCCGGCATAAGTAGGAGTGCCTACTTGATCAAAAACCACTTTCAGTGAATCTTTTGTTGAAGTCAATTGCCGCATGGTTTTCACGAAGTTCTTACCGAAAGGCGAGTAAAGCCAAGCTGTGCGGAAAATAAGATATTTACATCCTGCTTTTACCAAAGACTGTTCGCCCGCCAGTTTGGTTTTTCCATAGACACCCAACGGATCAGTTTCCCAAGACTCACGGCAAGGAATGTTTTTATCCCCTCGGAACACATAGTCTGTAGATACATGAATAAGCGTGGCACCTGTTTCTGCGGCAGCAACAGCCAAATTCTCCACAGCTTTGTTATTCAGCAAATCAGCCATAGCAAAATCATCTTCCGCCCTGTCTACATTCGTATAAGCAGCACAATTTACAATCACATCTATCTGCTCCTTTTTCAACATATTACGGACAGCTGTCGCATCTGTGATATCCAGTTCATTTACATCTGTAAAGAGATAACGATTCCGGCTGTCTAACGACACCCTGCGCATCTCATTGCCAAGTTGACCATTGGCACCTGTAACAAGTATATTCATCATTCGTATAGATTAATAGTGTAGTCAAACGGAGAGTCATAGTCTTTCAACAAAGGATGTTTCAAATCCTTCTCACTTAAAATGGCCTCGGCAACGGGTATTTTCCAATCAATACCCAGACTTTCATCGCGCAGCTGAATGCCACCATCAGCTTGCGGTGCATAGAAGTTATCGCACTTATATTGAAAAACCGCTGTTTCACTCAATACGGCAAAACCATGGGCAAATCCACGGGGGATAAAGAATTGAAGATGGTTTTCCTCCGTCAATTCCACCGCAACATGCTGCCCGTATGTAGGACTTCCCTTGCGGATGTCTACCGCCACATCAAGTACGGCACCTTTTACACAACGCACCAGCTTGCTCTGAGTATAAGGCATTTGCTGAAAATGCAACCCACGCATCACGCCATACGATGACATACTCTCATTATCCTGTACAAAATTGACAGGCATCACCTTTTCATTAAACTCCCGTTGAGAAAAAGATTCAAAGAAATAGCCTCTTTCATCTTTAAAGATGCGCGGTTCAATGACCACCACACCTTCTATTCCTGTTTTTATAACCTCCATATCTTAATCTAGATTTTCTTTGCCTGTACGTTCCACTTCATCAATCACTTTGAGCAGATACTGACCGTATTGGTTTTTCAGCATCGGTTTGGCAAGGTCACGCATCTTATCTGCCGTTATCCAGCCTTTGCGATAAGCAATTCCTTCCAGACAAGCCACTTTCAAACCCTGACGTTTTTCAATGACTTCTATATAAGTCGAAGCTTCTGCCAATGAATCATGCGTTCCCGTATCCAGCCAGGCAAAACCGCGTCCCAACGTCTGTACTTTCAGTTCACGATCTTCCAGAAAACGCTGGTTCACTGTCGTTATTTCCAGTTCGCCACGTGCGGAAGGTTTGATGTTCTTGGCCACTTCCACTACTTTGTTGGGATAAAAATAGAGGCCCACCACTGCATAATTTGATTTGGGCTGTTCCGGTTTTTCTTCGATGCTCAGGCAGTTACCTTCCACATCAAATTCTGCCACACCATAACGTTCCGGATCGTTCACCCAGTAACCGAATACAGTAGCTTTTTGTTCTTCTTCCGCCATACGCACGGCTTCACGAAGAAGAGAACTGAAACCGTTACCATGGAAGATATTGTCGCCTAATACCAAACATGCAGAATCATTACCAATGAATTTCTCTCCGATAATAAAGGCTTGTGCAAGACCATCGGGAGAAGGTTGTTCGGCATACTCGAACTTCACACCATAGTCTGATCCATCGCCCAAAAGACGCTTAAAGCCGGGCAGATCATAGGGAGTGGATATAATCAGAATCTCACGGATGCCTGCCAGCATCAAGACTGAAATAGGGTAGTAAATCATCGGTTTGTCAAAGATGGGGAGAAGCTGCTTGCTTACTCCCTTGGTGATGGGGTACAGACGGGTACCGCTACCACCGGCGAGAACAATTCCTTTCATACGAATAAGTTATAGTGTTTGTTATTTTAAATGTACTTTAAATATCACTCCGCCTGACAAATGCTTACATTCTGTCATTTCTACCACAGCATTAATATAATCTTTCCAAAAACTATATTTTAACCCACAGTTTATGGTACGACTGTCGTATTCAGCCATTACATTAAGATTGTTTAATGCCTTCACAAAGAAATTTGTACCCGATAGATAAAAATGAAAATTTACTCCAACAGCCGGACCGTTTAAATGATAGTCTTTCCGTTTATTGTATAAATAAGCAACATGAATGCCTAGCTCTCCCCTATTTTTGAAATAAAAATGCTTAGTACCAGCTATATAATATCGGTTCCAATGTCCATTACCCATCTCTCCTACTCCACCAATGCCATAATCATCTTTATCAGAATTTCCTAATATATCATTGGTACTTGGATCATTCGCGCCCAATACAATCTGAGGAGTCCATTCTTTCCACCACCCTTCTTTCCATATACGCAACCGCCCTGAAAACTGTCGGTCCTGGTTACAATATTTCCCCCAAACGGAAGGTGGGAAATAAGTACTACCATGTTCTGCCTTATGCAAGGTACAAGTATATCCGATTTCGAGCCAAGGAAAAATGGTGATATTAATGTAGTAATTAAACGTATGATAATTCCAATGGGCAGGAGTAGCAGCCACATCCAAATAAGAAGCTCCGAACAGGAATGTCTTATCCCGTTGCATATCGGCAGTAGGCATGTGCAGAAGTCCGGTGGTTCCATACACATACTGAGAAAAACCTTCCTGCCATATCATACACAGCAGAAAAACAAATAAAATTTTCTTCATTAAAACAAAAGGCAGGAAAAACAACAATCAACCTTGTTCCTTTTCAAATTTATCACGATAAAAATTATAGTTTAAAGAACGGTATCCGGAGAACAGTCTTTTTAAATAATATTGATTGGCAAAATGTACACTTGTCAAACAACGCAACAATCTATAAGGCAAATTGCTTTTGCCTTCATCCAACAACACCATTAGGATGAATGCCGTTTCCTCTTGTGCGGAAAGTTGTCTATACTCTTTTTTTGCCAAAACCTAATTATTCATGATGATATCATGAACAAAGGTAGCAATTTATTGTTTCTGAGAAAGTAACCAATAAAAATATTTTTCATGTTTATCTATCAAACTTTCCCATGAGTATTCGTTCCGAATTTCTTGCAAATTGTTTTCAATAAACTTATTACGGCAAGATTCATTTAATTCATAGATAGAATTCAGTAGTTTAGTTACGGCTTGAGAAGAAGCATAATAGTGTGCGTTATCTTTTAAAACCGCCCTGTTAAAGATATTATCATGTGCCAATATATAACAACTTGACGCCATTGCCTCCAGCAAAGAAGGATTCGTACCACCCACACTATGTCCATGAAAATAAGCAAACGAATAGTATCTGACTGAATTCAACTTTTTAAAATCATAAATCCCCCCTACAAAACGAATACCCGGTTGGCCTGTATACTTTCCTACCAAATACTTGCCATGAGGAGTATTCGTTTTTCCAACTATAATAAGTTCCTTTTTATCCGTTTCGCCAGATGCTAAAAAGCCTTGTATAGCCATTTCAATATTATTTTCAGGTTCCAAGCGTGCCACTAATAAATAATATTTGCGTGGTTGCAAACCAAACTCAGCCAATAATGATATGTCATAATCCTCATGGATATCTGCTCCATAAGCCAAGAACTTACTTTCTTTATTATACTTCTCTTTATAATAATCATGAATTCCCATGTTATCGGCAATCAAATAATGACTATGTTTCACGGTAGTACGTTCTTCCCAAAAAATGAATTTCTGTACCCATTTGTTGAATTTAGTACGCTTATATTCCAAGCCATCCATATTAGTCGTAAATATGGGATATTTGATCTTCTTCACATTGAACCAAATATAAGCAGGTACAATACTTGTATAGCCGGCTTCGTAAATGATATCGAAATGCTCTTTTTTCAATGCATCTTTCAATGACGCAAAATCATAAAAGAAACTCCCTACCGAACTGCCCATCCAAGTTTCGGGACTATAGATATGCTTTATACGTACTCCTTTATAAGTGTCTTTTTTATAAGGATGGAAATGAGGTGAATATACCACAACCTCATGCCCACGTGCAGCCAACCCCACTGAAATATATTCGGCAAACTGTTCAAAACCTCCATAGTTATTTGGGATACCACGGGTGCTGATAAATGCTATTTTCATAATCTAACGAATTACTTCTTTAATCATTTTTAAATACTTTCCTTTCGGGTCTCCTACAGTAGGTGCTATATATCCGCCCTCGCCATATTCATTCCATGCATATATCAATATCATTTTAGGTTTACAACTTCTTTCATTCACAAATTGCACCGCATTTTTAAGATGTTGTTTAAAGAGTTGAGGTGTCCTGTTCACATAATAAAGAGATTTTTCTTGTTTCTCCCATGGCCTCTGATCCCATCCTGCCATTACCAATGGAATAATATTGTACTCTTTAGGATAAGTGTACCAACTTACTTCCGCATTCTTCGCTAAGGTCTCATACTCTTTTCTATAAGCATATCCCGGCTCATGTTCACGAATATTATACCATGAATTTGCACTGTATTTCTTACTTTTATCATTACAGGATATTGAAAACAGTCCTGCGTAATTTTTAGTTTTTAAATAGTCATTCATTTTGGCAAGCGATGGAGCAGCTGCTTTGGCATTAAAGAATGCTACCACAGGCTTATTTTCAACTTTAAGATATTGACTATCTTGAAAATATGTTTCCGCCATATAATCCATTGCTTTCAACCAATTATCCTCCCCTTCTATCCGAGCTCCCTGGTGATTGGCTATTAATAAAGCGAATTTCATTTTATGCTTATTGCGAGCTTTCATAAAGAGCTTTAAACTAGTATGCGATGCATGATTTTCTATACTTTTAATATCCATCTCCCCCTTATCTTTTTTCCAATACCAGCAAAACAGGAAAAAAGTAATGCCATTTTGGGAAGCAATATCTATTTGACGTTCCATTATAGCTAAATCATCATTTCTCCACCCCCAAATTGGTTGACGTTCGTTATAATCATTATATAGTTTCTCTGTCAGATGAGTAGGGGCTTCTTGTGCCCATAGTTCTTGAGAATTATTTTTTCCGGACCAACCGTCAAAATAGTAGGCACCAATCATAGGAATAGTATTGTCTTGTGTCCAACCGTTCTGCGGACATACTATAAATTCTAATACTATAAGAAAAAACAGACAGAATATCTTAGCTTTCATCTTTTATTTTTTAATTTTCGACAGAACAATCTAAAAGGAACACCTAAAACAGAAATTAAAACAAGCCAATAAGCATAAGAAGGATAATATTTCTTCAAGTTGTTTCTAAAGCCCGTATCATCAAATGTTTCTATTCGAATAATATATTTATTAAAAAGTAAAGACGGAAGAAACTGTACCATAATTCCAAATAATATGTGTTTTTTACATTTCGTTGAAATATGCCCTTTCTTACAACATTCATCCAGCAACGAAGGATACTCAATTGTAAATGCCTCAAATTTATTATGTCCCCCTCGTTTAGGTATTCTTTGTACATCAAATAATAGGTTATCATTTATACAAAATAATTTTGCCTGATGCTGAGTAAG
>OGDO01000292.1_pt1 | contig 31682 bp, 15 predicted proteins | sample 1570431 | NCBI WGS metagenome assembly OGDO01 (sample SAMEA2582183, study PRJEB24529) | metagenome | reverse complement strand
AAAACTGTGTTAAACTACTTTTATTGTAGCTTGACACAGTTTAGTTTACACTCTCTGTAGTGCAGTAAACTGAAAATATGGGTAGCCATAATCGTCATATAGTAATGCGTACAGAAGCAATTAAAACTCCTCTGTACGCATTTTACAGACGATATTGCCTGTTTTTTTTATTTAATAAAGTTTCTATTTTCACTACCGAACTGAAACTCTGAGTCCACTTGAAAAAGTCCCGAATCATGTTTTTCGTCTTTGTAACTTATTGACAATCAATAGCACGTTTTCGTATAAATGACTTTTTCAAGTGGGCTCAACTCTTTAATTAAAATAAACGAGAATTTTATAAGATTCTTTCCTTTTGCTATCTTTCCTTGCATTTATATCTTTATAACCATTTGGTATTCCGTATTTTTTTATACCATAATCATTAAATAAATCATTCATTGACATATTATTGTAATAGTTTGAATTACATTTTAATAAATATGCCACTTTATCACTTATTTTATATAACTCATATCTACCATGCTTTTTAATCCAACAAATGTTACCTTTAGCATTTATACATAATTTCATACCATGAATGTCTACATATATTATTGGACTATCATTCGTATAACACCTAGAAGTGTCACGTTTGGCATATTGGATTTTTTGAGAAACTTGTTCAATCACATACTTTTTGACAAATAAAGTGTCATCGTATTTCGTATTCTCGCTAAATTTTTCGATGTCCTCACACTCTAATTGCCGATATGTGTCAATATTACCAGTAAAATAGAATATGGAAACTTTCTTGTCTGTCACATTTTGACGATAACGGCAACTAACAAATGTAATAAACAACAATATATATATAAAGAATTTATATTTAAGCATAATATATAATCAAAAAAGAGTAAATTATAAAATATATTATGTCATTGGTATCCACTATCAAGCAGATGCCAATGACAATTTCAATAATGTACAATCGAGGGGGACTTAACTACCTAAACCTCTTTTGGCAATCCTTATTTTGAGGATTTTGTAGATATAGGACTTGTTGTCTTGTAATTTTTACCTCGATGATTACGCCTAAGAGCTTCATGATTAGATTTTGCAGTTTTTGCTTCACTACCAGTTATTACACGTCTTTCTTCTTTGTTATCATATTGAGCATCATAAATGTCTGCCCTATCAACGTGATTTTTATGGTTCTGTGCATCATCAACAGCATGATCCATCTCATGCTCAAGGATTGTTGCCGCAGATTGTTTGCCTCCTTCAGTTGTTACACTACCTTGTCTGGATTCCCAATAAACAGTTGGTTGTCTATCTCCTCCAGTATAGTGTGATTCATCATGTTCTGAATCAGAAACATAAATTTTATATTTATGGTTGGTTACAGCCTCAATAGTTTTTTCTCCACCTCCATTTTTCGCATTATATAAATATGCTTGTATGAAATCCTTTATATATTGATTATTTGGAATTTTTATACTCTTTTTACCATGGAAACCACTGAAGTGGAATGTACGGTCATGTCCATTTTTATCTTTATACCAAATGTAAACATCTTTACCATTTGGATCTATTAATTTTATAGGATTATTTAAGACATAACAATAACTATTTACAAAAGGATACTTATCTTCATATGGGTCTGTACTTATCCACAAACTTATCCTTGGGTCATAGTATCTTGCCCCATAGTAATACAATCCCGTCTCCTCATCGAATTCCTTCGCATTGAAAAGATAAGGCGTATTCCAAATGTTATTGCGCTCCTCTACGAATACCTCACCGAAAGGAACATACTCGATATGCTGCACCACCTCGCCGTCAAGGTTGGTGATGTAACTACTGCTACCCAAATGGTCTGGGTGGTAGTAGAATTGCATCTTCTCGTATGTATCGCCTTCTTGGAAGTTATTCTTCATTGCTCTTGCCATTACGCGTGACTGCGCAGCCTCCAAGCTGCCGTCATTGCAGCAGAAGCCCTTGCCATCGACATAGTCGTTATTGTCCTCGCCATTGTACGGCACTGCAAAGGTTGCATAATTATCCTTGATAACCTGCAACTGCTGAGTATATTTAACCTTATAATCAACAGACAAGCCGTCAGTTTCGCTACCAGCATACTGGATGCGGCGTGGATCTGAGCCGTAAGAGTCGAAGTCACCAATCTTGGAAACGACACGCTGACTACCGATATAGATGTGCTTGGTGTAACGTCCGCCTTGGTTGGCAACGAGATAAGGAGATACATAGAGTGAGAACTTGGCGGTGTTCGTGCGACCTCCTGCAAACTCTGAGTTCACATAAACTTGGTCACTCTCACCTGATGTCTTCACCGTACGCTCACCATCAGCATCATACCAATAGTTGGTCACAAAGCCATTGTCGTCGGAAGCAAGGAGACGGTTCTCCTCATCCCATTTAAGCTTGCGCTCTGCGGTCTTCTCGTCAGCCATGCCATCCTTCTTTGTACGGCTTGTGTTGACATAAACAAGATTACCGTTGGCATCATACTCATAAGCATGATTGTTGTTCACATTCTCGCTTTCTGAAGGCGTCTCCTCCGTGCGGTAGTTAACATCCTTCACATTTGCAAGTTGGAACTTCTTGCCTGTCTCTGTTCCATAGGTGTATGACAAATCATAACCTGCATTCAATGTGCCATTGAACTGCACATTGTTCTGCGTGAGAATCTGACGCTTCGATGTGATACGGTGCATATTGTCGTAACCCATCGCAAGAGTGTAGCTTGCGGTCTTGTTGTCAGCACCAGTATATGTACCTGTTGCGCTGACAAGACGGTAGAGTGCATCGTATGTATAGGTATGCGCCATCTGTCCGCCAGCCTTGCCACTCTGTGGGACTGACGCACCGTTTACCACGCTGAGCACATTGCTCACCGCATCGTAAGTGTAAGCGTTATCCATAATGGTGTTGCCACCACTGTTCACGGTGAGGTTCTGCAATCTGCGACGCTGTGGGTCGTAAGTGTAGAAGGTCTCAGCACCGTTGCAATACTTCAAGTATGTGCGCTGCTCAAACTTGTCATAGCCGATCTTGCTCACATAATCGTAACCGTATGACTTGTAGCCATGAACCTTTTCAAGCTGACCACCGAGATTGTAAGAGTAAGTAATCTTTTCCTCATCAGGATAGATCATCTCCAATAGACGGTTGTGGCTGTCGTAAGTCCATTGCGTCACGTAGGTTGCTATCGCCTGGTTAGGCACAATCATCGTGCGGCGGGTCTTTGTCACCTCGCCCATCTTGCCATAGAAGTATTCGATGGCACCTGTTCCATCCTCACGGAGCATCAAGCGACCGATACGGTTCTGAGAGGCGTTGCGGCCACCGTAGTAATACTTCACGTTGTTCTCCGGGTGGTCTGGGTAGTTGATACCCGTCAGACGCTGATAGTCGTAATCGTAGGTGATGAACTTGCCTTCCTTTGCAAGGTTGGCAGTCTGCTTGGTCAGCACATTGCCGAGCGCATCGTATGTGAAGCTGGTGATGCCGCTTGCAGGATGGTTCACCTCCGTGCGACGGTCACCCATGTCGTAAGTGGAGGTCGTCACATTGCCCTCCGTGTCGGTAACACGAACAAGACGCTGTATGCCATCATACTCAAACGAAGTGGTAATCTCACCATCAGGACCGCTCTTCTGGATGGTCTTTAAGGTCTTGCCACTGCCATTGGTATGGGTAGCCTGGACATTATGGAGTGCGTCTGTTACGGTTGTAACAAGTGCATGACTGCTATTGTCAACAGTATAGGCCGTAGTTGTCGTAGAGTTGTCAGGCAATGTCACTGAGGTAGCACGGTCGAGCACGTCATAAACAGTAACCGTTGGAGATACATTGTCAAATGACTTGTTGAACGTTGATTTCGATCCAGTTCCTTCCGTTGTTGGATAGAAAGCTTTTGCCACACGTCCGAAAGCATCATACATGTTTCTACCACTGACAATCATCACGTTCTCGTCCTTGGCAGAGTTTCCCTTGGATGCACTTGTCACAACACCGTCCTTCTTCACCTGCACGGCTCTTCCGAAACCGTCAACGAACGTAACGGTCTCCAAGTCATCGTTAGGGTGCTGGATGTCGTAGTGCTTGGTCACTGCGTATGCAGGAGCGGTAATGCCACTCTCACCAAAGGTAGCCAAAGGCTGATATTCAAAGGCGATGGCATAAGGCACGCCCGTAGCCAACTCATTTGGACCACGCACGCCAGTAATGCGACCGAGGTCGTCAACATCAGTCTCATAGTAGAAGTTGTTGAGGTCACGATGCTCCTTGGCTATACCATAGCGATAGTCAAAATTGCCTTGCTCGCTGCGGTAGCCCCACGCATCGTCAATACGCTCAACATACATGTTCATCTCAGGCTCATAGCGGTACTTGTACCACATACGCTGTCCCTTGCCGTTGGCAGGGAGAGTCTTCTGGATGATGTTGCCGTAAGAGTCGTACTTGTAATCAGTAACTGCAGCACCGTCATTCAACTGCTGTGTAATCTGCGTGATGTGGTTGGCGTAGTTGGTATTATACTTCGCCGTCACATGGTGATAGAGTGAGCCGTCACCGCCTGTAACAGTCACATCAACAGGAAGTCCGAAGATGTGCTTGGTGGCATTGTCCGTGTACTTGATGGCGGTCGCATAGTCGAACTTGCCGTTTCCGTCCTCGCCAAGACTGCCCTTGTCGCTGTACTTGTAGGACTTCAACTCACCATGATAGCCATTGAGGTAGTACTCATTCCATGCCTCGGATGTAACCACACCGTTTGCCGCTCCCTCATACTGCAAGTTTGCCGTATAGCGGAGAGGTACGAATGCAGATGCACGGTCGCTCCAAAGGTTCACGTCACGCTTTGCGAACGTGTACTTGTCACCGTCGGCAGTCAGATAGTAGCTGTCGTAACGGTTCTTTGTCTCGGTGTACTTGTTGCCGTTGGCATCCTCTACGGATGTGGCGGTAACATTGCCCTGCGTGTAGTAGTTGGCTACATCATAGTTCTCAACAGCCTGTCTGTAAACAGAATTGCCATTCTCCGTGTCAAGGTTCTTGGTGATGACCTCACCGAAACCGAGGAACTCACGCTCATGGCGGTCACGCTTGCCGTCCTTGTACTCAAAGGCGGTAGTCATTACAGGTCCATCGTCATGGATTCCATCATCAACGGTAAGGGCAGACATTACCCACTTGCCACCAGGAAGTCCGTAGGTAGGAGTGGTATGCGCATAGTCGAGTGTGAAAGTGCCGCCCAAGGAATTGGTGACAGACTTCAACATGTTTGTCCTGCCGATGGCAGAGCGTGTAACCTTCAACTCGCTTTCCTTCTCAGACTCAACGATGTCGAGATAACCGTCACCATCAACATCCTGCAAAGAGTAGGTAGGACGATTGATACTGTGCGAGGTTGATGCACCAGGGTTGGTTGAAATCTTTACAGTCAATAAATTGAATGTTACTGTGAAAGCTGCATTTACAGATTCTGCTGTTGATGCAGATTCACTAAGTGCATTCGCTCCCTTCCAACTGATAGGCTCATCAAAGCCGTTACCTGTGTTGAGAGCAACAGTGATACCATTTCCGTTCTTCCATACCTTGTCTGGAAGACCATCGGAGTTGATGTCGATAAGATTGTATTCCTCCTCATTTTCAGAGGTAACGATGCCAAAGCCTGCGGAGAAACTGCCGGAGGCCTTGTTGATACCAGTTCCAACACCAAGATTATACGAAAGACTCTTGCCGCTTTGGATGCGGTCAAGTTCCCAGTCAATAGGCTCGGTAAAGGCATAGCCAAGATTTAATCTCACCTTCTTGTCGGAAAGAATCTTGTCAGGTAGTCCATCGCCATTAATATCTATGAACGATTCTACAGCTTCATCCGTATTCTTCGGCGCACTGCCGGAAATGGAGAATTGAGCCAACCATGAACTCTGTTGGTTCTGTGCGGAAGACTTGCTTCCGGAGATAAGTTTTGTAATATCGGACACAGAAGCTACTGGATTGCCACCATATCCCCATGCCTCAGAAGCATTGTCAGAGTTATTAGCTCCGATACCCTTGTAGATTTCTCCACTTAATCCACCTTGTGAATTGGTGTATTGGATAGTACCACCAGCAATGATGTCAGGGAATCCGTCACCGTTCATATCCATCATGGCAACTTCCGTCTTGGAACTGCCATTTGCATTGTTATGGGTAATGCCACGTGCACCACCTTGCACAACGGTACTCTTGCTTGATACCACTTGGCTTACAGCTGCCGCACCAGTACCCTGCAAATATTCACCTGCAAGTCCTGCTACCTCCGTATTGTTGTCCAACGGATTGGAGAGGAGAACATCCTGCTCAGTCAGTCGGGCTGTGCTTGCCTCGGTTGCAGTAAGATAGATGTCCTGTCGCTGACCGACCCACTTGTCCATAGAGGTCTGGTCTGTACCCAATGGAGTGAATGCCATCGTGAGAGGGTCAACCTTGTCGTTCTCGTTTTCAGGCAATTTCAGCAAGGACTCGTCAATAGGCTTTGCATATCTGCCTTCTGCCGAGTTATAGACAAAACCTCCCCAGCCACGGTAGAGCATACCGAAGCCAAGATTGTCATTCTCTGCATAGAATCCAGCAAGCACATTCTCAGTTACGAGACCTGCCGCATCTTTCTGAATGGAAACAGAAGCGGAAGCCACTGCTTCGTCCGAGATAGTTGCAGGATAGCTGTATTCAAACCAGATGTTCTTTCCTGCAGTAGTTGCAAATCGCAGAGTATCGGCTTTCAAGATGCCATTCTCGATATTGAAAGACTTCTTGCCAACAAGTGCATTCTCAGTCTTGGCGGTCAAAGTAATCTGACCGTTGATAGAATTGTCTGAAAGGGTAAGCACTGGTGACACAACCATAATTGTATCAGTCGCTGTGGTCAAGTATGGCTTGCCCTCTGCCAAGGCATTTGCGAAAGTCTTGTAATGTGCAGGAACTGCTATGGTCTGTTCTATGTTGGCGGAGTCCTTATAAGTCACGGATGCTTGCCAACCGATGCTCTTCCAATCAACATTTGAGGTGGATGAAATCTCAAAGCTGAAATTGGTCAGTTTTTCTGTATTCTCCAGACTGATGTTGAGTGAATCGTCATTGAAAGCCTCATTTGCCTTCAATGTACGAGTAAAGACAGTCTTCTCGATATAGTTCGTGTTGTCATTTCCGGCACTGTCTTTCTTGTCGTTGCTGCCGATAATGCTGAGAACAATATCGTCGGTTGTTACAGGCTTGTGGAAAGCACTGTGGACTTCCACGCTTGCGCCATTCTCTACATTGGCAGAGGTGTTCACATCATAAATGGCACCATCCTCTGGCTTGTACTCCGTTGAAGAAAGATCGTTAGGCAAAGTCATTGCCTCGCCAGCGTATGTAATGATAGGCGACCAGCTTACCTTGTCAAAAGAACCGTTGCTTGTTTCCTCAGAGCCAGACTGGACACGGAAATAGATCCTGTCACCACGCTTGACGGCAACAGATGATACGGCTGCGCTGTATGGACTGTTGTCACCCTTGGCTATCGTCTTGTTCCAAAGTTCATTACCTCCCTTTTGGATGGCAATTCTTACGCCGTCTGCCTTCTGATACTCGTCAGCATCATAGTCATCTGTTGGTGCAATGAGGCTTACTTGGCCAGTTACGCTGACAGTTCCGTCCTTAGGAGCCTGCCATACACGCACAATGTCCTCCATCGGTGAGTTCTTGATGGCTTCCGCCTGCTCATCCTTACTGACCTCCATGACAGAAGTGTCAACCTTGCCACCATAGATGATAGGGCTTGGCGTATCGGCACTGCTCAACGTAAATGTAGGCACGGCATTGCCTGCCTGGTCAAATTCCAAATGGTTGAAATACACCTTGCCATTGGAAACGAGGTCAACAAGTCCGTCACCGTTGGTGTCGCTGAAATACTGAGTGGTCTTGGTCTTAGTGGTTGACTTGTCCGTTCCGACAACGGCAGTCAGGACATTCCAACCGACAACGGCATTCGCACCGAAAGTGTTGGTAGAACTTTTGGTTGTCGAGAAGTTACTGATGCCCTTTACCTTGACAGGCTCACCATATACGACTTCTCCGTTGTCTGTCTTAATCTGTGGACGATAATATACAGAACCACCGGACTTGTACACCTTGTCTGGAAGTCCGTCACCGTTCAAGTCAACGAGTGCGGAAAGTCCCTTGCTCGTGTCGCTTGAATAGCTGTAAGAGCCACCCACGGTATTGCCTTTCCAAGGACTTCCGTCCACGACACCCACACCTGCATAGAACGAACCGCTTACAGAAGAACTTGTCGTTCCTCCAAGTGCAGTTGGCTTGTCGCTGAAACGCTTGCTGACAGTCTTCAATGGATTGACGAAACCTGCGTCAAGTCCGTCATCGTGCGTGTTCCATTTCTCGGAATCGTCCTTGAACGGAACATATCCCTTTTCAGCCTGCACATCATCATAATAGTCGAAGTTCTGGAAAGCCACTTCCTTTCCGTTATTGTCATACTGTCTGACACCTGTGAGCATTTCCTTGTGGAATGCACCTTCCTTGTAGTCAAAGGCATAGCTGCGCAATGTCTCGCCCTGGAAATTCACGGTCACTTTCTCCAACAGCTTGTTGGAGGAGGCGAGGAATCCATAGCGGGCATTGTTGGTCTTTACCTGCTTTACCTTGTTGCCATCAAAGAGTACAACAGTGTGCGGTTCCTGTCCTGCATTACCTGCGTGAACCTCCTTCAGATATGCAGCCTTGGCCTTCAAGCCGCCACGCACATCCTCATCCACGATGTCATACACATATTCTATATAGTCACCGTGGAGTTCCTCGACACGTTTCAGCTTCCATTCGGCAATCACCTCACGGGTATTGCCCGAAGCATCGGTGACATTGCCCTTTACAACCGCTCCGTCACCACCATAGATGTATTTGACACCCTGCTTGTCCGTAACCTCCCAATAATAGTTGGCAGGACTGTCACCCTTGCGGATGATACGGCTGAAATCACCGCCTTGGCGGATGTAGAACTGGCGGTCAGCCTTTCTGTTCATCTTCTCGCCACGGTGTGCGACTCCCATCTGTCCGTTGTCGTCCATAGTGGAGAGCATTGAACCGGACAAAAGATAAGTCTCCGTCTCTTTTGACAGGTCATAACGAGGCACGCCCCACCGGGTGTCAAGCGTTATGCTTGGCACGCTGAAGTTCCAACCCTCGCCAAGCCAACCGCTACCGCCCTCGCTGCTGTACTGCAAGCCAAGGCTTGGCTGCATACCGTTTCGTGCTGGCGGCATCTCGAACGGATACTGCAGGTTGGCAGAGCCACGGTTGTTTGCGCTTGGAGGCGCAATGACATTGAGCTTAGCCGTAGGGTCTGCCGCCTTGATGTCGTTCATCATTGTCGGGGCAAAGCCTTCGGTCTGCGGAGACTCCGGTGCCTGTATCACACCGTTGATCATGTCGGTGAAGTGGGTCGTCTTTGAAACGACACACTCTTCCTTCTTGTCCACACGCACACGCTCCAACGCAACCCAATGCTTCTCGGCCGGGTCGTAGTAATAGGTACGGATGTCTTCCTCGGTATAGCCGCTTGGTATTCTCGTGCGGTCATACTTTATCTTGACAGTCGCGCCCTCGCCTGTGAAGTGTGTTCCGTGAGGGAGAAAACGGTAGCCATGTCCTCCTGCCGTGACATTGGTCATGGCAAAGTCAAGCTCAGGAACATTTTCCTCTCCGATAGAGTTCACGGAAAGGCTTCTGTTCCGAATGAGGTCTTTCTGAAGAACGACCAGTTTGCTACCTCCTACGGAGATACTGTCAGAGACACCCTTCTTGAAGAGTTTTCTCACGGCTGTCCCGTCCTTTGCCGAAAGGGACAGTGTGGCGGCAAGCAGTAAAACCAATGCCCACGCCACCTTCTGTATATAATTCTTCATGCGTATCTTCCTTTAAGTTACTTTACTGAGATTTTCCTTGTATGCTCCCCATTCTCGGAGATTGCCTTCACGACATACACACCCGATGCGGGAACCTTGAAGTCGGCTTGCTTGACGCTTTCGCCTGTCATTTGGCGTGACACTACCAGTTTGCCTGATACGTCAAACACCATCAATGTGGCTGCAGAAGGCTTGTCCTGTGTGAGTTTAGCCTCGTAGATGCCTGTCGTAGAACCGTTGCCCTTGACAGTGAAATTCTCGTCTTCTCCAGAGATGAAGGTATTGTCTGCCTGTCTGTCCGAGCTGCCCACATGGTTCTCCCTTGCCTGTGTTCCGTTAGGCATACTTGCATCACACTCGCTGCCGACATAGACGGTCATCGTTGTCGTACACTTCTTTGGTGTTTCTATCTGCACGTTGCCCCTTGTGGTGAATGAGGTTACAGGCGTACCGTTTACGGTAAGATCGGTGATATGCGTCTCGCCCTTTCCGTACTTGATGCAGAACCGCCATGCACGAAGTGACCAGACATATTCATGATGCACGGTCTGTCCGTTCAACTTGTATGTGACCTGCATATTGCGGACTGTTACGCTAAGCACATCGCCCGGCTTGATGGTGACATATTTGGTTAGGCTTGTATATCCACCGGTTATGATATGCGCCTTGTCGCCCCGCACGTCGAAGCCATATTGGGTGATCTCGTCCGTGAGGCTTGGCTCCAATCCCACACGGTAGTTTGATTTTGTATCGTTCACCGTCCATGAGATGTCGCCAGACAGATAGGTTCTGGTGTCATGTGAGTATGAGGTGTAGAGTGCGTTGCCAGTGGCATAAATCTCGTTGCCTCCACCTTGTGATACGGACAGCGCATAGGCGCCGGGGGCAAGATTCGTGATTCTATGCGTGTCACCGAAGAATGTTCCTCTGGCAATGGTTTCTCCTTTTACTTTTCCTGCAACGGTGTCAACGCTGAGCACATAGGAATAGACAGGTGTACCGATGTTGATGCCGATGTCGATATACCCGTCATTGCGTGGAACTCCATTCTCGCAACTTGACGGCGTAGGAGTGGCATCATAGGAAATGCCGTCATAATAGGCGAATGTGAACACATCGCTTCCGCTTCCGTCTGCATCCCATAGGATATTGCGGAATATGGTCTTGCCCCTTGTCATATCGGGCTTGGAGCATCTTATGTTGCTATTGCTGTTGATGTCGAAATCACCTTCACCGCTTGGGTCTATGAGCATGACGGTACGCTTGCGGCAATAGTCCGAGAACTCCCTGTCCGGTGTGAGGTCATAGCTCAACTCTGCCATATAACCGACATCATCTATTCCTCCTGTCCTCAAGCCTGCCATATTCAAGGCGGACTCTGCTCCTTCCGTTCGGATAATACCCACATTTGTGTCTGTGTCAGTTGCATCCGAAATGGATATGGTTCTTGTCGCACTTCCTGTTCCGTCAACACGCAGATAGATGTTTTTGCCTTCCTTGCGGATGGAAATGTCCGTTCCGTCAACATCCGTGGCGATGTATGAATTTGAGACCGCTCCGTTGATGATTGGATAAACAACTCCAGCATTGGTGAACCGGAATCCATACTTGCATGTGCTGCCACCGATGCTTCCGAAGCCAACGTCAAAAGTCGGGTGACTTGTCGGACAGGTGAACTCAAAAGCACCGCCACCTCCAACAAGGGCTGGGGTCGTGGCATAAGCTCCGGAAGCGGCTTTCTCTTGGATGATATTGTCAGTAAAGCCATTCCTTGACACTTCAAGTCCTTGCGCAGTCCATCTTGCCACTGTACTGTCGGGCTTTGACGGCACGTTGGTCTTGACCATCCATGTACGTTTCATGACATGCCACAGGGAATCTGTAGGTGAGGTATATGTTGCAAGTGCCACATCATCGTCGCCCCAGAAAGTAAAGCCTCTGTCCGGCATCGGATTGCCGTTTTCACGTCCCATGACAAGCAGACGGGAAGCGGATGAAGGGTTGTATGGATTTGCGTCATGATAAGTTCCGTTCTCCTTCAAGGCCGCATACACCGGACTTTCCTCATATGATGTTGCGGAAAGCGGTTGGGAGAGACTTCCTGCCGTGTCGGTTCCAACAGCTGTGACCCTATGGTGGTAGGCTTGGTTCTCCGCCATATCCCAAGTCAGGTTTCCGTCGCTGTCAAGATACGAGCCTTTGAGGGTGATGCCGTACTTTACCGCCAGATAGCTCTCCACTTTTCTGCGCTCATCGGGTGTAAGCATCCTGCTGAAAACAATAAGCTCAGGGGCATATCCCCGGATGGAAGCATTACCGAAGAGCGAGGTCGGGAAATCCGTACCGAAACTGCCAGAGGTGGAAGGTGTTCCGATGAATAATGTGGTATTAGAGTTGTCTCCCCACAATGTTGTTGAAGGATTGCTTACCTTGAAGTAGGATACAATGCGCAGAGCGCTTTCCTTAAAACCGTTCTCGGACAAAGAATCACTTGATTGATAAAGCAGGCCTTCACCCGATGCTGAACCATAGTCCAGTGGTTCAACACCTCTACCCCTTACGGCTTTGTCCTTGCTCAGAATGGCTCCGTCGCCCTTGCGACCATCAAGGGCATAAAGCACCATGTCTTTGCCAATGGTCGCCATTTCGGGGGCAAAGACACCAATGACGGTAGCCTGCGAGAGGTCGCCGTGTTTGAGTTTGGCACTCAGACTACGAAATCCGTCTGCGAGCCAGAGACTCGGATTGAAATTGAAGTAATGGACTGAACTGTTCGGAAGAGTAAGTTCAGACTTGACGCCACGGCTGTCCAATAGCATCAGCCGTATGGAATCCCCAGAGAAATCCTGCCAACGGTAATAACCTTGCAGGTCTGAGTTCAATGGCGCAGTCTTGAACCACAGTTCGCTTCCGCTGACTCCTCCGGGCGTTTGTGCGAAACTGCCGAGAGCGAAGCCTAACAGTAACAAAGAAGTAAACTTTCTCATGCGCTGTCAATTTGGAGTGTTTGAAAAATATAAAAACGTATGTCTCTGCCGCGCAGGGAGAGACCAGTGAGAGAGAACGGACTGTTACTACGGAGAAGAATTGTGATATAGGCTTGCTCCGTAAAGTCCTATTGTCACGTGGCAGGCCAACAGGCTTTACCACCAAAATAATGCTGCAAATATACAAAAATAATCTTAATAAACAGATATAATCTTTAAGAAATTTGCTGGTTTGGTGTTTTTTTCTTATGATTTCGGTCAATTTTGCAGAAATCTTTTACATCTGTTGTATGTACTGGAGTTAGTTTGGCAAAAATACACAAATCGTCACGGCTTCAGTTTCTTATGTTAGAATGTAAATCATGGTTTGAAACTGTACACACTCGGGGTACAAATGAAACACTATATGCTTGTGTCGGAAAGGTATATATGAGTTGATGGTAGAGTCGTCATCAACAACAATGGCCCTGATTTGATAAACTCAGCAGGAATACTTGCTATTCATTTTACGATGGGGTTATGTTCACAAGTTTGAGATTTCATGTAAAAAAGTCCTAATTTCCATATTTCTCTTCTTGTAAATTATGGGATATTAAGAAAAATATCGTATCTTTGCCCCCGAATTGAGGCGTTCTTTGCATATTGCAAAATACAGAAACGAGCAGAAGTCCGCTCGTTTCCATATTGTTACCTATATAATATAGGCAAACGCCCAACTTCTTGATTTTCAATCAAAGTCCAAATTAGAGCGAGTTAGGATTATTAACACATTTCAGCATCATAAAAGCCTCATGAAAAGCTACATGATAAGCCTCATGATAGCTCTCATTTAAGCCTCTGCCCCGGCATCATATAAGCCTCTGCCCCGTCATCATTTATGCCTCTGCCCGGTCTTCATTTAAGCCTGAAAACAGCATAAAAAGCCTCTTATTTCTCTACTGGGAATACGTAATATTCTCTGTCTACATCGTAATCCAGAACCCACTGGTCAATCATCACATTATCGTCTAAAGCCTTGATGGTTACGTTGTGGCTGCCGTCAGGCAGCGTAACGTAGAAACTCTTCAGCGTCTGTCCGCGCCACAGGTCAAACTTCCAGTCCTTAGAGTTGTAAGCCTCCTTCAGCTGGCAGATTACCGGTTCGCCACGGTCTATGCTCACACTCACCCTCATATCCTTTACAGCGTTTAGGAAGCAAGGAATAACGGCGATGGTGAAACGCGCATCACCGCTCTTGTCGCAGTAGAAATCATAGCTCAGACTGGCTCCCTTCGGCAATTTCACAGTCTTGCCGCTGTGGCCTAAAAGCGGACGGATGGTAATCTTCTCGGCTCCTCTTACGGCAGCCTGGGCAAGCGGCGATTCTGTAGCCTTGCTCCATTCGTAGGCATTCTTGGCAATGATGTCGCCGGTAACTACAGAGAGCGGCTTGAGATCGTTGCTGCGGTCGAAGGCATCAGCTTTCAGCCGCTTGATATCGGCAGCTGGGAGTGTGCCCGGAATCTGCGGAGCCTGCATCTCTGCACCGTTGGTAAGGATGAAATTCTTCCATTTGCCGTTTCTGATGCGACTGTAGTAGGCATTGAGCTGCTTCAGTTTGTTGTAAGCATCGATGCTCACAGCTGCTGCAGCCTTCGCCTCATCGTCTTTATTAAACAGTCCCGGACGGGCGATGTGTCTTGCTTCCTGTGCCTCCAGCTCCTTTTCGGCTACGAAGGCAGCCAGGAATATCGGATATTTCACTACCTCGAAGAAACCGTCTTTCTGGTTCTGAGGCAGCATGCGTTCGATGGATTCAGTCTTCGCCTTCAGCAGGTCGTAGCGATAGAGAAAACGCTCCAGTTCGTTGCCGAATTCGCCTGAATGAAACTCAGTATCGCCGTAAGGCATCGCCATATAAGCGGAATGGCGGATGCTGGTAAGGCGGTAATATTCTTCCATCAGAGGCATGATTTTCCTGCCTGTAATGGCGCCAAAGAATGCGTTGAGAGTGTTCTGGATATACGTCTTGCAACCTGCTTTCAGGACGTTTTTATTCCACGCCAGGTTCATCATCATGGCTAGCTGGAAGGTTGACTGCTTCGGATTGGTAATGTTGGCTATCCAGGCACAGTCTTCGTCGTTGTGAGCGACAGAGCGGTGTGATTTTCCGTGCTGGGCATTCTTGCTCTCCAGATAATCCTTGCTGTTGAGCATTTCGAGCAGCAGACCCGGCGAGAGATTGCTCATCTCCATCTGTGCATCCGAGCATACCAGCTTCACATTCTCGATGGTTTTGCGGTGTTTCTTCTTGTGCTTCTTGCCCACAAACTCCGTCACCTTGTAGTTTTCCGCCACGCAGATGTCGAAACTGTCTACCACAGCCTTGTTGTAAGCAGCCTCGTGCCTGCCGTCTACCTGCCACAGCGTATTGGCTCTCAGGCGCAGCATCAATCGGGCGATGCGGCTGTAGTTCTGCGGTTTCATCCACTGGCTGTTGTTCAGGGCAAGTCCTCTGAATTCTATTCTCGGAACCTCTATCCACTGCTGGTCAACGGGGGTGTAGAGACTCTTGCGCTGAGCAGGCTGCAGGTCGTTCCATGCCGCCAGAGGCGAAACGCCAGCCAGCTCAGAGAGTTTCATGATGGCGTAAGCCGTTCCGCGGGCGTTGCTTCCGATAACGATGAGTTTCCCTTTCCTCGTACCGATGTAGAAAGCATCCTTTGCGGTGATAATAAGATGCAGCGGCGCACCGAGTTTTTCTACTGCCGAAAACTCCTTGTTGGTGAGCTGGTCGAGCTGGTAAATCTGTATCGGAGCACCTGATTTTTCTTTCGCATCGAATCCGGTTACGGCTTTCATATCGCCCGCAAACTCTTTGAGGGCAATTTTTACTACCGGCGAAATGATAGAGTTGGTGGTATAAGATACTCTTCCGTAGCCGTCGGTCCAGTAAACGTTGGGGGCTGCGGTCTGAGTTTCCGTCTTCTTCACTTTGGTTTCGGTCAGCGCGTTGGCATTCAGGCTAGAGAAGCAGGCCAGAGCCAAGGCTACGCCTAATATAATCTTTTTATATTTCATTTTTCTTCCGTTTTTGTCTGTTCGGTTGTAGATTCGCTTTTTGCTGAAACTACACATTTCTGCAATTTGCAAAGATACATAAAAGTGTTTAATATCTGAAATTATTTAGTTTTTATTTGCTTATTACATTATTTATTGTTACTTTTGCACCAAATAAATAAAAAGAAATGATGACATTATATCCAAAATTGATTGAAGAGGCGCTTGCTACGGTGATTTATCCAGGCACCAAGAAGAACCTCATAGAGAGCGAGATGCTGGCAGATACGCCTAGCATCAATGGTATGAAGGTGAAGGTGGTTCTTCTCTTTCCTCGTGATACGGATCCTTTCCTCAAGAGTACGGTGAAGGCGGCTGAGGCTGCCATCCATTATCATATTTCGAAAGATGTAGAGGTGGAAATCGTTACTGAGTTCAAGTCGGCTCCTCGTCCTGAAGTAGGAAAGATGCTGCCACAGGTGAAGAACGTCATCGCTGTGAGCTCTGGTAAGGGTGGAGTAGGCAAGAGCACCGTTTCTGCCAATCTCGCCATCGCCCTGGCTAAGTTGGGCTACAAGGTGGGCTTGCTCGATACGGATATCTTCGGTCCTTCCATGCCTAAGATGTTCGGTGTGGAGGAGGAGCGTCCTTATTCTGTTCACAAGGATGGCAGAGACCTCATCGAACCTGTCGAGAAATATGGCGTGAAACTCCTGAGTATCGGTTTCTTCGTAAGTCCTACTACTGCTACTCTGTGGCGCGGCGGAATGGCTTGTTCTGCCCTGAAGCAGCTGATTGCTGATGCTGACTGGGGTGAGTTGGATTACTTCATCCTTGATACGCCTCCTGGCACAAGCGATATTCATCTTACGCTGCTCCAGACGCTTTCCATTACGGGTGCAGTTATCGTAAGTACGCCTCAGCAGGTGGCGCTTGCCGATGCGAGAAAGGGTATTGACATGTATCAGAATGATAAGGTGAATGTGCCTATCCTCGGTCTTATCGAGAACATGGCTTATTTTACGCCTGCCGAGCTGCCTGAGAACAAGTATTATATCTTTGGTAAGGAGGGTTGCAAGAATCTCGCTAAGGAGATGAATGTGCCTCTGCTCGCCCAGATTCCTATCGTTCAGAGCATCTGCGAGGGTGGTGATGATGGTGCGCCTGCTGCTACCAAGGTTGATTCCATCACCGGTCAGGCATTCCTCAGCCTTGCTCAAAGCGTAGTAACGGTGGTGAATCGTAGAAATGCCGAGAAGGCTCCAACCAAGATTGTAAGTACACACTAAGTAAAAAAAGGCTAGGACTACCTGAGGGCAGTCCTAGCCTTTTTTAGTTTATAGTTGAAAGTTTATAGTTTATAGCAATCTTGAGAACGGCTAAGCCCTATTAACTATTAACTTTTAACTATTAACTTATTTACCAGGAGTTAACAGGTTAACAGTTAACAGCCCATTTTTTATAGTTTATAGTTGAAAGTTTATAATTTATAGGGCTTAGCCGTTAGTAAGATTGCTATAAACTTTTAATTCTAAACTCTTAACTATCGACAATTTCTTCCGCCTCATCCTCTTCTTCTGCTACTTCGGCAGCAAGGTTTGCCTTGAGTCTTGCCGAGCGCAGTTGCTGTCTGAAAACCAGGCAGGTAGCGAGGAAATAGACACCGGTCTGAATCCAGAGTGCTCTGAATTCCGGCAGAATATCTGAAAGAGATGCACCCATACTGCTGATTCTGAGGAACCCACGGATGCCGAAAGTGGATGGGAAAACCCACGAAAATCCTTGCCAAAAGGCTGGAATATTGCTCAGTGGCCATGAAACTCCCGTCATAAAAAGCAATGGAACGGAGGTAAATACCACCAGAAGCATCACATTTTCACGATATCTTACCAGACACGACAGCATCAGACCGAAGAATACACACGAAAGAATGTAAGGAAGGAGGAAACCGAGAATAGTGGTCCACGTTACCATACTTACAAAACTGAACAGCTTAGGAACCACCAGCGTAAGATACATTCCCATCACGGCATAAACCATGAAATAAACCAAGGCCTTACCGAAAACAATGCGGAAAATACCGCCATAATGCTCGCTTACCGGTATGAGTTCGCGGTTTCTGTTGAGTTCTCTCGAAGTTCCCGCTGCCATTCCTATGCCCAGCAGCATCGTCTGCTGCAGGATAAGAACCAGCACAGCCGGCAGAATAGCATTTCCGTAACCTCCTGTCGTGTTGAATATCGGAACCTCATCAAAGGCAAGCGGCTCGGTGGTAATCTCGTCGTCTCTATCTGTAAATCCTCCTGCCTGTGTTATCTGGATGCCCGAGTTGATGTGGCTGGCTACGGCCTGCGAGGTCTGATAAATCGCCTTATAGGTCAGCATCAGACTCATATCGCAGTAAACTCCCACATGCGCCTGTTCGCCCCGGTTCAGCTTCGTATCGAAGTCGGCAGGGAAGTAAAGAATTCCGTGAACCGCCTGTCTGCGCACCAGTTCCTTCGCCTCGTCCAGACTGTTGCAGTAATAGGTAGCCTTGGCATCTGGCGAAGCATCATAATCGCGGATAAACTCGCGAGAACTGTGACTGTGGCTCAGGTCCACAATCGCCGTATCCACTTCTCTCACCACCTCGTTGTTGTAAATCCACGAGTAGAGCAGCGGATAACCCAGCGGCACCAGAATGCAGAAGATGAGCACACCCTCATCGCGGAAAACATTGCGCATTTCCGTCTTCCAGATGTAGCACATGTCCCAGATGCCATTGATAATCTTATATAATAAACTACTTTTCTTCATTATGGTAGGTATTTATATACTAACATTGCCTTCTTGATGTTCCAGATAGTGAGCATCGGCAGGGCACAGAACAGCACCATTGCGCCCCAGTGGAGCACAGCATCGCCCATCGGGAAACCATTGAAGATGTTTATCTGGTAAATCATATAATAGTGGCGCATCGGGAAGAGCTGACCGATAGACTGGATCGGAGAATCCATCGAGAAGAGCGGATAGGTGGCTCCGCAGATGGAGAAACTCACCACGCCCCACAACGAACAGATACTCATCGACATGCGCAATGAAGGCATCAGTCCGAAGGCAAAGATGCCGAAACACTGGCAGGAGAGTACGCTCAGAATGCCTAACAGGATGATTGGAAGTGCGCCGCCCGGATGTGGAAACTGTAATACATAATAGATGTAGAATTCGAACAGCAGGAAGATGCTCAGGAAGATGAGCGTCTGAGGCAACATCTTACCCGCAATGGCGAGATAAGGATTGTTGCCTGCCATCCGCATCCAGTCTCTTGCCCGGTTGAACTTCAGTTCCGTACCTATAGAATAAGGTGTAATCAGGAAGATGAACAGCATGATGAGTCCCGGCACCATTACGCTCGAAAGATAATAGTTGTAGTTGGCGTATGGGTTACCTATCATGTGCAGATCTACGGCGATAGGCTGCAGGAAGGTCATGATTTCATCATTTGTCTTTCCCAGTGCCGACAGTTTCGCCATTCCTGCTGCCGCACCTCCCAGAGTAGAGATGGTTTTCAAATCGCGGAAGAGCAGGGAGCCGGCTGCCAGCGATACGCTGCTGTAATAGAATGAAATCTTAGGCTGTTTCTGTGCCATCAGACCTGCCTCTGTTCCGCTAGGAATCACCAGGAAGGCATAGATTTCATTCTTCTGGATAGCATGTCTTGCCTCTGCCATGTTCTCGTAATGAGCCACTATCTTGGTGGTCTGGAAGGCATCGAGCTTATGCACCAGCTGGCGCGATGTGGCGGAGTTGTCCTGATCTACTATGCCCACAGGCATGTCGGTAGGCACTCCTCCCTTCATCAGCGTGGTGAAGAAAATCACCACCACGATGGGGAAGATGACCATGCAGAAGAGATAAATGGGATTCTTCCGCATGATACCGCACTCTCTACGGGCAATATGATATAATTTCTTAAACATAGAAGTTATTTAATGATGAGTGACATTCCCGGGCGCAATCCCTCAATCTTTGTGACAGGACGGGCCTTGACCTCGAAAGTCTTGCGGTCGTAGTCGCCATTATCCTTGGTTGCCTTCCAGGTAGCGTAAGAGCCCTGGTCTTTCAGGTAGTAAACCTTCATCTTGATGTCCTTGTTGAAGGCAGGAACGTAAGCGGTGAACTCATCGCCCTTGTTCAGACCCTTGAGATGATCTTCGCGAACATTGAAGGTTCCCCACATATCGCTCATGATGGAGATGCTCATGATAGGAGAGCCGAGGCCTACAAGCTCGCCTACCTTAGGATAGACATTGCTTACCTCGCCCTCGCACTGGGCAATCTGAACGGTCTCTTTCAGAAGATTCTTCACTACATCCACAGCGCTCTTCGAAGCCTGGGTGTTGTTGGCAGCCATACGCTTCTCCTGTTCGCGGGCGCCGTTCTTCGCCATATCGTACTGACTTCTGGCAGCAGCCACCTGAGCCTCTGTTGCCTTATAGGCAGCGTAAGCCTCGTCACGCTTCTGACCGCTGATTACACCCTCATTGAAGAGGTTCTGCATGCGGTCGTAGGTCTTTTTGGCGATGGTTGCGGCAGCTTCAGCCTGCTGAACCAACTGGTAAGCGCCCTGAATCTGCTCCTTGCGTGCACCTGCATCCGTCAGGTCCTTCATAGCCTCGGCTGCAGCGTTGGTAGCCTGGAGCATCTGTTCCTGCGATTTCATTTCCGGCACTTCGAGGATGGCGAGCGTATCGCCTACATGAACGTAATCGCCTTCCTGAACGCGGAGCTCTACTACGCGTCCCGGCAGTTTGCAGGATACTCTGTATTCTGATACTTCTACCTCGCCCTGAATGGTGTCATCCTTCTGTTCCAAAGTGAAGAAACCGATGACGCCTACGAGAATGACTACTGCTGTAAAACCGATTACAGCGAGCAATATGTTGTTATGCTGTGATTTCTTAGACATTTGCTTAATCTGAATTTAAATTTGTTATTATTATTACTGCAGGATACCGAGCGCCTTGTTCAGCCCAACCTGAGTCAGCTTCACGTCGATTTCTGCATCAATCTTCTGGCTCTGTGCTTTCTGCCAGGCAGTCTGTGCAGCCATCACGTCGGTAACTTCCATCACGCCTTCCTTGAAACCGAGGTTAGCGCATCTCAGGTTCTCATCTGCACTGGCGATGTTCTTCATTGCCATGTTGAGCTTCTTCTGGGCTTCCTTTACCTTAAACTGGCTTTGGGTAATCTGCAGATGAATCTTCTCTCTCGTATCATCCAGGTTCATCTGGGCGATATTGCTGGCAGCCTTGGCGGCTCTCACCTTATAGGCGCCGTCGAACCAGTTCCATACCGGAACATGAACCATCACGCCTACGTTCCAGACTCCGGTAAACTTCTTCTGGAAACCATTGAATACGTTCGGGTTCGAAATCATGTAGCCGCCTGTCAGCATGACGTGAGGCAGATTGATGGCGCGAACCATATTGGTAGCTTCTTTAGAGATGTCGAGCGCATTCTGCAGCATGCGGAGTTCCGGACGGGTGTTCATCGCTGAATCCTGTGCGGCTACTCTCTGTTGCTCGGTGTCAACAGGAGTTCCTGATAAAGCCAGGGTTTCCTTATCTTCATCGGCAAGTGTGATTTCCTGGTTCATCGGAATGCCGCAGAGCTGACAGAGCAGCATCTTCGACAGGGCGAGTCCGTCTTCTGCCTGAGTAATCTGCATCTCAGCCTCGTTCACTTTCACGTCTACCTTCAGTCCGTCTGCCTTGGTGGCTACTCCCTGCTGAATCATCTTATGAACATCCTCGTTCAGTTTCTTTACGAGGTCGCGGTAACTGATGGCGAGTTTCTGCTTCTGCTTCAGCGAAACGGCGAGCCAGTAAGCCTGGTCTATGCTGTAGAGCGTGCTCTGGGTCTGCTGGTCGAGATCATTCTCTGCAATCTGCTCTCCGATGTCGGCAATCTTGTTGGCTGCAATGATGGCTCCACCCATATAGATAGGTTGGCGAACCATCACGCTTCCTGCCCAGATGTTGCGGGTGTCGGTGCGGAAAGCATCTACCAGTTTCTCTCCCAGCGCATTGCCTTGCTGCTGCAGGGGTCCCAGTTTCTCATTCATCAGTCCGCCTATCTGTTGTGCCAGTTCCGGGCTAATCATTCCCTGACTGACAAGCTGGCTCATCAGATTGCTGGCTCCTCCCGATATTCCTCCGGTAACGGTAGAGCCGATATTGCTGAATGTTGATTTCTGACCGTCGTTCAGCAGCGAAATCTCCCTGCTGAACCATTCGTAACCGCCTAAAGCATCTACTTTAGGAAGATATTTGGTACGTGCCGATTTCTTCATGTTGTACGCCACGTCTTTCTTGAGCTTCGAGGCATTGAGCTGCTTGTTGTTGCGCAGCGCCATGGCACGGCAACTGTCAAGGCTCAGCGTTTGTGCCTGAGCCCCGGCAGGAATCAATGCTCCCATCAGCATGATAAGAGTTATATATTTTTTCATCCTTTGTTTATAATATTATATAATATTGGATGCAAATTTATGGAATTATTCTTAAATGACAAAGAAATTTTGTTTATCAAATCTTTAAGAATCAAAAAATATATTGCATTGTAGAAAAATAGAACATACCTTCTGGTTTTCCGTAATCCCTTAATCGTCTGTTTCTTAGAAATTCACCCGTTCTGTCTCGCCCCAGGTAGGGTCTACGGTAATGCCTATTCCACCACCCGTACTGTCGTCTCCGCCACCGAATCCGTCAGCAATGGAAATCTCGGTATAGGCTGCCTTGTTCTGATGGATTTTCAAATCGGCTTTTTCAAAACTCTTTACCACCTTTGCATCGGCATCCAGAAAGCTGATACTCATCTTGATGTTCTTCTCTTCTTCATGTGGGAAGGTGTAGACGGTAAAGTCTCTGCCGCCATCTTTCATACTGAAATTCTCGGTCTGACGGCTGTTCACGCAGCCGAATCCGGTGGTTGCATCCAGGGTGCTGCTGCCGCCGGTATAATAGAACTTGATGCTCCTGATTTCTTCGGGAATGGTTTCGTCGGTAATATGTAACTTGAAGGCGCCAACTGCTCGCCTCAGGTTGATGTCGGAGGTGGCTCCGTCTGCCGTTACGCTCAACCTGCCGTAATAATAGAAGGTGTCGGTAAGCTTGTTGCTCGCAAACTTTACTTTCTCGGGTGCGCTGACAGAGCAGTTGCCCTTTCCGTTATGGGCAATCACCACCAGCCGGTATTCTCCTTCGTCCAGACTTACATAGGCTGTTCCGAAGCCGTTGTCTGTTGAAAGCTGATTCACCGTCTCCAGTTTCTCCTCTCCGTCAAAGATGGCAAGCGTCAGTCTGGAGCACACATCGCCCAGCGCCATCTGCTTGTCGGCAGCTTTGGTTGTCAACAAACTTGTGCCTTCAATTTTCTGCACATGGATAGTTACATTGGCGTTTGCCTCACGTGATTTTCCGGTTGTTTCGTCAATCGAAAACTTCTCGCATGAAGTAAGCGTCGCTACGAGCATCAGCAACAGGGATGCCAGTAACCGATAGGACTTCTTACTCATAATAGTTCTTATTTAGTAGTTGCTCTATGCATTATCTCGGAGTTTCCTCGGGCATAAAGATGTGGCAAATATACGTTTTTTCTCTTTTCGATGCAAGTAAAATCTAATAAATCTTTATATTTTTTGTCATTTATCTGTTTTTTCTTAATTTTGCATCGGTTTTGCAGTACTTACACAACCGATTTTGCATTATATATATAATAAGGTATAGAAGATATTGGTATGGATAAAAAGATAAAAGCATTGTTTTTCGATATTGACGGCACCCTGGTGAGTTTCAAGACCCACAAGATTCCGCAGAGTACGGTAGATGCCTTGGAGCAGGCTAAGAAGAATGGGGTAGAGGTGTATATTTCTACCGGTCGTCCGCAGCTCCTCATTACTAACCTCGGTCAGATAGAACATCTCATCGACGGTTACATCACCACCAATGGAGCCCGCTGTTTTGTAGGCGATAAGGTGGTGAGCCAGCACGCCATCCTTCCTGAAGATGTAAAGAAGATTATCGAGGCTGCCGACCGTGATGATTATCCTGCAATCGTCGTAGGAGAGCATCATCTCGCTATCCATCATTATACTGACGAGGTTTATGAAGTCTTTGCCAAGGGACTGGGGGTGGATTGCGAAATCTTCCTGACTGATGTGAATGAACTGGGAGATGAGCAGATTCTGCAGGTTACTCCTTTCTGTTCGGTAGAGCAGGAGGCGCTCCTGATGCCTACGCTTCGCAACTGCACTTCGGGCAGATGGCATCCTGCCTTTACGGATATTACGGCAGCCGATGCTGATAAGGGCAAGGGCTTGCATGCAATGGCTGACTATCTGGGTTTGAAAATAGATGAAACCATGGCTTTCGGCGATGGCGGCAATGATATTTCCATCGTCCGGGAGGCAGGCATCGGTGTTGCGATGGGCAATGCGGGAGATAATCTCAAGCAGGTAGCCGATTACATTACGACTCATGTGGATGAAGATGGTGTTAAGAATGCGCTCCTCCATTTTGGCGTGATTTAAATTCCCGGCGTTATTGACTCTTTTTTTCATAACTTCCTATATATAATAAGGTGTAATCCTGATGAAGCCTTTTTGATAGGCGAGTTTCATTTTAATAAAATAATAAGGGCAAACATGTTATTTATTGTGATAAATGGCGTGTTTGCCTTTCTGTTTTCAAAACTTCCCTTTTGTACCCAGTTTCTTCTCGTTATTTACTTTTTGAGGGAATAAATACAAAAAATGCTTACGAAAAGTAATATAATATGCGAAAAATATACATAAAGTACCATAAAGTTGGTATTTTATATCAAATTGTTTGCTAAAAATTTGTTTAATTAGCAAAAAGTATGTATCTTTGCATCCGATATTTGTAAGTTGTTTAATTTTTAAGAGAGAGAATTATGGTAAAAAGATAGACCATGCTCATGGGAGGGCTCGTTCTTTCAACAGGAATGGCTCTCGCTCAAACTACTGTTACAGGTAAGGTTGTTTCTCAGGAAGATGGTGAGCCAGTAATTGGCGCATCTGTAAGAATTGTAGGAACTAAGACTGGAACAGCGACTGATGTCGATGGTAATTTTACGCTTCCTAATGCCAGCAAGGATGCTGTCTTAGAAATCAGTTACCTCGGCATGCAGACTAAAACAATGAAAGCATCTGCTAAGATGAAGATTATTTTGGCTTCTGATGCAAGAAATCTTGACGAGGTAGTTGTTACTGCCTTGGGTATGAAACGTTCAGAGAAAACTTTGGGTTATGCTGCCAGTACAGCCAACGCTTCTGAGTTGACTGTGGCTAAGTCTGGTTCCTTGATGAGTGGTCTTCAGGGTAAGATGGCTGGTGTGCAGATTTCTGGTGGTGGTGTTACAGGTACCTCTCAGAAAGTCGTAATTCGTGGTATTTCTTCTGTTTCTAGCAACAACCCATTGTATATTGTTGATGGTGTGCCTATCAACAATGACCGTTTGGGTGATAACTCTGTTGACTTTGGTAGTGGTGCAGGCGACATCAACCCAGAGGATATTGAATCGGTAACTGTATTGAAGGGTGCTTCTGCTACCGCTCTTTATGGTTCTCGTGCAGCCAATGGTGTTATCATGATTACTACAAAGAAGCCACAGGGTGACAAGAAGGCTTCTATCACTTACGATGGTTCTTTGACATTTACTGATGTGCTCCGTGTACCAATGACTCAGAATCTCTTTGGTCAAGGTTGGGGGTCCTGGTCTAATGAGGAGAACGGTTCTTGGGGACCTCGCCTCGATGGTCGTGAGCACTGGTATGGTTCTACCGGTCTTTCTAACGGCGAGACTTTAACCAAGCCTTTTTCTTATGTTAAGAACAATATCCGTGACTTCTATCAGGTAGGTAAGGAATGGAACAACAACGTATCTCTCCGCTATGGTGATGAGAAAGTAGGTATTGTTGCATCTTACGGTAATGTAAGTTCTAATGGTATTACTCCTAATGATGGTGATACATATCATCGTAATACCTTCTCACTCCGTGGTTACGCCAATATCGACAGATTCCATCTGGACATGTCCCTGAACTATGTTCGCAAGGATATGCGCCGTTCTCGTGATATGTATATGGAGTTGCTTCAGGGTGCTTCTGATGTTCGTTTCACAGATATGAAGGATTACAACCTTGAGCGTAACAATGTAGATAACTACTATACATTGTATGCTACCAACCCATATTATATGGTAGATAACTACTATTCTACTTACCAGGACGACCGTATTTATGGTAAGCTGGAGTTGTCATACGATATTACCAAGGATATCAAGGTAATTGGCCGTTTCGGTGGTGATTATACCAATTATAAGACCGAGCGCATCGAACCACGTATTCTTTATACCGAGGGTTCTTATCAGGCAAATGGTAATGGTACAACTGTAGGTAACCAGGGTTACTATTCTAAGTATCGTTCTCAGCGTGGACAGATTGATGCCAGCCTCTTATTGACCGGTAATCATACTTTCGGTGATTTCTCGGTAGGTGCAACCTTGGGTTGGAACTTGAACCAGAGAAACTATGATACTGTAGGTGGTTATAATGAGCAGTTGGAAATTCCTGGATGGAATTCCTTGGATAATACAATTTCCAATTCTCTTACTGATGCAACCTCATGGAAAAGAAGATTGATTGGACTTTTGGGACAGGTAGAGCTTGGTTATAAGGATTGGGCATTCTTGAACCTTTCTGCCCGTAACGACTGGTCTTCTACACTTCCTGTTGGTAATAACAGTTTCTTCTATGGCGGTGCCAATGTATCTGTACTTCTGAACCAGGCTATTCCTGCATTGAAGAATATCAAGCAGATTGACTTGTTGAAGGTTCGTGCAGCTATAGGTCAGACTGGTAATGATGCTGATGTATATATGACTAATTCATATTATCGTCCATTCCAGTCTTATTATACATATTTGCCAATTTCTGGTGTGTTAGGTCTGACAGAGTATAACCGCTTGCCAAATACAAACTTGAAACCAGAGATTACAACTGAGTATGAACTTGGTTTGAGCGGTACATTCTTCGGTAACCGTTTGAGTTTCGATGTGGCTTACTATGATCGTACAACCAAGAATCAGATTATCTCTGCTACTTTGGCGCCTGAGACAGGTTATACTACGAACACCCGTAATGTGGGTAAACTTCAGAACAAGGGTATTGAGGCGATGGTTAATTTTACTCCTATCCGTACCAAGGATTGGGAATGGAGCGTAGGGGCTACATACTCAAAGAACTGGAGTAAGGTGAAGGAACTTTGGGATGGTCTTGATGAATATACCATTCCTGTAGGTACTACAAGTACTAGTTTGTATTCTTCTATGCGTGGTGTATCTTACGTATTGAAGGTTGGTGAGCCTATCGGTATCTTCAAGTTGCCTGCAACAGAGAAGGTGACAGATAAGAATAGTCAGTATTATGGCTATAAGGTGGTAGACAACAATGGTTTCTTAAAGTCAAGTTCTACGGAATATGATTATCTCGGTTCTTCTCAGCCTGATTTCGTAATGGGCTTCACCACACACTTAAAGTGGAAAAACTTGACCCTTGCAGCTACTGGCGACTGGCATAAGGGTGGATTAATGTATTCTGAGACATCTTATATCACTCACTTCAATGGTAACTCTACAGAGACAGTATTCAATGAGCGTGATGCGTTTATCTATCCTCATTCTGTAAAGGTTGTTGGTGGACAGTATGTTGAGAATAATATCCCTGTTAGTTCAGAGAAGATGAATTATGCTCAGGGTAACTATAGTTACAACCCAGAGGTGCGTCGTGATTTCGTTGTAAGCCGTTCTTACTTCAAACTCCGTGAGTTGGCTTTGACATACGATTTCCCTAAGACAATCACAAACGCATTGAAGATGCAGAAATTGTCTTTGAGCCTTGTTGGTCACAACTTGTTGCTCATCACTCCAAAGCATCAGAATTATATCGATCCTGAGTCTTCTAACTTTGGTAATGATATCAGCTCTGAGTTTGGTGAGACTATGGGTTCTGTGTCAACTCGCAACTATGGTATTAACTTGAAGGTTGTATTTTAATTAAAGGAGATTTCTTATATGAAAAGATATAAATTTTTAAGCGCAGCATTGCTGGGAGCCCTCTTGACAATGGGTACTGTTACTTCTTGTAGCGATTCTGGCTATTTGGACATCAACTACAACCCTAACTATCCTGCTACAGCCTCCTACAAGCAGTTGCTTCCAGCTGCTGAAGGTTCTATCGTGGCTGTCAGTGGTCTTTATCAGCAAATTACTGGTGACTTCTGGTGCCAGTATGTAACACAGGGTAATAGTACAAACCAGTATAATACATTGGCTAACTATGCTGTAACAACATCAGGTTCTATTCCTCCTGTTACTACGGTTTGGCAGAATACATATGCCAACAGTCTGGAAGATTTAAAGCTGGCTTTGGCTTCTGCTGAAGAAAGTAAGGCTTGGAACTATTGGATGGTTGCCAAGATACTTCAGGCTTATAATTTCTTGGTATTGACTGATACTTATGGTGATATACCGTTTACAGGTGCTCTTGATATCGAAAACAATCCACATGCTTCATTCGATGATAGCAAAACCGTAGTTTATCCGGGTATTCTGGAGATGCTGGATGCTGCCATTGCCAAACTCGATGATGCTAAAGCTGCAGAAAAAGCTTCACCTTTAGGAACTGCTGACTGTTTCTTGGGAGGCAGTATGGATAGCTGGGCAGGCTTTGCAAAGAGTTTGAAGTTGAAGATGTATCTCAAAGACTTCGACGCTCATAAATCTGATATTCAGGCTTTACTTAGTGCAGGTGGTCTTTTGGAGCAGGATTGTGCTTGGGTAAATTGGGAAGATGGTACTAATAAGGGCAATCCTCTTTATGAGTTTAATATCCGTCAGTTGAATACTACTGAGAATATTCGTGCTTGCCATACTTTCTTAGAGTATCTATTGGATAAGAAGGATCCTCGTATCATCAAGTTGTATGAGGTAACTGCTAATGCCAAAAATACTCTCGGCTATTCTTCTGATGAGGAACTGATAGCTCACATGGATGAATGCTACGAGGGCCTTCCTTGCGGAGATAAGCCAACTACTGATGAAACTACAGATGGTGGTATTGGAATCTCTAAGTCTTCTCGTATGAAACAGGCTTATGATGATGCTGTCTATCTGATGAACGAGGCTGAATGCGAATTGATGATTGCTGAGGCTTATGCTCGTCTGGGTAATACTGAAAAGGCAGAGGAGTATTATAATAAGGGTGTTCTTGCTGGTTTCAGCCGTTGGGGATTTGATGGCACAGCATTCGTTGATGGTGCTTACAAGTTCGATAAGGCCGATATGCTTCATAGTATCGCCATGCAGTATTGGGTAACTTATGCTGGTGCGAATGCTTATGATGGTTGGATGACCCGTAACCGTTTGGGTATTCCTGAGGTTCAGGCTAATATTACTGTTCGTAAGTCTACAACTGCTTTGCAGCGTGAATTGTCTGATGGTTATGTTTTAGGCAATTTGGTTGATCCAGGTGCTAGCAATATGAATGCCGGTGAGTATCCTATGCGATTGCTTTATCCTACAGCTACTACATTGTATAACTCTGCTGCTGCCAAGTATGTAGAAGAGAATGGAAACTCGCTGACCAAGAAACTTTGGTGGGAGAAGTAATGATTATTAATGTAATAAACGAAAAGTCATGAAGAAAATATTATATTTTTTGAGCTTTGTTTTCGTAGCATTGTTTACTGCATGCTCTGAGGGAGACGATTTCGATATCGATTATACTCCTATTGCTCCTATTGGTGGTCAGTACAGAATCAATGTGGAGAGAGGTTATGATGCTTCTAAGACAGATGCAGAGTATTGGGCTTCTAATCCAACAGATGCTGAATTCATCTTTAAGACTGATGGTACAGGAACCAATGAGGGTGTTCTCTATGCCTATCTCAGCAATACTACCGATTATGATAAGGATAAGGCATGGATTCGTGTAGGCTCAACTGCCTCTAAGGCAGCTTACGCCATCAATGCTAAGGTATCTATTGATATGAGTGCTTATACTTTCGGTGGTGAGAATGTGGATGATTTCATTGGTAACTCTGCTACAGCTACCGACAAGGTAACTGTTAGCGGTAAGTGTGGTCATAATACTTATACTACTGTATCTGGTACTGTGACAGATGCGATCAGTTTCACCTATTCCCGTTCTGACCAGCCTGGATATCATTATAGAGTAACAGGATTTAAGTCTACTGGTTGGGCTGAGGATAATAAGTAATATACTTTTGCTATACATGAATTATTCCTAGATGATGTTTCTAATGATATTGTCTAGGAATAATATTAAAGATATAAGGCAAAGTGATTTGCCTCGTTGTTGACAAAGTCAACACTTATATCTCTCTCGTCTAGGGGACTGGCGGTGGCCAGTCCCCTTTTTGAATTTATAAGAGAGATTTCTTGGTTAATGAGGGGGTGTCATAAGTCTGGATAATAGTTGGTGCATAACAGTTGACTACCGCATGCACAACAGGTGTTGTGCATGCGCATATCAGCTGTTATGCAAGCGCACAACAGCTGTTGTGCGACCGAAGATACTGACTGTCTCAACAACATATCCTATCTCTTCCAATAACTTCTTCTGTCTCTTCCAGCAACTTCTTCTGTCTCTTCCTGCAACATATCCTATCTCTTTCGGCAACATATCCTATCTCTTTCAATAAATAGAAGAGGGTGAATCATAAACTTATGACACATCCTCTTTATTTGTAGATGAAGTAGCTGCCTCCATCACTCTGGCAATATTTCTTCAGAAGCTGGATAATGTATTCGGCATTCTCGCGAACGTGCTGTTCGTCTCCGTCATATCCGTTGATGAGAACCACCAGATGGGTGGTGTCAACACTCATCTTGGTTCGCTCGTTGTCGCTGGTCGGGGTTCCTACACCACCTGTCTTGTCTCTGTAAACAGGCAGACCTTCAATATTAATCATGCCTCTGCCGATGCCTTCGTATGGTTCGCCGGCTTTGCCTACGCCCAGGGTCAGGGTGTCGCCTTCAAACTTGTCTGCATCAAATCCGCCGATGCTGTAGCCGTAGGCTATGCTCGCCAGATTCACCAGATCCACCAGCGTATCTCTCTGGTAGAGTTCCTTGCCCTGCAGCATTCTGCGGATAAGGGCTTCTGATGCAGGACGGTAGCGAGATGGATCCTTGCCGCAGGCACGGTACACCTTTCGGGTGGCGGCAATTCCACTCATCTCTTTCAGCGATTCCGTGGTCAGCGTCTGTCTGTATTTCTCACCGAGGGCATTGATTTCATCCCAAAGTTCCTGACAATAAGGGGTGTTTACCACATTGGCTTCCACGCATGCTCCTACAAAGGTGGGACATACCGATTCGATTTCTTCTGATACAATAATTTTCATGATGAATTTCCGTTTTCTGTTAAACCTAACTGATTGATAGGGCAAAAGTACGAAGAAATATTGGAATAGCCAAAAGTTTAGTCTATTTATATATATAATAAGGTGTGAAAAAGATTTAAATGTTTATAACTGTTAAATATTTGACTAAAATGAAACATTTTTGCGAAAAGATTTGGTGGAATGAAAAATAGTTAGTACTTTTGCACTCGCTT
>OGDO01000222.1_pt1 | contig 37878 bp, 44 predicted proteins | sample 1570431 | NCBI WGS metagenome assembly OGDO01 (sample SAMEA2582183, study PRJEB24529) | metagenome | reverse complement strand
ATGAAAAGCCTATTGGCAGAGTTAAATATGCGCTATTTTAATTCCGCCAACGGGTTCACCAAACTCCAGCAGGTACAACGGTTAAAATCAAATATCAATAAAATAAGGGACAGAATGAACGACACTCCGATTCCATGGACGCGTATAGACCATAAATCCAAACCAAAACGCGCCCCAAAACAACAACAAAAACCGATGCAGAAACATTGGACATCGAAAGGACAGTTAACAGAACGTGAGAACAAATATATAAGAGACAATAAATTAAAAATATGTGGCGAATGCGCTGAAATTAGCAGAGAAATCAAATGGGCAGGAAGTTATGCGCATGATGACCGGGTAAAAGCATGTAACTTTATACGAAAAAAAATAGCAGATTTAATAGCCGAAAATAAAAATATATTCGGGTATGACAGAAACAAAATATTTTCAGACGAAGAAATAGCTGACAAAATAAAACAGTACGCGCACTACCTATTTAATACTGCCATAGAAAATGGTAAAATCCGCTACGACGAGGATTTGCCCGGATATGTCGATGAAGACGGCATATCTGTTAATGAATATGATTTCAAATTTTCGAATTGTTGTCGAGAGATGGCAATAGCAGATTTATTTGCGGAGTACGGACAGTGCCACAAGGTGGGGTACGCTATGGATAAGCGCATTTGCATTGTCGAGAGTAAATTCAGATTATTAGAGCAATCCGTAAAAGTACGAGAGGAATTTAGGTGTCGGGCGGGGCACGCTTCCGGACATAATACAATAGGTTTAAATAATTGCTATTCCATCAACTCTTTTTTATTAACCGAAGATAAAAACCAGATAATAAACAAACTAAAAAGCCTTCCTAAAAACTTAACGGCTAAAACATATGGCGTAATTATAACTGTACTTATTAATGACCGTATAATCCGCCCCATTACAGATGGTGAGCGGGGAGCTTTATACAGGGCCTTACGTGATATATATGACGATAATAGGGATATAGGAACTCGACAAGGCGTATCCAAATATATTTGCTCCGCCGCTGTGTCGGATTTAGATATAGCAGCCGCGAAAGAACTATTAGCTTAATATTTCATCAGCATACAGTTGCAGTAGTTGCAGAAACTACTGCAACTGTTGTTTTTTAGGATATTACAATACAAGATACGTCCTTTGCATTGTGGTCGATCACAAGCCCGGACGCGGGCAATTTTTGAATTTTTAAAGCCACAATGTTATGGAAGTACAAACCCCGGCAACAGTATATGTTGCATCATCAGAACAACTGGAATGCTTGATCTTAAAAGCAGTCCGTACTATTATCCCAGAATTGGCTGGTTATCAGAAACCAGCTGAGGAGGCATCCGACACCTTGACAGCCGAAGAAGCGATTGTCTTTCTACAAGCTATGGGATACCCGACTACTATTTCCAATCTCTACGGGTTGACATTCAGAAATGCGATCCCTTATCGTAAGGTTCGCCGGCGTCTCGTATTCTCGCGCAAAGAACTTACAAAATGGATTGAGGCGGGCACTTTACGCCCCGAAGAACAGCGGACAGCCGCCGCATTGCGTATCGCCGAGAGTGCCAACCGTAAATGACCGCCGGAGCGTATGAAACAGAAAGGACAGGCCCCCGGCACTCGAAGTGAGTACGCAGGGGCCAATGCGGAGCAGTACGCCGGCAAAGATAATCAAATTTCGATGGGTTACCACCAACGGCGGGTGTATAATTTCCTGTTGCAGGGCGGGAGCCATTCGGTAGCGGATATTTCCGCGGCGTTGAGGTTGTCAGATCCTCGCAGCTCGATACGTGACCTACGGGCGAAGGGCGTGGCGATCGCCGATGTGTGGTGCGACGGAGAACACGGCGGACGGTTCAAGCGGTACTTTATTCAGCAAGACAATACGGGAAAGGAGGTGCAACGATGACCGCAATAGGGCACACGGAAAATCCGGGTCGTAAAACGTTTGCGTTTTATTGGAGTTTTAAGGACGCTATACGCGATATGCCGGACGCCGACAAGTTAGCAGTATACGAAGCTATTACGGATTTTGCATTTTTCGGCGTAGATCCGGGCGGATTGTCCCCCGTGGGTCGCTTGGCGTGGAAACTAATACGCCCGCAACTTGAGGCCTCAATAAGGCGTTACGAGGCGTGCGTAACGAATGGCAACAAGGGGAAAGAGTTCGGAAAATTGGGCGGGCGTCCTCGTAAAACCCCAACGCATAACCCCAAAGAAAAACCCCAAACGACAACCCCAACGCATAACCCCTTAAATCATAATGATAATGATAATGATAATCTTAATGGGAATGATAAGGGGGTTATAGGGGGAGAAGTCGCAGCCAAACGCGCGGCGTTTGTTGCTCCCTCGCTCGAAATAGTCAAAGATTATTTTTCTACGATCAAAGGAAGCGATGCAGATGCCGAATGCTTTTACGACCATTTTACGGCCAACGGCTGGAAAGTATCCGGTAAATCCTCAATGAAAGATTGGAAAGCCGCCGCGCGAAATTGGATGCGCCGCAAATCCGAGTTTAGCACCACGATCCAAAAACAAACAAACCATGAAACGAAACGAATCTACAAAGACCTATAGCCGTCTGGCCCCCGTTGAGGGGTTACCGGAATCGCCCGAACTCGAAAGAGCCATTTTAGGCGCTTTAATTCTCGAACCGGATCAACTATACGACGTGACGGAGATCGTTGAAATTTCGGCATTCTCTGATGCAAATAACGGCAAAATCTATGGCGCAATGCTCTCGATGTTGGAGCGTGGCGATAAAATCGACCTCTATACGCTTTCGCAACGGCCGGAACTCAAGGGCCGGGATATGTTGCGTTACCTTTCGGAACTGACTAACGCGGTAGACTCCGGCGTTAATTTGCTGGACCACGCAAGGCAGCTCGCAGACATAGAAGCCCGGCGCCGTCTTATCATGCTGAGTTATGAAATCGCAGCCAAATCCAGCGCCGGAACGAATTCCGCCGAGGAGATATGCGAATTGGTCACAAATCAGATTGCGGCATTAGTGTCCACAACAGCCCGCGTGAGCGACCTAATACCGCTGTCTGACGCTGTTCGGGCAACTATTGACAATTTGGAGCTGCGGCAACAAGAAAGGCAGGCCGGCCAGTGCATCGGCATTCCTACCGGGTTGCAGCGGCTCGACGCGCTTACGGGCGGCTGGCGTGGCGGTCAGTTGATCGTATTGGCAGGCAGGCCGGGAACCGGCAAAAGTGCCATAATGCTACATTTTGCCCGTGCTGCGGCCGTGTCAGGTGTTCCGGTGTGTGTCTATTCGCTGGAAATGTGCGTGGAACAGTTGACCGGGCGAATGCTGGTCGGCAGTTCGGGTGTAAGTTCGGGAGTGTTCCGCACCGGTAATGTTGACGCTTCGGGCTGGACGAAAATAGAGAAGGCCAGCGCTACCCTTTCGGCTATGCCTGTTTACCTCAACGATCGGGCAAATCTCACTATTGGGGCTATACGCTCGCAATGCAAGGCGATGCGCCGCCGGGGACGGTGCGGGATGGTCATAATCGACTACCTGCAACTGCTCGATACGTCAAGCCGTAACACGAACAGCACCCGCGAACGGGAGATCGCCGCCGCCAGCCGTTCGGCGAAACTGCTTGCAAAGGAGTTAGACGTGCCGGTTATCCTGTTGTCACAACTATCGCGTAAGATTGAGGAGCGCGCCGATAAAACGCCTCTATTGTCGGACTTGCGCGAATCGGGCGCCATTGAACAGGACGCCGACATGGTGCTGTTCCTTGATCGTCCGGCAATGTACGGCATGCAAACGATTGACACGAACCGCTACGGGCTTATATCGTCCGAAGGCGTCGGGGTGCTGCATATAGCAAAAAATAGAGAGGGGGCGGTGGGTCGGATTTATTTTCGACATAACGAGAGCCTGACCCGGATAGCCGACTACGAGAATACGGCGGATGCAACCGGGGAGGCCGAGCCGTTTTGACGTAATGCGCGATTTGAGCGCATGAAATTTCACGGGTGGAACAAGTACCCACAACACGAAAGAAAATCGAAAAAATATCAAAGGTTATATTAAAAATCAGCTATTGTGCCCGCCATTGCGGGACGAGTTTACAAAGACTGACCGAAAACGGCGATAAAACGACGATAACAACCATTTTAAACCAATAAAACAGAATTATGAAGCAGAACAGAAAGGCGGCATTTGTGCCGTGCAAATCATTCAAGCATGATGGCACTACCCTTACGGTCGGCATTGCCGAAGTGACTGTAAATAGCAGACCGAATCCTTCTGAGGTGTATTTGCTCGTCGGAGGCTACGGAAACGATGAAGACACCCCCGAAGCCCTTGCGACCTTCACGCCGGACAAGGCAGTACAGATCGCCGAAGCACTGTTACAATTCGCAAGACTGGCACGGAAATAAAAAACACAAGGCTATGACGAACGAAAAACTAGGAAAGCTGTTGCATGCAGCCGAAAAGTACGGCGCAGATGCCGTCTGCGAAATGGTCGCAGAGCACACGGGACAAAATGGTTCTGAGCGCATCGAGGCTATATCCAGCGGTATCGGCGACGATAATGCGTCCCAAATCGCAAGTCTAATAAATGCCGGCACCCAGCGCATCATCGAGGGTGGCGAAAAGCGCACCCCGGATAGATCGCTCGCAGTTGATCCTTTTACCAACTTACCCATGTAATCATGCCAAAGAATAGCAAGAGAATCTGTATAGGGCAAATGCCCCTTCAGCATGGAATGTATGAATTCAGATCGGCCGTAGATAAATTACGGGAGATTGTCACACCTGCCGTCCTTGCCGAGTTCGGCGAGGAATTGACTGCAGACAACTTGCGGGACATTATGAGCGGCGGTACAGCCATTCGCGCCCGTATGACGGAAAAATTTAATGCGGCACTAGCCCCCATAGTATTCCCCGCAGAACGCAGCCAAAAAGAGGAGCTATATACTTCTTTGTTGGAGCAATTCAATGAGATTTGCCGCAAAGTTCAAAAGCGCTTCGAATCATTCGGGACTGTTCCCGCAGACTGCTACACGGTAGACAGTAACGGTCAGGTAACTTTTGATTCTGAAGTCGCTGAAGCTGTCTTTAGCGAAGCCGCTAACTTGTATATAGACGATCCGCAGCAAATCGAACTTTATAATGCTGCGTTAAAAGCATTATCCGCATTGCAGGAGCTTGACACACTCGCACGCAAATATGGAATGTATGCAATAAACCGAACAAACTACCGGGCCATAATCGATATGGATATTGAAATGTCCCCTACTATGGGCGTATTATCTGCAACTCAGGTTTTACGCATCAATCCTTTCGCCATACAACAAGGATATGACGGCGGCCTTTTCAAAACTAGGTCCATATAAATCAAACAGTAACCATGAAAGAAGAACAAGAAAGCCAGCAGTCCCAAGGAGTGACGGCCATCGACTACTCCGAGGAAGAGGCAAAGAAGCGCGCTGCGGAATGGGCGGAAACATTGCCCGACGCCGAATAATCCAAACGTACAACAAGATTTTTAACAACTATGAAAAATTACGAATCAATTATCGAGACCTACAAAGCGGCCATTCCTCAACTGGAGGCAGCAATACAACAGTTGACGGCTTCACGGTTGAAAATATCTACCGAGAGCCTCAAGGATATTGCGACGGATAACAGTAAGAGTATCCGGGCGCAAGCACTGCGGATCGCAGCCGAAGACGCAAAGAAAATAAATATCGTGACAACCCGCCAAACGCTCACGGATCAGGCTGTTGAATACCTTAGCAAAGTAATAGACAATTCGCAGCAGGTCGTTCATGAAGCGCTACACCTCGGCAAGGAGAAGGCACTCGATTATACTGCCTTTGTGGTGAACGGCGATAAAATCGAATTGTCTGCCGAATGGCTTGCAGATCAAGAGCGGCAACGCCTTATTGATGTAAGCACTATGCGGGGGCGTGTACTTCAGCAGTTCGACGAAGTGCGCCGGGCTGTTGAGGCTCTGAACGCCTTGGTCGCCTGCAACAAGAATTACAAAATGGGGTTGCTCCCCGCCGGCACCCGATACCGGACAATAGCAACCATCGACGAGGACGGAAAATTGGAATTGCATTCTGAAGCATTGGATTTTCTGGGATAACAATAGAGACGGGTGGGGAAAGCCCCGCCCATCTCACTAACATCCATATTCACTATGCTATACCCAGACGGACAAATATACGAACAATCTGGGGAATGCGCAAGAGGAGAGAAAGGATAACCAAAGGATTTGCAGCTGTCGATGATAGGACCGTCTGGACGCTTGAGTTGAACCGCGATGAACTGATGATAATTCTGAATGGGATTAAAAATCACCGAATAAAAGGGGCGCGTATGAAACTGGCGGCCTTACGGGAGCAGAGAAACCGACGGCGCGATCCCGGTAAAGCAATCAATGTAAAATCAAAAAAAAAGTAAAACCCATGAACGAGAATAAAAACGCACACAAGGACATTGCGACAACACCAAGGCCCCAAATGGCCGCATCCGGAAGGCTGGATTTCATCAGTTTCCGAATAGCCCAAAAGAGCTACACGATATACAAGATGTCACCCCGGACCACGGCGAGAATCATGGCCGCCCGGCATATCGGCAAGGGATCTGACGGCAGCAAGGCGTGTATCGTGGCAATGGCCCATAGTATTGCGCTGGCCGTCGCTGGAAGCAAAAGCATATTCGCGGATCTCAAGGCGTGGTTTATATGCCGGCGGATTATGAAACGGGCATCTTTCGCCGAGTTGTTTGACTGCTACCAAAAAACGCTGATGATGATTCCGCTGGAGGATATTTCTGCAGTTGCCAGCGTAATAAGCGGATTGGCTGAAACTGTAGCTAAAGATGCGAAATGATACACCTGTGAATCATCGAAAAAATAAATTGCAGAAAAGCATTGTTTACTATTGCTTTTTCACGGGACCGCCGCAATCTTTGTACTGAGCTTATGAAGGAATAAGCCACGGATGATAGTATAGTGCGATTGGTCTGTTGGCTTCCTGAGCCGACAGACCTTTTTGTTTAATCCGGGTGCCGAGGGGCACCGCAAAAAAAAAGTTTTATGACTGATTTAATGACTCTGGCGAAAAGCCATCCCGACACCACCGTTACCGTCAAGTTGAAAGACCTGATGCGATTTCATGAGGATATCACTGCCGACCTAGAAAAAAGATTGCTGAACAAACTTGTCGAGATTAGAAAGGATGATCGCTATCTATCAATAAATCAGGTATGCGAAATATTCTCAATTGATCGAAGCACGTTGTGGAAGTGGCAGCAGAAGGGCCTTTTGGTTCCCTTTAAAGCCGGGACCATTTGGCGATACAAGTTGTCGGAAATTCGCGCAATGGTCAACAAAGCCACCAATAAAACAAACAAATAAAGGGGTGACGATCCGAGCCGCAACAGACATAAAAAATACCCGCGTTTCGCAACGCAGGTAATGTAAAATTGCACGCCACCTAGCCAAAAAACTAATGTACACGCACAATAACCGTTAAAATTTAAATAATTGTTATGAGCGCACTATCATTCAAAATTACTACGGATACCGCAAAGATAAACAATTTCCGTAAATCGCTTGAACGTTTATACGAATTACTCGAAAAATTCCCGTCCAAATCAAGCGGATTCAAAGTTATAAACCGCCATATTAGCGATCTGGAGACTCGTGTAGATCAGGCTATACGCAAAATTGCCAAGATGCAGCAACAAGCTGCGGAGTCGGCGGCTAAAGTGGCCACCCCTGCCACCCCAACAGCGACTCCCAGCAACAGCAAAACGACATCAGGGAGTCAGACGGCCCAAGCCGAAGCAGCAGCATATAAAGACCTGATCGGCACCATCCGAGAAGCTAGCGCCCAAAAAAAGATATATACAGCTCAAATTGAGCTGTTGAAAACCAAGACGCAAGCACTGACGGCTGAGTACAATGCACTTTCCAAAGCCGAAAAGAACAACGCCGCAGTCTCGCAGGCACAAAAGGACAAACGGCTGGACCTTTCGCTGTCTATTGCCAAAAACAAAGAAGAACTGGCGCTATATCAAGGAACCCTGAAGAACATTATCAAGACAGAGCAATTCGCCGAGGGATCCATTAATAAAATGTCGCAATCGCTGACCCGGATGAAGAATATATACCGGAATTTAAGCGCAGCAGAGCGGGAGGGGACACGGGGACAAACCATGCTTAAAAATATCGACACACTCGATACGAAGATTAAAGAATTGGATGCGGCAATGGGGGTACACACCCGCAATGTCGGTAATTATGCTTCCGGATTCAATATGCTTGGATTCCAGATTCAGCAAGTCGCCCGTGAATTGCCGTCGTTGGCGTATGGCCCGCAGATTTTCTTTTCGGCCATATCCAACAACCTGCCGATGCTGGCCGACGAGATTTCACACGCGAAGAAATCTGTTGATGAATTGAAGAAAGCCGGGCAAACATTCACGCCCGTATGGAAGCAGATCGCATCGTCCATCTTCTCGTGGCAGACCCTGCTTGTCGCCGGAGTTACCGTACTTACCCTTTACGGAAAGGAGATCGTAAATTGGGTGTCAAACCTTTTTGCGGCAGATAAATCGCTGGACTCGGTAATTAAGAATATTGACCAGTTCAACAACCAAGTTACAACCAGCAGAGAAGAGTTACAACGCGAATTTCGGGCTTTATCCCAAGCAAAGAAAGGGACTGCAGAATATGCTTTAGCACGTCAGACGATAATGGATAAATACGATAAATATTTGTCCAAACAGCGCGCTGAAATACAGAATCTGGAGGATATGCGTGGTGCCTATGAAGTGCTGTTGAGAAGCGTTACTGCCACGTCTGTAGCTAAAGGATTGGAGGAAGCGAATGCTAACGCTGCAACTGAATATAGTGAGGCTTTAAATAAAGCATTTGAAGGCGTTCAGGCTAAATTTATTGCAAAGTTCGGCAAAGAAACAGGAATAACTTACTTTACAAGATTCCGCGAAGGATTACAAAGCGGGGTTCCTGAATTAGAGAAAGAAGCGCTGGAGATATACAAGATGTTTGAGGGGGCACCTGACGGCATGAATGTTATTGACACGTGGAAAGAGATATTTACAGGCAAAGCGATAGGGACAACTACTCATAACGCATTGGAAAACAGCTTTAATAGCGCACGTGAAGCTACAATGCGCTATAATGAAACTCTTTCTGCCAATAAAGTTGCAATGCAAGCTCTGTTAGATATGTATAATATCTCAGCGGAAGATATTGACAAGGATGGTAAAGCGACAGAAGATATAGTAGAGCAGAAGAAAAAGGAAATCGCGGAAATCGAAAAAATTGTAGCCAAGACACCCGAAGAAGTTGCCGCCCGCAACAAAAAATTGGAAACGGCACGGAAGGAGTTGAAGGTATTGGAGAATTTAGGCCTTGCGACTAAAGAGCAAATTGAATTAGACAATACACGAAAACAAATTCAGCGCGAAATGCGAGATGCTGGATTTGAAGCAAGACAGGCGGAAATTGACGTAATGCCGGAGGGGATAGATAAAAATATCGCCCAAATAGAATTAGACTATCAGAAGCGTGAAGCTGCCATAGCAGATGGAGCAGAGCGAATCCGTGAACTTCAGAAAAAAGAGCTAAGCCGAGGACAACGCGAGTTAATTGCAGCGCGCCAACAGGCTATTAAAGCGTTGAAAAATAAAGAATGGGATACTGCGTTTTTGGCAGAAGCGGGAATAAAAGACCCTAAGACATATTTAGATGACCAGCTTGAAGCGTGGAATGAGTACTACATGAAGTACGGGACCATTCTCGAAAAGATACAGGCTACAAAGGAGTATTACGACAAAAAAATCAGCTTAGCAAAAGACGCGGGAACGGCCGAAGCATTGAGAGCCGAAAAAGACGCCGCGATGGCTGCCCTTGAGGTGGAGGGCGGTGACTTTGTTAATAGCCTAATCAGCAAGACAAAAGAAGATATAGAAAAACTAAAGAGAGAGATAAAAGCTGCATTAAAAACGCTTGAAGATGAATTTAATAAACTCCCTTCTTCGGATTCTGAGCAGGGGGATGATCTGCGAAATAAAATAAATGTTCTTCGGGCACAATTATCCGCCATTAATAATTTGGATCCGGTAAGCGACAAAGAGCACAGCGAATCCTTTGAAAAGTGGCAGAAACTATACAGCACGCTCACTAAAATTGAAGGACAATTTAACGACATCGGCGAAGCTGCAGGCGGTGCGATGGAGGAAGTAATATCGACCGCGGGCAAGATTACGACCAGCTCGCTGCAAATGATCAATAGCATCAAGACCCTTGCAGAAAATTCGGCAGAAGGGATTGAAAATACGGGAGACACAGCTGCAGCCACCATCCAAAAAGTAGAACGGGCGTCTGTAATTCTGGCCATCATTCAAGCTGCGTTGAAAATCATACAAAGCATTGCCAGTATATTTGGAGATACGGAAACTTCAATGGAGCGGAATATCCGAGAAGCCCAAGAATTAAACGAAGAGCTGCGGGTGATGAATGAACGCGCCCGCCTGAATGCCGATGTATTCAAAACTATTTTCGGAGAAGATGCCTTTGGGAATTACGTTAATAATGTAACTGCCTTAACTGACGCCATGAATGCCTATCAGGCAACAATGGATAAAATTACAAATCGTGGCAAAGAAAAGTATGTAGAATTTGGAACAGGTAATACAGGTCTGGCTAATTTATGGAAGGATGATTTTATCTGGGAAAGCGTTTCAGAGTCTGTTGCTAACATGATGAATCAAGTTCAACATTCTACATGGTTCCGAAGCGCAAAATATAAGAAATTAAAAGATGTAGTCCCTGAATTATTCGAAGAGAGCGGCGTGTTAAATATGCAAGCCCTCAAAGAATTTGTAGAGGGGAATAGCGATACTTTCAAACACCTCTCCAAAGAAAATCAGACATACCTCAAAGAACTGGTAAATAATTGGGAGACATATGAAGAAGCGATAAAGGCAGTCAATGACTACCTCAATGAAATGTTCGGCGAATTAGGTAGCACGCTCACCGACGCACTGGTCGATTCTTTCGAGCAAGGTACAAATGCGGCGGATGCTTTTGGCGAAGCGGCTGGCGATATGCTGAAGAATCTTGCAAAGCAGGTGTTATATACGGCAACTATAGGCCCTGCAATAAAGAAAGCGCAGGAAGAAATTGATGCTATCAATCGGGATCTGTCACTCTCAAATGAAGAGAGGTACAATGCACTTACCGGAGTTGTAGATACAATGCTTGATGATGTTCTTGCCCAGCAAAAGGTAGGGCAAGAATTATGGGAGCGGCTCAAGCAGGCCGCCGAGGAGCGCGGTTTGCAGTGGGAGACAGAAGCAGCCGGCCAAGAGGCGACATCTCGCGGTTTTCAGGCTATGTCGCAAGATACCGGCGACGAGTTAAACGGCCGATTCACGGACATTCAGGGCAAAGTCACCGACATCCGAGGCTATGTGATGGCAATGGCGCAAACTGGAGGAATTATAACTGCCATAAACAACATCGCCACTTTAGGTGATAAAATAGATCAGATGTCGGTCGCCTGCTATGAATCGTTGCGCTTTGACGCGGAAACCCTTGTCGAAGTGCGCGAGATAAATTCCAGCACAAAAAATATGGACAAAACCTTAGCACGGATCGAGGAAGGGATAAATAGCATTAAGAAAAATACTGAAAACATCTAATGTTTTCAACTACATGGAGATAAAAAAAGACATAGCAGACCTAAAAGCGTTTATCGACAATATCGAAGGGGAGGTAGTTGATTTCATGGATGAAAAAGCCCGCGAAGCACTTATTGAGCAAAAAGCAGCCCGGCTACTATCTGGCAAACGCGACTATTTAAACCATACATGGAATCTTCGCAGTTCACTTGGTTATGCCGTGACTTACAATGGCAAGGAAAAAAGGCGATTTATAGGGAATCAAAATCATACGGATCCGACAGCGGGTGTCGAAGCGAATAAAGCCCTAAACGAAGTAAATAAAGCAGGTACGGGCGTTATTTTCGTTGATGGAATGGATTATGCGTCCTTCGTCAGTTCCAAAGGCTATGATGTGATAGATACCGCTGAAGCTTATCTAAAGAAAGAACTAAATAAACAACAATAAAATTCGAAATGGGAAATACAGACTCTCTTTAAACAGTGTCAGTGCACCAATTTGATAACATCTATCCCGGAATGTATTTTGGAAATAGATTCCGGGATATTTTTGTAAGCGATTATTATTTCATATATTTGGTTGTATAAACTATCTATCTATGAAAAAAAATAATATCATTTACATTATTGCCATATTGGTATTTTCAGGCTGTAAAAACATTGGAAAACAGGAATATATATACACTCAAACAATGATAAATGGAGCGGAAGAATCTTCGTCTATTTATGAAAAATCGGATTCAGCAGCATATTGGGAAGCATTAAGCAAATTTCAATTTTTCAAAACTACAGCACGACAAACTAATGCCCTTGATCGCACGCCTATATATTTCGTATTGAAGGATAAAAAAGGAAAGACAATCTATTTTCCTGATGCGGAAAAGGAATACAACGAAATTATCCAAAAATTATATGCGGGTGATGATAAATTTACTCCCGAAAATATCAATAAAGCGTATGGAGGTGCCGAATTTGGTATGAGCATAGAGCAGGTTAGAGATTTACCTACTTTTCGTAATTGGACAGTTTATGATGATAGAATTGTAAAATACAACCATACTTTGGGTGAGCGAAAATATGATGTAAAACTATTATTTGGCAATAATCAATTATATGCGATAAGATTCACGTCAACGTCTTTTGAAAATGCAGTTCACCTCAATACGTCAATAAAAAATGATGTCGATAATTTCAAAAATATTATCGCCAAAGTATACGGAGAACCTATTTTTTATTATGGAATGCCTTCTACGAAACAATTAGCGGAAGGATATACTCGATGGGTGTACCGATGGAAAATCGCTAACAAACATATTAACATTGGAGTTGCCGAGAGCCAGAATGGAGCTGAATATATAATGAATGCTGAAATTATTGATACTCAAAGGGAAAATGCTTTAAAATTAGATATAGAAAGAATGAAGTTAAAAAGCATAGAGGAAGCTACAAAACAATTCTAAGACCAAATAAAGGCCGGATACATTCCGGCCTTTATACTTAATTGGCTACGCTTACTAACTTTGTTAGCGTCCGCTATGCCTCGTACCCCTCGTAATAGTACGATTGTTCTATTCCTTTGAAAATCACCTCCCTATCCTCCGTGCGGTCGGTCAATGCCGGTTGTAGCAGGGCGCGTAATTCCAGATCATTGATCGGGCTGCGTTCCATAGCCTGCAAATACAAATCCTTATCCACCTTCCGCCAGTCCACAACCTGCTGGAGACGCTTTTTCAGCATCATGTCAAGCCAGATACGGGTGGTCCTACCGTTGCCCTCCATGAAGGGGTGGGCGATGTTCATTTCGACGTATTTCGCAATTATATCCTCAAAGGTCGTTTCCGGCATTTTCTCGATCACCGGTAGTATCGCATCCAGATAAAGACAATTTGCAAAACGGAAGCCCCCTTTTGCGATATTCAGCGTCCGGATTTTTCCGGCAAAGTCGTACAACCCACCGAACAAATAGCGGTGAATCTCGCATAGTCCGGACACGGTGCCTACCTCTATGCGGTCGATGTCCCCCGATTCAAAAAGGGCGCGCGCCTGTTCAAGGCTTTTAGCGTCTATTTCGTCCGTTTTCTTTCCCATATCTATTCCCCCTTCTCCACTTTAATGAGTTTGCCGCAATGCGGGCAGGTGATCGTGTTCGTCGGTTGAGGGGCGAAAAGCTCCGGAATCGATACACCGAGAGCGTTGGCTATCTGTTCAATGCGTTCAAGTGTTGGATTACCCGAAAGCGACTTTGATAAAGCCCCCTCGCTAATGCCAATTTTTACCGCAAGTTCTTTTGCGGTCATTCCTTTACGCCTCAATAAATCCTTAAGTTGTAACATAGTTGCAATATATTAAAAGTTTCTCCAAGTGCAAATATAGGGCAAAATATCCATAAAATACAATTTGGGTGAAAATAATCGCAATTTACGTAAACTTTCTTGCTCTTTTATTTGGTTGCTAATTTCATTATACGTAAATTTGCATCATGATAATTGAAGTAAACGTAAAGACCATGAAAGCAACCTACAACAAATCGAAGATCATGCGTAACGCTTGGTACCTGAAACGCGCTAACGCCTCGATGTCGTTCTCGGCCTGCCTGAAGAAGGCGTGGCGCAACGAGAAGCTGGCGATCATGACGGCGAAGATCGAGAACCGCCCGATGGAACAGCCGAAGGCCACGGAATACCGCCCGCAGCTGCTGACGGTGCCGGCGGACTACTACGGCAACAGCAGGACCTACTACGGAGACTAACGGCAACCGGGGGCGGACCGCCCGTCCCCCTTCAACACTCATTACCGAAATAGACAAATAGCGAGATTCTCGCAAAACCTCGATAAAATTATGAAAGAGAACGTAAACACGACGAATTCCCCGGAAATTGATTGGCGAGCGGAGTATTGGAAAGGTGTACGCGATTACATCGAACAGGGTGATCGCCTTATTGAGGCGCACCAGCGAATAATCGAACTAACAAAAGAGCTTACAGAATGCCGTGATATTTTGGCCGGCAGACGCACAATCAATCAATACCAATGCAGAACCAGCAAACTAAATTAATACCATGAATACAGCATTAACCCGGTCCGACATTCGGACAATGGCCCGCAAGGCAGCCGATTACATTACCTTCCACTGCGACGGCATAAGCGAAGGTTTCGAGATCACCCACAAAGGGTATATTGCCTTCATCGACTACGAGGCGAAAGAGTGCAGCGACGAGAGGCAGGACCTCGTGCTGGTAGCGGCGGTCTGGGACGCCGAAGGCAAAGAACATCCCGATATATCCGAAGCCTTGCAATTAATGTTGAACTAATCATCTACGGTTATGATCTACGAACTATCCTTTGAAGGGCACACGCTGGGATATTTTCCCACCGAGGCCGAAGCGGTCCGCCGGGCCGGGTTCCTGCCCAAAGGCCGATATACGGTCCGGGAATGGGCCAAAGACGGCGAATTTATGATGTTTGATCCCTCTATCAATAACGAATATGAATACGCAGCCAAATAACCCGTCCGACTTTAACAGCCTTTCGGAACTCTACATGAAAGCCTGCGAAGCCCGGTTTCAATTACTCCAAGAACGCAGCGAATTAGTCATGGAGAACTTCGAACTGCGGATGCAGCTGCAGGAACTGCGGGCACAGGTATCGCCGAGCAAGGCCACCCAAAAGCCGAAAGGAGTGTTAATGAAACTTACCCGATAAAAGACTATGCATTATGAACAGAGACCAAATTTTACGCCGGCATGACGAGATAACTGCGGAGACAGATGCGGTAATACGCAGAGGGAAAGAGATTGTTGCCAAATTGGAAAGCGGCGCAATAAAACCGGAGGATCCGCAGGTAAAGGAGGTGCTCCAGCAGCTTATAGAGCGACGGAGGATCGGCACCGAATTTAATGCCGAGTTGAGCAGGCTGGCAGATGAACAACATAATAATACACACACTCAATGCTGAGGAATTCGCGTACACCCCAAGATGCCCCAGCCGTCAATTCGGGCGGCTGGGTTCGTTATTGGTGGCCGATTTTTCGACTGCCAAAAATGGCAAAGCCGTTCGGGGAATCCCCCGAACGAATCCCGATGTGGATTGGTTGTTAAATACGGGGAATTCCCGTCTTTAAAATCAAACTATGATTGTAAGGCACTTAAGAAATCTTTGGTTGACTGGAGCCGGAAATAATCGTCCAGATCCTTTCTTTTTAAATACCCATTTTTCTGGGGATTTAAAGGTGTCTGATTTGGCACGTTTAAAAACAAGGGCAAATCAGCCCGTTGTTGGTTATCAGCTGATTATAAGAAAACGGCAAGATTACAAGGGTATTTACAATTTGGCAGCCGAAAAATCGACTTGAAAACGACTTTATGTCCCAAAGGTTGCCCCAAGGTAAAACAAGCGTAAAACAAGCGTAAAACAAAAAAAACATCAAGGTTACGTCAAGGGTAAAACAGAAAAACCGCAAGATTACTGCAAGGGTGAAACAAATACAAAAATACGGCAAGATTACGGCAAGGGAAATGCAAAAACACCAAGGTTACACCAAGGGTAAAAAGGGTTAGATTAGGGTGAGGTTACAGCGAGGGGAAAATCAACCCCAAGCAAGGATAATTTTTCCACGTCCTTACGCGCGCGAAGCCGATCATCTAAAGCCGGCGTATCCAGCACCAAAATCAAACCTTTAGAACAGTTTAACGCAATGAAAGAGTGTTTGCACTACGTAAAATTCAAACTTATAGAATAATTTAACAGGGGTAGTACAAGGATTAAACGGTAAGGTTACGGTAAGGGTGAAAGTTAATGGGGGAAATTTTTCCCTCAGTGAAGTCGAACGGATCAACGAACGCAATTTTATGCCGGTTTAGGGGATGCGGCCGAACGTGTTTGCCGGGGGATGACGTCTTTAAAATGGGCGAAGTTGTGTGTAAATTGTGTACCCGCACTAAAACGAATCAACCACTCACATCGCTGTAAGTGGTTGGTTTTCAATCGTCGGGGTAGCGGGATTCGAACCCACGACCCCCTGCTCCCAAAGCAGGTGCGCTAACCGGACTGCGCTACACCCCGTCGTTCCCGGCCCTGCAACCCGTGATTGGCCTTACATCGGCCCCGCAGGGCTTTTCGTGTCAATCCCGGACTCTTCCGGCCGGGGGAACCGTCACGATTCCGGGATGCAAAGATAGCGGCTTTTTTCTTTCCGGCAAACTTTTGTCCCAAAATCGGTCTTGCAGGCGGTTCGTGAAATCATCGCCCCGAACGGCTTAATTTCAGATTCACGCGAAGACAATAAGCGGCTATCCGCCGCCGGAAGTGTTGCCGCAGTGCAGTTAGTCGGCAAAAACCGGAACCCAAAGCAGGCTTTGAGCGCCTTTCACGACAGATGTGGGGCAAAGAGCGTGTAACGATTCGCAGCAGCATATCAGGATGATAATTCCGATACGGTGTATCTACAGTCGGTGGTAGTGGCAGTACAGCAGTTCGCCGTCGTCGCCGTGGAGGTGCATGCCGCCGCCCAGACAGTAGCGGAACATCTTGCAGTCGGCGCATGCGCCGCGCCGCGCCCAATCGCGGTTGCGGAAGGGTTCGAAGCGGTTTTGCCACACGTCCCAGAATTTATCCCGGTAGATGTTGCCCTGATGGAAGTTGGCACGGATCGACGTGCAGCCCGAAATGGCGCCGTCGACACGGATCGAAGCCACCGAGACTCCGGCGGCGCATTGGTAGAAGTAATCGCGGACTTCGGTCTCGTAGTCCCCAAGGAAGCCTTCGCAGGCATAGCTGGTCCCGATCCTGCCCTCCTTGCGGGTGCGGCGGATAAATTCCAGCATTTCGCGGAACTGCGCGTCGGTCATGCGCAGCGACGGATCGTTCTTGGCCCGGCCCATGGGGAAAATCGAAAAGAGCCGCCAATGTGCAACGCCCTCGGCAATCAGCATGTCGCGGAACGCTTCGAGCTGCGGCACCATGGCGCCCGTGACGCAGGTCACCACGTCGTAGGTCAGCGAGGGTTCGCGGACGATCATGCGCAGGGCCGCCAGCGCGCGGTCGTAACTGCGGGAATTGCCGCGGATATGGTTGTGTTCGCGTTCGAAGCCGTCGAGACTGACCGAAACGCTGCGCAGTCCGGCGTCGAGCAGGCTTCGCAAGCGCGCTTCGGTCAGGGCCATGCCGTTGGTGACCATGCCCCACGCATAGCCGCGGCGGGTGACTTCGGCTCCGGCACGCTCCAGATCGTCGCGCACCAGCACCTCGCCGCCCGAAAAGATAATCAGCACCTCGGAGGGATCGACATGGGGCGTGATCTCCTCGTCGAGCACCTTCAGGAAGTCTTCGAGCGGCATGTCGGGCACACCGGGGTCCACGCGGCAGTCGCTGCCGCAGTGACGGCACGAAAGGTTGCAGCGCAGCGTACACTCCCAGAAGAGCGTCGTGAGCCGGTGCTCGGCGACCGTCGAAGCGTAGAGATCGGAAAAGATATTGAGGGCCAGCCGTTTGCGCAGGCCCGGACGGCGGCGCGCCATGGATTATTTCTCAGGAGCCTTGGCGCCCTTCTTCGTGTCCATGACGGGCGTATCCTCGGTCGGTTTCTCCGCAACGGGATCCAGCTCCTCCGGTTCGGCGGACTGCACCTTCGCATCGGGAATATGCACGCCCGTAGCAGGTCCGGCCTGTCCCGGAGGACGCACGCCGTACATGACGACAATGCGGGGCGGCACCTTCACCGAGTCCTGAATCTCCTGCGATCCGGTCTCCTGCTTCTGTTCCTCTGCACCCTTCGCCGGAGCGTTTTTGACCGTCGAGCAGGCAGTCGAAAAGCCAAGCAGCGCAGCCAGAGCGAGTTTCAGTTTTTTATTCATATCGCATCGTCATTAAGGTCATTGTTACAGAGCAAAGATAAAAAAATTTCGACCGAACCTGAAAAAAACATGCCAAAAAGTTTTGAAAGCCAGTGATTTTTACTTTACTTTGCCCTGTACAAACTATTTAATTTTCAATTTTTATGACAGGTAAGGTAAAATGGTTCGATAGCAAAAAAGGCTACGGATTCATTACGGGAGAGAACGGCAAAGAGATTTTCGTTCACTTCTCCGGTATCGTAACGGACGGATTCAAGTCGCTCAACGAAGGTCAGGCAGTCGAATTCGAAGTCGGCAGCGGCGCCAAAGGCGATCAGGCTGTGAACGTTACGGTAATTGAGTAAGCCCCACGGCGTTCTCTAAATTCAGGGAATAAGAGCAACAGAAACTCAGCATATTCATCAGTACTGAATTTTATGTATTCAACGGTGTTCGGACACGATCCGAACACCGTTTTTCGTTCCTCTCCTCACCGAAGATAGGATTCGGGAACACCTTCGGAATCCTTTTGCGTCTTTGAAACGACCTTTTTCAATTCGTATACATATGCGCCTGCATCCTGAGGAGGATCGGCCAGTGTCAGTCTCCGGACTTTGACTACGTATTCATACCCCTCCTCATAGATTTCATCGAAGCCCCGGATCGGATCATGCGAATACCACAACCGCCAGTCCGGACTCTCCTCTTTGTAAATATAGACAGGCAGCCCCTGCAACCAATCATAGTCGTCGTCGGCAGCAGCGGGCTTGACGGAAGCGATGGTGAGCGTGATCGTTTTTTCCGACTTGTATTTATCATCCAGCTTATCGCAGCCGGCAGTCATTCCCCCGGCAAAAATCAGAAAGAGCGTCATGCACAATGACAGCAAATGGTTTTTCATAAACAACAGGTTTTAGATGTGAGAGTTAGACGCAATATGGTTATGCAATATAGATAAAAAATATCGATTTGCAAATCGCAGGATGCTCCTATTTATTCCGTAAAGACATTACACGGCCCGCATCGGTCAATCGAAACGGCTTTTTTTTGCCCGTTTGAAAAAATAATCGTACTTTTGGGCGTCAATTTAGGTTAATTCAGGTTCAAACATAAAAACCCAAACACAACCATGAAAGAAGCAATCGCAATTCTGACTGGCGGCGGACCCGCACCCGGTATGAATACCGTCGTGGGCAGCGTCGCAAAGACCTTCCTCCGCAAAGGTTACCGCGTAATCGGCCTGCACGAAGGCTACACGGGACTGTTCAACCCCTCGCCCCGAACCGTGGACATCGACTATCCCATGGCCGACGGTATCTTCAATCAGGGAGGTTCGTTCCTGCAGATGAGCCGTTTCAAACCCAAGGATTCGGATTTCGAAAACAACTTCAACCTCAAGTTCTTCACCGACAACAACATCAAACTGCTCGTGACGGTCGGCGGCGACGACACGGCTTCGACCGCGAACCGCATCGCCAAGTTCTTGGAGGCCAAGAAATACCCCATCGCCAACATCCACGTCCCGAAGACCATCGACAACGACCTGCCCCTGCCGAAAGGCACGCCGACGTTCGGTTACGAGTCGGCCAAGGACAAGGGCGCCGTCATCGCCCGCGCCGTCTATGTAGACGCCCGCACGAGCGGCAACTGGTTCGTACTGGCTGCCATGGGCCGCAGCGCCGGCCACTTGGCATTCGGCATCGGCGAGGCTTGCCACTACCCGATGATCGTCATTCCCGAAATGTTCGACAAGACGGAAATCACCGTCGAGAAGATCGTGAACCTCGTGATTTCGTCGATCATCAAGCGCAAGATCATGGGCATGGACTACGGAGCTGCCGTTATCTCGGAAGGCGTATTCCACGCGCTGAGCGACGAGGAGATCCGCAAGAGCGGCATCCACTTCACCTATGACGAGCACGGACACCCCGAACTGGGCAAGGTATCGAAGGCGCACATCTTCAACGAGATGATCGAGAAGAAGGTGAAGGAGCTGGGCATCAAGGTCAAGAGCCGCCCCGTGGAGCTGGGTTACGAGATCCGCTGCCAGACCCCGATCGCATACGACCTGACGTACTGCTCGGAGCTGGGTATCGGCGTGCACAAGCTCTTCGCCGAAGGCAAGACCGGCTGCATGGTTTACGTGGATTCGGAAGGCAACGTAAGTCCGCTCTACCTCAAGGACCTGCAGGATCCCACGACGGGCAAGATTCCGCCCCGTCTGGTGGACATCAAGTCGGACAAGTTCTCGTCGGTGGTGGAGACCATCCTCAACGCCATCACGCCCGCGGATTACGAGGCTGCCAAGCAGTATGTCCCCAATCCGGAGGAGTACGATTTCCACAAGATCCTCAACTGGAAATAATCCTTTCCGAAACAGGATTTCAGCAAATCCCCGGAAGCGCGGCTTCCGGGGATTTTTCATGCAGGCCGGGAAAGAGAGCCGGCGGCAAGGACGGAAAGGCCGGACGGTTGAGGGCAGAAGTACCGGGACAGCGGCGGAAGGACCGGAGCGGCGACGGAAGGACCGGAGCGGCGACGGAAGAAAAACCGAGCGGCGACGGAAGAAAAGCCAAAGAAGGAGGAACGGAAGAAGACGGCAACGACAAAAGGACGGACGGCGATGACAGCAAGACCCGCCGGCGACGGCAGAGAAGCCAAAGAAGGAGGAATGGAGGAAGACGGCAACGACAAAAGAACGGACGGTGATCGCAGGAAAACCGAGCGGAGACGGCAGAAGGGCCGGGACGGTTGAGGGCGGTGATTTTCCAACTTTTTCAGGCGGAAAAGGAAAAATACCCGTATCTTTGCCGCATTAGATCCCTAACCCTTAAAAATACCTTTATCCATGGAGACACCGGAAAACAAAAACGATGTGTTCGAACCGATGCCGGAAGAGGCTGCCGCACAGGTTACGGCGGAAAACTCTGCGGACGGCAACCGGTCGCAGAAGATGGCCGAAGCAAAGAAGAACCTGCTTGCAGGAGCGCTTTGGTGCGTCGGCGGACTGGCTTTCAGTTTCTTATCCTACTATTTCGCGACAGCCGGGGGCCGGTACGTAGTCGCAACGGGCGCCATTATCTGGGGCGCGATTCAGGCGATCAAAGGTCTCGTCGTCATCCTGAAAATCCAGCATCAGGAGGGACGTTTCACGGCATTCTGGCGCACGGCGGCGCTGGCGGCATGTTCGCTCGCGGCACTGCTCTATCTGGGACAGTTGTCGGTGCGGCTGGCCGGCGGCGAAGAGATGCAGGTGGTGGATACCGAACAAATCTACACGGGTGCGCAGGGAATCAAGGCGAAGATTCCCGCCGGATACACCCTGCTCGAAGAAACCGTGCAGCCCGAAACGGACGAAACCTACGCCTACTACGGTTTCGACACCTACAACGACCGGATAGGTTACAGTCTGGGCAAGGTCGTGGATATGATTCCGGAGGAGATCACGTCCGTCGATGAGATTTCGGACCACTGCGCACAACGCGATTCGGCCTTCTACACGGGCGGATTCATCGCGCCGACGCAGCGCACCGAAATCGGCGGCCGCGAAATGTTGTGCAGCGAAGGATACATAACGGAGAATCCGGAGTTGGTTTACGCCGTTTACGACATGCTTTACGAAGGATCGCTCGTTACGGCGACATTCAGGTACGGGAAAAAGGATTACGGCAAGCGGGAAACCCGCCTGCGGATCGAAAGCCTGCTGAAAGGCATCGAGTTGGAATAACTGCGCGGATACTGCGAAAACGGATAAGGACGGCACTTGCATGCCGTCCTTTTTTATTAGAGGAAGCGGAAGGCAATGCGGGAAAGACCATCGGGAAAGCGTATGGCGACGGCGAGAGTACGGGCGGCAACTGCAGAAAGGCCGAGCGGCGATGAAAGGAAAGGCCGGGGAGGGCTACGGCAGCAAAAAGGAAGAAGACAACAGCAAAAGGCCGGACAGCGAGGGCAGAAAAGTCGAACGGTGACAGCAGAAAGTACGGGCCGGAACACCGCCGCCGTACAGTGCGTTTCCTCCGCGGGTCGGGAGAGTGTCAGAACAGCGTCGGTTCGGCCTGCCGGAGTGCGGCGGAATGCGGATGGAGATTGATGAATTCGAGCCCCCGGACCAAAGCGCGGCGAACGGTGTAGTGCGTGCCGCCGGGGGAACCGTCGTACCACGCGACCAGCAGTGCGGCGTGCTCGACAAGGTAGTTGTTACGCACGGCATAACACCCTGCATGATAGGACGGGGAGAGCGTCACGCTATGATCGGCGGCAGCCAGCACACGCCGGAAGCGTTCGCGGTCCACGGCCGGGAAGCGGCTCTCCTGTCCCCGGAAAGGAATTACGGCGACCAGCCGCAAACCGGGCATCGGCATGTGCGGAGAGTGCGGTTCCGGAAAAAAGGCCGAAACGGAATCCACAGCAGGAGAAAAGGCCGATGCGGGAGGGACAGCAGCAGAAGCCGCAACGGAGGGAAAGGCGGCAGCGGAAGCCGCGGCAGGAGAAAAGACCGATGCGGTTTGGGAATCGCGGCACGCGAGGACCGCTTCGGCGGCGGCGAGGTCGAAGCCCATGGCCATGCCGCAGAGGAAGGTCCGGAAGCCGCGGGCGTACAACTCCCCCACCGTCGCGCGCAGAGCCGCAGCGGCTTGGCCCCCATAAGTGCGGTGGCCGGTAAAAGCGACGGTGGTAAGGCGGTCTTCGGTCATACATCCAAAGGTAACGTTTTGGCCCGGACTTTGCAAGATTTCCTGCTGAATTTAAAACTTTATACGAATATGAAACATTCTGCAAATTGTCTCGCTTCCTTTCTGGGCGGCGCTCTGGTAGGAGCCGTCGTCGCCATGCTCGTAACCCCCAAATCGGGACCCGAATTCCGTGAGGACATCCGCGATATGGCTAAAAAAGGCACCCGCAAGCTGAAAAATGAAATTGACAAAATTCATTGCGACTGCAACGGTCTTGACTGCGATTGCGACAAGGACGAATAAACGGGACCGCCCCATGAAAGATAGCCCGTCGCCAACCGGAAACATCGTCACATCGCTGATCTTTTTCGGTGTGACGGCTGCCATTGCGATCATCCTCTTCATCGATGCATTCGTCATGTGGCTCGCGTCGCTGACCGGGTCCGTCGCAGTCGCAGCACTCATTACCGGAGGGTTCTTCGCCGTAATCGCAGCCGTGGTCTATCTGCTGGCCGTGCGTTCAGCCCTGAACTACATCCGGAACCGGATCGAAACGGTCTACGAGGTCGCTTCCCGGATCAAGGATGGGTATGACTGGTTATCCGACAAGTTTTCGTTCCTTTCGTTCCTCAGAAGATCCAGATAAGGTAGGAAAAAACGCCGGTGCAATTCCTTGCACCGGCGTTTTTTTGTGACAGGACGACAACGTTACAGATGCAAGTCCGCGTGGACATATACTTTCGTATAGCTACCTCAGACACGCAGGTAAAATTCGAAAAAGGACACCGGGAAACTGAGAAACAGAAAAACAAAGAAAAAGAGGACCCCGGCAAACCGCACGGCAGGGAGATGAAAAAAGGGTGAACGGCGTTTCAGACGCAAACCGTTCACCCTCGCAAATATGTGGAAACTCCGATTGAATCAGCCGTTATTTACCGAAGTAACGCTTGTAGAGACCTTCGAAGCCCTTGCCGTGGCGCGCTTCGTCCTTGGCCATTTCGTGCACGGTATCGTGTACGGCGTCGAGGTTCTGCTCCTTGGCCATGCGGGCCAGACGCATCTTGTCTTCGCACGCGCCGCCCTCGGCGTTCATGCGCTTTTCGAGGTTAGTCTTGGTGTCCCATACCACTTCGCCGATCAGCTCGGCGAACTTCGAAGCGTGCTCGGCCTCTTCCCATGCGTAACGCTTGTAAGCCTCGGCGATTTCGGGATAACCCTCGCGGTCGGCCTGACGGCTCATGGCCAGATACATGCCCACCTCGGTGCATTCGCCCATGAAGTGGTTCTGCAAGCCCTCCCAGAGTTCCTTGCTGGCGCCCTTGCCGTCGCCGATAACGTGCTCGGTCACGAATTCGAGGTCACCCTCCTTTTCGACGACTTCGACGAATTTCTCTTTGCCTACCTTACACATCGGGCACTGCTCAGGTGCCTCAGGACCTTCGTGGATGTAACCGCATACGGTACAACGCCATTTCTTTGCCATAATCGCAGTAATGTTTATTGTTTATATTCTGTTTGTGTGGTGCAAAGGTAACGATTAGGGGCGAAATTCGCATATAAAAACGATTGTCTTTTTTTATAGAACGATAAGCCCTGCTTATAGTCAGCCCCGGCGGTCGATAACCTCCTCGATATAAGGCACGTCGGTGGAATCCTTCACCAGCACGCGCTTGTCGCGGTCGAGCAGGTAGAGCGCCGGAATCGCATGGAGGTCGTAAAGGCTCTTCTCGCGCACGACGCAGCCCGCATCGTAGCCGTTGATCCAGCTCGGCGGAATATGGCCGCGGTATTCGCGCCACTCGGCGAGATCCTCGTCGGGATAAAGCGCGACGACCTTCAGCCGGCCCCGCTCGATCATCTCGGAGAGCATCGGCGAACCGCCGATCTGCTCGCGCAGCTGTTTGCACATCGGGCAGCCGGGGTTGTTGATGAACAGCAAGACGTACTCGGCCTTCACGCCGTAGAGCGTCCCGGTGGCGCCCGAAGCGAGCGTATAGCGGAAATCGTTGGCGCGCTCGCCGATGCGGTTCTGCATCGCCATATTGAGATCGTAGGAGGGGCCGATACGCTCGTACTCGTCGTAATAGGGACTCGCCAGCACGGCCCGAAGAACGGGAATATAGAATTCGTCGTTGCGCAGCGGCGAATTGGGGTCGTGGATAACCTGCTCGGCCAGCATCGTGAAGTAGTCGAGCATGGGACGCGAAGCCGAAGCGCGGCGCATGAGCGAATCCATCGGCGCGCCGTCGGTCGGACGGTCGGAGATAAGCGCAATCCAGCGGACATAGGCCTCGACCATCTGCACCGTATCGACCTCACGAATAAAAAGGGTGTCGGCGAAGTCGAAGCGGTCCCAGTAATGCCAGCGCAGGTAGTCGCGCTTCGCGTCGTCGGAGAGACTCGAAGGCGCGATGGCCGGAAGGAAAACCCGCATCTGGGGCGCAGCGGAGGTCTGCTGCTGCGACGAACGGCGGCCGCCGCACGAAACGGCGCAGAGGGCCGCCAGCAAAATAAGAACAATACGGTACATAAAAGGAGTGTTTTATGTGCAAATATAGTTTTTTTCGGCTACAATCCTACCATCCTCCCGGCGAAAGAGGTTCATACGACGGATTTGCACGGTAGTTGCAACGTTTTCATCCGTTAAAATCAATTCTCAATTTCATTGAATTATGGATGTAAAGAAAACTACCACAAGTACCGGGTTCAAATTGAGTGTGATGACACTCGCAATTATGAACGTGACTGCCGTAGTGAGTCTGCGCGGCCTGCCCGCAGAGGCCGTCTACGGACTTTCGTCGGCATTCTACTATCTGTTTGCCGCCATCGTGTTCCTCATTCCCACGGCCATGGTCGCCGCGGAGCTGGCCGCGATGTTCTCGACAAAGCAGGGCGGCGTTTTCCGATGGGTCGGCGAAGCTTACGGCGCACGCACCGGATTCCTTGCCATCTGGCTGCAATGGATCGAATCGACCATCTGGTACCCCACCGTACTGACGTTCGGCGCCGTGTCGATCGCCTTTATCGGCATGAACGACGTGCACGATGCGGCGCTGGCCTCGAACAAGGTCTTCACGCTCTGCATGGTGCTGGCAATCTACTGGATCGCCACGTTCATCGCGCTCAAGGGACTCGGATGGGTAGGTAAAATCAGCAAATGGGGCGGCATGATCGGCACGATCATTCCCGCGGGTCTGCTGATCCTGCTGGGCATCATCTACATTTCGACCGGCGGCCACAACCACATGGACATGTCGCAGGGATTCTTCCCCGACCTCTCGAAGTTCGACAACCTCGTGCTGGCCAGCAGTATCTTCCTCTTCTATGCGGGTATGGAGATGATGGGCATACACGTCATGGACGTAAAGAACCCGTCGAAGAACTACCCCAAGGCAATCATCATCGGTTCGCTGGTCACGGTCTGCATCTTCGTGCTGGGCACCTTCTCGCTGGGCTTCATCATTCCCGCAAAGGACATCAGCCTGACGCAGTCGCTGCTGGTGGGCTTCGACAACTATTTCCACTACCTGCATATGTCGTGGGCAGGCCCGATTATCGCCATCGCCCTGATGTTCGGCGTGCTGGCGGGCGTGCTGACATGGGTCGCAGGTCCTTCGAAGGGTATTTTCGCCGTGGGCAAGGCGGGCTATCTGCCTCCGTTCTTCCAGAAGACCAACAAAAACGGCGTGCAGAAAAACATCCTGCTGATTCAGGGTTGCGTCGTGACGCTGCTGGCGCTGCTGTTCGTGGTGATGCCTTCGGTGCAGTCGTTCTACCAGATTCTGTCGCAGCTCACCGTGCTGTTGTACCTGATCATGTATATGCTCATGTTCTCGGCCGCCATCGTCCTGCGATACAAGATGAAGAACACCGACCGTCCGTTCCGTCTGGGCAAGGGCAACGGGCTGATGTGGTTCCTCGGCTGTCTGGGTTTCTGCGGCGCCCTGCTGGCGTTCGTACTGAGCTTCGTGCCGCCCAGCCAGATCTCGACCGGAAGCAACACCGTATGGTTCTCGGTGCTGATTATCGGCTGCGTGGTGGTCGTAGGCGCGCCGTTCGTCATCTATGCACTGCGCAAACCCTCGTGGAAAGACCCGCAGGCAGCTGCCGAATTCGCGCCGTTCCATTGGGAAACGCAGCCCGTCGCAGCGGCTCCGGTGCATACGAACACTCCCGAACCGACGGCGAAACCTTCGGAAACGGAACTTCACAACAAATAAATCGATAAACAGATCGGACAATGATTCAAAAAATAGACAACGCTACGGTCCGCGAGGCCGTACAGCAGGCATACGAGCGCTGCAAGAACGAAACGGGCGGCAAGAACGCCGACTATATCCCCTATCTGGCCAACGTGCCGTCGAACCTCTTCGGCATCGCGGCCTGCCTGCCCGACGGCGAAGTGATCGCCGTGGGAGACACCGATTACAAATTCGGCATCGAGTCGGTATCGAAGGTGCCGACGGCGATACTCGCCATGAACCAGTACAGCGCGCAGGAGATGCTCGACAAGATCGGCGCCGACGCGACGGGACTGCCTTTCAACTCGATCATGGCGATCCTGCTGGAGAACGACCACCCCTCGACGCCGCTGGTGAACGCCGGTGCGATCAGCGCCTGCTCGATGGTGAAACCCGTCGGCGACAGCGACGGCAAATGGAAGTCGATCATCGGTTTTATCGAAGGGCTGGCCGGATCGCAGGTCGAAGTGATCGACGAGTTGTACAAATCGGAGACGGCGACCAACTTCAACAACAAGTCGATCGCATGGCTGCTGAAGAATTACAACCGGATTTACGACGATCCCGACATGTCGCTGGACATCTACACGCGCCAGTGTTCGATCGGCGTGACAGCCAAGCAGCTCGCAACGATGGCCGCGACGATCGCCAACGGCGGCGTGAATCCCGTGATCAAGCAGCCGGTATTCAAACCGGAACTGGCGCCGAAGATCGCATCGCTGATGGCGACGGTGGGCTTCTACGAGCACACGGGCGACTGGCTCTTCACGACGGGCCTGCCGGCCAAGACGGGCGTCGGCGGCGGAATCATGGGCGTAGTTCCGGGCGTGATGGGCGTTGCGGCGTTCGCTCCCCCGCTGGACGAAGCCGGCAACTCGGTCAAGGCGCAGAAGGCGCTGGCCTATGTCGCCGGACATCTCAACCTCAACATCTTCGGCACGACGCGCTGCGTGATGGCCGAAAAAGAACCCGCAAAGGCATAGGCCGAGCGGTAATGTACGGCGAAAGGGGCTGCACTTCGGAGTGCAGCCCCTTTTCTATCGGACGGGAATACGCCGTCCGTCAGAATTGATAACGCACCCCGGCGACAAACGAACCGGAGACGCCCAAGCCGCCTTCGGCGCATCATCCGTCCGGCAATGCGGCGGCTACCGGATTCCCCAAAAGCGCAAAACGGGTACGGCAGGGCTGACAAGTGACGCATTTCACAGACTAGAAGAATTCTTTGCCCGAACCGTACCCGGTAATATCGGCCTGCGCAGAAAAAGCAAGGGCGCAGGTGCAACTCCCGTTGACCGGCCTTCCGAGCCTTGCATGGCAGTTGTCCTTACGCCCAAGCCCGTCCCGGCGCAAGGCCGGGACATGACAAGGGTTTCAGACAATGTTTACACCATGCATAAACCTGTTATATAAACAGTCGGAAGTTCGTCAACGGCGTAAAGGTTGTCTTAACCTTATAATATGTCGTTACGGCGGTGCCGTATCGTTTCGCAAAGTTAGCATAATTTCTGTATTCGGAGTTTCTGTTTGCACTCACAAAGATAGTAAAATTTTCATTCTGAACAAATAGACAGAGCAGAAAATTAGATTGATCCTTTCATTTGTATAAATGAAGCAGATGAAACCAAAACGAACGGACGAAAAATTGGCTCAATATGTCATTTCGCGAATGAAACAGTTGCGCCGCGATCATAATTATTCCCAGGAATACGTTATAGAAAATACCGGTCTGGATATTTTCCATTTTGAAAGCGGATCAAAATTTCCTACCCTTATCTCACTGACAATACTCTGCCGCTTCTACGGCATCAGCCTCCGGGAATTCTTCGGCGAGAGCGACTACCCTGTCGAATAATCCGAATATGTGAATTTATTAAATAAGACTCACAAGGGGAGGGTAATGGAACGGAAAAAACAACGCCGCGACGAAGAATTGCTTCAAAAAATCATTTTGCGGGTGAAGGAACTAAGGCACATGCACGACCACCAATCGCAGGAACAATTGGCCGAAGCAACGGAATTAAGCATTGCACAACTCGAATCCGGCAAGAATTTTCCGAATCTGACAACAATTTCGATTATTTGTAAGTTTTACAATATCACCCTCGGCGAATTTTTCGCGCCGCTCGACTATCCGACGAAAGACAACTAATTTCTCCGAAACTTTTCGACGAGTTCTTAACCCCAAAGAGCGTTTCTTGCAAAAAGAAACGAAAAAAATAAAGACACAACAATGAGTTTGCCGAGAAAAGACAATCAGTTCCTAAACGACCTTGCCGAGCGATTGAAAGCATTACGCAAGAAGAGAAAATTATCTCAGATGCGTGTTACGATGGATACCGGAATCAATATAGGCCGGGTGGAATCGGGCAAACGAATGCTGTCGGTCTACTCAGTAGCCATTTTATGCAGCTATTACGGCGTTTCAATGGAAGAATTTTTCCGGGGAATCAAACTGACCGCAAATCCGTGGGAATAACCTTTCAAAATAGGTCTTGCTTTCCGACTGCAAGATCATCTTATCCGATCGAATAACAGAACCGCACAAATAAAAAAGGGTTCCGCCAATAAGGCGGAACCTTCTTTTACAGTGCCTATCGGGCAGATTACTCCGTCTCTTCGATAACGGCCTTGAACAGCTCGACGTCCTCCAAGGTGGAGTTCATGACGTAGGTGTATGCCTCCGAAATCTTGCCTTCGGCCAGCTTGCAGAAGACCTTCGCCGAATTGACATACTCCTCCGACTCGCCGGCCTGACGCGCCAGCAGGTAGGTGATGATGATATGTCCGGCGGTCTCGACCAGACGACGGGCGTGGAAATCCTTGAAGCCGCAAAGCTCCTTGTCCCCCGCTTCGACGCGGGCGATCATCTCCGCGAATTTCGCGGTCAGCTCCTTCAGCTTCGCAACGACGGGCTGCATGGGCTGGCTGTATTCGGCGGCGGCGTAGCGCTCGATCTGCTCCATGAAGGTGCCTTTGGTCACGGAGTTGATAGCCGCGACGACCTGCAGCTGCGAAGTGCCTTCATAGATATTCATGATGCGCGCGTCGCGGTAGAGACGCTCGCAGGGGTAATCCTTCATGAAGCCCGAACCGCCGTGGATCTGGATGGCGTCGTAGGCCTGCTGATTGGCGTACTCCGACGAGAAGAGCTTGACAAGCGGCGTGAAGCCGTCGGCAAGGCGGTTGTAGAACTTCATCTCCTGACGCTCCTCGCCTTCGAGCGAACGTTCGTGCGCGATATGGCCGTACTGCTTGTAAACCTCGACGAAGCGCGTGGTTTCGTACAACAGCGCGCGGACGCCCTGCAATTTGGCTTTCATGTTGGAGAGCATCTCCGAAACAGCGGCGAAGCGGATGATCGGCTTGCCGAACTGCTCGCGCTCGTGGGCGTATTTCAGAGCTTCGCGGTAGGCGGCCTCGCAGAGACCCACCGACTGGGCGCCGATGCCCAGACGGGCGGCGTTCATCAGCGACATCACGTATTTGATAAGGCCCATCTTGCGGTCGCCGACCAGTTGCGCCGGAGCATTGGTGAAGACCAGCTCGCACGTCGGCGATCCCTTGATACCCATCTTGTTCTCGATACGGCGCACCTTGACGCCGCCGTCGCGCTTGTCGTAGACCAGCATCGACAGACCGCGGGCGTCGGTCGTGCCCTCTTCGGTGCGGGCCAGCACCAGCGAAACGTCGCCGTCGCCGTTGGTGATGAAACGCTTTACGCCGTTGAGCAGCCACGTCTGCTTCTCCTCGGACCACGTGGCCTTGAGCATCACAGCGCCCAGATCCGATCCGGCGTCCGGCTCGGTGAGGTCCATGGCGCAGGTAGCGCCCGCGGAAACCCACGGCAGGAATTTGGCCTTGATCTCCTCCGAAGCGAACTCGTTGAGCGTCTCGGCACAGTCCTGAAGGCCCCAGATGTTCTCGAAGCCGGCGTCGGCGCGCGACACCATTTCGTTGGCCATCACGAAGCAGACCAGCGGGAAGTTAAGACCGTCGTACTTGCGCGGAAGCGTCATGCCGCTCAGGCCCGCATCGACGATCGCCTTCATGTTCCGGACCGTACCCGAAGCGTACTCCACATGGTCGTTCACCACGCGGGGGCCTTCGTGGTCCACGCCCTCGGCATTCGGAGCAATGACCTCGCCGCAGACCTCGCCCGCGATCTCCAGCACGCGGCGGTAGGAGTCCATAGCGTCTTCGAAATCCTGCGGCGCGAAATCGTAGAGGTCCTTTTCGGCGAAACCGCGCTCTTTCAGCTCCACGATCTTGCGCATCATCGGATGCCCAAGGTGGAACTGCAAATCTTTGTTATCTGAAAAGAAATTTGCCATTACTTCGAATTTTGTTTGTAGTACTTAATCATCTTGGGGATTATCTCATTGACGTCGCCCGTGATGGCGTAGTCGGCGATCTTGTTGATCGGGGCTTCGGGATCGGTGTTGATCGAGATGATCATGGCCGAACCGTCCATACCCGCCGTATGCTGGATCTGACCCGAAATACCGCAGGCGATGTAGAGTTTGGGACGGACCGTAACGCCGGTCTGGCCCACCTGACGGGCATGGTCGGCAAAGCCGGCGTCCACGGCGGCGCGACTGGCGCCCACCTCGGCGCCCAGCACGTCGGCAAGCTCGAACACCAGATCGAAGTTCTCCTTCGAACCCATGCCGTAACCGCCGGCGACGATGACGCTCGCGCCCTTGATGTCGATCTTGCTCTCCGAAATCTCGCGGTCGAGGATCCGCACCGCCAGATCGGTGTCCTTCACGAACTTCTGCCAATCGATCTTCTTCACCTCGCCGGCGCCCGGCACGGCGGCGTACTCGCGGCGCATGACGCCTTCGCGGACGGTAGCCATCTGGGGACGGTTGTCGGGATTGACGATCGTGGCGATGATGTTGCCGCCGAAGGCGGGACGGATCTGGTAAAGCAGGTCCTTATACTCCTTGCCGGTCTTGGCGTCCTTGTGGTCGCCGATCACCAGCTGCGTGCAGTCGGCCGTAAGACCGCTGTAGAGGGCCGACGATACGCGCGGGGCGAAGTCGCGGCCGTTGCAGGTCGCGCCGAACAGCGCGATCTGGGGTTTCTCCTGTTCGATCAGGCCGCACATGACGGCCGTATGGGGCAGCGTGCGGAAAGGTGCGAAGATCTTGTCGTCGGCGACCCAGACGGTGTCGGCGCCGTATTTGGCCAGTTCGGTCTCGATACCTGCAAGATGCTCGCCCAGCACTACGGCTTCGAGCTTCACACCCAGCGTCGTGGCCAGTTCGCGGCCTTTGGTCAGCAGTTCGAGACACACGTCGGCGACCTTGCCGCCCTCGTTCTCGATATATACGAATATATTGTTCATGGATTACTTCTGCGGATTTAACCGAGCGTGTGGCTCGCGATAAGTTCGACCATCAGTGAATTGATATCCTCGTCGGAAGACGTGAGTTTCTTGGCCTCCTTGGCCTGAAACACCACGTTCTCGATCTTCTTGACCTTGGTGGGCGAACCCGCAAGGCCCAGCTGCTGCGGATCGGGATTGACGTCGGCGGCGGCCCACTCGACGATCTGCAGGTACTCCTTGGCGGCGGCGCGCTTGGCGGCCGGCGAGTCGGGAGCTGCGGCGATCTCCGATTTGGCGAGGGCGAATTTGCAGGTCATCACGCGCTTGGCGTTGCGCGGACGGCATTCGGGAGCCGACGCGTTGACCGTAACGACCACAGGAACGGGCGTCTCGACCGTCTCCATGCCGCAGTTCAGGCGGCGTTTGATGACCAGCGAATCCGCTTTGATTTCGGTAATCTCCTCGGCATAGGTCACCTGCGGCAGGCCCAGCTTCTCGGCCACCTGAGGTCCGACCTGCGCCGTATCGCCGTCGATGGCCTGACGGCCAGCGAAGATGATGTCGGGAGCGATCATTTTCAGCGCGCAAGAGAGCGCGTACGACGTGGCGAGGGTGTCCGAACCGGCGAACTCGCGGCCCGAAAGCAGATAGCCGCCGTCGGCCCCGCGGAACATGGCGTCGCGGATAATGTCGGCGGCGCGCTGCGGACCCATCGTAAGGATATGAACCGTGGAGCCTTCGGTGCGGTCTTTCAGCGCGAGCGCCATTTCGAGCGCATTGAGGTCCTCCGGATTGAAGATGGCCGGCAGCGCCGCGCGGTTGACCGTCCCTTCGGGGGTCATCGCATCCTTACCCACATTGCGGGTATCGGGCACCTGCTTGGCCAATACGACAATTTTAAGTGCTTTTTTCATAAGGTTATAGTTACAAAATTAAATCGGTTTCGTTGTTTCGGACGCCGCGGCAGGCGGAAAACTCCGCGCACGGGGCCGCATCTCCGGCCGCAATACGGCATGCGGGATACATTCGGCGCGGCATACGCGGCATGCGACATGCGGCGGCCAAAAGGCTCCCCTACCGGACGATCGTTTCGCCGCGGTCGGGACCGACGGAGATGATCTTCACGGGAACGCCCGTCTCGCGCTCGATGAATTCGACGTACGTCTTGAATGCGGCCGGGAAGTCGTCGTAGCTCTTGCAGTCGCGCAGGTCGCACTTCCAGCCTTCGAACTCGCGGTAGACGGGTTTCAGGTCGTCGCCGATCTCGTAGGGAAAATGCGCGGTGCGCTCGCCGCCGACCTCGTATTCGGTGGCGACCTTGACGGTCTCGAAGTCGTTCATGACGTCGGACTTCATCATGATGAGCTGTGTCACGCCGTTGATCATGATCGAATATTTCAGCGCGACAAGGTCGAGCCAACCGCAGCGGCGCTCACGGCCCGTAACGGCGCCGTATTCATGGCCGATACTGCGCATCCGGGCGCCCGTTTCGTCGAACAGCTCCGTAGGGAACGGGCCGCTGCCCACGCGCGTGCAATAGGCCTTAAAGATGCCGTAGACCTCGCCGATACGGTTCGGGGCGATGCCCAGACCGACGCAGGCGCCGGCGCAGACGGTATTCGAGGAGGTGACGAACGGATACGATCCGAAGTCCACGTCGAGCAGCGTGCCCTGAGCGCCTTCGGCCAGAATGCTCTTGTCCTGAGCCAAACACTCGTTGACGAAATATTCGCTGTCGATGATGTTGAAACGCTTGAGGTATTCGACGGCCTCGAACCACTTCCGTTCCAGCTCCGCAATATCATATTCATAACCCAGACCGCGCAGAATGCTCTCGTGGCGCGCCTTGGCCCGTGCATAAATCTGCCGGAAATCGGCGCTCAGCACGTCGCCGACGCGCATGCCGTTGCGGCTCACCTTGTCGGTATAGGTCGGACCGATGCCTTTGCCCGTGGTGCCGATCTTGGCGCTGCCCTTGGCCGCTTCGTAAGCCGCATCGAGAATGCGGTGGGTCGGCAGGATCAGGTGGGCTTTCTTCGAAATGCAGAGTTGTTTGGTCAGGTCGTGGCCGCTGGCTGCGAGCGCCTCGGCCTCCTCGCGGAAGAGGACGGCGTCAATGACAACGCCGTTGCCGATGATGTTGGTTTTTCCGCCCTGAAATATGCCCGAAGGAATCGAGCGCAGGACGTACTTTTCGCCGTTGAATTCCAGCGTATGGCCCGCATTGGGACCGCCTTGAAAACGCGCAACCGCCTGATAACGGGGAGTCAGCACATCGACAACCTTGCCTTTGCCCTCATCGCCCCACTGCAGGCCGAGTATGACGTCAACTTTATTCATGATCTTTTTGAAAAATTTAATCGCAAAAAAACGATTTTGCCTTCAAAGGTACTAATTTTTCGTTAAAAACCCCTTCGGGGCTGTCGAAATCTCAAAATTCCGACACAAAAAACAAGTGTCCCCTTCGAAGACACTTGCTTATGGTTTAACCGTCAGAATATTCCGAGCTACAAATCCTCCACTTTCGTACCGCCGTCCACGTTCAGGTTCAGGATACGCTGTCCCGCCCGTTTGTAGAGCACCGAAAGGCTCTCGTTAGGGACCGTATCGACACGGATCATGTCCGTAGCACAATGGCTGATGTCGAGCGATGCGAAGCGGTTGCCGCCACACCAGAGATTCTCCAAAGCCGCATTGGTAGCCAAATTGATATAAGTCAGGTCGTTATTGCTGCAATCGAGCCGGTTTAGAAAGCGCAATCCTTTGATGTCAAGACTGATAAGCGCATTTCCGCTGCAATTCAGCTGCTCCATGAAAATACATTTGCGCACGTCGAGCGCGACGATCTCGTTGCCACTGCAATCGAGCTTGCGCAGAGCCGTGAATTCCTCAATCCCCGCCAGCGTCTTGACCCCGAGCGACGAACAGTCCATATCCCAGACCCGCTGGGCCTCATAACGGGAAATACGACCGTCGCCGTTCAGATCCCAATGCTCCAAACAGTATGCTTCGAAGGCCGGATCCGCAAACCGAAGATAAACGTACCGGTTATCTTCATCGCGCGAATCCTCTCCCAGCCCGCAGGAGTGCAGCGGCAGGAAGAGAGTCGCAAGCAGAACTCCAAAACCTATTTTTCGGATGAAAGGATTCATTTTCAGCGATCGTTTTCCATATCGGGTCGTCCGGAAACATTCGGCTCGGCCGGAGGAGCGGAAAGATCGACCTTTCCGCCGTCTTTCGCACCCGCCAGGGTGGAACCGCGCTCGTCAGAACCGAATGTCATCCAGGCTCCGAACACACCGGACCTCGAATAAATTCGGTCCGCCCCACCTTTCGAAAAATGTCCGAATATCCCCGATAATAATATTATTGATGAATGGGAAAACAATTTCCGTTCCGAAAACTACATGTCGTCCCGGTCCTCGTCGTCGCCCGAATTGTCGTCGTCCTGCAAATCGTCGGCGCCTTTGATATCGTCGTCGTAATAGTCCTTATCTTCGTCATCGTCCGCACGGTCGTCGATCTTCACGTCAATCTTCACCAGATAATTGATCTCGTCCGTTTCGAAAGGCACAGCGTAAAAAAACTCTCCGTTAGGTTTGTCGATGCGCATCATCGCCTCGGAGAATCCGAGGGGATATTTTTGCTTTATTGCCTCCTGAAGTTCCGAAGGCAGATTACGGAAGCTGGCGACAAGGCGTTTTTTCGGTGTTGTAGAGTTTGCCATATTTCGATGTTCGTTTTCAATAGTCGTTTCGTTCGGCAGAGCGGGTTCCTCCGCTCCGTTCCCACTTGTCGAAAATGCGGAATTTTCTTTGTCATATCCAAGCCCGGCAGGATTCCGTACCTGCCGTCGCCGGTCGATCGTGTGGAGTTTCATCCGTCGTTTTCCTGCGTCCGGCGAAGCCCGAAAAAGGGCGTCGCCGTCTCCGCGAACCGGAAACGTCTGAAAATTTTGTGCAAGTATAAACAAAATTTGGCGATCGGAATCAAGGTCGAATTTTTTTTTGCATTTTTTTTATTTTTTGCGGTCTTTCCGCACAAATTATGTACTTTTACGTACGGAATAACAAAGGTATGATACGCGAAAAAATAGAAGAATTACGTCGCACACTCGACTACCACAACCATAAATACTACGTCGAAAACAGTCCGGAAATATCCGATCGGGAATTCGACGTCCTGATGCGCGAACTGCAGGAGCTGGAGGCGGCACATCCGGAATACGCCGACCCGAACTCCCCGACGGCCCGCGTCGGCAGCGATCTCACAACCGAATTCCAAAGCGTCGAACATCGCTTTCCGATGCTTTCGCTGGGTAACACCTATTCGCTCGACGAGCTGCACGAATTCATCGGACGCATCGAGAAAGAGCTCGGACAGACGGAGTTCGTCTGCGAGCTCAAATTCGACGGCACGGCCATCTCGCTCACCTACGAACACGGAGCCTTGCTCCGTGCCGTGACGCGGGGCGACGGCACACGGGGCGATGACGTAACGGCCAATATCCGCACGATCCGCACCATTCCGCTGCACCTGCAAGGGGACGACTACCCCGATTTCTTCGAAATACGGGGCGAAGTGCTGATGCCCTATGCCTCGTTCGACCGCCTCAACCGCGAACGCGAGGAGAACGGCGAACCGCTGCTGGCCAATCCGCGCAATGCCGCAGCGGGCACGCTCAAGCAGCAATCCTCGGCCGTAGTCGCCCAGCGGGGACTGGACTGCACGCTCTACCAACTGGCTGGCGACGACCTGCCCTGCACGACCCATTGGGAGTGTATGCGGAAAGCCCGCGAATGGGGATTCAACGTATCGGACAAGATGCGGATCTGCCGCAGCCAGGCGGGGATCGACGACTACATCGCCTTCTGGGACGAAGAGCGCAGGAAACTGCCGTTCGCTACGGACGGCGTGGTCATCAAGGTCAATAGTTACGCCCTGCGGCGCGAGCTGGGCTTCACGGCCAAGGCGCCCCGATGGGCCGTGGCTTTCAAGTTCAAGGCCGAACAAGCGCTCACGCGGCTCGAAAGCGTCGATTTCCAGGTGGGACGCACCGGAGCCATCACCCCCGTCGCCAACCTC
>OGDO01000160.1_pt1 | contig 46034 bp, 35 predicted proteins | sample 1570431 | NCBI WGS metagenome assembly OGDO01 (sample SAMEA2582183, study PRJEB24529) | metagenome | reverse complement strand
CAATGAATCAGCAAAATGCAATTTTCCTGCAAGATCTCTCTCCTCAATATCTCGTAATGCTGCCAGATAATCCGCCTCTGAAGCAAATTTAAGAGCTAAGTTTGAAGCAGAACTAACATTATTACGAGTGGATGTAACCGGAACAACTTCATTATTATCTGTTATTTCCACTAATTGGATAGTATTAGAATTATCTAAACTAACCTTTTGATCCACAATTTGGTCATCTTGGCATGATGCACATAGCCAACCAGCCAATAGTAGCGTAAAGCTACTAACTTTCAATAAACTCTTCTCCATAATTGATATAAAATTAATTCAACGGCAAAGTTACCCCATTCCCCTCTAGTAAAAGAGAAAAGTGGATAACATCTGTAACGTTGTAAAAGGCTGGTTTATAGAAAAAAAACAGTCAAGTGTGATAACATTCTTCGTCAATGTTCTAAAAACACAAAAAGAAGGATTTATTCAATCGGTTTCAGCTAAGGTTCCAGATATAATCATCATAAAATTTAAACAACACTTTCTTCAATCACTTTTGTTCTTTCAAAAGAAGCACTTTGGGATTCTTTTTTGTGATTCATCATCACCTCACTTCACTTGTTTGCTTAGTACCCAAATATGATTAAAAATAGAAGCCTCCTTAAACAGACAATTACTCAAATATGCTTTCTCTTCAGTGAGGCAACGTAGCTCCGCTTACTTCAATTGACAATCTATCATTCTGTATTTTCAGACTCCCCTACATCCCCAAAATGCCGTCCAACCGGAAACAATACTAGAAAAAACGTCGGCATTTTGGATTACATAAATTCAAGAGGATAAGAATTTATATCTTTTTCAAACAAAAAAACAAAATAAAAAACCAAAAGACGGATATTAGAAAGAAAAAAAGAGATGTATTCAACAAAAAGACATCTAAGAGCATAAAGACTTCTAATGAATTTCAGAAAAAGAAAAGGTGTTTTTAATACTATTGAATAGCTTATTGAATGTAAAGTCCATCCTCTTTTAACAAAAACCTAACTTAGCGTTAATAAGATGTTAACTTCGTACTTGGAAAGAATTAAGATCTTATCAACAAAAAGTTGACTTCCCGAAGGTATGAAGTTAACTTCATTTGATCGCCTACACTCCAAAAGTCCCCCAATTACTCATATTTTTAGCTATTAAGAGCATGCCATCTCAAATAAGGTTTTTTAAAACGTTCAAATCACAAACGTTTTGGCAGTAAATAAACCAAATTAAGATCTTATTGACAAATCAAATCATTGGTTTGTGATCCCTATAAACCCTTAAAACTTATTGCATAAAACCCGCAACTGGCAACTTTTTCGTAACTTTGCGCGGTTAAGAAATAAACATTGATTCAATGGATTTTAAGTACGACGTTATTGTAATTGGTGCCGGACATGCAGGCTGCGAAGCAGCAGCAGCGGCAGCAAACTTAGGCTCAAAAACCTGCTTGATCACTATGGATATGAACAAGGTAGCGCAAATGAGCTGTAACCCCGCCGTAGGAGGGATTGCTAAAGGACAAATTGTACGTGAGATAGACGCTTTAGGCGGATATATGGGATTGGTAACAGATCAGACAGCTATCCAGTTCCGCATACTAAACCGCTCGAAAGGACCGGCCATGTGGAGTCCCCGCGCCCAATGTGACCGAAACAAGTTTATCTGGACCTGGGGCGAAATATTAGAAAATATCCCGAACCTTCATATCTGGCAAGATACTGTAAAGGAAATCATCGTTGAAAACGGTGAAGTTGTGGGATTAAAAACATTTTGGGATGTGACGTTTCACGCCAGATGTATTGTATTAACAGCAGGAACCTTCTTGAACGGATTGATGCATGTAGGAAAAACTCAACTCCCGGGTGGACGCATGGCAGAACCGGCATCGTATATGGCATTGAGTACGGTCGGATGAAAACCGGAACCCCCGTACGGATTGACGGAAGAAGTGTACACTATGAGCTGATGGATACCCAAGATGGAGAATGTGACTTTCACAAGTTTTCATTCATGAATACCAGCGTGCGTCACCTTAAGCAATTGCAATGCTGGACATGCTTTACTAATGAAGAAGCACATAATGTTCTTCGTAACGGATTAGCGGATTCTCCCTTTTCAACGGACAAATACAAAGTATCGGCCCGCGCTATTGCCCTAGCACCGAAACGAAGATCGTCACCTTCCCCGACAAAGAGCAACACCAGCTATTCCTTGAACCGGAAGGAGAAACCACACAAGAATTATACCTGAATGGATTCTCTTCTTCATTGCCAATGGAGATCCAAATAGAAGCACTAAAAAAGATCCCTGCTTTTAAAGACCTGGTGATTTATCGTCCGGGATATGCCATCGAATACGATTATTTCGATCCAACGCAACTAAAACATACGCTGGAATCGAAGAAAATCAAAAACCTCTTCTTCGCCGGACAAGTAAATGGTACTACCGGATATGAAGAAGCAGGAGGACAAGGTATCATTGCAGGTATCAATGCTCACATCAACTGCCACGGTGGAGAACCATTCACCTTAGCACGAGACGAAGCTTATATCGGTGTATTGATTGACGACCTCGTGACAAAAGGTGTCGACGAACCCTATCGTATGTTTACCTCACGTGCCGAATATCGCATCCTGCTCCGCCAGGATGATGCCGATATGCGTCTGACCGAACGGGCATATAAACTGGGGCTTGTCAAACAAGACCGCTATGAGCATCTATGCAGTAAACGCGAAGCGGTAAACTCCATCATTGATTTTACCAGGAAGTTCTCCATCAAAGCAGCACTCATCAATGACGCTTTGGAACATTTGGGAACCGCCCGCCTCACTCACGGATGCAAATTAATAGACTTGATAAACCGCCCGCAAATAACAATAGAAAGTATTGCCGAGCATATCCCCTCGTTCAAAGAAATGCTGAATAATATAACCGACCGCAAAGAAGAGATAATCGAAGCAGCCGAAGTTCTTATCAAGTATCAGGGATATATCGACCGTGAGCGAATGATTGCCGACAAGATTCACCGCCTGGAAGCTATCCGCATAAAAGGCAAGTTTGATTATAATTCGCTGAACTCGCTTTCTACCGAGGCCCGTCAGAAATTAATAAAGATAGACCCTGAAACATTGGCGCAAGCCAGCCGCATCCCGGGAGTTTCGCCCAGCGATATCAATGTTCTGCTGGTGCTTCTCGGAAGATAAAAAGGCAATGTTTCACGTGAAACAAGTTATTTAATTATTAAACAATAAAACGCTGGTTATGAGCAAAGAAACGCTATTAGCTAATTTAAGAGAAATACCTGATTTTCCTATCCCGGGTATTTTATTCTATGATGTCACTACACTGTTCAAGAGTGCCGAGTGCATGCAGGAAATGTTGGACACATTATATGAGATGTACAAGGATAAAGGCATCACCAAAGTGGTGGGTATCGAATCACGAGGATTCATCATGGGCGGTGCTTTGGCAGCACGTTTAGGTGCAGGTTTTGTAATGGCACGCAAGCCCGGCAAGCTCCCTGCTGAAGTTCTGGAGGAAACATACGCCAAAGAATACGGCACCGATACCATCCAAATACACAAGGATGCCATCAGTGAAGAGGATGTTGTTTTGCTGCACGACGATTTATTGGCTACAGGCGGAACAATGGCAGCCACCCACCGCTTGGTACAAAAATGTGGTGCCAAGAAAGCATATATCAATTTCATTATAGAATTAAAAGGACTGAACGGGAGAAAGGCATTTCCTGCCGATATCACAGTGGATACACTGCTGCAATTATAAACTTCGCCTGCAGTCGAAAAATGTACCTTTGGGGGTGTGTCAAAACCAAACCGGTCTATCCCATCGTCAGCTGTAGGGGCAGGGGTTGCCTGCCCGAAGACACAAAGCAAACTGTTTTCGGGCGAGCGAACCTCACCCCTACGAACCAAACGACAGTATTATCCAGGTTTTGACACAACCCCATATTCCGAATAATGTATCCGCGAATATCTGCAAATAACCAAACATTACCCCTACAACCAAAGATAGTATATAAACCTTTGGAGCAGACGTATGAAATCCGTCTTTATCCCAAAACAATAACATTGTAACAATATGGAGAAAAAAGAAGAGATTAGCACCAATGAATATCTGAGAGGAATTGTTCTCAACCTTCCCGAAAGCCCCGGCATTTATCAATATCTGAACGCCGAGGGAACAATTATCTACGTTGGAAAAGCCAAGAATTTAAAGCGCAGAGTCTCTTCTTATTTCAACAGAGAACATCCCAATGGAAAGACACGAGTATTGGTCAGCAAGATTGCAGACATCCGTTATATCGTAGTAAAAACGGAAGAGGATGCTCTCTTACTTGAAAATAACCTAATCAAGAAATACCGTCCGCGTTACAACGTTATGCTGAAGGATGACAAAACCTACCCTTCTATCTGCGTAAGTAACGAATACTTTCCCCGCATCTTCAAGACACGTAAAATTATACGTAACGGCTCCGGCTATTACGGCCCGTACAGTCATGTTCCATCGATGTATGCCGTACTCGATTTGATTAAAAAGCTCTATCCTATCCGTACCTGCAAATTAAATCTTACCCCGGAGAACATCAATGCCGGGAAGTTTGATGTCTGTCTGGAATATCATATAAAGAATTGTAAAGGGCCGTGCATAGGACGCCAATCTCACGAAGACTATATGAAAGATATCCGTGAAATCAAAGAGATTTTAAAAGGCGATACACAGATTGTAAGTGACCTGCTCATGGAAGAGATGCAAGCCCTGGCTTCCGAAATGAAATTTGAGGAAGCGCAAAAGATAAAGGAAAAGTATGACCTCATAGAAACCTATCGTTCCAAAAGCGAGGTTGTCAATTCCATTATTCATAATGTCGATGTATTTTCCATTGAAATGGATGAAAACTCGGCTTACATCAATTACCTCCACATTACCAACGGCTGCATAAACCAAGCCTTCACATTCGAATATAAAAAGCGTTTGAACGAAACCAAAGAAGAGCTTTTGCAACTGGGAATCGTAGAAATGAGAGAACGATACAATAGTACTTCACGCGAAATTATCGTTCCTTTCGAGGTGGATATGGAGATGAACAATGTAACTTTCACCATTCCCCAAAGAGGTGAGAAGAAACACTTGCTCGATCTATCCGTCATGAATGTAAAACAATATAAAGTAGACCGCCTGAAACAAGCGGACAAGCTGAATCCCGAGCAAAAGAAAGTACGCATCCTGAAAGAAATACAAGACCAGCTCCACATGGAGAAAATGCCCGCCCACATCGAATGTTTTGATAATTCTAACATCCAAGGCTCGAATGCCGTAGCCGCCTGCGTGGTATTCAAAATGGGTAAGCCCAGCAAACAAGACTATCGCAAATTTAATATTAAAACCGTAGAAGGACCCGATGATTATGCCTCCATGAAGGAAGTTGTCCGACGCCGCTACACACGCCTTATCGAAGAAGGTTCTCCCCTGCCCGACCTCATCATCACCGACGGTGGAAAAGGACAAATGGAGGTCGTTCGTGAAGTTATCGAGGACGAACTTCATCTGCGTATTCCCATTGCCGGACTTGCCAAAGACCGCAGACACCGCACTTCGGAACTGCTTTACGGATTTCCTCCGCTTACCATCGGCATTAAACAAAGCACACCGTTATTTCATCTTCTAGAGAATATACAAGACGAAGTGCACCGATTTGCCATCACTTTCCATCGCGACAAACGAAGCAAGAGTCAGGTAGCCTCTGCCCTGGACAGTATTCCGGGAATCGGCGAGAAGCGCAAAGCCGCCCTTCTGAAAACGTTTAAGAGTGTGGCACGCATAAAAAAAGCAACACTGGAAGAAATAGCCGCCGTAGTGGGCGAAGCTGCCGCTAAAAATATCAAAGAAAGCCTTACAGAATAGAAGGGATTTTTCTACCTTTGCATATATACTATCTGCAAAAAACGATAAAAAATAAAATATGAGAATAGTTATACAACGAGTAAGCCATGCATCCGTCACCATCGACGGGGTCTGCAAGTCGGCCATAGAAAAAGGATTAATGATATTAGTAGGTATTGAAGAAGCTGATAATCAAGAAGATGCAGACTGGCTATGTAAAAAGGTAATCGGCTTGAGAGTATTTGATGATGAAAATGGAGTAATGAATAAGTCCATTCTGGAAGCAGAAGGTAATATATTGGTTATCAGTCAATTTACATTATTCGCCTCCTACAAGAAGGGCAATCGCCCCTCTTACATCCGTGCTGCACGACCGGAAACAGCTATTCCCTTATATGAATACTTCTGTAATGAACTCAGTATCGCTCTTGGACGCGAAGTGGGTACAGGAGAATTCGGAGCCGACATGAAAGTCGAACTTCTGAACAACGGCCCTGTTACTATATGTATGGACTCAAAAAACAAAGAATAATATGACACTGGAAGAAGCACAGAAAGAAGTAGACCGCTGGATTAAAACATACGGCGTGCGCTACTTCAGCGAACTGACCAATATGGCCGTACTGACTGAAGAAGTGGGTGAACTGGCACGTATCATGGCACGTAAATATGGTGACCAATCCTTCAAGGAGGGCGAAAAATGCAACCTTGCAGACGAGATGGCCGATGTGCTTTGGGTACTCCTCTGCCTCGCCAACCAGACAGGTGTAGACCTGACGGAAGCCTTTCATCGGAATCTCGAAAAGAAAACAAACCGAGACAAAGACAGACATAAAAACAACCCCAAATTATAAAGAATTATGGAACATAACCACGATTGTAGCCACAGTCACGAGCATGGTCACGAACATGAGGATGCTCACGACAAGTATATGGAAGCACTTGCCAAATACAACACCCATCTGAATGATGAAGATGTAAAAGCAAAAGTTACCCATTTCATCGAAGAGCATTTGGCTGAAAACAATACACCGGAAGTTAAGAAATTCCTCTTCCACTGCATTGATCTCACCACATTAAAATGTACCGACTCGGAAGAAAGCGTAATGAAATTTACCGAAAAGGTAAACGATTTCGTTGACAAATATCCCGATTTGAGCAATGTAGCCGCCATTTGTGTTTACCCCAATATGGCAGAGATAGTAAACGACACACTGGAAGCCGATAACGTAAATATTGCCTGTGTATCGGGGGGATTTCCCTCTTCACAAACATTCATTGAAGTGAAAGTGGCAGAAACTGCCATGGCTATTCATAGCGGTGCAGACGAAATAGACATTGTCATCTCGGTCGGCAAGTTCCTGACCGGTGACTATGAAGGAATGTGCGATGAAATCGAAGAATTAAAAGCAGTCTGCGGAGACAAGCACTTGAAAGTAATTCTGGAAACAGGAGCACTCGGAAATGCTTCCAACATTAAGAAAGCATCTATTTTATCGATGTATTCGGGCGCAGACTTCATCAAAACTTCTACCGGTAAAGAAAATCCTGCCGCGACCCCCGAAGCTGCCTATGTGATGTGTGAAGCCATCAAAGAATACTATATGGTTACCGGCAGAAAAGTCGGCTTTAAACCTGCCGGAGGCATCAATACCGTGCACGACGCATTGGTTTACTACACTATCGTAAAAGAAATATTGGGCGAAGAATGGTTAACCAATGAATTATTCCGCTTAGGAACAAGCCGTCTGGCTAATCTGCTCCTCTCCGAAATTGTTGGTCAGGAAACTAAATTCTTCTAATCACTACACCATACAACTATTACAACCGATTCCATCGCTGTGAGAAGCAATTCCACGACGATGGAATTGTTTTTATACCAATAAAAGGATAAACAGGAAGTTATTTCTTACGTTCTATCACGTAATCAATATAAGCAGTCAAAGCATCTTTAATGGTTGTATCAGCAGTAGAAGGAAGCAAATCCAATGCTTTATTACGATAATCCACCATCACCTGTCTGGCATACTCTATACCGCCATTCTTTTTCACATAATCGATGAAGAGGGATATTTCTGCATCTGTAGCATCCAAGGATTTAATGCGAAACGCCAATTGGCACATCTTCTCATCACCCAAAGTATTCAGCACATGCAATGCCGGCAATGTCAACTTACCTTCGCTCATATCATTGCCTGTCGGCTTACCTATCTCACCGGAAGAGTAATAATCGAAAATATCATCCTTAATCTGGAAAGCAATCCCGATCATCTCACCGAATAACCGCGCATTTTGCACCATTTCATCGGAAGAGTTGACAGCTACTGCCCCGGCTTCGGCACTGGCTGTAAAGAGTGCGGCTGTTTTCTTACGAATCACATCATAATAGACTTCTTCAGAAAATTCAGAAGCATTGATATTAGTCAATTGGATAATCTCACCTTCGGCAAGATTCTGCCCAAGCCGTGCCACCAAATCGACAATACGGATAGAACCTGTCATGGCAGAATGTTTCAGACTGGTAGCCAACATATAGTCTCCCACCAACACAGACACCTTATTATTATAAATAGCATTTACCGATGACTGTCCGCGGCGTTTATCACTTTCGTCCACCACATCGTCATGCACCAGACTTGCTGTATGAAGCAACTCCAATGAAAGAGCAGCATGAAGTGCAGAATAATTGATTTCACCGAATAATTTGGCCATCAGCAATGTCAGAATAGGACGCATCATCTTGCCATTCCTCTGCTTAATATAGGTCAATACCTCACTAAGTAAAGGATTGGAACTTTGAAGCGAAGCGTCAAACAAGGATTTGAACTCTTCAAACTCCTTAACAATAGGCAATCTGATTTGCTGTAACTTGTCCATACAGGTTAATTTGAGCACAAAAGTAGTAATAAAACGCGGAATACGGTATTTTTTTGTACTTTTACCATGAAAAAACTAAAGATTTTTAAGAATGGACAAACTTTTTCTGCTGGATGCATACGCATTAATATATCGCGCATACTACGCTTTCATCAAAAGCCCGCGCATTAACTCCAAGGGTTTCAACACTTCAGCCGTACTCGGCTTTGTCAATACACTGGAAGACGTATTGAAGAAAGAAACCCCAACGCACATTGGTGTGGCATTCGACCCTGCCGGACCTACTTTCCGCCACGAGGCATACGAACAATACAAGGCTCAGCGCGAAGAAACGCCCGAAGCAATCCGTTTGTCCGTACCTATCATAAAAGACATTATCCGCGCTTACCGCATTCCCATTCTGGAAGTGCCGGGCTATGAAGCCGATGATGTAATCGGTACACTTGCCACCGAAGCCGGACGGCGCGGTATCACTACCTATATGATGACTCCCGACAAGGATTATGGTCAACTGGTGAGTGACAATGTATTTATGTACCGACCCAAATATGGTGACAAAGAATTTGAGGTGATGGGTATCGAGCAGATAAAGGCAAAGTTTGACATTCAGTCACCTGCTCAGGTCATTGATATGTTGGGACTGATGGGCGACTCGTCCGACAACATTCCCGGTTGTCCGGGTGTAGGCGAAAAAACGGCACAGAAGCTCATTGCCCAATATGGCAGCATCGAAAACCTACTCTCCCACACAGATGAGTTGAAAGGGGCATTGAAAACAAAAGTGGAAACTAATCGAAAAATGATTGAGTTCTCCAAATTCTTGGCGACTATTAAAATTGATGTCCCCATTACATTGAACATGGATGAACTGAAACGCGAAGAACCCGACGAAGAGGAACTTCGGAAGATTTTTGAAGAGATGGAATTCCGCACGCTCATCGACCGCGTTTTTAATCGTGAAAAGAAAACGGCTTCGGCAGGTGCGACTTCAATGTCACACGACAAAGCACAAGGCTCACTTTTCGGTGACCAGCCTTCACTATTTGACCAACCGAGCACTTCACCATCTTCACAGGCTTCATCACAAGGCAATCTCTTTGCAGAATTTGAAGACGAGAATACAGGAAACGGAAATTATTCAAATCTCGCATGTTTAGAAAATTCAAAATACGACTATCAACTTATTGATACAGAAGAAAAAAGAACCGAATTAATACAAAAGTTACTTACAAAAGAAACTTTCAGTCTAGACACGGAAACAACAGGAACCGATCCCATCACCGCAAAACTGGTAGGAATGAGTTTCAGCTACACCGAAAACCAAGCTTTCTATGTCCCCGTTCCCGCTGAACAAAACGAAGCACAAAAAATTGTTAATGAGTTCCGACCGGTATTTGAAAAAGCAGGAGTACTGAAAGTGGGACAAAATATCAAGTACGATATGCTGGTGCTAGGCAACTACGGAGTAGAGGTTTGCGGTCCGCTGTTCGACACTATGGTAGCACACTATGTGCTGCAACCCGAACTGCGCCATAACATGGACTATCTTGCCGAAATCTACCTGCATTACCAGACGATTCATATAGAAGAACTTATCGGACCTAAAGGCAAAGGACAGAAAAATATGCGCGACCTCCCTCCCGAAGCTATATATAAGTACGCGTGCGAGGATGCCGATGTCACCTTAAAGCTAAAGCATGCACTGGAAAAGGAACTGAAAGAGCAAGGAGCCGAAAAACTCTTTTACGAAATAGAGATGCCCCTAGTTCCCGTCCTCGTCTATATGGAAAGAAATGGCGTGCGTGTAGACACGGAAGCACTGAAACAAACCTCGGAACATTTCACAGCCCGCATGAATCAAATAGAAGAAGAAGTACATCAATTGGCAGGGACAGAGTTCAACATTGCATCGCCCAAACAAGTGGGGGAAGTCTTGTTTGACAAGCTACGCATCGTAGAAAAAGCCAAAAAGACAAAGACCGGCCAATACGTGACCAGCGAAGAAGTATTGGAAAGCTTGCGCGGAAAGCATGAAATAGTGGGCAAGATTCTTGAACATCGAGGGCTGAAGAAACTACTCGGAACTTATATCGATGCCCTACCCCTTCTTATTAATCCGGCAACGGGCAAGATACACACGTCCTTCAACCAGACCGTGACCGCCACAGGACGCCTCAGTTCGAGCAATCCGAACCTGCAAAACATCCCTATCCGCAACGAAGACGGCAAAGAAATCCGCAAGGCATTTATCCCGGAAGACGGATGCGAGTTCTTCTCTGCCGACTATTCTCAGATAGAGCTCCGCATCATGGCCCACTTAAGCGGTGACAAAAACATGATAGAAGCTTTCCGCGAAGGAGACGACATCCATGCCGCTACAGCCGCCAAAGTATATAAAATAGCCATCGAGGATGTGACACGCGAGCAACGCAGCAAGGCCAAAACCGCCAACTTCGGTATTATCTATGGCATATCGGTATTCGGATTGGCAGAACGCATGAATGTTCCCCGTCAGGAAGCCAAAGAACTGATAGACGGCTATTTCGATACCTATCCGCAGATCAAGGAATATATGGACAAGAGCATCGAACGCGCACGTGCCAACGGTTACATCGAAACTATTTTCGGCCGTAAACGCTTCCTGCCGGACATCAATTCACGCAATGCCGTAGTACGCGGATATGCTGAACGGAATGCCATAAATGCTCCCATTCAGGGAAGTGCAGCCGACATTATCAAAGTAGCCATGGTTAAAATATTCCAACGCTTTCAATCTGAAAGTATACGCTCTAAAATGATACTTCAGGTGCACGATGAATTAAACTTCAGTGTTGTGCCCGAAGAGAAGGAAAAAGTACAGCAAATCGTAATGGAAGAAATGGAAAAAGCCTATCTGATGCAAGTGCCTCTAAAAGCAGACTGTGGCTGGGGAAACAATTGGTTGGAAGCACATTAAAAAGAACATATAATCACTAACACGCTATATATAAATATATTAAAGGAGACCTGCAGTTGGTCTCCTTTCTTTATCTGCCTATTCTGATTGTATACTCAAAAATCTATTTATCCTCTTTCCCTAAAGAATCTCCGGTCTGCCAGTCCAAAGATAAACAACCGCCATTCACCCACTATTCCTCTGTTATTCAAGATAAATACATAAACTCCTTTCTCTCTCTTTAAATACATTCTGTTACATATTGGAAGTACCTAATTCTTAATATTTGTTTATTTAGTGACATATTGCAAAAATATCGTCTTTTTATTGCAGGTTTGTTAGGTATTTCAATTTCTTTTTGTACATTTGCACCGCTTTTGAAAACAATATGAAAGTAACAATCTAATATACTGATATCATGAAGAAAATTATTTTTTTGAAAGGAATGCTCTCTGTAGTAATGTTGTTTATTGCCAGCCTTACAATTTCCGCAGCAAAGCCGGGCGACAACCTGGTTCACAACACTGAAGAAGTAAACGGAGTAATCATTTCGGAAACTGTTTTCAAGATGGACGGTAATATGCTGACCAATTATATGAAGCACAATTATAAGTACGATACAAACCAACAACGTACCGAAGATGAAAGTCAAAAATGGAACAGCAACAAAAACTGTTGGGAAAATAACCTCTGCATCCGTTATATTCACGGAAATAAGAGCATTACTACCGAATATTATAAATGGAATTCTAAGAAGAAAGAATATATACTAGTACCTGAAATGACCGTAACTATGGATAAATAAAATGTTCATTTAACTAACAATCTAACACTTTTCATAAAATTTTAAACAAAAAGGCAGTCGCGATGACTGCCTTTTTTCGTAGCTCCAAGCCAATTCTATCTTTAATATGAAGCACGATAAAAAAAGAATGGTTATCTTTGCAGGCAAATTAATGGATAATAATCAAAAAAACAGATAGATAATGGCTTTACAATGTGGCATTGTCGGCCTTCCGAACGTAGGAAAGTCGACACTTTTTAATTGCTTATCAAATGCAAAGGCTCAAGCAGCCAACTTCCCTTTTTGTACAATCGAACCAAATGTCGGCGTAATCACTGTTCCCGATGAACGTTTGACCAAGCTTGCCGAGCTGGTTCATCCGGGACGCATCGTTCCTACCACTGTCGAAATTGTGGATATTGCCGGTCTGGTGAAAGGCGCCAGCAAAGGCGAAGGGTTAGGAAACAAATTCTTAGCCAATATTCGTGAGACAGACGCTATCTTACACGTACTCCGCTGCTTTGACGATGAGAATGTAACTCACGTGGACGGAAGTGTAGACCCTGTACGCGATAAAGAAATCATCGATACCGAACTTCAGCTGAAAGATTTGGAAACCATTGAAAGCCGTATCCAAAAAGTGCAGAAACAGGCACAGACCGGAGGTGACAAGGCGGCTAAACAAACATACGAAGTGCTTGTCAGATACAAAGAAGCATTGGAGCAGGGCAAGTCTGCCCGCACCGTACAATTTGAAAGCAAAGACGAACAAAAAATTGCCAAAGAATTGTTCCTGCTGACTTCCAAGCCGGTGATGTATGTGTGCAATGTGGACGAAGCAAGCGCAGTCAACGGTAACAAATATGTTGAAATGGTGCGCGAGGCCGTCAAAGAAGAGAACGCGGAAATCCTAGTGGTAGCTGCCAAAACAGAAGCCGACATTGCAGAACTGGAAACATACGAAGACCGTCAGATGTTCCTTCAGGAAGCAGGTTTGGAAGAATCGGGTGTCAACCGTTTGATTAAAGCAGCTTACAAACTGTTGGATCTGGAAACATTCATCACAGCCGGAGAAATGGAAGTAAAAGCATGGACTTACCGCAAAGGCTGGAAAGCTCCCCAATGTGCCGGAGTCATCCATACCGACTTTGAAAAAGGCTTTATCCGTGCCGAAGTCATCAAATACGAAGACTATATTCAATATGGTTCGGAAGCGGCCGTCAAGGAAGCCGGAAAGATGGGCATTGAAGGCAAGGAATATGTGGTACAGGATGGCGACATCATGCACTTCCGCTTCAATGTATAAAACAAACGATTAATATGAATAAATTTCTTATCATAGGAACCGGCGGCGTGGGAGGTAGCATCGCCGGTTTTCTTGCTTTAGCAGGAAAGGACGTAACGTGCATTGCCCGTGGCAAACACCTGGAAGCCATCCGCGAAAAAGGACTTCACCTGAAGTCGGATTTAAAAGGCGAACATTATCTTCCCGTAAAAGCCTGCACAGCCGAAGAATATAACGAACAGGCAGATGTCATTTTCGTTTGTGTAAAAGGATATTCCATCAACTCCATTCAGGATGTTCTGGAACGCGCCTCGCATCAAGACACCTTGGTAATCCCCATCTTGAATGTTTACGGAACCGGTCCCCGCATCGGCCGACTTGTTCCACGTGTAACGGTACTCGACGGTTGCATATACATTGTCGGTTTCGTGTCCGGCACAGGCGAAATCACGCAAATGGGCAAAATATTCCGCCTTGTTTTCGGAGCACGCCCCGAACAAGAAATAGCTCCCGAACGACTGGAAGCCGTTGCTAATGCACTGAGAGATGGAGGCATCAAGGCAGACATTTCGGAAGACATCAACCGCGACACCTTCATCAAATGGTCTTTCATCTCCGCCATGGCATGCACAGGAGCTTATCACAATGTCCCGATGGGCGCATTGCAGCATCCCGGCGAAGAACGCGACACCTTCATCGGCCTGTCTCGCGAAAGCAGCGAAATGGGACGTCGCATGGGCATCATATTCCCCGAAGACCCGATAGAATACAACCTGAAAATCATTGATAAGCTAGACCCCCAAAGCACTGCCTCTATGCAAAAGGACATTGCCAAAGGCCATGAATCGGAAATACAGGGAATGCTGTTCGATATGATTGAACTGGGCGAGAAACTGAAAGTAGACATGCCCACTTATCGCAAAGTAGAAAAGAAATTCAATAGTTGTCATTCATAAACCCCAAGATTATGCATCAATTACTCCATATCGTGTGGAATCCCGAGATAGAAGCTTTCTCCATCTTCGGCATCACCATCCGTTACTACTCCATCCTGTTTGTCACAGGGTTGATTCTGGCCTATTGGGTCATCTCCAAACTGTATAAAGACCAAAAGATTCCGTATGAGAAATTTGACTCCCTCTTTATTTACTGCCTGCTGGGTATCGTTGTAGGCGCACGGTTGGGGCATTGCCTGTTTTATGAACCGAGCTATTGGCTTTCCCACCCTCTCGAAATGATTCTTCCCGTCAAGTTTACAGACGGAGGCATCAAATGGACAGGCTATCAAGGTTTAGCGAGCCATGGAGGAACCATCGGATTGCTACTTTCCCTTTGGTTTTATGCCCGCAAAATGAAATTAAACTACCTTTCGGTACTCGACAACATTGCCATTGCCACCCCTATCGCCGCCTGTTTTATCCGTTTGGGCAACTTGATGAATGGCGAGATAGTCGGCAAACTGAGTAATGTGCCCTGGGCGTTCATTTTCCCCCGCGAAGGAATGGAACCGCGCCATCCGGCACAACTCTATGAAGCCATAGCCTATCTCATCATCTTCGTCATAGGACTGTCTTTATACAAGAAATACAAAACCTCCCTCCTTCCGGGGTTCTATTTCGGCTACTGCCTCACCACCATCTTCGTTTTCCGCTTCTTTGTAGAGTTCATCAAAGCCAGCCAAGAGGCATACGAAGACAGCATGATGCTCAATATGGGGCAATGGCTCAGCATTCCGTTTATCCTTATCGGAGCACATTTTATGTATCACTCTTTCAAGCCGGCTAAAAACAAATGAAACATATCATAGACATTGACACCTGGGAACGTCGGGACAACTACAATTTCTTCCGCACTTTCCACAACTCATGGATATCCATTACCAGCGAAGTAGAGTGCGGCGAGGCCCTTGCTGCGGCAAAAGCCTCCGGACGTTCTTTTTTCCTGTATTATCTCTATGCCATACTCCGGGCCGCCAACGAGGTGAAGGAATTCCGTTTCCGCACGGACAAAAACGGACAAGTAGTCTATCATGACCAGGTGGACATCATCTCACCCATCGCCGTCCCCGGCAAGACTTTCTACACCGTGCGCATCCCTTACCACGAGGATTTTGAGCGTTTTTATGCCGAAGCATACCACATCGTCCATCATATTCCCGAAGACGGCGACCCGTATGGAGCCGAAAAAGTGATTGCAGAGCAAGGTGATTTTGACATCATCCAACTGAGCGCCACGCCTCAGCTTTATTTCACTTCGCTCACCTACACGCAGATGGCTCCCGACCATCCACTGGACTATCCGCTGATGAATGCCGGCAAAGTAGTGCCACGCGAAGGAAGATTGGTTATGCCCATTGCTTTCACCGTAAGCCATGCTTTTGTAGACGGAGCGCACATAGGGCAACTCTTTCAAAAAATAGAAATGATACTGAAAGAGCTGGCTCAGTGAATAGAGGCTAAAAAGTACGAACGTTTATTTGTAAAAGCAGCGGAAAGAGCGTATCTTTGTTTACACTAGTTCAAAGTGGACTCATAAATAAACTGAATTATGGAATATGTATCATCAGATATGAAGTTGTTGCCATACGGCATGATGAATTTCGAAGATATTCGTCTTGACAATTATTATTACGTGGACAAGACTTCGTTTATCCCTTTAATAGAACGTTCGGACCGGTATTTCTTCTTTATCCGTCCACGTCGTTTCGGCAAGAGTCTGACACTGAATATGCTGCAACACTATTATGATGTGCGTACCCGTGACAAGTTTGACGCCCTGTTTGGCGACCTCTACATAGGGAAGCATCCTACAGATGACCGCAATAGTTACCTGGTGCTGTATCTCAACTTTTCCGGTATTAATGGCGAATTGCACAATTACCGCAGCGGACTGGATGCACATTGCAATACCTGTTTCAATTACTTTTGTGATATTTATGCAGAGTATCTGCCGCAGGGCATCCGGGAAAAGTTAGATAAAAAAGAGGGAGCCGTTGAGCAGTTGGACGTTCTCTATCATGAATGCGAACGTGCAGGCCAAAAGATATATCTCTTCATTGATGAGTATGACCACTTCACAAATGCCATCCTCTCCGATGCCGACAGCCTGCGCCGATATACCGAAGAGACGCACAAAGAAGGTTATCTGCGCGCTTTTTTTAACAAGGTGAAAGCCGGGACTTATTCCAGTATCAAGCGTTGCTTTATCACCGGTGTAAGCCCCGTGACGATGGACGACCTGACCAGTGGCTTCAACATCGGTACCAACTACTCTCTCTCATCGAAATTTAACCAAATGATGGGGTTCACCGAAGCCGAGGTACGCGAAATGCTGGCTTATTATTCTACCAAAACCTCTTTCAATCATACCATCGATGAGTTGATAGGGCTGATGAAACCATGGTATGACAGCTACTGCTTTGCACAGGAGTGCTATGGAGAAACTACGCTATACAATTCCAATATGGTGCTTTATTTTGTCAAAAACTATATAGACAATAATGGCAGAGTACCCAGAAATATGATAGAGAGCAATATTCGCATCGATTACGAAAAATTGCGTATGCTCATCCGCAAGGACAAAGAGTTTGCGCACGATGCCTCCGCCATACAGACCTTAGTGAGCCAAGGTTACATTACCGGCGAGTTAAAAGAAAGCTTTCCGGCTGCCAACATTGTGGATTCCGACAATTTCGTGAGCCTGCTCTATTATTTCGGTATGCTTACTATCAGCGGAATGTATAAGGGAAAGACCAAACTTACTATTCCCAACCAGGTGGTGCAGGAGCAGCTCTACACCTATCTGCTGAACACGTACAATGAAGCCGACCTCAGTTTCAGCAACCATGAGAAAGACGAGCTTGCTTCGGCTTTAGCCTACGATGGTTCATGGCAATCTTACTTCGGCTATATAGCGGACTGTCTGAAGCGTTATGCCTCGCAACGCGACAAGCAGAAAGGCGAGTTTTTCGTACATGGTTTCACTCTTGCCATGACGGCTCAGAACCGCTTCTACCGTCCCATCTCCGAGGCAGACACTCAAGCCGGATATGCTGACATTTTCCTGTGCCCTTTGCTTGATATCTATCCTGATATGCAACACAGCTACATCATCGAATTGAAGTATGCCAAGTACAAAGATCCCGAAGACCGTGTGGAGGAACTTCGGAAAGAGGGTATTGCCCAAGCCAATCGGTATGCAGATACCGATACGGTGCAGAATGCCGTGGGCAGCACACAGTTACACAAGATTGTTGTGGTGTATAAAGGAATGGAAATGAGGGTGTGCGAGGAAATATAATTCTCTCTGCAATATTTATAAAGCAAACATTGATATCAAGGCACACGAAAACAAAGATAGCTTTTATGGACTGTAAAAATATGTCCGTATCTTTTCCGGAGCGTCACAGTGGTATCATGAATCGATATATTGTTTGATTTGTTCCATAGGTATTCCTAATTGTCCGGATATCTCGTCCATTGATGCTCCATTGTTACAGAGCATCTTAACCATGGAACGAATCATCTGCTCTTTCTGTTCAATGACCTGCTCTTTCTGTTCAATGACCTGCTCTTTCTGTTCAATGACCTGCTCTTTTTCCTCAATGACCTGCTCTTTCTGCTCAATGACCTGTTCTTTTTCCTCTATCACCTTATTCTTGAGCATTATTGTCGTATCCCTGTCCTCTATTTCCGAAAGAATCTCGTCCTCTATCTCCATGGCACGGCGAACGGCGGGTGCGGCAGCGGCCTTCAGCAGGCGGTGCACCACATACTTCACTTCCTCGTCCATGTGCTCATCGTTTATTTCCAGATAATGCTCGCTGTCGGGCTGCCGGTATTCCTGGTCGAACACGCTCAGCAGACGTTCCAGGCGGTTGCGGGTGCGTCCGGTGAGGAACGGGATCTGTACGATGATGCTGTCATGCGTCAGACTCTCGATGAAAGGGTCGGGAGCAGGGAGCGGATGGTCATCATAGTCCAGATAGCTGCGGCGCACATAGACCACCGGCTCGGTGAGGTCGCCCAGGGGATGCCCCAGGATGTAGATGGAAATGATGGGCAACCCATAGGTCCGTTTTTGTCCGTGCTCGTTCTTCTCTTCGATGATGTTCTCCTTGTTGAGGTACTGCGTGCCCAGGTACTGGCGGAAGCGCAAGGTCTCCGTAATCAGCCAGGTCTTTTGCAGCTCGATAAGGACAAGGTGTTCCGAACCGTCGTGCTCGCGAATCTTTGCCGAGAAGTCGATGCGGAAGAGCGAGATGCGTGTCTGCTCCATGGATGTATACTCGTGGCGGCGCATCTCCAGGTCTATGATCTCCTTTTTCAGCAATGCGGAGAGCAGTATCTTGGCCACTTTCTTGTCTTCCATCAGGAATTTGAAAACAGCGTCGTAAATAGGGTTGGCAATGATGGTCATAATGCTTATGGTTTGATGATGAAACAAATGTACTTCTTTTTTTTGAATAGCAAGCGGATGGAAAGGTTAAATTCTTCTATCGGAAAGGAATTACGGGGCCCTGTCCATGACGCGAGCAATAACCAGTCAAAATGCCGATGCGCTTCTCGTTCGCATCGGCATTCTCATTTTGACGGATTGTTAGTTTAGTTTTTATTCATTCCCTGAAAGCACTATCGATTCGTTGCATTAAAATTTATAACCGACACCGGCGGACAAGCTCAGTCCATGTCCTTCGTGATTCAAAGCATGTTTCATCAGCGAATATTTGCAGTCAACAGACAGCAGCCAGTGTTTACGCTCCAAAGATATTCCGGGTCAGTAGATTTTTAGTGGGAACAACCATACAGCTTAGCAATGCGGAAAAGAAAGAACTTCTTTAGCTCTGAACAGTTTGATTTTAGCATTGAAAGATTCTGGCGCAGTAGAAATTACATGGGAACACTTTTCGGACAAGATTTGATTAGTTTCCTCCCCCTCCTGACAAACGTTTTTTTGTTCCCTTGACTTTGGCATAGCCTTAAAACATAGAATTGTCCTCTTATTTTTGCCAGTGAGCCAGTTTTACACGTACGTACACAAGGGCTCGCACGTAAATACGTGTAAGCCTATATATGCATACGTGTAGGGCTGTGCGTCAGTATGTGTGGGTGCATGTCTGCTAACACTCAGGTTTCATTTAAGGTCATAAGTATAAATATAGTCGGGTCGGCCGGAATTAACAGCATAAAGAATATCATCTTCCGATATAGCATAGATGTCAAAAGGGAAATCAAAACAGATGCGCTTCTTCAATTCGCCTTTCCAGTTCCAAAGTTGCAATTCCGGAATAAGCTTCTCGTCCGAATAGATTTCTTCTGTACTATATTTGTTGTTATACAAAACGGCAATATATTTGGAATTACACTTTAATTTATGAAACACCGGCCTTAGTTCAACAGACGTCGAAGGAACACAAGCATTGTCTATTACCTGTATATGTTTCAACAAATTACCCTTTATGTCATAAATGCGTATCAAATTCTGATGAAGATAGAAATCACATACACAATCATGGGCAACATCTCCGGCTGTCAGTTTATAATTAGTAAAGAATCGCCTCTCTTCATTCTCTGATTTCCGGGGAAATTCTCCAAAAGAACTATATCCGCCATTCTTATATATAATATGTTCACCGGTGCTTCCGTTTGTCAGACCTGCCAATATGTAGTAATCATCCCCCAATCTCACTAATTGATTGATAGCATCAGGAAGAGTGATATCATTATTCCTTTTTATTACCAGCGTTTTATCCTCAAAGCAAACTTCTCGCTCTATATCAGAGTCCAAGATAAAGAAGCTGCTATCGGTAGAAGCGTAATAATCACGTCGCGGATTTATTAACTCATTAGGGCCATTCCCTTTCCTGCCGCATGAAAACAAATGAGCAAAATCATCACGGTCCCAAATGGAATAAATGGAGTCCTTCAATTTGGGCTCCATTATAATCAGGTAGTTCTGCCAAACATTTATGCTAAGAGGATATATTAATAAACTGTCAGTGGGATATAATTTGAAAGATAACTGTTCAACCTCTATGTCTTGCAAACATATTGAATCTTTCTTATATTCATCACAACAGCATAAAAGGAATAATATACCGCATAAATATAATTTAAATCGTGTTCTCATACTCAGTCATAACAATCATAAAAACATTACATTTCTCCCTGCCTGCAACTTACATCTTTCAGTTTCCCCTGAAATCCATTCAGCGTATCTCCTATCTGCTGCAAAGGAAAGACCAAGGTTTCTTGATAGCGCATCTCATCCATCGACTTATATTTGGGATTATAAACCCGCATGGTTCTGCCTTCCAGACGCTCCTGCAATTTACCGTCCACATACAGGGAAGTGCCCTTGTAATCTCCTTCGATGCGGATGGAAGACCATCTGCCGGCCGGAAGACGATAAGAATTAAACACAAATGTGTAACCGTCGCGAGAGAAGGCAATCCGCCCCGTATTCTCCCAGTTTGTATATACCGTGGCATGAGCGCCTTTAAACAGCACACCGCTGATATTCGTCTTTTCGTCCGGACAGATTTTGAATTCCACCGTATAGGGATAACCCACTTCCTGCAAAGCTGTCTGAACCGTATCCTTACCGGTAAAGAGCAGTTCCTTGCCGGGAACCGTCAGGGCGACATCTTTATCGGGAGAGATTTTACCCGACAGGTTAATGCCCGGCGCTTCGGGCATCTCTTTGCAAAGAGCCTCAAATGCTTTATAAGGCACTTGTTTGTTGTCTCCCTTCCACAGTCTTTCGGTCAGCACCTGAACGGCCGGAAAAGCACGGATATGCACATCCTGTTGCGAAATACCGTTACCACACTGGTCATTCCATACGGCAAACATTCCGCCCAATACCCCCGGAGTGCCTTCGGGAAGTGTCTGCTTGCGGTTTATCATCCAGGGAGTCCATGTCTCATACAGCCATTGATGGTCCAAAAACTCGCGATAGTAGCCCGCACCGGGCACAATATACAGATAGGTATCGCAAGTATTGATAAGCTTATATCCATCTTTTAAAGATACTTCCGGATCTACCCAGTCATACGACCACGCATTTACCGTTACTCCCTCTGCCTTTACAGGAGTCTTTCCGGGAAGCCATTTCAAGCCTCCCCACATACGCGGAGTCTTACCATACTTCTCAATGTACTTCAAGTAGCGGTCAGTGAAATAACGATACTGCTCGGCTTCTTTCTTATTGTATTCGTCCGTACCGATATGCACATCAGGGCCTATAAACACGGGATTCTCTCCTCCGATATACTCGTCCAGCAACGAATCTACAAAACGATAGGTTTCCTCCTTATACAAATCCAAATGGTCCATGCCATACTCTTTGCTGCCTATTTCGGGCTTATAGTGGGTGAACGCCAATGAATGGGCAGGAATGTCTATTTCAGGAATCACATTCACCCCATATTCCATACCCAGCCGTTGCAAATCGGTAAACTCTTTCTTGGTATACGAGCCGTCCTTTGCGGTCAGACCGGGAAAACGTTCACTTTCAAGACGGAATGCAGCATACGTCTTGTTCCAGTCATTGTCAAAGAACTGAGGAAAGCCGTTATCGTTCAGATGAATCTGGAACTCATTCATCTTATAGAAAGAAAGTATCTTCACATATTGCTTCAAATAGTCCAATGTAAAGAACTTGCGGCCGGCGTCAATCATAAAACCACGGTTAGGAAATAAAGGGAAGTCGCGTGCCGTTCCTTTCGAAATCTTTCCCTGCTGCTTATAAAGCATCTGTAGCAGCGTACGGGTTCCCCAGAACACTCCCTTTCGGGTGGGCGCTTCAATCCCGGCATACCGGTTCACCGACAGTTTATAGCCTTCATCACCCAACTCCTTGTCCGGCTTCATCAAAGCCATATAAATATCATTTTTGCCCGGTTTACCGATTTTCACGGAATAGTCCCACCCCATCATCATGCTCAAGTCATCTGCCAATATCTCGGCGGTAGACAAAAGCACAGCCTCATCAGCAGGGTTGACGACAATATTACCTTCGGCAGGAAGAGCCAGTTTGCCACTGCCACCTTTCCATTGCTGAAGAGCGGGAATTACTTGGGGACACGGTTCTTGTGCAGAAATCGCGCAACATGCTATCCACAGACAGCATAGAATAAAAAAATTTTTCATAAGCATTGAGGTTTAAAAAGAGGTTGTATCAAAAGTATATACCGTTGACGATTTGACAGCATCATCAACGCTTTGACACACCTCCGACTATTTTCTTGATATCATTCAGTTTATTCAAAGCTTCAAGAGGAGTCAGATTATTGACATCCAAATTCAGAATCTCATCACGTACCTGACACAGTACGGGGTCGTCCAGTTGGAAGAAACTGAGCTGCATCCCATCTCGGCCGGAAGCTATCTCCGCCGTCGGTTTGGCAATTCCCTGCTGACGGTTGTCCGTCTCCAATTGGTGTAGGATATCGTTTGCACGTTTCACGATACTCTTCGGCATACCGGCCATTTTCGCCACATGGATACCAAAAGAGTGCTCACTGCCTCCCCTCTCCAACTTACGCAGAAAGATGACTTTATTATCGACCTCCTTCACCGATACATTGTAGTTTTTAATGCGTTTGAAGGATTTCTCCATTTCATTCAGCTCATGATAGTGAGTAGCAAAAAGCGTACGCGCCTTTGCACGCGGATGTTCATGGATGTGCTCCACAATCGCCCATGCAATAGAGATGCCATCGTAAGTGGAAGTCCCCCGCCCCAACTCGTCAAACAGCACCAGACTGCGTGGAGAAAGGTTGTTCAGGATATCTGCTGCCTCATTCATTTCTACCATAAAGGTAGACTCTCCCACCGATATATTATCGCTGGCACCCACACGGGTGAATATCTTATCCACCATACCGATACGGGCACTCTCTGCAGGAACAAAACACCCGATTTGCGCCAACAGCGTAATCAATGCCGTCTGGCGAAGCAAAGCCGATTTACCTGCCATATTAGGTCCCGTGATAATGATAATCTGCTGACTGTCGGTATCCAGATACACATCATTGGCAATGTACTTCTCTCCCACCGGAAGCTGTTTCTCTATCACCGGATGGCGTCCCTGCTTAATATCCAGCACATCACTGTCCTCTACTATCGGACGGATGTACTTATTCGCTTCGGCAACATTGGCAAAAGCAAGCAGACAGTCCAGACGGGCTATCTGATTGGCATTTATCTGAATGGCAGGGATATATTCGGCAAGGGAAAGAACCAAATCATTATAAAGCTTGGTTTCGAGTGCCATAATCTTATCTTCCGCACCCAGAATCTTTTCTTCGTATTCCTTCAGCTCCTGTGTGATATAACGCTCTGCATTCACCAACGTCTGTTTGCGAATCCACTCGGCAGGCACTTTGTCCTTATGTGCATTACGCACCTCTATATAATAACCGAATACATTGTTATAGGCAATCTTCAAGCTGGGGATGCCGGTCTGGTCACTCTCACGCTGCTGCAACTGCAACAAATAATCCTTCCCCGAGAAAGCAATGCGGCGCAACTCGTCCAGCTCTTCACTGACTCCATCGGCTATCACACCTCCCTTGTTCACCAGCAACGGAGGATCATTCTTTATCTCTTTGGCTATTTTCTCGCGTATATTAAGACAGAGATTGAGTTGTTCACCAATACGCCGCAAACTGTCATTATCGGCATTCAGGCAAGCATTCCTGATAGGCTCGATGGCTTGCAGCGCCACCTTCAGCTGAACCACCTCACGCGGAGAGATACGTCCCACGGCAGCCTTGGACACGATGCGTTCCAAATCACCGATAAGATGCATTTTCTCTTCTATGAACTCTTTAAAATCCGGTTCGCGGAAGAAATACTCCACCACATCCAAACGTTCATTGATAGGCTTCTCATCCTTCAATGGAAACACCACCCAGCGTTTCAGCAGACGTGCTCCCATCGGACTGATGGTTTTGTCGATAACATCCAGCAGGCTCGTACCACCATCATTCATACTGCCCAGCAATTCCAGACTTCGGACAGTGAATTTATCCAAGCGCACATAGCGGTCTTCCTCAATACGCGAAAGCGAAGTGATATGGCCGATTTGATAATGTTGCGTCATGTCCAGATATTGCAGAATGGCACCCGAAGCGATGATGCCGTTCTTAAGATGCTCCACACCAAAGCCTTTCAAATTCTTCGTTTCAAAATGTTTCAGCAGCTTCTCGCGAGAAGAAGTCTCGGTAAACACCCAGTCTTCCAGCTCAAACGTAAAGAACTTATTGCCGAAGTTACCTTCGAACATTCCCCGCTTTCCACGTTCAAACAAAATTTCTTTGGGAGCAAAGTTATTCAACAGCTTATCCACATAGTCAAACGGTCCTTCCGCCGTTAGAAACTCACCTGTAGAAATATCCAAAAAAGCAACACCACACGCAGACTTGCCGAAATGAACTGCCGCCAAAAAGTTATTTTCTTTATACGAAAGCACATTGTCATTGATGGCAACCCCCGGAGTCACCAATTCGGTAATACCCCTCTTCACCAACTTCTTTGTCAGCTTCGGGTCTTCCAACTGGTCGCAAATGGCCACACGCTTACCGGCACGTATCAGTTTCGGCAAATAAGTATCCAAAGCGTGATGCGGGAAGCCCGCCATTTCCACACTCTTACCTTGTCCGTTGGCACGCTTGGTCAGTGTAATTCCCAGTATTTCAGAAGCAACAACAGCATCTTCGGAATAGGTTTCATAGAAATCTCCACACCTGAAAAGCATAATCGCATCGGGATGCTTTGCCTTCAACTCAAAAAACTGCTTCATCATCGGGGTTAAAACCACATCGTTTGCCACTGTTGTATCCTTTCTTTTTAAAATTCTTAAATGTCGGACAAAGATAGCAAATCGACTTTTGATTTTAAAAAAGTGAAAGGAAAAGTTTTACACTATTTATCCTTTCCGCAGCTACACAATATCTACAATAATCTTTGCTTCTTTCAATTTTCGGAGCATCTTTGCTTCTTTCATTGAGCGTGCCGGCATCTTGCCATGAGCCAACCGCCATACTTTCCACGGAGTAACCTGATACTTGAATGCCAGACTACAATAAACAATATATACCCAATAAATACCAAAATATTAACCGCATAGTCATTTTATTGTTTATATCTTTGTGCACATAAACAAATAAAGACAATGAAAAAGATAGAAGTAAAAGAGCTGAAAAACAACATGTTTGAGACAATCAGCAAAGAATGGATGCTGGTAACCGCCGGTACAAAAGATAAATTCAATACAATGACTGCCAACTGGGGCGGCATCGGATTCTTATGGAACAAGCCGGTAGCCTTCATTTTTATCCGCCCCGAACGCTACACGTTCGATTTCATAGAGCAGAATGATTATCTCACTCTCTCTTTCTTGGGCGAAGAGCATAAGGATGTTCATAAAATTTGCGGTTCTAAGTCAGGGCGAGACATAGATAAAGTGAAAGCAACAGGACTTCAACCCTTATTCACCGAAAATGGAAGTATTACTTTTGAACAAGCCCGGCTGACCTTTGAGTGCAAGAAACTGTATGCCGATATGATTAAGCCGGAAGACTTTATCGACCAAAGCATTATCGACCGATGGTATGGAGAAGCACACGGAGGCTTTCACAAAATGTATGTGGTAGAGATTGTCAATGTATTGGAGGCAATCTCATAAAACGCGCGGCTGAGTTCCTAAAATGGAAAGCATATATCCTGTTCTTGGCACAGTTTCCAAGGACAGGCTCTCGTCTTCCGACAGATATTTCCGCAGTCTCGCCACATAGTTATTCAAACTCTGCTCGCTGTCGGAAGTACCCTCCCACAGCTCCTGCACTATCTGTTCGCGACTTACTGTTTGATTCATGTTCTGTGCCAACAATTTCAGCAGTTTATATTCAAAATCAGTCAGCCTTCTCACAGGTTCCTCGCCTTTGAACAACATACTGTCTCCGGCTCTCAGATTGAACATTCCGATGGATAGTCCTTTCGGATGAAAACATGGCGTGTGCCTGCGTATGTAAGCCACCAACTCCTCCATTTCGAAAGGCTTTCGCAGATAAGCGATGCCACCTGCATCCAGCGCCCTTGCCACTTCCGAACCGGCTATGTGTGAAGAGACAAATAAAACCGGTGTATCGGGAGCCGTCAGCTTGAGTTCCGCAACGGCATCTATTCCATTCTTCTCTCCTATCTCTACATCCAGCACCATTATGTCCGGCTGCATTTCCTGAACCACACCCTGAATCCCTACCAGCGTAGTGCAATACTCCGCAGCATAGCCCGAAGCCCTTAATGCCAAAATCACCACTTGACCCAATGCGATGTCATCGTCTACAAACAAAACTTTTGTCTTCTCCATCCGTCTTTTCTCCTTTCAATCAACGACATGGAATAATGAATGTAAAAGTGCTTCCTTCACCTTCGGCACTCTTCACCATTATCTCCCCTCCATGTTCATTTATAATATATTGGGATTGTGCCAATCCTATGCCGTAACCCTTCTGCTGTTGCTCTTCGCTTCGGGGGACCCGATAGAACTGGGTGAACAATTTCTTCTGATGGCATGGGGCGATACCCCAACCATTGTCTTTGACAGATACACGCAACCGCTCATTCACAATGGAGAGCGAGACCTCTATCCTCACTCCTGCATCCGAATATTTCAAGGCATTCTCCATCAGGTTACGAATCACGTTCTCTATATACATACCGTCGGCCATTACCTGCAAACCCGCAGGAAGCTCATTGATGATGCAGATGGTATGGGGCTTGCCCGGATAGAGGCAGGACAACTCCTTCTTCACTCCCTCTGCCATTTCCGGAACATCGATCAGGCTTTTATTCAATACCACCTGATGACGGTCCATGCGTGCGGTCATTAATAAGGCTTCTATATTGGAAATCAAACGCCTAACACCCGCTTTACTCGTTTCAAGCATCTCCTTGGTCTCTTTGTCGGGTGCTGTCTGTTTCAACCACCCCATCATCGTAATAACACTGTTCAATGGAGACTTCAAATCATGAATAGTGCCATTGATGGTCATCTCCCTCTTGCGAAGCAATGCTTCCTTCCGGCGAATGGCAGTCAGCTGGAAAAACAGACAAAGCAATACCAGCAACATCATGCAGGCAGAAAGAGCCAGCGTCCAAAGCTGATGTCTTAGAAAATGAGACATAGGAATATCTGCCTTTATCTGAAGATATTGCAAGCCTTTTGTGCCAATAGGATGAAGCTGAGATACATAATCAGGCGTATGGCTTTCCAAGTCTCCAACAGAAGAAATCATTACGGTGTCTTTATCATAAAGAAAGAATTGATGAGGATGACGGACAATGCTGTCTGACGCACGCCAAAGGCTGTCCAAAGTGTTTAAATTCAAGGGAAAACCAGACTTCAATAGAAGATCTTGCATCAGCTGGTCAACTATTTCTCCAGCGGTTCCTCCAATTCCTGCTTTTTGAGCTGCTATAACATCAATAGTATCTGCGCCTCCCGGTAAACGACGAAGACTGTCTATTTCCTCCTGAGTCATATGCGATATATGTTTTCGCATTATTCTAGGACGCTCTTTAGGTTTTACCCCTACTCTTAATGCATCTCGAATTATCCTTTCACGAGTAGAAAGTTTTTGTACTATATCTTCTATCCCTATTATTTTTTCATCAACATATCGATTATACAGACTATTTATATAACTTACTTGCAGACAGACTGTTGCCACAATTGCTACTAATGTTATATAATAATATTTCTTCATCTTATAATCTATTTTAGAATGCAAAGATAATCGTTTCAAGTCAAAAAGATTATAAAATGATTATGTTTTTATTATAAATGCTCTATACCAAACTGCTTACCTTTGCAACATAGAAAACAAAAATATATAACTATGAACTTAAAAGATGCATTATTACTTGATGAAATGTCTCAAATAAAGGGAGGCATTTGGGTACTTACCCAAAATGGTTGGGAATGGTTTGATGACACCCTGGATATAACAGATGACGATTGGGATTTAGAACCATCTGACAGAACATCAAAATGACTATTTTATTACCGGTAAATTAAATAAGTACAGAACCTAATCTGTATAATCAGCAGGAACGGATAGCGAAAAGTTTATAGAGTAGGTTTATACCCAAAACGTATAAGATGAAATCTATTACGACATTGGAAAACATCCCCGATTCATTGGATATCCAAGAAATGATGGATGTAAAAGGAGGCGCAGAAATAAATGCAAATATATGCCTCCTTGCCGCAGCAGTTAAATGCACTGTGGCAGGTGCTGGAACATGCACTACAAAAGGTTCTGGAACGATTGTAATACAACCGAATCCGAGCCCGAATCCAGGTCTAACTACAGAACCCGGACATTAAAAGTCTAACAATGTAGAAGAAAGATGTCACAATATATTTGAGATACAAGTATATTTGTGGCATCTTCATTCACTCTATTTAAACACAAAATATGATAGATATCAATAATATATATATTCTAAACCCTGACTATCATTTTAAAAATGATATTGACAGAATTGTTATGTATTCCAACAAGCAAGTAAAATACAATGCTTCCATTGAATGGATAGGATACATACATCCGTTTCAGGCCATGATATTATCTCTCTTCACCGACAATAAAACGTTGACAACACACATAGATGAAATAGCAAAACATTTTCATTTATCTCCTAATGCAGTTTATGATATGATTCTTCCATATATAAACAACTCCGGATATTGCTTTACTGTTACAGATTCCAATAAAGTTATTTTCCCTAAAAATACACTCATACCTCTTTCCCAAATAGAAGCAGAAGATATGCATTATGATTTTAGCATAAGCGACCTTCAATGCAGCAATGTAGACCTGACACCGGATAGAATGCATCGCTCACCACAATCTTTGTTATTTATGCTTACTAACAAGTGCGTTACAAACTGTAAATATTGCTACGCAGACAAGAAAACCAAATGCATAGAACTGGATACCGAAAAGATATTAGCTCTTATCGAAGAAGCCAAACAACTTAAAATGTCATATATAGATATTATAGGCGGAGAAGTATTTTGCAAAAAAGATTGGGACATTATCCTTCACAAGTTAGTAGATTCAGGCTTAACTCCTAGCTATATATCAACTAAGGTTCCTATTAATGTCAGTATCGCAGAGAAGTTATATAAAACAGGATACAATAATGTCATACAGATTTCTCTAGACATTTTAGACGAAGATAAACTTATTGACCTGATCGAATGCAAGAAAGGGTATCTTAAAAGTATTAAAGATGGAATTGACATTCTACAAAAGTACGGATTCAAGATTCAAATAGATACCATTTTAACCAAACATAATTCAAATAAAAGTGATATAACAGAATTATACAACTACATCAAACAAATTAAAAACCTTGTTTATTGGGAAGTCAGAGTGCCCGAATTATCAATCTATACTCCACAAACATTTTCAGAAATACAAGCCACTAAAAAAGATTTAACTGAAATTTGCTCCTTCATTAAATCGGAGCTAATACCTGATAAAGGATGTACTATCTATGTAAGCGATGAAGCCATAGAAGAAATTTATAAAAAAGGAAAGCCTAACGACCAATGCTTTAAAGGAGGGTCATGCGGAATTCTAGAAAATCGATTATTCGTATTGCCCGACGGAAAAGTTACACTTTGCGAACAACTATATTGGCATCCTCAATTCATTTTAGGAGACTTAAAAGAACAGACATTAGCAGAAATTTGGCAATCGCCGAGAGCTAAAGCCTTATTTGAAATGGGACAAACTCAGTTTCGGGAAAATAGTGCCTGCACGAAATGTCACATTTTTGAGTTTTGTAGAAAGAACCACAGACGATGCCTAGTAAAAGTTATAAAAGCGTATGGAGAAAAGAATTGGGATTATCCTGACCCTCGCTGCCAATATGCCCCGAGTATTCAAACAAATCTAATTTATAAATAAACAATGAGGTACCTATACATTTTACTGGCACTGGTGTATATCACACAAAGCCACGCACAAACAAGTAATATTGTCGGACAGGTAATAAACAAAGACAGTGTTGCCATAGAAGGTGTTGCCATCATTCTGCAAAAGCAGGACTCAACCTTTATAGCCGGAACCATAACGGACAAGGAAGGGCGGTTCACTCTTCCGATGACGGAAAAGCCCTATCGGTTGATGTTCCAACATCTGGCATACGAAGCTATGTGCTTGAACTCATCTAAAGAACAAATAGGAAATATAATTTTAAAGGAATCAGACAGTAAACTGGACGAAGTAATCGTAAAGGCAGAACGGCCGGTTATTCGAATGATTAACAATAGATTAACCTACGATTTGCAGTCAGTAAAACAAAATAAAATAATCGCTAATGCTCACGAACTACTGAAAGAACTGCCCAGTATCAGCAGCACAGATGGAAACAGCCTCAACTTAGCAGGAGCGAACGGCACTACCATATTAATATCCGGCAAAGTCTCCAGCCTGAGTACCGAACAACTCATTGAATATTTAAAAACATTGCCGGCCGAAAAAGTGGAGAAAGTGGAAGTTATCTACAATGCTCCTCCACAACTACACATTAAAGGTGCCGTTATCAATGTGGTACTGAAAAAAGAAAACAGATACACCATGAATGGACAGGTACAGGCTACATGGATCAACCAGCATGAAAATTCTTTCAGCGGTGTGGGAAGTTTGTTTCTGACTAGCCCCAAATGGTCGTTCGACCTAATGTATTCAATTGCTGACAACAAACAAATAAGTAAAAGCACAACTACAGCAAAACATACATTGGGAAACGACATCTATGACATCGACTCGGAAAATCACACCAAATCAACTAGCAACAAACATAACGTATACACAAACATAGCGTATAACTTAGATGATACCCAATCACTGGAACTGTCATACAACGGACTATATGCCCCCCGGAACAAATCAGATGCATATAGCGTGAACAACCTGTTTTCGGATGCAAACTCCCTAAACAAAGGAAAAGACTACTTGCACAATGCCAGCCTGTACTACAAACACAAATGGGGGAACATTTCTGTAGAATACACTAACTATACAGACGACAACACGCAAAACATGAAGTATATAAAAGACCACCACTCCATAGATGCATTCACCTATCAGCGAAAACAGAATATAGACCGCGTGAAAGCGTATGCCGACATGAGCCATAACTTGAAAAACAATTGGATTTTAAACTATGGAGCCAGCTATAACTATGTAAAGAACAACAACAAACAAAGTAATGTAGATAAACAGCACGACAATGAAGGCAGCTATACAAGCGCCTTCGCTACAGAAGAACATACAGGAAATATTTATGCCGGTACCCAAAAATCTTTCTATGAAGGAAAACTGTCGATAGATTGTTCACTCATCGGTGAATTATACAAAATAAACAGTTACAGAAAAAATGCCTTGTTGCCTAATATAACAGTTACTTTTATCCCGGCAAACGATCACATCTTCCAGTTGGCATACAATTCCATCAGGAGCTATCCCAGTTACTGGCAAAGGCAGAATTACACTTCCTATAATGATGAATATAGCGTCTCTATGGGCAACCCTCTACTAAAACCGGCACGAACCGGCAATGCCAATTTGACCTATGTATTGAAGAATAAATACACTTTTCAAGTCTCCTACTATAAGGTGGAAGATTTCTTCATAGACCAAAGCTATCAATCGCCGGAAAAGCTGCAATTACTGCATAAAACTTTCAATATAGACTATACGTCGTTGCTGAACCTTACAGCAGTCATACCTATCAGTTTCGGGAATATTGTCAGCTCAAACCTGATTGCAAACGTATACAATGAACGTTATAAAAGCAACGAATGGTTTGAACTTGCATACAACAGAAACAAATGGACCGATTCTCTGATGGCCTACAACACGATTTTCATATCAAAAAAGCCCAATATAACCATGAATCTTATGGCTTTCTACAGAACCCCCTGCATACAGGGAATCTGGGATTTGGAAGATAACTGGTGCATCAACACCGGCTTGAGATATACTTTTGCTAAAGATAAAGCTATAGTCGGCCTGCAATGCAATGACATCTTTGAATCCTTATATCCCAAAATAAAGGTAAGATTTGACAAACAGTATCAAAATCTGAACCAGAATTTCTATCAACGCAATATCACATTGAGTTTTACCTACAAATTCAACGGATTTAAAGATAGAACTCCCAAAGAAGTGGATACTTCAAGATATGGAGTAAATTAACGTACCATTATGAGCAAATTCCATGTTTACCACCAGCACGATTCCATGCAGTGTGGCATTGCCTGCCTGCAAATGATATGCAAATACCATGGGAAAGAGTATTCACAAGATACTCTTTCCCGCTACTGCTTTGCTACCAACGAAGGCGTGTCACTGCTGGGCATCAGCGAAGCGGCAACCCGACTGGGACTGCACACCACGTGCGGACGGGTAACAACAGAACAATTACACAAAGCCCCCCTGCCCTGTATCCTGCATTGGAACCAAAATCATTTTGTAGTACTCTACCGGATAAAGAAAGGTAAAATATGCTACATTGCAGATCCCGGCAAAGGACTTGTAACCTATGACGACAGGGAATTTAAAGAACATTGGCTCAGTACCCGGTCTAATGGAGAGGAAAAAGGAATAGCCATGTTTTTACAGCCTACACCTGCCTTTTATAAGCAGCAGGAAGAAACAACAAAAGACAAACGCTCTTTCCGTTTCCTGCTGGGTTACCTCAGACAATACCGACGCTACTTCGGACAAATCATACTGGGGGCATTAGTGGGCTGTCTGCTGCAACTTATCTTTCCATTCCTCACGCAAGCGATTGTAGATGTGGGCATCGTCCATCAAAATCTGAACTTTATCTACCTCATCCTGTTGGGGCAACTGGTGCTGACCATCAGTCGCGCTTCGGTCGACTTTATCCGCCGATGGATTTTGCTGCATATCAGTATGCGAATCAATATTTCGTTGGTTTCCGACTTTTTCATCAAATTGCTTAAACTCCCTATGTCGTTCTTCGACACCAAACTGATGGGTGACCTGATGCAACGCATGAACGACCATAACAGGATAGAGAAGTTCCTCACCACCCAAATGCTGAACGTCACGTTCTCACTGCTCAGTTTCGTGGTGTTCGGCTGTGTATTATTCAGTTATAATCTGACCATTTTCTGCATCTTTCTGCTGGCAAGCGTTCTTTATGCTTTATGGATTGCCTTGTTTCTGGGAAAAAGAAAAATTCTGGATTATGAATTATTCGAAAAACAGGCAGAAAACAGCAACAAGACCTACCAATTCATCACTGCCATGCAGGAGATTAAGCTGCAAGACTGCGAGCAACGCCGGCGATGGGAATGGGAAGATGTACAGGCGGATCTGTTCGGCGTGCAAATGAAAAGTTTGAAGCTGCAACAAACACAGGAGGCCGGAAGCATATTCATCAACGAAGTGAAAAATATAGTGATAACCGTGGTTGCCGCCACCGCCGTCATCCACGGACAAATGACACTGGGTATGATGCTGGCAGTGCAATACATCATCGGACAACTGAACAGTCCGGTGGAACAATTGATGAGCTTCCTTTATTCATTGCAAGATGTGAAAATCAGTCTGGAACGCATCAATGAAATTCATAAAATGAAGAATGAAGAGAATGAGCACAGGCTATTGAACGAAATACCCGGTATCTCCAATGACCTTTCTTTTGAGCATGTCGGCTTCAAATATGACCCCCACAGCCCGAAAATGACCATAGAAGATGTAAGCCTCACCATCCCCGAAACGAAAGTGACTGCCATAGTGGGTGCTTCGGGCAGTGGAAAAACCACCTTGCTGAAACTGTTGCTGGGGTATTATCCTGTAATGAACGGAGAAATAAAAATAGGAGAAGCCAACCTGAACAGCTTCAACCTGAAATGGTGGCGCAGACAGTGCGGGGTAGTAATGCAAGACGGAGTGATATTCTCCGAATCCATTGCCCGAAACATCGCCGTAGACGACGGAGACATAGATGGAGAAAGACTGCTGCGCGCCGTAGAGATAGCCAATATAAAAGAATTCATCATGAGTCTGCCCATGCGGTTCAGCACCATGATAGGCAGAGACGGAATCGGATTGAGCCAGGGACAGAAACAACGTATACTGATAGCCCGTGCGGTCTATAAAGATCCGTTATATATCTTTCTGGACGAAGCCACCAATGCCTTGGATGCCAAGAACGAACGCACCATAGTCGAGAATCTGGATCAGTTCTATAAGGGAAGAACAGTCGTGGTGGTAGCCCACCGGCTCAGCACCGTAAAAAATGCCCACCAAATTATCGTGTTGGATAAAGGACGTATAGTGGAGACAGGTAATCATGCTTCACTGATAGAGAAAAAGGGGGCCTATTACAATCTTGTAAAAAACCAATTAGAACTGGGTAATTAGAAAAAGGAGAAAATTATGGCAGATTTCAATAATATAGAACTAAGAAGTGAAAAGGTAAGGAACATCATCGGCAAAGTACCACCCGAAATCATACGCACCGGAATAGGCGATATCACCGTCATTCTACTGATATTAATATTGGCGGCATTCTTTATTCCTTATCCTGAAAATATCAAGGCCACAGCCACCGTAACAGGAACTGATGTAACCGGCTGCATTCATGCCGAAGTGCTTATTCCCTACCGATACATTACAAAAGTGAAGAAAGAAATGCCTGTAGAGATGGAATTCGAAGGATATGAAGCAGGCCGGTATGGTTATCCACATGGGAAAATAGTGAACTGCGCGAATACAATAACCGTAATGGAAGGAAATAATTTCTTCAAAGCCGAAATAATAATAAACAATAAGCATGCTTCTTATCCCATCCTTAAAGATATGAAATGTAGTGCCTCTATCTTGCTTTCAGACGAAAGTATAGCTTACCATATCTTTCCGGCGCTAGGGCATTAAACTTTCAGAAAGATCTCAGCCTCTTCAAAAAAGTTCTTGAAATGCATAATGGCGAAAATCCGTTTCTTCCTACCTCCTTTCATCTACCGCTGAAACGCCCTGCTGATGGGGGTTCCGGTTGTGAAGGAATATCGTGTCATCCCCCTTTCAGCCTCCTTTCATTCATGAGCATGAAACCGCTGAAGGCAGATTTTGAAAGGACCGGGTAAGGCGAGTGAAACGAGAATGAGGGGATGCCCTGTCACTATTAACAGGTTAATTATCAGCGCATTTTTATTAAAATGTAAGGATGAACGGACAAAAAGAAATGACCGACTTGGTGGGGGGGGGGGGATGTAATCTTCCCTACATAAAAACACACCGAAGTTTTTAAAAAAGATAATGGAGTCTTTTAAAAACTTCACCATCTTTTTTGAAAACTTCAAGGTCTTTTCTGCCTATTGGAAAATGTGTTTGTACGTATGCATCGACACATACGGTGGTATAAGCCTATACGTATATACGCATCGGTCTACACATACGTATGTATGAGCCTACACATATATATGAACAAGATACTCTTTGAGAACATAATACCATAATTACTCATTTTTTCAATAGTGTAGAAATGAAAAAATAACATCTAATTATAATAGAAAGCTGCCTCAAGTTTATTTAGAGACGCTTACTATAAGCTGTAAAAAAGAGGTTGTGTCAAAATATTGGCACAACCTCTTGAAAAGTTTGTTTACCTCACCCATCATAACGTAAGAAATAGATCATACTATTAGCTTATCGGGTGACCATTGCTCAACGATTAGTGAACAACCTAATACAAATTAATACCCTGCATTATTCAAATATTGATTTTATCGGACGTGCTAACCACACTTGTGGCTGTTCAATTCCCAACATATAACCAACAGTTCCTGTTATGTCATATATCATAGTGCTTTCCGGTATATTAAAACCTTTCTTTATCCCTTTACCATAAAAGACTAACGGTGTCTGCATTTCATTCATCGTGGTCCCCCCATGAGAAGTACCGGTTCCCCCATGATCGGCTACAATAGCAATTACAGTTTCATCCATAATACCAGCATCCTTTACCGCTTTTACAATAGACGCCAATGACTGGTCTAAACGTTTAAGCATTTCAGAATATTCAGGAGATTCCCATCCAATGGAATGTCCCACTCCGTCAGGCTGGGCAAAGATGACCGCACACAAATTAGGTTTTTTCTCTTTTATATAACTTATCACCGGAGCTGTGGATACCATAACATCCTCACCAGACAATTCCACTTGTTTCAAATAATTCACGGCGAGCGTGTCAAGCAAATAGCGCATCCCCTCCCATTCATAAATATATCCAATTTCTGCCTGGGAATATGCCTTACGAGTCATTGCAAATATATCAGGAAACATTCCATTACTTGTTAATTCCCTTGCTTCAAGTTCTGGTTTTCTACTATCCCAATGTAGGTATCCATGCAATTCAGGACTTGCTCCCATCCACATGGATGCCCAGTTTACGGCACTAGAAGAAGGTAGTACAGAACGGTTCTTCAAAGTATATGAGCCATGCTTCATTAAATACTTTAAAGTAGGCATATTTGCCAACTCCGGTAAGATTTTACCGTCATTGATACTGGCAGCGCTAAATCCATCGAAACCGATAATTATCACGTGTTTCGGAGCATTCTCTATTTTAGGGTTATCAATCTGTCTGCTATTATCAGCACATGAGCTTAATAATACAAGGAGAAGAATTAAATTTAATTTTATAATGTATTTCATATTCGATTGTAATTAATTAAATATATTGTATTCTTTATTATTCCCAAAATGGATTTTGATACAAGTTCTTATTTATTGTCATATCTTCTATATCTAATGGATAGTAGTAATATCTAGGCGATATAAAGTTATATTTACCATGTTGGGAAACAAGATACACATACCCCTTGTCTCCTTCGGTAAGACCTATCGTATTTCCTTCAAGAGCATAAACCGTCAGTTTATACTTTTCTTTATCCTCTTGAGGAATTTTATCCACATCAGCCTTGGTTTTTACTACCGCTATGTCAGGTATACCATCTCCTGTCACATCATAATATCCCATGCCTGGTATATAACAACCTTCCGGAGCTTTTTCAAGAAGTTCTCCACATCCCCACCTCATCAAATCATCAAAACGGAAACCTTCACATGCTAACTCAATCCTTCTTTCGCGACGAATTTCCAACACTGCTCCTTTTTGGGAAGAATTTACATTGGCATAACGTTGAGCTTGTATAGGATCTATATCAGCCAACCAATCACTTAATTGTACCAATGGCATACCAGCTCTGTTCCGAATTAAATTAATTGTATTATCCACATCCGCTTGATTCAAGATACCCAATTCAGCTTTAGCTTCGGCATACATTAATAAAATTTCCGCATAGCGAATGATAGGTAAGTCCGTATAAGATTTTCCCCACTCCATTTGATCGATCGTCAGCGGACGAAATTTTATCTGAGGATAACCTCCCAAATTCAGTGACGGACGATGAGATTCTGCTATGCCTACTTCCTGAGTCCCCGGTTTCATAAATGTTTGTTCCATACGAGGATCCCTATTATTAAAGACTTCATTATAAGTTTTTATTTCATATCCTGTTATCTCATGAAATGGCTTAGTCTGTCCGTTCTCCACTACCAAATAATCTTCCATCAAATCCCGTGACAATCCTGTATTATAATCAAACTGTGCCTGAGCATTGTGCATCCTACCTAATGCCTTATCATAATCTCCTACTAAAATCATTTCAGGATTTTGAGTTAATTCCGTACTGCAAAACAAAGACTGATAGGGAGGTAAGTCGTTTACTGTCTTTTCCGATAGAGAATAGGTCCCGCTTTGAATAATCTTTTGACATGCTTCTACTGCTATTTCCAAAAAACGATCTCCATCGGCTAAATTCAGTTCTGGATGATATTTCCGGAATGTCCCTTCATGCAAAGCTATTCGTGCTTGTATAGCTAATGCCACATTGCGATAGATAACAGTCGTACTATAAGAATCTTTCATATTATGGACAGCGTAATCTAAATCAGCCATTATAGAATCAACTACCAATGTACGAGGATCCTGTGGCTTATATAGTAAATCTATATCTGTAGTTTGCAGGTCACAACTATACCATGGAACATCCGAATAATCTTTGACTTTTGAATAATAGAGTATGGCTCGAAACATACGAGCCAATCCTACATAATGATTTATTTCAGTCTGGTCCCCCTTTACCTGACCGACACGAGCTAACATGAAATTCACCGTACGAATATTACTCCAACTCCATGAACCTACATTATTCGGACGTATCTCACCACGCATCATTTTATAAATATCTGTATCTTCTATATACAAGTTATTATCAGAAGGTGTATCCGAATAATCGGCATCCAAATAACCATACATGCCATTTGTATATGTTTTCAAATCCTCAGGAGAAGAGAAGAATACCTGTTCTGTTATATTAGTTTCTGGATAACGATCCATAAAACTATCATTACAACTCGACATAACAGCCAAGCCAATTAATATCAAGCCTATATTTTTTATCTTTTTCATAACAATTCTATTAAAGTGTCAAATTTAAACCAAAAGAAAATGAACGCTGGAGAGGGTAACTCATATTGCCCAATTGTTCCGGATCCACATTATAATGCTTGTATAATCCTGAAATTTCTCCCAAATTGTCTCCAGAAAAGAAGAAGCGTAACCGCTGGATACCTATTTTCTCTACATATTTCTGAGGAATGGTATATCCTACTGTAAGATTCTTAAAGCGAATATAAGCCGCATTTTGAAGATATTTGGTCTGTGTTACTCCACATTCTTTATCTGTATTCTCTGCAACATACGCTTTCATGCGAGGATAATATCCATTGGGATTTTCTTCGGTCCAACGGTCATAATAGTTTCCTACGGTAATATTAGTCCAGGGCTGTGCATATATTCCCCAAAAATACAAATCACTTACCCCTGGATAATAATCTTTCTTACCAACTCCTTGTGCAAACAAGCTAACGTCAAATCCGTTCCACTGAGCTCCCAAATTAAGACCAAATGTAAAACGGGGGCGGCTATTGCCAATGATATTATAATCACCATGATCATCTAAAGTCCAAGTCCCATCATCAATTTTTCCATCTCCATTGGCATCTTTAAATTTCAAATCTCCAGGAGCCAAAGGGCGTGTTCCCGGGTAAGAAGTGCTCCATGATTGGTCTGCATGATTTTTTATATCTTCTTCAGATGTAAAAAAGCCCAATGTTTCTACTCCCCATATCTCACCCAATTCTTGTCCTACATAATGATCTCCTAAATACCCTGTCGGATTGTCATATTTGGTTATCCATGCCCGACTGTCTGCAAGATTAAAATTGGCATTGTAAATAAAAGGCTTGTTACATAAGTTCAATTGATCTTTCCAGCCTACTGTAACTTCCCAGCCCCGTGTTTTCAAGTTTGCCGCATTTTGCTTTGGAACGCTTGTACCCAACACAGCCGGCAACGTATATCCTTTAGTCAGCATATCTTTAGTACGCCGGATATAAAATTCTCCGGTCATAGTCAGTCGATTATCAAAAAAATTAATATCCATACCAATATTGGCAGTTGTTACCTTTTCCCATGTTAAGTTTCCTGACACTAAACCTGGGGCACTGACATATATCGGTTGCTTTCCCTCCAATATTTGACTGATTTTACCAGATCCCATCGTAGCTACATAAGCATATGTCGATACATCCTGATTGCCCAAACGCCCATATGATCCTCTTAGTTTCAAGAAACTGATAATATTTTTTAATGGTTTAAAAAAATCTTCCCTAGAAATTACCCATCCCAAAGAAGCGGAAGGATTAAAGACAAAACGGTCTTTTTTAGGGAAGCGGGAAGTTCCGTCATAGCGTCCATTAAACTCAAAGATATATTTATCTGCATAAACATATCCTAAACGGGCGAAAGCGCCACGCAAAGCCCATGATTCAATCTTTTGCGACATATTCATGTCTCCTGTAGCCAAGTTAATGGTAGGCAAGGATTCGGAAATAAGTTCTGCACGATTCGCCTTAAAATAATCATATTTATATTCTTCCTGGTTAAATCCTAATACAGCCGTCAAGGAATGTACCTGAGCGAAAGTTTTTTGAAATGTGCCATAGACATCAAATACCAAATGTTTCGTATCTGAGCTACTACTTGACGCATCAGAGACACTTGACAGTGGATTAAACATTAACAAAGGCAAATCAGGCCCGTTACGATAAGGTACAAGTTTATCATGCCAATTGCTACGCGTCTTGGTATTTGCATAAGCAAAGTTACCTTGTACAAAAAGCACGTCTTTAATGAAATCAATTCGTGTAGACAAATTGATATTCATGTTATTTTTCCAGTCCGTAGCACGACCTCCTTCTGCCATTGCACCTAAATTTCCCACACTACTATCAGTCCATGTACCATCAGGGTTCTTGAGTGTATAAATAGTACTTTTTCTATACATTTCTCTGTATGTGTTCGTCATTGCTGTTGCATAGTCATAGTCTGAGGCCGTCATACTCAGGTTTGCATCTAACTTCCACCAGTCGGTTAGTTTAAATTGCAATTTAGAACGGACATTATATCTATTATAAATGTCATTGCCCATCTTAAACATACCATTCTGACGATTGTAACCTCCTGAAAAATAATAAGCAATACGTTCTGTCTTCCCTGATATATCTATATTATGGATAGTAGAAAATCCTACATCCTTATATGCTTCTTCCATCCAATTAGTTCTACCAAAATAAGACCAAGTCCCATCGGGATTCACGTAATAAGGAGACAAAGAAGGATCCTCTGATACTTTTTTTGCATAAGCCAACTGTTCTTCATTAAATAAATTATACCACGGATAGGCCATTTCATTGCTAATGGTTGCTACAGTATAAGGATCAGTTATAATCTCAGGCATATGTGTATTTGTACGCAGCACAAAATTATTATTATAGTTGACAGTGAGTTTTTCGCTACTTCCCATACGTGTAGTAACCAAAATAACCCCATAAGCAGCACGAGAACCGTAAATGGCGGATGATGCAGCATCTTTCAACACTGAAATTCCTGCAATATCCGTTGGATTCATACGATTTAATTGGTCAGATGTAGATACTACACCATCAATAACAACCAATGGTTCGCCACCATTTATTGAAGTATATCCACGGATATTATATTTCGGAGAATCATCAGCTTCACCATCTCCTATACTGACATTAAAATTTGCTACAGCTCCTTGTAAAGCTTGTCCCATATTTAAAACCGGACGATTCTCAATGGTTTTAGTCTCAACTACCGACACAGCTCCAGAAAGATTAGCTTTCTTCTGCACCCCATAACCTACAACTACCACTTCATCCAACGCCTGCGAGTCTTCTTGTAGCATTATGTTAAGAAAAGTATTTTTACGTATTGGCACGCTTTGGTCTTTATATCCGATATAAGAGACCAAAAGATAATCATTTTCCGGAACGCCAGATAAAGAGAAGTCCCCCTTATGATCAGTAATTGTTCCTACTGATTGGTCGGAAGCCAGCATAATCGTAACTCCAATGATAGGTTCTCCTTTTTCATCTTTTATTTGTCCTTTTACCGTAACTTTCTTTGAAGAGCCTTTATCTGCGTCCGCGCTTATAATAATTATTTTATTACCAGATAGACGATAAGTTAGATTACGTTTCTTCAATTCTTGTGTTAACACTACCTTTAATTCTTCATTTTTTACAGATAACGTAACACGTTCTTTTTCTTTAACTTCAGCATCACGATATGAAAAATGCCAGGGAGTTTGCTTTTCAATAGCACTAAATAATTCTTTTACTGTAGCATTCTTCACATCCAGACTGACCTTGTCGGTTTGGGCTGAAACGCCTGCAAATGTTAATAGACATAAAGATAACGCCAAAGGGCGCAATCTTCCATTCTTTTTCTTACCTTTGTAAAAAGGTATAACCGTTTGTTTTACCATAACTTTAAATTTTAGGTTCTTAGTTTTTATTACTATGCTGGAACATAGTTATATTATGGACTAAGCCATTTTTACTCCGGGTAACCTGCTAATTACCCGGAGTTTTATCTTATGGCTCAGTACGTGCTTTTAAATAAATGTTCGAATCTTCTTTAACATAATCAAAATGATAATGTATTTTCAATATCTCTAATATATCTATGATGTCTTTTTCATCAAATGCCCCTGTATATATATCACTCAGCAAAATATCATCTTCCACATGAAATGTAACCCTATATTTTCTCTCCAAACAGTCCAACACGTATCTTAATGTATCGTGTTGAAAAATAAGGATATCACTCAACCATGCCGTTTCTATATCATTATCAGACACTTTTAGTATCAATTCATCTTCAGCTTTATTATATACTACCTTCTCCTTAGGCTTTACAACCAAGCTTCTATAAGGAGATTTTATAGTATTTACTTGGACACTTCCCTCCAGCAATGCCATTTCTAAAAAATCTTCATCTTCATAAGCGTGAACATTAAATTTTGTACCTAAGACTTTTATATCTATATGATTTGTTTTTACCACAAATTGTCTTGTTTCATCCCGCTTAACTTCAAAATATCCTTCTCCAGAAAGAGATACCGTGCGGGCTTTAACCCCAAAATCAGAACGGTAAGAAAGAGAAGAATAAGAGTTCAATTTTACATTTGTTCCATCAGGTAATATAATAGAAGATGGACTATCTCCTGCCTTTATCACAACATTCCGTTCAGTTAGCTGCTGCATTTGTTGATTTTCATTATATAATGAGAAAGCCCAGCCCATTGTGAATAATATCAAAATTGAAGCTGCAATCCGTATCCACCAATTACGATAATATCCTCCCTTTGGCAAATCTCGGGATGAAAGGATGCGAGTATATAGCATTTCTTGCTTGTCGGAAGATAATGGAATATATTCTTCAAACTGCTCCCATTGTTTTTCAAATATTGGTTGCAAAGTTTTATCCGAATGCATATTCACCTGCTTTTGCAATAGATAAAACTCCTCTCTTGTTATTTTACCTTCTTGATATTTTTGAAATAATATTTTTAGTTCATTGTAATCCATAAACATCAATATGTTTTTGAAACTTTATTAATAATATCTTAAACCATAACTTTTATAACATATAAAAAGATATGTTATAAAACATGCATTAATAAAATGGCATCAAAAATCCAATATAAATAATACCAATAGATTAAAACAATGTTTTAATTCTGGCCGTATGACTTTTAAGGCAGCAGTTAGCTGATTACGAACAACTTGCTCTGTTATTGATAATTCTTTGGCAATGTCACTAACTGAAATATTCAATTCTTTATTCATTTCAAATATTTCTCTTTGCCGAGGGGTTAATTTTTGTTTGGCCTTTTCTAAAGCCAAACAAAAATGTTCAAAATCTACTATATATTCCCCTTCATTACTTGTTTTTTGTTCATCATACTGGTAAATCATGAATTGTTCCATTAGCGGATGATTTATCTGGTGACGTAGTTCTTTTAAAAGCAAATGATAAGATATCGTAAAAAGATATGCCTTGAAGGATTGTTCCGGATTTAATCTTTCCCTATAATTCCATACTCTTAAAAAAGTTTCCTGAACAATATCATCTGTTACAGCTTCTGACTTTACGTAACGAAAAACAAAGCTATATAATTTCGAGACCCAATAGTTATATAAAATTCGAAAACTAGAATCTGATCCATTTTTTACTCCTTTGATTAGGAGCGATTCATTGTCTATCATCATTTGTTTCATCTTATATTATCCATATTGTGTAATTTGATACCTACAGTCATAATATTAAAAATGCTTTAATATATCGCTGTCACTTCTTCTGAGCTTGTTAGTGTCGAGTTTATACGAGTTCTTCAAACTTTTCTTGGTACTCTTCTCCTTTACAATTTGTTTCATGATGAAATTTTTGATTTCTATAGTATATTGTTTAAGTAATATATGAGAATGGTCACAAAGGTACTGTTTATATTTAGAAAAATAAAGTGGCTGATAATACCCGTATACAAAAAAAGAATCCTCTAAAATTGCAATTTTAGAGGATTCTTTTTTCCATTTTGTCTTAATATTGTTGGACTACCAGGATTCGAACCTGGACAAACAGAACCAAAACCTGTTGTGCTACCATTACACCATAGTCCAAACATAGGGCTTTCTGTTAAAAAGCGGTGCAAAGATAAAAGGAAGCCCCGAAATATCCAAATATTTCGGGGCTATTTTTACTGCCGAAGCATCATTTCCTTAATTACTTCTCTTTAGGATACCGCTATTTGGCGATAATCAGATAGTAATTCTTCTTGCCGCGCTGTACCAGCAGGTATTTTTCGTCCAGCAGGTCGGCTGTCGTAATCACCTGGTCGAAAGCAGCCAGTTTCTCCTTATTCAGAGAAACGCCACCGCCTTGCACCAGCTTACGCATCTCGCCCTTGGAAGCGAATACAGCAGCATTATCCACGAACAAATCCACCGCCTTCACACCGGCAGCCAGTGCGTCACGGGATATTTCGAACTGGGGAACACCCTCGAACACAGCCAGCAGCGTATCTTCGTCCAACTTCTTCAGTGCATCGGAAGTTGCATTGCCAAACAAGATGTTGGATGCATCCACAGCAGCGTTATAGTCCTCTTCGGAATGAACCATGATAGTCACTTCCTTGGCCAGGCACTTCTGAAGGACGCGCAAATGGGGAGCAGCCTCGTGCTCGGCCGTCAGAGCGTCAATCTCCTCCTTGGACAGTGCAGTGAATATCTTTATGTAGCGTTTGGCATCCTCGTCGCTCACGTTCAGCCAGAACTGGTAGAACTTATATGGAGAAGTGTAGCGCGGGTCGAGCCAGATGTTTCCGGACTCTGTCTTGCCGAACTTACCACCGTCGGCCTTCGTAATCAGCGGGCTGGTCAGTGCAAATACCTCCCCACCGTTCGTACGGCGAATCAGTTCGGCACCGGTGGTGATGTTACCCCACTGGTCGCTGCCACCCATCTGGAGCTTGCAGCCTTTGGTTTCATACAGATGAAGGAAGTCGTACCCCTGCAACAGCTGGTAGGTGAATTCCGTGAAGGAAAGACCGTCACGTGCCTCACCGTTCAGACGCTTCTTTACAGAATCTTTCGCCATCATATAGTTCAC